>Ga0116177_10000725_pt1 | contig 24396 bp, 21 predicted proteins | sample AD_STIC10_MetaG_FD_89750 | JGI IMG/M metagenome (GOLD analysis project Ga0116177, IMG submission 89750) | Active sludge microbial communities of municipal wastewater-treating anaerobic digesters from USA - AD_STIC10_MetaG | ecosystem: Engineered > Bioreactor > Anaerobic > Digestate | place: USA... | reverse complement strand
GGAAGACGGAATCGGCGATACCATTCGTGTTTCACTCACCGAAGACCCGGAACTGGAAATACCCGTTTGCAATGACATCGTGAAGCGATATACTTCCAACGGTCAACGATCAACGACCAATGGTCTTACAGCTTCCATAGAAAGACTTCCTTACTCGCCTTTTGAATACAGGCGAAGGGAAACATTTGAAGTGGGTAATATGGGAGCAAAGCATGTACCCGTGGTGATCGCCGACCTGAGCAAGATCGACAGGATCACCCATGAACATCTTCGGAGTGTTGGATATACTTATAATGAAGCAACAGATAAATGGCATATCAGCGACAGCGCTGCCGATTATATTTTTACCGGGCACCAGCTCATTTCATTTGACATGCCCGGTACGTTGAAAGTGATCGTTTACCCGGCCACCTGGCAGGAAGCAACCGATAAACAAAAATATTTTCCCATCTTTTCTGATAAAGGATATGCAGAAGCAGCCGTTCAAAGCGATCTGCTGAATTTTGTTATGATAGATTGTTTTAACGACGGTACGCCTGTAAATGACTTCAGTTACCTGGATGAACTGGGCAATGATACAAAAGCCGTGTTCTGCTTAAGCAGTACCAATACAAATGCATTGCAAAGCATACGGCGGATGTTCATGGAACTACAGGTACGGGGCATTAAAAACCCGGTGGTATTGATCACCGACAGCGGCGGACAAACACCCGATGAGCACCTGATACATTTTGCCACAGAAACCGGCGGACTTTTTTTAGATGGATTTGGCGACGGCATTTGCCTGGGATATAACAGCAGGGCACAGATGGAAAATATAAAAGCAGGGGGCCGTACTTATTTAGAAGTGAAAGATATTTACCAGTTCACCAATAACACTGCTTTTTCAATACTGCAGGCGGCACGTACAAGAATTTCCAAAACAGAATACATCAGTTGTCCCAGTTGTGGCCGTACCTTGTTCGACCTGCAGGAAACCACGGCAAAGATCCGGGCGATTACCAATCATTTGAAAGGAGTGAAGATCGCCATCATGGGTTGCATCGTAAACGGCCCGGGCGAAATGGCCGATGCCGATTTTGGTTATGTGGGCAGCGGCCCCGGAAAGATCACCTTATACCGTGGCAAGGAAGTGGTGAAAAGAAATGTGAATAGTGAAGTAGCCGTTGATGAACTTATCAGTTTATTAAAAGAAAATGAGGCCTGGATAGAAGCCCCCTCCACCAATCCTGAACGTTAGTCGAAGGGAAGGAGAAACCGGAGTTCGTTTACCTGGAGGTTTTTTTAAACAATATTTATAATCAAATACAAATAATTCCCCTTTAGGGGATAGGGGTATGCAAACAGACTTTCTTGTAATTGGCAGTGGAATAGCCGGGCTTACCTACGCATTAAAAGTAGCGCAGCATTGCCCGGGTAAAACGGTAACCGTTCTCACTAAAGCGCAAAGCGATGAAACCAATACCAAGTATGCCCAGGGCGGCATTGCCGGAGTAATGGACACCAGCCACGACAGTTTTGAAAAGCATATTGAAGATACCCTCATTGCCGGCGATGGGCTTTGCAATAAGGAAGTGGTTGAGATTGTGGTAAAAGAAGGCGTTCAACGGATTGAAGAGATCATTGAATGGGGCGCCATGTTTGATAAAGAAAGCGACGGCGATTATAAATTAGGCAAAGAAGGAGGCCACAGCGAATTCCGTATCCTGCACCACAAAGATGTTACCGGCAAAGAAATGGAAAGGGCCTTGCTGGCCGCCATTGCAAAACAGCCCAACATAAACCTCATCAGCCATTGTTTTGTGATCGATATCATTACCCAGCATCATCTCGGCTATCTTGTTACCAAATCAACACCCGATATTGAATGTTACGGTGTATATGTTTTAAACCTGGCTACCAATAAAATTGAAAAAATACTTTCAAAGATCACCTTGCTTGCCACAGGAGGTAATGGACAGGTATATCGTTCAACCACCAATCCTGCCATTGCAACAGGGGATGGGGTTGCCATGGTTTACCGGGCAAAAGGACGGATTGAGAATATGGAATTCATCCAGTTTCATCCAACGGCTTTGTATGAGCCGGGCATACGGGGACAAAATTTTTTAATAACCGAAGCGGTAAGAGGTGATGGCGGCATACTTCGTAATCATGCCGGTGAAGCATTCATGGAAAAGTACGATAAACGGAAAGACCTGGCACCAAGGGATATTGTAGCCAGGGCGATAGATAATGAAATGAAAGTAGCCGGTACCGAAAATGTTTTTTTAGACTGCAGGCATTTCAGCAAAGAAAAATTCACCGAGCATTTTCCAAACATTTATGAAAAATGCCTGAGCATCGGTATTGATATCACCAAGAATATGATACCCGTTACCCCGGCAGCGCATTACAGTTGCGGGGGTATTAAAACAGACGAGTACGGACGAACATCCATTAATAACCTGTATGCAGCCGGCGAATGCGCCAGTACAGGCCTGCATGGTGCCAACCGCCTTGCCAGCAACAGCCTGCTGGAAGCCATGGTGTTTGCACACCGCAGTTACCTGGATGCAGTAAAAAACATTGATGAAGTTTCATTCCGGGACAATATTCCCGACTGGAAGGCGGATGGCACCAATGTTCCCAAAGAAATGATATTGATAACGCAGAGTGTTAAGGAAATGAAATTACTGATGAGCGACTATGTGGGCATTGTTCGCAATAACGAAAGGCTGAGCCGTGCCATGAAACGCCTCGATCTTTTGTACGAAGAAACAGAATCACTTTATCAAAGAACTATCGTATCTCCTCAACTCTGCGAACTGCGTAATATGATAACCGTTGCCTACCTGATCGTTAAGTGTGCAGAGTTCAGGCAGGAGAGCAGGGGCCTTCACTTTAATACCGATTATCCCGGCAAATCAGAACGGGTGCAGAACATTGTTCTGTAGTAATTTATTTTTGATTCCTCTCATACGGAAGCAATAGTTGGTAGTGTCCTGGTTTCAAACCTGAACCACATAGACACAGAAGAGAACATAGGGGTCATATGAACTTTGGCCTATTCGCATGTGTACTATGTTCTATGTGGTTCAAAACAGGAACTACCCAATAGTTACAGGTATTCAATTTAAGTGGTTACCTTCACCACCCGTACGATCGCTAACCGCTTTAAAAATTCAATATCATGTATTATGTGATTTACGGATTTCTCTACCTGATTTCCCTGCTGCCGTTTGCGGTCCTTTATCTTATCAGCGACCTCATCTGCTTTTTTCTTTACCATGTTTTTGGGTATCGAAAGAAAGTTGTGATGGGGAATCTCAGAATAGCCTTTCCTGGAAAACCGGATGACGAACTTAAGAAGATCGCAAAGCGGACATACCGTAACCTCACCGACACCTTCATGGAAATAATAAAAACGATCTCCATGAGCGACAGGGCGTTTGAGAAAAGATGCCAGGGAGATTTTTCGATGATCAGCGACATCATCAAAAAGGGAAAGAACATACAGCTTCATGCCGGCCACCAGTTCAACTGGGAGTGGGGCAGTTTATATATGTCGAAAGCCATTACTGATATTCCTTCCTTTGCCATCTATATGCCGATCAAAAATAAAGCGATGGAAAAACTGTTCCTGAAAATAAGACAGCGCTACGGCACCCGGTTTATTAAAGCCCCTGAATTCCGGGAGAAAAGAGAAGAGATATTCGGTAAACGCTTTGCCTTTTTTTTAGCCGCCGATCAAAACCCGGGTAATCCCTCATCGGCTTACTGGCAGCACTTTTTCAGCAAGCCGGCGCCTTTTATCACCGGCCCCGAAGTAGGAGGTATAAAGAACGATACCGCCATCGTTTTTGTCAGAAGCCGGATCGTAAAGCGGGGTCATTATGTACTGGAGTGTAAACTTTGTACCGAAAACGGGGCCTCTACCAGTTTGGGCGAAATAACCGGAGCCTACCGGGATTTTTTAGAGGAAGTGATCAGGGAAGAACCACATAATTATTTATGGACACACCGCCGCTGGAAATGGGACTATAAAGAAGAATATAAAGACCAGTGGATAGATAATGCAACAAGGGCGTAGTTAAACACACATAGCAATGAGGCTTACCCACTGTAAGCATTTCTCCCAGATCCCCTCTTCTGTATATTTTTACTCCTTTGTATCTTTGGCCGTATCGTTTTATAAGCAGGCATCATGTATTATATTATTTACGGACCTCTCTTTCTCCTGTCCTTGCTGCCCCTTCGGGCGCTTTATGTGCTGAGTGATATCATCAGTTTTTTTCTTTTCCGTGTTTTTGGGTATCGCCGTAAAATAATTGAAGGCAACATTGCCATTGCATTCCCGGAAAAAACAACGGCAGAAAGATCCGCTATTGCCCGGAAGTTTCACCGCAACTTCACCGACTCGTTCATTGAAACAATAAAATGCCTTTCGGTATCAAAAGATTTTTACGACAAACATTGCAAAACAGATTTCTCCATCTTTGATCAACTGGCAAAAGAAGACATAAGCTGCCAGATGCATGCCTGTCACCAGTTCAACTGGGAATGGATCAACCTGCATTGGTCCATTCATTTGAAACAACCGCTGGCCGTGGTATACATGCCCATCAGCAGTAAGCCGGTTGATAAATTATTTTACAGGCTTCGGGCAAAATACGGAACCGTGCTGATGCCGGCCACCGATGTAAAAAGGGCTTTTGTTGCCTGGGCCCGTAAAACACATTGCCTGGCACTGGTGGCCGATCAAAAACCGGCTTTTGCAGGCGCCAGTTACTGGCTGAACTTTTTTAACAAACCAACGCCCTTTGTTACCGGCCCGGAAAAGAATGCAAGACTGAAAAAATGCCCCGTTGTTTTTGGCAGGGCCTTTAAAACCGCAAGGGGCAGATACGATACCAGTCTTACCCTGGTTTGTAAAGATGCTTCTTTATTAAAACCCGGCGAGCTAACGCTCATGTACCGGGATTATATAGAAGATGCCATCCGAAAACAACCCGATATGTATCTCTGGAGCCACAAACGTTATAAGTTTGAATGGAATGAAGAGTACCGGGACCAGTGGATCGATACAAAACCTGTTTAGCGATTATTGCTTTATTACTTGTACTGTTCTTTTTTCCTGCCCGTTGTGCCATACTGCCGAAAGAATATAAGCTCCGGCGGGTAAGGCCTGGGTGTTGACCGTTAGCTGGTTTATGCCATTAAGGATCGCTGCCTCCTGTGTTTTTATCAATGCCCCTTTGCTGTCGAAAATTTTTATTGTTGCCAGGGATTGCCTGTCTGCACCAAGATTAATAACGAGCCTGTCGGTAAACGGATTCGGCCATACGGTAAAGAATTCCTTCATAGTGCAGGATGATTTGAGAATGTTTGAATAGGTAACCCTTCTGTCCATATCATACTGGGCAATTCGGTAGTAACTTTTTTCTATGGGATTATTATCCACCAGCAGATAACTTTTTTCGGTATTGCTGTACCCGGCTGCGGACACACTCCCGATAACAATCCAATTAATGCCATCCGTACTTTTTTCAATGTTATAGTGGCTGCTGTTTTGTTCCTGCGCTGTTTTCCAGGTTACGATTGCTTTACCTCCCTCACACTTCAGGTTGAACAAAGTGAATTTTACCGGTAATGCATTATTGCTGCTGGATAATGTCCATCTTCCAAAAGAGCTAATACCCGTCTTTTCTATATAATTGATATTAATATTACCTGAAGTGAAGTCTTCGTTTCTCCAATGAACAGTATCCAAACTGTTCCAGAATACCAACCCATTCTCATTGATGCCGTTCAATTCCCCGTCGAAGTAATTGATACGGAACGTGGCGCTGAAAGGGGCCGGGCTCACTGGTACGATATCATAATAACGAAGAATGGAATTGCCCGTGCCGTAATTATTTACCTGCGACTGGTGGCCACGTCTGATCAGAACAGTACCCAGGTTCTGTGCTGTGCTGATAACCAGGCCAAGGTTTGCCGGGTTTGTCGCATTGGGGTTATTGAGGATGCTGCTGAATAAAACATGCCCGCCATTACTGCCAACTATGCGGCTGCTTTCCTTTTCACCCAGCAGGCTTCCGGTTGTACCCAGGTTTAAAGTATTTCCATTCAGGTTAAGATTGCCCGCTGTGAAGCTGACTGTATTAAGTACTTCAGCCGGCACCTGCATCAGTACCGTACCGCCATTCGGTTTGTTTATTTCCAGGAGATGGAATACGGTCGTTTGTGTTCCACCGATGCCGGAACTGTTATTTCCCGTGAATGAAACAGCACCGGATCCCGGGAAGAAAATTCCATTATTCAGCAGGTTCATATCCTGTAAGGTTAGTTGCGTGTTGCCCCGCATGTGTACCTGAGCGCCCGCACCAATATACAGTTGTCCCTGCATTGGATTAGTGAATAGAATCACAAGCAGGAAAAGAATAACTGGCTTCATAAATTGTAATTACTGGTTAAAAATGATTTAAATAAGCCCCGATCCAAAAGATCGGGGCGGTACGAATAATAGCGAAATGTTTATTTCTCCGCTATGAAAAGAAGAAAACTGTTTTGCAGGTGATACATCTCTTCTGTTAACAGATAAGGCTGCATGGCCCCGGCAATTGTTTTTTCTATATGTTTTTCACTGGCATAATTCATTGCGGCTGCTGCAGGGCCTGTGCCCATAAAACTTTTTATTGCTTCTTCCAGCGTATGATAAAGGAACGGGCAAGCCACCCTTGTTTTATAAACCACTTTCAGGTTGATGGCATTGCAGATGCTTTCGATCTTACCTTCTTCCGATAGAGCGAAGGGGCCAGGTGTACCCGGTGGTGGCGGCGGCAGTAAAGAACCGATCGCCTTCAATATATTGGTTGCATCGCTGTACTCGGGTTTATCCCAGATACCGATCACCAGGCGTCCACCGTCTTTTAAAACACGTTTTGCTTCAGACAACGCATTCGTAAAATTGCCTGCATACTGAAAGGAGTTGAACCCGGTCACCAGGTCAAAACTGTTTTCTGCAAAAGGCAATGCCTCCAGGTCTTCTTCCAGGAAATTATTTTCCGGGTTTCTTTCCCTTGCCACTTCCAGCAGTCCCGGTGCAGCATCCACCCCCATTACCTGGGCGCCGGTGTTTATGGCCATGTAGCTGAATAAGCCTGAGCCACAACCGGCATCCAGCATTACGCTGTCTTCGGTAAGCCTTACCTGCTCCAGTGTTTTTTTGTACATCGGTAAAAAGAAGGGTTCAAAATAATTTGACCAGTATTGAGGAGCAATGCTCCATAGTTTTCCCTGAATTTGTTTTGTGCTCATTTGATAAGTTTTTACTTGTTATGAATCTTATTTTATATAGGCTTTCATAGGTATTGAATTCAGCGCTTAGTCTTTTTTGGAATAAATATTGCCTGCTACTTTTTTGCCTTGTTCCAGCCCTGCATTGATGCTTGGCATATAATGAATGCCTGCATAAAACCTCGATAACCCGGCTTCTTCGGCAATGGCCATAAAAGAAGAATACGTTCTGGGAGGAAATCCCATATAGTCATACGTATGATCGGTGAAGGCGCCCCTGTTTCCAAACAGGTCTTCCATGATGGAGGCGGCAGCGGCAGAAAGACTTGAGTGTGCCGATACATACTCAGGATGAGCCGGGGTACCGAGATAAGAACTCCACGATAAATTGCCCATCACATCGCGGATATAGGTGATGGGGCGTACCAGGTTGTATTGGTATTTGCTTTTAAAGCAACTGATAAGCGCATCATTGATGGCAGCACCCGTAAGTGCATAAGATAAAGCCGCTTCATCCAGTGATGTTTTCTTTGAATGGATCACCTGTTGCAAAATGCTCAGCCAATGGCCTGGTGAACTTACGCCCGGTACATCTCTCCAGAAAGCAGCCATTGCTTTCTGATCATCGGTCAACGTTTGCGAAACATCATAAACCTGTTTTACCATTTGATAAAAAGCAGAGGAGGGCTCTGTTGAATAAGCTACCGGCGCAACTGGTTGTGTACCGGCAATACTTCCGGCTACAACCGTACGGTTATTGCCCCAGTAAGGTGTTGCCGGAGCGGTAAATGACGGAGCCGTTGGTTTCCATAAGCCCGGGCCTGTGGGTATCGTATATGGATCGTTTGCATTTTTGTAACCATCTGTTTCCGACCAGTTGAATACAGCCAATGCTACGGCTTTACCAAACTGGGCTGATACATTGAGTTTGGATTGTGTTTGTGTTGAAAGGAACTCCTGGTTCAATGCATTTTCCAGCGAATCGATCACAGCCTTATCCGAAGCATTTGCATTGGGAAACAACGATCGGTTAATGGCAGCCATGGCTCCATTGATATTGGCCGGGTAATAATAATCCTTCGAATGTCCAGTTGCAGGAAGGCCGGTTAAGCCATTCCATTTAGAACGCCATAATGAATTTCCCGGTATGCCTGGTGCCAGTGATTCCAGTGCAACGATACCTGAGTAAGCAAACTGCCTGGAGAAACCATGGTTTGGAATACCGGTGGCATTACGCATCAGGCGTAACTGTACCACCATCCATTTATCCAGCACATCAGAAGAATATGCCGATGCATGATGATTGTTGTTACCCGGGTTGTCGTTCTTTTTACAGGAAACAAGGAACAGGATCAATAAAAATAAGATGAGAAAATGAAGGGCGCTAACGGACCTCAGTTTAAATGGTTGATTTTTTGTTTTCATTGCTTTACTTTTTTTAGTTTTTGTTTTTTGATTGTTAATTTTTTTGTGTGAAACGGTAAATGGCTGTGTATTTTACTTCTGCGGTTTCGGAATCGTTTGTTGGTAAAACAGACGGCGCTTTTCCGCCCACAGTGGCAATGCGCTGTATGTAGGAAACATTGGCGAATATTCCCGTAGCTGTTTTTCCCGCTTTAGGCATCAGCATCAGCCAGTCAATGCTGCCATTGGGGCTGGGTAACGTTTTAGCCGGACTGTAGTGCTGCGCAAAAACAGAGTCGTGTGCAGATACCTGCCAGAAAGGTCCGGCGCCATGTGTACCTACTGCTTTGTTGTTTGCATCATACAGTGTTGCCTGCGGAGCTACAAATACCCATTCGTAGGTAACCGGGTTGCTGCCGGCCTTTGCCTGGGCCTTGTACTTTTGTACGCCTTCTGCATAATACGTGGCAACCCGGGTAAACCCGCCGGGCTGATCTACCGGAAGACCTACGGCGGCAGGGATGATAAGATTTTCACTTTCTGCAATGTGGTATGCAGGTGTGTTCACTTCAACGTCTTTGTTCTTTTTGCAACTGGTTAAAACTGTTGCGAATAACAAAGCCTTCAGGAAGAGTTTTGGATTGATGATTTTTACTTTGTGCATTTTGTTTTGTGTTATGGTTTAATGATCATTGTTTACGTAATCCGTTGATGGCCTTTTTCAGTTCATCGATCTGAACCTGTTGCTGCTTTATGATGCTTTGCTGTTCCTGCACGGCTTTTACCAGCGGAACAACAAATTCGGCATAGCGAAGACCATAGAGATCGTTTTCATTTTTCGGTTTGTCTACCCCGCTGAAATCATAACCGGCTTCTTTAGCCGCCTGTTCCACCTGTTGGGCAATAAAACCGGAGTAAAGGATCTTTTCTTTGGTATCAATTGCCTTTTGTGTCAACTCATCCATTTTCTTTCCACGGCCCTCATTGAGTTTTTCACTTATGCCGGATATGTTAAGATTGTAGGTAACCGGCTTCAGCTTCATGATGAACTCAAGTCCTTTCACATCTTCTTTGATATGCTGTTTAAAACGGCCATCACTGATATTGGTCCAGTTTTGATAGCCTCCTATGGAAGTAATAAAGGAACCGCCGATACGTACCTGTAAAGGCGCTGTTGCTGTTGACGAATTGCCGATGGCGATGCTGTTGTAATAACCAGCCCCGTTCACATCGGCACTAGACCCGATGAAAGTATTGTAGTACCCGTTATTATAATTGTCTCCCGCATTGGCACCGATGGCAGTATTGCCTGCCGAACCGGTTGTTTTAGACAAGGCAGCCCATCCCATGGCCACATTGGAAGTACCAACAGTATTTAAGGTGAGTGCAAAATTTCCCACAGCCGTATTGAAACCACCTTCGGTGTTTTCAATAAGCGCTTCTACTCCAACAGCGGTATTAAAATCACCGATTGTATTCTTGCGCATTGCATAATATCCCAGCGCTGTGTTCTGGCTGCCGGTAGTATTATATTGAAGCGCTGCGGTGCCATTCGCTGTATTCAACCCTCCATTTGTGTTATAATAAAGGGTATTTGTACCGGTGGCCGTATTGTAATCTCCTGTTGTGTTTGAGAAAAGACTGGATGTACCGTTGGCCGTATTATAAACCCCGTCTGTATTATAATAAAGCGCTGCAGTACCATTGGCCGTATTGTTGAAACCCGTGGTATTATGGTAAAGACTGAAAGCGCCGATCGCATTATTGTTATAGCCTGCAGTATTCAGGCGAAGCGCTACCGCTCCAACAGCTGTGTTATCAGAGCCGGTGTTGGAATAAAGCGATTGGCTGCCCATGGCAGTATTACGGATACCGGTATTATTAGATGCAAGCGATTGAAACCCGGTTGCCGTATTATCAGATCCGGTGGTGTTGCCCAAAAGCGACTGGTTACCGGTTGCTGTATTTGCCTCACCCGTGGTATTGTAATAAAGGGCATCAGACCCGGTTGCAGCATTAAAACGGCCGCTGGTATTGTAAAAAAGGGCCTTATTGCCATAAGCAGTATTAACATTGCCTGTGGTATTGGAATAAAGTGATTCAAAGCCGGTGGCTGTATTCCGGTTTCCGAGGGTATTCGAAAATAATGATTTCGATCCTATTGCTGTATTAGAGGTTGCCTCATCAATAGCTGTAGCACCTGTACCATTATTAAATAATGCAGAGTCGCCGATCGCTACCAGGTTAGAACGGTTCCGGTTCAGTTTTAATGCATCGGTTCCTATTGCGATATTGCTGAAGGCTGTGTTGTTTTGATCACCGGCACGCAATCCCCAGAATATGTTCCCCAGGGCAGGGCTCAGTTCTCCCGCCAGGATACCATTTACCCGGAAACGCAAAGGCCGGTTATCTGTAGTGCCGATGAACTGGGTGACCACATTGGTACCGTAGTTACCATTAAGGCTCCAGGCGCTTTTTGATGCAATGTTTTGCCAGTTGCTTGCACCAGGCGTTCCCATATTTACCATCAGCTGGTTATTTACTGTATCATAAACCATCAACCCTGTTGCCGGATTGGTAATGGAATTAATGAATGCCGTCGTCATTCTGGGTATCAGTAATCCTTTGGCGGAATGAGTGATATCCAGTGCGGCAGAGCTGTCGGGTGTGCTGGTTCCAATACCTACGTTTTGTGCACGGAGCATTGTGGTGCATAAGCTAATGGTGAAAAACAGAATAATTTTTTTCATGGCTGTGTTTTTATAATTGTGGTGCAAACGTAGCATCGGCGCTAACTTTTTTTAAACGTGTATTTCCAAACGGCCGACCTTTTTTTCCTTGCGGATTATGCGATTAAAAAAAATATTTAGGTCGCCGTTGTGCTACCTGCATTGCTTACAGCATAAAGGGCGGGATTGGGTTTCCCAACGGCGGCAGGTGTGCCCGGATACTTTTTGTACGGATATTTTTGTGAGGTAAGTTGCTACCTTTATTCAATGAAATAATGTGTTTCAATGATGACCAGGCTGCGAATATTATTCTTATTTATTTTTTTATCCTTTGCCAGTTGCCTGGCTGCACAGGATCTTTCTGAAAAGAATTTTACAGGTTATACAACGGCAGATGGTTTATCGGATAATACCATAACAGGAATAGCACAGGATGCTACAGGCTATTTATGGTTGTCGACCCTTTCAGGATTGAACCGGTACGACGGAAGCAGGTTCAGGCAATATCACAGTACCAACGACAGTCTTTCACCGGCATCGGAAGAATTTTTAGGGATGACCCGGCTGGATAACGAACGGCTGGCTTTTTTTTCGTCGGGCCTGCATATTATAAATACACGTACCGGTGAGCGGAAAAATATTTTTATTCCATACCACGACAGGCAATACGAGTATAAGTTCAATTTTATGATGGGGGCTTACGGAGAGAACGGGGAGGATGTTTACATACTAACCCGTTCTGGCTTCTATCATTATAATAAAAATCACAAACTGCTGTTCCGGTTTGATTTTTATAAAGGTGAAAAAGTAGCTTCCGAACATTTTGTTTTTGGAAGACAACTGCTGGTATTGGACGACCACCGCTTACTTATCATCTCTATTGACGGGCTTTACCTCTATGATAAAACAACAAAACTGTTTAAAAAAATGACGGCAGCTGATTGCCCGCTGCTGGCCGAATTTTTAAACTATCCAAAAACGGATTGTAAGTTCTTCCAGGTGAAACCCGGGCAACTGATCGTTCTTAAATCGGCAAGTGATTCGCTGGTTTATGTCAATATTGAAAAAAAGACCAAGGTGGTTTCCCGGTTACCGGTAATGCCGTTAAAATCAGAATTTTCCTGGCGATCGAAATTACTGCTGGCGCAAGACAGTATTCTATACATCACAGGGCATAATTCAGGGTTTTATAAGATGCGGTTCTACCCGGAATCGGGTTCCGTAAAATGTTACCCCGAAAAATATTTTCCTTCCTATCAATGCAATGAACTGCTGCAGGACAGGGACAATAATTTATGGATAGCAACCACCCGGGGCTTATTCAGGCAGGATCGTTTGCGCTCGCATGTTGAAGTGACTGATATTCCGGCCCGGCTCGAAGATACATTTCCAGGGATACGTATACATTCTGTGTATGTCACAAGTAACAAGGTGTACGCCGGAACAAGGGCCGGAGGAGGAGTATTGATCTACAATAAAAAAACATTTCAGTTTGAAAAACAAGTAGGACTGAAAAATGAACCCGTTACTCACCATGTTTACAGAATATCTGCTATTGATTCATCAACCTTGCTTTTGGGAACCGGGGGGCCTTTGTTTCTTTATAATGAGAAGAACGGGAAAGATGTGAAACTAAATCCGCCGGCCTGGGCAGAAAAGGACTGGACGAATGAATTGTACCGGGACAGCCGAGGTAATATCTGGATAAGTGCTGCACATATTTATAAATACAATACAGCCGAACGCAGTTTTTCAATGCTGCCGGTCACTCATTCTATGCCGGCCATCCCCTTTGCATTTGCGGAAGATACTTCGGGATATATGTGGGTTGCCGGTCATGGTATCACCCGGTATAATGCTGCACTGAACAGCTTTGATAAACGGCTTGATTCCTTTCCGTTTATAAAGATGCCCGACAAGCAGGTAACGGCCATGATCATCGACAAACAAAACCTGATTTGGTTTGGCAGTATCAATAACGGGTTGATCAGTTATGATATTGAGAAAAAAACATTCCGCCATTTTACCCGCAGCAGCGGATTGCCCGATGATAATATTGCTTCGTTAATTATTGTAGGTACAAAACTCTGGATTGCCTGTTACTCGGGTATTGCCTGCATGGACCTGCGATCCATGGAGATAAAAAGATTCGGCAAAGATGAGGGACTGCCGGAAATGCCGGTATTAAAAGGCTCTAAATTCTATTACGACAGCGAACAGCAACTGCTTTATCTTGGATTTTATACGGCCATTGTTCGGTTTAATCCGTTCGGCATGACCAGTTCAACAACCCGGCCGGTAGTGTTTGCAGAAAATCTCAGCATCAACGGGCTGAAAAATATTTACCTGCCTGGCAACGAGATATCAACTTCCTGGCTTCACAATGATGTAACAATAACGATCGGCAGTATTAATTTTTACGATGGCCAGAGCCAGGGCTATGCGTATCGAATATTCCGGAATGAAAACTCGCCATGGCAACAACTGGGAAGCCAGTCATCATTCAGTATTTCTAACCTGGCTCCGGGTAATTACCGCATACAGTTGAAGGTCTTCTCGCTCAACAACAAATGGGCCGAGCAGGTAAAGGAGATACGGATCGATATATTACCGCCCTTCTGGCAAAAAACATGGTTCCGTGTTTTAATGATTTTATTGCTTTTATTATTGCTGTATCTGTTCATCAACTGGAGAACGGATATTGCCCGGAAAAAGGAAATGGAAAAAACGCAGGTTCAGAAACTGCAGGCAGATGATTATAAGAACCGTTATGAACTGGAGCAGATCAGCAACTACTTTTCTTCTTCGCTGGCTGATAAAAAAACAGCCGAGCAGGTACTGTGGGATGTGGCTGGGCACCTGATCGGGCGTATGAATTATGTAGACTGTATGATCTACCTGTGGAACGGCGACAAAACAAAGATGGTACAGAAAGCGGCGTATGGGCCAAAAGGCAAACCAGAATACATTGAATCAAACGTGTTTGATGTGCTGCCCGGACAGGGCGTGGTAGGCCATGTGATACAAACCATGCAACCTGTTTTGATAAAGGATACCCGAAAGGACAGGCGCTACCGGGTAGATGAAGCCTTTCGTTTAAGTGAGATCTGTGTTCCCATCATTCATAATAACGAACTGCTGGGGGTGATAGATTCAGAACATCACGAAGCCGGTTATTTTACCGAACGGGATATACAGATACTAACCACCATCGCCACCCTGATCGGCAATAAATTAAAACAACTGGAGTCGGAAAAAACACTGGAAGTAAAACAGGAAGAACTGGCAAATATCAATGAACAACTGGCCGAAGCAAAACTTTCTGCCCTTCAGGCGCAGATGAACCCGCATTTTGTTTTTAATGCACTTAACAGCATCAAGCGCATGATACTGGAAGAAGACAATGAAAAAGCCTCCCGTTACCTGAGTAAGTTTGCACTGATGATACGTATGACACTGAATCATTCAAGGGATATATTTGTAACACTCCATGAGAATACCGAATACCTGAAAACCTATCTTGAAATGGAACAGCTCCGGTTTGACGATTCCTTTACCTGGGATATTACCATCGCAGCGAACATTGATGCAGAAGAAACACAGATACCTTCGCTGATGATACAACCGCTGGTGGAAAATGCCATCTGGCATGGCCTGCTGCAATCCACCGGCAACAAAAAACTTTCCCTGTCCTTTACAAGAAGCGATGATAAAATAACCTGCACCATTGAAGATAATGGCATCGGCATTATACAGGCAGAAAAACAGAAAGAACAGCATAAGGCCGGCCATCGTTCGGTAGGACTGGAAAACCTGCGCAACCGGATCAAGATCATGAATGAAAAATACCAGACCAATTGCAGTCTGCAGATAACTGACCTGTCCGGGATAGAAGGAAAAGGAAGCGGTACCAGGGCCATACTCCGGTTTAATTTAATTAATATATAACCATTTTTTATGAAAGCTATTTTAGTAGATGATGAACCCGATGGTATAAAAACATTACAAAAAATGCTGGAACGGCATTGCCCGCAGGTGAAGGTGGTAGCTACCTGCTCAAATGCAGCAATGGCCAGACAGCAAATTGAAGCGCAAAGGCCCGATATTGTTTTCCTGGATATACAAATGCCGGGCAAAAGCGGGATGGAAATGATTGCTGAACTTGATAATAAGGAATTTGAGATCATTTTTGTTACAGCGCACAATGAATACATGTTGCAGGCGCTGCAATACAGTGCAGCCGATTACCTGCTGAAGCCTGTAGACGAAGACCGGCTGATAGAAGCTGTTCAGCGGGCAGAGAAAAGATTACAGGAAGAAAAAAAAGAAGAATGGACCGAAAATCTTCTGCATAACTTAAACAACAAGGGCAACCCGTCAGAGATGCGGTTATGCCTGCCCACGCTCAAGGGTTTTATCATTCTGAAACTGGACGATATACTTTATTGTGAAGCAGAAAGAAGTTATACCATATTTCATGTGGAAGGAGGAAAAACAGTAACCGTTTCAAAACCGCTGGTTGAATACGAAAATATTTTAGACAGTACCAGTTTTTTCCGTGTCCACAAATCTTTTCTCATCAACCTGCGTCATGTAAAGGAATACCAGCGTGGCGAGGGCGGTACGGTAATCATGAGCAATAATGCAGAGATAGAAGTGAGCCGCAGGAAAAAAGAACATTTCCTGCTTAAGATAAAAGAGATCTATAAATACTAGTTCAGTACGCTCGTTTCTTTTTCTATCTTGATATTTTCCTGTTCTTTGATCTTTCCCCAGCCGCCTAATACGTTGCGAAGATTATGAACGCCCTGGCGTTTCAATAATGAAGCAGCGATCACACTGCGGTATCCGCCTAAGCAATGAACGTACAGGTTCTGACCATCTTCAAAATGAGCAAGGTTCACCAGGTCATTCATTTCATTCAAAGGAAGGTTCTGGGCATTTTTGATATGCCCGTCGGCAAATTCCGTTTCTCTTCTTACATCAACTACAACCAGGTTGGGATCATGTGGTATATCCATGGCCAGTTCATCTGCTTCCACATCAATGATCAGGTCAACAGTTTCCCCTGCGGACTGCCATGCTTCAAAGCCTCCTTTTAAATAACCCTTCATTTTATCAAAACCAACCCGGGATAAACGGATAACCGATTCTTCTTCTTTACCGGGCTCGGTTACCAGTACCAAGGGTTTATCAAATGGCAACAGGCTGCCTGCCCATTCTGCAAAACGGCCTTCGAGACCAATAGAAACACTGCCGGGAACAAAACCTTTGGTGAACAGGGTTGCATTACGGGTATCCAGTATCCAGGTGTCTTCTTCTGCAGCCAGTTTCTTAAACGCATCAATTGATAAAGCGGTTAATCCTTTTTGTTTTACGGCATCCAGGCTTTCGTATCCCTGCATGTTTATCTGTGCATTGATGGCAAAATATTTTGGTGCAACTGCCAGCCCGTCTGTAACGGCTGCAATAAATTCTTCCTTTGTTTGCGGCTGCAATGCATAATTTGTTTTCTTCAGATCACCAATGGTGCTGAAGGTTTCGGGTCCCATATTCTTACCGCAACTGCTGCCTGCGCCATGGGCCGGGTACACCAAAACATCATCAGCCAGCGGAAGTATCTTATGCTGGATGGTATCGTACATGATGCCTGCCAGTTCCTGGCTGCTCATATTACCGCTGCTCAGGTCGGGGCGGCCTACATCGCCAACGAATAACGTATCGCCGGTAAAGATCGCATGGGGTTTATCATTTTCATCACGCAGTAAGTAGCAACTGCTTTCCAATGTATGCCCGGGGGTATGCAATACCTGTATGCTTACCTTACCAAGTTTAAAGATCTCATTGTCTTTACTGTTATACACTTCATAAGTGGTATTGGCACCGGGTCCGTATATGATGGGGGCTCCTGTCTTCTTTCCGAGGTCGATATGGCCGCTTACAAAATCGGCATGAAAATGAGTTTCAAAGATATATTTGATACCGGCGTTTCTTTCTTTTGCCAGTTTAATGTATTCGTCGGTATCCCGTAACGGGTCAATGATGGCTGCTTCGCCTTCACTTTCTAAATAATAAGCTGCTTCACTCAGGCAACCGGTGTATAATTGTTTTATAAACATACCAATAGTTTTAATTGTTTATCCGGCCAAAGGTAAAAATAAAAAAGCGGATGATATATCATCCGCTTCAGCTCAATTTTCGAATTAAGATAAATTTAGCCAACCAGGTTTTTAACAAACAGGCTGATCTCATCAATACGCTTGTAGTTAACCATGTAGTAGATGAATTTTCCATCACGTTCAGTGGTTACAATACCGGCCTTGCGTAAAATGGCAAGGTGCTGGGATGCCACAGATTGCTCCAGGCGCAGGCGAACATAGATCTCGGTAACAGTAATTTTTTTTTCATCTTCGATCAGTTTAAGTAATTGCTGCCGAAGCTTGTGGTTTAAGGCACGTAATACCAGGGCCGCTTTTTTAAGAGCGTGGTAATCTACGTTAATAGAAGAACTTGATGTGTTTGCAGAAGCGGGAAACTCCTGCTCACTTGATTGAGTCGCAACCATCATAAGATTTTAAATTTTAAATATGCTTGAACAATATAAGAACGTACAAATATACTATTAATTGCTTATGCAACTAGTATATTAACCAGTTTTTAGTAATCTTTTTACAGGCTGGTAGTACAGTTTTTAGGTAAGTGTTTGAAATTCTTTCAGATAGAAAGGTTCGCTATAAGCCAGGTCGGCAAATCGTTTTTTACTGGCCATAGAATGAGAGAGACTGGCCAAGCCTTCGGGCAACACGTCAACTTCTTCAAATACCGCTTTTGGATGATTACAAATGCCTCTCCATTTGGCAGAACCGCTTCCAAAAAAAAGGATCTTATGGGCAGACAATTCCTGTTCAAACGATAGTTCATTCAGAATGAACGGTTGGGGACTGAGATACGGATTCAACTCTTTATCATAGATAGCAGTAAATACTTCCATGCGTCTTGCATCAATCATCGGGCAAAATAAAACAGGATCATTTTCAAAAGAAAAAAGAAGCGTAGCAGAAACGGTCAGTACTTCAAGCGTATTTAAAGCGATCAAAGGTTTTTTCAATGCATAACATAACCCCTTTGCACTTGCCATTGCTACCCGTAACCCGGTGTACGAACCCGGTCCGGCAGTAACGGCTATGGCATCAACATCTGCTAATTGTATACCAGCTGATTTTGAAAGCTGTAAAACAGCAGGCTGTAAAAAAGAAGCATGATCTTTTTGTGATTCATTATCCAGGTAATGCAAAACCTTTCCGTCTTGTGCCAAAGAGATATGGGCCCGCTGACCTGATGTATCGATATTCAGAATAAGACTCATGTTGTTCTTTGGGTTACTTCTTTTATTAAAAGATCTGCCGGTTTATAACGGCTGCTTTCTTTATTTAATTTTTCTAGCAAAGCAACAATGTTTTCAGTGCCGATCGCTGTACTCCATTCAAAGGGACCAAAAGGGTAGTTGGTGCCGAGTTTCATCGCAATATCGATCTCTCTTTTACTGCTCACTTCATCTTCCAGGGCAAGGAATGCTTCATTTACAATCATGGCAATTATTCTTGCTGCAATAAAACCAGGTTCATCGGCCACCACGTGTAACCGGATGCCAAGGCTTTCAAGAACAGATCTGGTATGTTCGTCAATAGTACCTGCCATTTCCCAGGCCGGTCTTTGTAAAAAACCTGGCCACCCGTTTATTCGTATAACATTGGCCGGCGCTTTTAATTCCTGCAGGGTTTCAATAACAGAATTAATGATAACTGTTTTTTTCAGTGAAGAATAATCCGGCAGCATATTATTTCCTGTCAGATCAAAATAAGCATCAGCCGTTTGGTGGTATGCAAATTCATTGCACTCTTTAACCCTTTTCCATTCTGCCTTTGGATATGCTCTTGTCAGCACTTCCCATTGTTCATCCGATGCCGCTACAACGATCTGCATAAAAATTTTTTACAAAAATAGGTGGTTGAGAAAAGATATATTTGCAATTCTCCAAATAAACCTTCGTTATGAAAAAAATAATTAACACACCCGATGCACCGGCTCCTATCGGACCCTATAACCAGGCAGTACAAAGCGGGGATATGCTGTTCATTTCTGGCCAGATCGCTTTGATACCCGGAACCAGCGACCTGTCTGATGCAGATATTGCTGCCGAAACCAACCAGGTAATGAAAAATCTTAATGCCATCTTAAAAGCGGCAGGCATGGGCTTTGACAACGTGGTTAAAACCACCATTTTCCTGAGTGATATGTCTTTATTTGGCGCTGTTAATGAAGTTTATGGCAGCTATTTTGAATCCGGATTCCCGGCCAGGGAAACAGTGGCTGTTAAGGGGTTGCCCAAAAATGTAAATGTAGAGATCAGCATGATCGCTTCAAAATGAATACCGGAAGAATCATAATTATTACGGCAAAAGTTCACCAGTCGCTGATCGATACCTTGGAACAAAAAGGATACGGTGTGCTTCATCATCCACTCATCAGTTATGATGAATTGATGCAGATCGTTGCGCAGGCGGAAGGCCTTATTGTAACCACCCGGATCCGGATCGACAAAAAGCTACTTGATGAATCGGTGAACCTGAAATGGATCGGCAGAATGGGCAGTGGTATGGAACTGATCGATGTGCCGTATGCCGAAAGCAGGGGTATCAGGTGCATAAGCAGCCCGGAAGGGAACCGGAATGCCGTAGCCGAACATGCATTGGGTATGTTGCTGAGCCTGATGCATAAGATCAACAGCAGCTCTAACGAAATAAAAGAAGGGAAGTGGATACGGGATGAGAACCGGGGTGTTGAGCTGACGGGAAAAACGGTGGGTATCATCGGCTATGGAAATACCGGGAGTTCATTTGCAACGTTATTGTCTTCATTTAATGTAACTGTTCTTGCTTACGATAAATACAAATTTGATTTTGGGCAGGGCTATATCAAAGAGGCAAATATGGAACAGATTTGCCGCTATGCAGATGTGATAAGTTTTCACCTGCCGCTTACTGATGAAACGAAGAATATGGCCAACGAAGAATTCTTTGCAGCAGTAAAGCAACGGCCCTATATCATTAATACGTCAAGAGGTACGGTGGTAAAAACCCAGGCCCTGATCGGGGCATTGCAGGAAAATGATATTGCAGGGGCCGCCCTGGATGTTTTGGAAAATGAAAAGATCGACAGTCTTACCCCCCGGCAAAAACAAGAAATCGATTTCCTGGTAAACCAGCCTAACGTATTGATTACGCCGCATATTGCCGGCTATTCGGCCGAGGCCTTTTATAAAATGGGCCAGGTGATCATGGGGAAGCTTGGAATATAAAAATCTTATTATTACTTTTGTAATACACATGCAACGCCTTGGTACACCCGGGGCGTTGTATTTTTTTTGTTTGTCTAAATAGAATGTTATGAGCGGAACGAATTACGTAACAGCAGAAACCTTTGAGCGGTTAAAATCAGAATTGCAGCATTTGAAAGGGGTTGACCGGCCCGCTGCCAGTCATGCCATTGCCGAAGCAAGAGAAAAGGGTGACCTGAAAGAGAATGCCGAATACGATGCAGCCAAAGAAGCCCAGGGAATGCTGGAAGCTAAAATAAAACACCTGGAAGGCGTTATTGCCAATGCCCGGATCCTGGATGAAAAAAATATTGATACCAGCAAGGTTTCCATACTTACCAATGTAACCCTTACCAACCTGAACACGAAGAAAAAAGTTACCTATAAGATCGTGTCGGAAAATGAAGCCGACCTGAAGCAGGGAAAGATATCGGTAACATCTCCCATCGGAAAGGCCCTGCTGGGGAAGACCGTTGGCGAAACGGTGGATGTGCAGGTACCGGCCGGGGTCCTTAAGTTCCAGGTAGAGAGCATTGACCTGTAAATTTTAAAAAGATCATTTACACCCATCCGCCAGCTGGCGGATGGGTTTTTTTTGTGCCGTATCTTTACAAAAATCATTTTGTATGACCATCTTTTCAAAGATCATAGCCGGCCAGATACCTTCGTATAAAATTGCGGAAAGCGAAAAGTTCATAGCCTTTATGGATATTGAGCCGCTGGTTACAGGCCATGTGCTGGTGGTTCCTAAAACAGAAGTAGACAAGATCTTTGATGTGCCGGATGAATACCTGGCCGAGATGCTGGTATTTGCCAAACCCATTGCAAAAGCAATTGAAAAAGCATTTAACTGCAACCGCTGCGGCATCAGTGTCATCGGGCTGGAAGTGCCGCATGCACACATGCACCTGGTTCCCATCAATTCATCCGGTGACCTGAATTTTACAAAGACCAAGCTAAAAGCTTCTGCAGAGGAGTTAAAAGCAGCACAGCAAAAGATACTGGCCGGCCTTAACTAACGGTAAGCCGAAAGCCAACCCCATGAATGGTTTCCAGTATGATCCGGGGATCGGCCTTAAAATGTTTACGCAGTTTGGTGATAAATACATCCATGCTTCTTCCCAAAAAATAATCATCCTTACCCCATACATTCAGTAACACTTCTTCCCGTTTTAATACCTTATTCTCGTGCTGGGCAAAAAAGCGGAGCAGGTCTGATTCTTTTTGCGTGAGGGTGATCACATCTGTTTTAGTATATAGCTTCAGTTCATTAAATACAAATTTCAGGTCGCCTAACTGGTATACTTCTACGGTATCGGCCTGCAGTTTTTTGGTTCGGCGTAAAAACACTTCCATCCGCATGATCAGTTCTTCAATGCTGAAGGGCTTGGTGATATAGTCATCAGCACCTGACTGAAAACCCTTAAGCTTGTCTTCCTGCATGCTTTTGGCTGTTAAGAAGATGATGGGCACCACATCGCTTTGCTGCCGTATCTTCTTAGCCAGTGAAAAACCATCACGTACAGGCATGTTTATGTCCAGCAGGCAGATGTCGAACTCTTTTTTCTGAAACTGTTGCCAGGCCACTTCACCATCCGGGCAATGGGTTACTTCAAAGTCAACATCCTGCAGGGAGTCTTTAATAACAAAACCCAATGAAAGGTCATCTTCTGCCAATAAAACTTTTGCTTTTGCCATGGTGCCTGGTTTAAGTTCGTGGTATGCTGATGCGGAATGTACTGCCTTTTCCCGGTTCGCTTTCCAGATCGATCTTCCCGTTATGCGTATCGATCACTTTCTTAACAAAATTCAGACCAAGCCCGAATCCTTTACTGGTATGAAGCTCTCCCTGGGTGATGCGGTAGAACCGGTCAAATATCTTTTTTTGATGTTCTGCTGCAATGCCTATGCCGTTATCTTTTACCGATACCATAAGATCGGTACCGCTGATGGCCGTATCGATCTCTATCACGGGAGTGGGCGCATACTTAATAGCGTTTTCGATGAGGTTGATAAAGCAAAGCCTTAGATATGACTTATCCGCTTTCACCAGGATCTGGGGGATGGAAAACCTGGTGTGAATGGTTGCATTCTTCTGTTCAATAAGCGGCTGCAGGTCGTTGATCGCTTCTTTTATCAGGAGGTTCACATCAAAACTTTCCTTTTCCAGCGGCAACGAGCTTCGGTCGGTATAAGCGATCTCTAAAAGCCGCTGTACCTGCGCCTGCAGGTGAGAGGTTTGCTCACTGATGATGCCGGCATAATTGTTCAGCTTTTCGGGTTTCTCCACGATACTTTTTTGCTGAAGTACGTCTGAAGCGATCTTGATTACCGCCAGGGGTGTTTTGAATTCGTGCGTGAAATTGTTCACAAAATCCCTTTGTGTTTCGTTGTAAAATTTCTGCCGGTAAAAATAAAAAACACTGAACCCGAATCCCACCAATACCAGCAGCAGTAAACCGCTGGAAGCGATCCAAAAGAGCATTTGCTTTATGATATACTGGCCCCGGTGAGGGAAAAATATGATGATGTACGAATAATCTTTTTTGATCAGTGGCAGATCGGGTTCTTTGGAAGATTCATGGTATGCATCGGGCAGGTCGATGTATTTCTGAATGGTGAAAGTATCCTGGCCGGGATAATAAATGGCCGCCCGGCAATCGGAATACACATCAAAATCGGTCAGTTCTCCTTTCAGGTTCACCCAGAGTTTACTCAGGTCCGGGTTGCAGTCGATCTTTAAGAGGTATACATCGGGGTTGATATTTTCCACCACTTTCTGTACATTATCCTTCACATCATTTACCAGTTCCATATCGGCATAAAGCGCCCGTATGCTTTTGGATACATTGATGTTGAACTGCTTTTCTTCATAGCGGTAAACCTTCTGCAGCCAGATAAGCTGTATGGCAATGATGAGGGTAACTAAAACCGTACTGATCAGTATTACCAGCCTCAGTGTTCTTGAACGGATGACCATTGGTGTATTATTACTGCAAAGGTTTTATGAAATGAAAGATATTTTTGTTAAGAACGGGTTAAGCATGCTTCTTTACCTTACCGGGGTTCTTTGCGATAAAGTCCTTCCAGCCAGATACTTTTATGCCTTCACCCGTTGTGATCGTCTTCTGCTGAAAATGATGACAAACCGCTACCGCCAGTGCATCGGTGGCGTCGTAATGTTTTGGATCTTCTTTAAATGCCAGTATCTGCTGCAGCATCTTCATCACCTGTTCTTTTGCCGCATTGCCATTTCCGGTAACGGATTGTTTTACTTTTTTGGGAGAGTATTCGGTCACTTCCAGCCCGTGCCTCATGGCAGCCGCAATGGCCACGCCCTGTGCCCTGCCTAATTTCAGCATGCTCTGCACGTTCTTACCAAAGAAAGGCGCTTCAATGGCAAAGCTGTCGGGCTGGTACTTTGTAATGAGGCCGCTTACCGTATTAAAGATCAGTTGCAGCTTTTGGTATCCGTCTTTACTTTACCGGGTTGTAATACACCCATATCAACCAGCGTTATATGGTTGCCCTGCACTTTCACCAGGCCATAACCCATGATGATGGTGCCCGGGTCGATACCTAAAATAATGCCTGTTTTCTTTTCCAATG
>Ga0116177_10000723_pt1 | contig 24418 bp, 22 predicted proteins | sample AD_STIC10_MetaG_FD_89750 | JGI IMG/M metagenome (GOLD analysis project Ga0116177, IMG submission 89750) | Active sludge microbial communities of municipal wastewater-treating anaerobic digesters from USA - AD_STIC10_MetaG | ecosystem: Engineered > Bioreactor > Anaerobic > Digestate | place: USA... | reverse complement strand
TATTTGAAAAATATAGGCCACTCCTCTCCACTTTCCGTTTCGGCAACCCGGCGACCGTAAAAGCAATTCAAAATGAAAAATGCAAAATGCAAAAATACGAAATGCACAATGCAAAATTCAAAATGCGAAATGCGAGAATCAAAACATCAACGCAAAACGCAAATTTTGAATCGCCTTTTTAGGCCCGTAGCTTTGCGTCCTATTTTTTCAAATAGTTTGCCTCCGCCAAAACACACGGCGGACCCGCGCTCTTCGCGGGTTTTCGTCCTATGTAAGAGCGATGAACCCCTCCTAGTTAAAGTGTAACAGCAATTGTTCCGAAACCAAATTTCAACATTGTCTACCGCTCAATCCGGTTCCCGCCGGCGGGAACACGGATTCTTCATCCCGGAAACCCGTCAGGTTTTTTGGGTCTGCTCCAGAACATTAATCGCTTCCCGGATGGCCGTCCGGACGTCCGGATCGCCCTCTTCGCGTAATTTCGTTTTCAGGCGAAGGGTCATTGCCGAATCCCCCATCTCCTCCAGCACGGCAAGGACCAGACGACGGAAATCCGGCGAATTATAGGGATCCATCGCCGCATCCAGCATAATAGTCACGGCCTCCTGATCCCACAGCCGCTTGGCCGTTGCCACGCTATACTTCCTCAATTCTTCCGGCGTTTGCCGGGTACGGATAAAACCTCTCAGCAGCGGTTTGAGAAAATCCAGATCACCCCATGTCTCCAAAATCGACATGGCATTCATTCGCATCCCCAGCGTTTCGGTCGGATTCCGGGCAATTTCACGAACCTTCAACAATTTCTGCGGGGTTTTCTCCCGGGCATAGACGCCCAGAACATACTGACGGATCGCAGCATCCTCGCCGGTATCATTCAGTATCCGGACCATGTTATTACGGAAAGAAGAATCGTTTATCTCGGACAGCTGAAAAACGGCAATTCGCCGGGCAACGGAATCGGCGTTTGGATCCGCCAAAAAGTTCTCAAAAACCCCCTTCGCCCGCATTGAATTCAATTCAACAAGCTTTTCGGCAACCGTCGACCGAAAAAAAATAGAGTTTTCCCCGTCGTTCAGCGCATCAATAAGCAGGGGAAATAATTTATAAGAATCCGTCTCCGCCATGCGGTCGATCGCCTGAATTCTTAAATCCTCCTGCCGGGCCTTATTTAGAAAAGAATCCCTCTCCCGCTCAAAATCACTTTCAACCCCGACGGAATTCGCGCAATAAGACAGCCCCGCTCCCAATAGAAAAAAAACGCAGAGCCAGACGCTAGTTTTAAAAATCCGCCGATTTTTTTTCATCGAACCAATCCTTGTCTTTGCGCGCTTACGCAATCAATCGTTACGGGTATCTTCCCATGAGGAAATGTTGAATCGCCGCACCGGAAGCTTTGATAAAATCGACGAACTGTACTTAACCTCCGCGCTTCCGTTTGCAATCACGCTCGTCTGGTGCAATGAAAAAACCGCGCCGACAATTTCGGCATTTCCGTTGATATGACAGATATTATCGGAAATAATGACCCCTTTGAACGTGCCGTGCAGATTTTTCAGAGTGGCCGTTCCCGCGTCGTTATGACAAATCAAAATACCGCTGCATCCGTCAAGATCGACCGCGGTCAGCCCTTGAGTCAGATAAACAATCGCGTTCGTAAACCCGCCGGAAGGCAGCTGATCCGTCTTGTATTGGTCCAAATCTCCGGGGTTCATGCCCAGCACTTGTTCCGGAGTATTCGGCAATTCGGGGGCTGAAGTCTCATAACTGATCGGATTGGCCGGACGGGCGGGCGCTTGGCCGTTTCCTCCGATTTGCGAATTCCCACCCTGATTCAGAACGGCAGAATGCGTCGACAGACCAAAAACCCCGGGCGCACCCGTCAAATTGCCGCTGTCGTTATGATCCCGTCCGTCGGAAATCATCGCCCCCAAAGTGGACGCATCGCCGTTCAAAGAAATCGCGCCACGAACGTTGATCGCGGGCGAGCCGGTCACCTCGGCCCGTATCGTCCGCGTATAAGTCGCCCCGTTTTCGGCCACCGTCCCGGTGGAAATCAAAGATTCCTGATCATCCGCACCGCTTCCGCAGACGGCATTTCCGTTATCGCCGTTCACATCCACGCAATTGTACACAACCTGATAAGTCCCGCTCCCCAAATTCCCGTTCAGCGTATCGGTCGTTCCCTGAACGATTTTTTCATCCAGCCCCGCCTCGGCCAGGTAAAACGCCTCCGCGAGATTCTCGCTTCGGACCGAAGCGGAATAATCCGCGAATCCGAAAAGAAAAAAAGCCCCGATGCCGATTGCCAGAACCGAAAGCGCGAGAAGCGCCGCGATCAGGACAATTCCGCCATTCTTTGAATCCAGACCCGAAATAAGGAAAGTTAAGTTTTTCATGGCCCCCTCCTCTTAATTCCTCAAGGTAATTTGAGCCGCTATCGTCTCGGTAATATTTCTCGGTTTTGCGGTTGCCCGCTGCCCCGTGATCCGGATAAAAACACTCCGGGGATCCGTCGCGGCATTATAGGTCGGCACAAACGCCTGAACATTATTGCCGACAACCCGCGATTGACCGTTTACGGTACGAACCAGCTGATTGCCGCCATTCAGAGAATAGGTCACCGGCGTCCAATCCGGCGCAACTTCAATCTGAATCTGCCCGTCCGAAATCTGAATCGCATGATCGGGACTCCCCTCGCGGATTTCCTGCGAAATCTGCAAAAGCGCCCGTCGAAGCTCGGTCCGAAGGCTCAGTTGATGGTTGTTCGTATTAAAAATATCCTGCGCCGAATTAAACACCTGCCCCACGGCAATCAAAAGGACGGTCGAAAGAGAAAGGGAGACCAGCACTTCGAGTACCGTATAACCCCGACAAAATTTCATCGAACAACTCCTTCTCCGCATGGCCACTACCTCCTCCGATCCGTCATAGCCGTCGCCACTTGATACGTACACGGCCGGCCCCGGTGATTCCAGTTCACGCTGACCCGGACCTGCCGGGGGTCCCCGGCATTCAGGAAAACCACCGCGATATTTTCCTGATCGAGACGCAATTCCGTGGCATTATTGAGCCTTGGCGCAGAGATATTCGCATTGGCCCAAGCCGTCCAATTCGTATTGGACAAATCATTCAGATTATTCGCGCCCGGCAAACCGTCGGCGACGCCCCGCATCTCTTCAAGAACCGTCGACGCATCCGTCACGGCGACCAGTTTCTCCTGGGAAATCTCGCTCAAATCGCGAATATTGAAAATGCACAAGAGGCTCCCTAAAATCGCGATGGTCAGGACAAACGCCGCGATCACAATCTCAAGCAGCGTGAACCCGCCTTTTTTTTTCGTCATCATTCCTCCTAAAAAAATGGCCTACCCGCAGCGATAGGCCAGCAACACTCCATTCTGTCATCCCGAATTCGGACTATAACCGCAAGGTCGATACCTTCCCACCATGCGAATGCATTCCCGTCCTTTTTCCGCCGGCATGACTCAAGGTCATTATCGCAACCGGCCGTGAATTATGCCAGCGGATATTTCATTTGGCGTCAATTCATTCCATAGTACCCATAATAATTCGTCGGAGGCGGTGCAGGCGCCGGAGGCGGTGGGGTCCCGTAATATCCGTAATAATCGTAAGAAGGCTCCGGAGCAGGCTCGGGTTCCGGTTCCCAGCCATAGCTGTAATCATCATAACCGGGCCCAGGCTCCGGTTCCGGTTCCCAGCCGTAGCTATAGTCCCCATAATAGGGATCCCCCGTTTCATCGGGCCCCCCGTAATATCCGTCTCCGTAATAACCCGGATCGCCTGTCTCGTCCGGATTGCCGTAGTAATAATCACCCCCATAATAATCCCCGTACCCTTCCGAGTTGTCATCCGTGAGAGCGCCGCCCATCACGAAACTGCCGTCCTCCTGCCACGCCACCAATTCAGCCTTAGGCGTACCGCATTTCACTGCCGCGTCTTTGAGCGAAGTGTCATAATGGATCTTTGCTCCCCCCGAAATATCCAATTCTTTTGCGATAACCGCCCCAAAAACCGTAGCCTGCCCGTCGATCTTCACGCGGGAATTCGGAGCGTAAATCGCTCCCACAATCCAGGAATCCCCCGTAATCGTCACGTCTCCGCTTTTCACGATAATGACAAGGTCCGCGCTCTGCGGAGCGGCCCCGTGAATAAAACCCGCGGGATTCAATTGTCCGCTGTCAATGCGGACATTCCCGTCCACATAAAGCGTCGCGGGAACCGTGCTGATCACGATATGATTGTTCCCGCTGATCTTAATGCTATTGAACAAGTAATCCTGCGCCCCCGGGGCATCCCAAGGATTTCCCCCGAAAAATTGAGGCGTCGTAACCTCAAGTCCCGAAACCTCCCAAGCCGGGCCGCCGTCATGCGCCGTATAGGAAAAAGCCCCGGAGTTGGAAAGCCCCGCCGGCGGATCCTTCGCCTGAAAATCCTCCGGCTCGAATAACGTCTCCACCCCGTTCTCGAGTACCGGCCCATGCGGCAAATCAAGATCCTCAGTCTCCCGCAAAAGAGCCGAACCGTGAACGTAAGTATTCTCGCGTAAAGTAACGGCGCCGTAATCCGTACTGTTCGAACCGATATCCCCTTCCGATCCGCGGTCGGGGAGATCCATGAAAAAACCTTTCGTGGAGTCAAAACTGTCGATTTCCGCCTGTCCCGAAAGTTTTGTCTCTCCCGTCGAAAACGTCGCGTATTTAAACGGCGATTCGAGAGTGAAATTCACCACCGCGGAAATTCTCTGCTCGACATACGCAGGGTCCGCCGCACTCGTCCCATAAGAACCCATTGTCTGAATGGTGTACGTATTTGAGGTCCCCGCAACTTGGCTTACCACAGAACGGTAAGTCCCGGAACCTTCCGGAGTCGAAGCCGCGCCCGCATAAGCCCGATTCGCCCGCAATGCCACAATGGCATCGTCAATCGCGCCGTCGGCAAGGTGAAACGCCGTCAGCCGCTGTTCGAACCTTTCCGCCGACCGCATTTCCCCCACGCTCGTCTGTAAAAGTGCAATCGACAAAGTGCCCATGGTGGCAATCAAACAAAGGGAAATCACAAGCGCACTTCCCTTCTCATCCTTCCAACTCCGGAGATCTCTTCTTTTTATTTCGCGTCGATTCATTTTTCCCTCACAGACTTACTTCGCCTCCCGCTTACGACGGGTAGCCGTAATAATTCGTAACCGGTTGTTCTTCGGGCCAATTCCACGAATCTTCATCGGTTCCGTAATAGTCCACCACCGGCTCCGGTTCGGGAATCGGTTCCGGGATCCCATAGTAATAATCCGCAATAGGCTCAGGCTCGGGAAGAATCTCGGGTTCCCCGTAATAATAATCGACGATCGGTTCCGGTTCGGGAATCGGTTCAGGATCCCCGTAATATCCGTAATAGTCAACAACCGGTTCCGGCGGAGGCTCCGGAACGCCGTAATACTCCATGTAATACCAGTCTTCCGGCGGAGCATCTCCTCCTCCCCCGTAGTAATCTCCATAGTAAGGATCCGTCCCGCCTCCCGTATCACCGTAATAGTCGCCGTAATACGGTTCGCCGCCGTAATAATCCCCATAATACCCGTCGCCACCGCCATAATAATCCCCGTAATAATCGCCGTAGTACGAATCATCTCCGCCGTAATAATCCCCGGCATCATCCCCGTAATACGAATCATTTCCGCCGCTCGCATCTGACGGATTCCGGAATTGCACCATTCCGGTCAGCACGGACGGGATGGTTAACTTTCCGTCCGCGGTTCGGGCCCCGCAAGTCAGGGTAATCCGCAAAACCGGGGGATTACCGCTCAAAAGGAATTGAACGTTGTTGACCCGGCTTGAAATCAAATTCATCTGTCCCGTCCCAAAATCCCGCCTCACCAGCTGATTTCCCTGCGATCCACCGACCCGGTATTCGATCACATTCGACCACGTGATTCTGCCCGTCGCAGAGATGCTTGCCGGCACACGAAACTGAAGCACATTCGCCGAAGCGTTCAGCTGCGGAGAAAGGATTTGATTCACACTCGAATTCCGGAGTTCCCGCGTCATGCGGTCCATTCCCAGGCGAGTATCGGACGACACCCGCGAATAAACGGACGTCGCGTTGCAAACCTGACTGCTCGCGTAAAAGCACTCCATCGTGAGAGCCCCCAGAAGCCCCGTGAGCGCGACTCCGATCATCGCTTCCGGCAGAGTGAATCCCGCGAAACCGCCGAACACTTTTTCTCCCGTTCCCCGTCTTTTCATCTCATCACCTCTGGGTAACCCGCGTCCGGAGCGCGCGCGAGACCGCACGGTTCCGGTTCGTCCAGGTCGTCGTGACCGTCACCGCCAAAGGATCCGCGGTAGCATTCGGATACGTCACGACAACCTGTTCATTCGTCAAATTATTAAAACCCGCAACCGCCCCCCCGTTCGGAAATTGCGCGGTCACCGCGCTCAGTCCCGAACGGCTCACATTTCTAATCTGCTCGATCACCGCATGTGCGTCCTGAAGCGCGGTAATGACCTCATGAGACACTTCATTGGCGCGATACATATGCAGGATCGAGACAATAATCCCAAAAAGAACCGGCACCGTAATCGCCAGCGCAATCAATATCTCAACCAGCGTGAAACCTCTCCGATCTGTCTTTCCCATCCCGTTCCCCTTCCGGGCAAAAAAAATGGCCTATTTGAAAATATAGGCCACTCCTCTCCACTTTCCGTTTCGGCAACCCGGCGACCGTAAAAGCAATTCAAAATGAAAAATGCAAAATGCAAAAATACGAAATGCACAATGCAAAATTCAAAATGCGTAATGCGATAGTCTAATCGTCAGCACAAAACGCAAATTTTGAATCGCCTTTTTAGGCCCGTAGCTTTGCGTCCTATTTTTTCAAATAGTTTGCCTCCGCCCATATGCACGGCGGACCTGCGCTCTAGCAGGTTTTCGTCCTATGTAAGAGCAATTATGCTAAATCTAATTAAATTATGCTCTATCGTGCTTAAAATTGCAAGCAATCGGGGAATTTTGAAATATTCATAAATTCAATAAGAATAGAGAGTTAGAGGAAATCTGAAAAATTTTATTTGTGAGAATCAGGCAACCGGATTACCTCCGGCGCCGCCTTCGCGAATGACGCCGGTTTGATCCGTATAGTAGATATGAATCCCCGAAAAAGCATCGACCGGAGTGGCCGTAACCGTATAAGTATTTTGGGCGCCTGCCAGAACGAAATTGTAACCGTACCGAATCCCAGCGGCCAACATCGCATCAATGTACGGCGGGACAGCATTTCCCAACGCGGTTAAATCCGCAGGATAGGTCTGAGGCATAGGCTGCGCGGTGCGGAACGTTTCGCACGCATTCGTGATCGTGCGCAATGTCTGCTTGACGGAATTCTCATTCGCCGCAATGCGGGCATGCAGCACATTGGATGCGATCAACGCCGCCAATAACCCGATAATGGCGACAACAATCATAATTTCTACTAACGTAAACCCACTTTCCCTTTGAAATGTTCGCATTGACAAGAACCAATCCTTTGCGTTTTTCATCAACCCCATAAGGGAAGTCCCGGTTCCCCACAAAGGGGAACCGGGACTTTGGAAATACCCTCAAAACTTATTCGACCACAGCACCCGCGGGACACGCAATTCCCTGTCTCAGCACACCGTCATGAGCGATACAATAGCTGTTCACTCCGGTGACGTTGGCAGTCTGCGGAACGGCCGTAGCCAGATAGGTGTTTGCCGCATTCGCCGCAATAGCGAAGACATACCCCTGTCTCCCTCCGGCCGCAAAGACAGTCGCATCAACATACGCCGGGGCGGCTGTTAATGCTGCCTGGTTGCAGTAAGCGGGCGGAACCTGAACCGCCCGGCAAGATTCCATGCCGGATGCGATGGTGTGCAGCACGCCTTTTGCCGCACCTTCATTCGCGTTGATACGGGCGCGAATCAGGTTGGGAATAGCAATCGCCGCGAGAAGCCCGATAATCGCCACAACGATCATCACTTCCACGAGCGTGAATCCTTTTCGATTTATCCAGATAAACATTTTCGTTACCTCCTTTTTATTAAGCATTGTGCCGGAATACTTACATAAACCATGCCATTTCACCTGAAAACCCAAAACCTATTGCCGTAAAATGAGTTAGAAAAAAAGACACCTAAAAACACCCCATAAAAGCGTAAAAATATTCTTACACGGCTTCAAAAGTGTCATATAAATTTTACGGACAACTCATGCAGGACTTTAGCAATTTTCATCAAAGCCACAGCCGTGATAAAATTCTCACGCAAAGCACCCCTTTAGCGTTTTTGGAATGCAATCAATTCCTTGCGAATCCTATTCGATACACATCCGCAACCCGCTTCTTAACCATAGGATCCGAATCAATTTTGAAAGCTTTCTCCAATGCGTCGCGCGCGGAGATTTCGTCTCCGGAAAGTCTCAACAATTGACCGAGGTTATACCAGGCCGGAAGCGATAATGGATTCAACACCACGGCGCGGTGCAAGGCCGAAATAGCCTGATCGTAAAATCCGCCACGCGACGAGCAATCCGCAATGGCAATCAGAAAATCCGGATGATAAGGATTCAAACGCACGCACTCCAGAAAGAAAGGATACGCCTGCGAAGGCTTATCCAATTTATAAAGATAAAAACATCCGTTCGCGTATTGAGCAAAAGGGTTCTCCGGATCTGTCCGAATGGCCTTGTCGAAATAATCCGCCGCATTCGCGGAGTTATTCTCGGACTCAATCAAGCCAAGCTGAATTAAAAACTTCGCGTCGCTCGGGTTCTTCTTAAGAAAATTCCCCGCCAAATCCTTTGCGCGGGAATAATCTTTTTTCAGCCTGTAAGACGATACAAGATTATTCGCGGCAATATCATCTGCCGGATTCAAAGAAAGCGCCTTCGCCAAAAGCCCGATCCCCCGGTCCAAATCCCCCTTTTCGAGATAAACGCTTCCTAATTCGGCGCATGCCCGTTCATTTTGGGGAAACCGAGCGATTTCGGATGACCAAAGCGTTTCGGAATCCCGCCATCGCGTCATTTCGCTCCCGGACACATATCCGCAAACAACGGATAGAAAAGCGACCGCGCCGGCGACACCCGCTTTAACTATAATGCGTCCGGACTTTCCCGCGAACCACGCAATCAGCATCCCGGAAACCGCAAAAGGCCCCAGAACGGATAGATACAAATGTCGGGCGGCCACAGGCGAGCCGCCCCCTAAGCCGCAAAGAAACGGGAGCAGCCAAACCACATACCAACCCGACAAAAACGCAAGAGTTTTAAACCTCCTCCGGCCCAAAAAAACCAGCATCAGGACGCCGGCGGAAGCCGCGCCGGGAAGAATGCAAAAAAGATTGCCCCAGCCGATGTCTTTCAGCTTCCCGAAAATCTCGAATGGCGAAAAGCAAAAAATTTCCTTGGCATATGCCGCTAACACCCAAAGAAACGCAAGCGCGCATTTCGATAGGCCTGCCACGCTCCATGCCATTGCCGTTTCCGTTCCGGTACGGCAGGCAAGAAAAGCGAGTGCCCCTTTTGCCAAGGCAAGACAAAAAAACGGAATGGTCGCGGCAAAAAAATTTCGCCGCTCGTTCGCAACGTACGCATGCAACAAAATCAATACCAACGGCATTGCCGCCGCCGTCCATTGCGTGGAAACCGCTAAAAGATAAAAAAGAAAGCTTCCGGCGTAATTGCGCCGCGTTCCTTTTTCCAGGAAATCGACGTATTGCAAAATCGAAAGGAATAAAAATACGGCGGAAAAAAGGATTTTCTGAGAACTGATCCAGGCGACCGACTCGACCTGAACGGGATGAACCGCAAAAAGAATGCCGGCCCATAACGCCGCCCAAGCCGGCAATCTGAGCCGCATCAGAAAAATCGCGGCCAGCGCCGCATTCAATGAATGAAGGAATAGGCTGACCGAATGATAGCCGGCGGGATGAAATCCGAAAAGCCGGAATTCAAGCATCCACGCGGTTAAGGCGCCCGGGTCATAACACCCTTGCTGGAACGAAGAAAAAATCCAGCGCAAGGAGTCCCATGCAAAGCTCCGGATGACAAAAACTTGAGAAACCGGAGACGGCGCGTCCCAATCGATCCATTGAAACTTCAGGGAAGGGTAATACAAAAGGAGCCCGGCAATGAACGGAATCGCTGCTAAAAACTTCTCGCCGAAACGGCGGGAACCCGGCATCAGCGGTCCAATCCGTACTTTTTCATCTTGTACTGCAGATTCTGGCGGGATATTTTAAGCATTTTTGCCGCGCGGAATTTCCTGCCTCCCGACTCACGGATTGCCTCCGCGATCAACTGGCGCTCAAAAGCCTCCGTCCGGCTTTTCAGGTCCCGGGAGTCTAAAATGCCCGCGTCTCCGTCAGACGCGGCCGATTCCGGCTTCTCCGAATCCATCCAGCGTAACAGCCCGGCGCGGGAAACTTCCCCCTCCTCGGCCAGCATGGAAACCCGCTCCGTCAAATTCTCGAGTTCACGGACATTCCCGGGCCAATCATAGTCCTTCTCCAGAAACGATGCCGCATCGGAAGCGAACCGGATTTCCCGTCCGTATTTTCCGGAAAAGCGGGACAGAAAAAAATCGAGAAACATCGGAATGTCCCCGCGCCTTTCCCTCAACGCCGGCATGTGCACGGGGACCACATTCAGGCGGTAAAACAAATCCTCGCGAAACCGCCTGGCCTCGACTTCCTTCGCCAAATTCCGGCTGGTCGCGGCCACAATACGGATATCCACCCGGATATCCTGCAAACCGCCCACATGCCTCAGTTCCCGTTCCTGCAAAACCCGGAGCAATTTCGCCTGCGTGGAAGGCGCAATTTCCCCGATTTCGTCGAAAAAAAAGGTCCCTTCATTCGCAAGCTCCAGCAACCCCGCCTTGCCCGAAGTCGCGCCCGTGAACGAACCTTTCTCGTAGCCAAACAGTTCGCTTTCAAGGAGCGTCTCGGGCAGCGCCGCGCAGTTGATGCTGACAAAGGGTTTCCCCTTTCTCCCCGAATGGCAATGAATCAGGCGGGCAACCAGTTCCTTCCCCGTCCCGCTTTCCCCGGTAATCATCACCGTGCTGTCCGTCCTTGCGACGCGGGAAATCATATCCCGGACACTTGCAATCGCTTCGGATGAGCCGATCAAGGTCTTGAGCTCGTAGCGGTTTTTGCAATTCCCCTTGTCGTCCCGGAAAAAAAGGCGTTTCGAGGAAAGCGCTTTCTGAACTGCCTGGGATAATTCCGCAATCTTGAACGGCTTGATCAGATAATCGCTCGCCCCCTCCCGAATCGCGAAAATCGCGGTCTCAAGCGACGCGTGCGCCGTAATCAGCAGCACATTGACCTCCGGATCGAAAGCCTTGACTCTCTTCAAGACTTCAATGCCGTCCATGCCGGGCAGCACGATATCGCTGACCACCAGTTCGGGGCGAAACCGCTCCAACGCATCCAACGCCTCTTCTCCGTTCGAAAAAGCCAGAACCTCGCATTCTTTTTTCGCGAGCGCGCGTTTCAAGACTTGAAGAATATTCGCTTCATCGTCGATCACCAAAACTCGATGCCCGTTCATGCCTGCCCCCTCCTGTAAGCCGTTAAGCCTCGGAAATAAATACGGTAAAGCGGCTCCCTTTTCCCGGCCTGCTTTTCACCAGAATCCGGCCTCCATGCGCGTGCACAATCTTATGCGCAATGGCAAGGCCCATCCCGGTCCCCTGCGGCTTGGACGATTTAAACGGCATAAAAAGATTTTTCATGAAATCCCGAGACATCCCTTCCCCCGTGTCTTCAAAGATGATCCGCCATTGTCCGCCCCGCTTTTCGAAACTCACCCTGAGTATCCCTCCCGCCGGCATCGCCTCCAGCGCATTCACGATCAGATTCAGGCAAACCTGCTTCAGCCGCTGGGCATCCGCCAGCACAAACGCGTTCCCGCGAATCTTCCGGTACAAATATTCCACGGAAAGGTTCTTCCTCTCCTGGAGATTGGAAACCAGCAACAGAAAGACCTCGTCCAGAAGACGGGAAAGATTCACTTTGGAAATCTGAAGGGACTCCGGTTTTGCGTAAATCAGGACCTCGTCGAGAAGGTCCTTGAGCCGCTGAGATTCCTGAACGACCGCCTCCATCAATTGCCCCTGATCGGCGGTCAGCCTCTCTTTCAACTCCTCGCACAATAATTCGACGGAGCCTGAGATGCTCATCAGGGGGTTTTTGATTTCATGCGCAAGATGCGTCGTCATCTCGCCCAGCAGGGAAAAACTCCTGCTCATCGTAACTTCCCTCTCCATCTTCCCGATCGTCCGGACCATCCGCGACGTCAGATAGCCGACCAGAAGGAAAACCACGTTCCAGAGATTCAGCATGTAGCCCACATACCAATAATCCGGGCTGGCGAGGAAAACTGCCGCGTTCGACGAGGGAAAAACCGAAAATCTCAGGAGGACTGTTCCCGAAAACGCGAGGCAGCTGATCACCGAGACCAGCATCGCCGCCCTCGGCAAAAGCAGGGACCCCGCCCCCATAATCACCAAAGCGTATAAGACGGCGAGAGCGCTGTCCACGCTACCCGTGTAGTAGACTAAGATACTGATCGCAGCCAGATCGAACAAAATCTGGACATACGCCAAAACGGTCAGCGCGCGATGCATTACCGCCCAAAGGAGATAGACCAGGCTCAGGGCAAGAAAAAGAGTCGGAATCCCGTAGGAGACAAACGGGGGGATGTCGAAAAAAACAACTCCCGCCGTCAAAAAAAGCGCGATCATGAACAGGCGCAGCAAAATGACTTTCCTGAGTTTGACCGCCAATACGGGAACCACCATGTCTCACAAACCTCCTGGATCGGTAAAACGCGAAAAACCGCCGTTTAAGTCTTGATCGCCTGAACGAGATTGAGAATCGGCAAAAACATCGCAATCACGATTCCCCCGATGACCACGCCGAGAAACGCGATAATAATCGGCTCCAGAAGAGAGCTCAATCCTTCCACGGCCGTATCGACCTGCGATTCGTAAAAATCCGCGATCTTGGCAAGCATTTCCTCGAGTTCCCCCGTCTCTTCTCCGACGGAAATCATCCGGGTGACCATGGGCGGAAAAATCCCGCTCACTTCGAGAGGACCCGAAATCCCTTCGCCTTCGCGGATCGAATTGCGGGCCTTCAACACCGCCTGTTCGATCACCCGGTTCCCGGCCGTGCTCCCCACAATTTCAAGGGCGTTCAGGATGGGAACGCCGCTTTTGGACAGCGTGGACAGAGTCCTCGCAAACTTGCTCACGGAAGATTTGAGCAGCAGCACGCCGAAAACCGGAAGCCTCAGCAGAAGGCGGTCCCAGATCATCCGGCCCCGGGGAGTATTGATCGCAAAGCGGACGGAAAAAATCACGGCCGCGAGCCCCAGCAAAACCCAGATGAGCTGGGATTTTAAGACGTAACTGAAATCGATCAACATTTGAGTCGGCACCGGCAGCGTCGCATTCAAAGACTTGTAGATTTCGGCAAATTTCGGAACGATGAAGGTCAGCATCAGAGTCGTGATGATCAACGCAATCGAGACCACGGAAATCGGGTACACCATCGCCGCTCTGATCTTCTTCTGGAGATTGCCCATTTTCTCGAGATAAGTCGCCAGGCGGTCCAGAATCTCGTCCAGGGCCCCCGAAGATTCTCCGGCCCTTACCATGCTGACGAAAAGATGCGAAAAGATTTTTTTGTAGGTCGTCATCGCCTCGGACAGGCTTTTCCCGCTCTCGACGTCCACCTTGACCTTCCGGATCACTTCCTGAAAGGAAAAATTCTCCGTCTGGTCGGCCAGAATATCCAACGTCTGTACCAGCGGGATCCCGGCCTCGACCATCGTCGCCATCTGCCTTGAGAACACCACGAGATCATCCAGTTTGATTTTCTTCGCGCGCCCCCGTTTCTGCTGCCGGACATGCTTCCCCTTGGTCTCTTTGACGCCGATAACCAGGTAGCCCTGCCGCTTCAGTTCCGACACCAGGGTGTTCATATCAACGGCTTCCTGCGTCGCCGTCACATCTTTTCCGTTTTGATCCCGAACCTGATACTCAAAAAGTGGCATCGTCTGATCCTCCTTTTAATCGGCCGCCGCCGTAATCCTCAACACTTCCTCCAAAGACGTGTTGCCTTTCTTGAAATGCTCCAGGGCATCCTGAAACAATGTTTTCATTCCCATCTCCAGCGCACGCTCCTGAATCCGGTCGGTAGACGCGCGGGTCAGCACCAGATTTCTTATCGTATCATCCACCCACAGGCTTTCGATAATCCCGATTCTTCCGTAATAGCCCGTCTGATTGCATACCGAGCACCCTTTCCCGCGATACGCCGTAATCCCTTTCATGTCCTCCGGAGTCATTTTTAAACGATTGAAGACATCCCCCGAAATCTCGGCGGGAGACTTGCAATGCTCGCAAATCTTCCGGGCCAGCCTCTGGGCCGTCACCAAAATGAGGGACGAAGCCACCAGAAACGGTTCGACCCCCATATCGATCAGACGGGTAAACGCCCCCGCGGCGCTGTTGGTATGCAATGTGCTCAGCACCAGATGCCCCGTTAAAGCCGCTTTCACGGCAATATCCGCCGTTTCCGTATCCCGGATCTCACCGACCAGAATAATATCCGGACTCTGCCGGAGAATCGATCGCAGCCCATTCGCGAAACTCAGCCCGACGTCCGGCAGGACCTGCGTCTGAGAAATCCCTTCGATCTGATATTCGACGGGGTCCTCCACCGTCATGATATTCCGTCCGGGCGTATTCAATCCGTTTAAGATCGCGTACAGAGTCGTCGACTTCCCGCTTCCGGTCGGTCCGGTCACCAAAATCATCCCGTAAGGCCTCGTGCTGGCCTCCTTGAATTTTTTCAGCGGTTCCGGGTTAAAACCCAGCTTTTCGACCCCGATCCGGACGCTCGCCCGGTCCAAAACGCGAAGGACGGCCTTTTCGCCGAATTGCATGGGAAGAATCGACACGCGAAAATCGATTTCCTTTCCCCTGATTTCCGCCCGAAACCTACCGTCCTGAGGAATTCTCCTCTCCGTGATGTCCAGATTCGACATGATCTTGATCCGGCTCATCAGCGCGCCGTGCATCTTGCGAGGAGGATGAAACGCCTCATGCAGCAGGCCGTCGATCCGGTAGCGGATCCGGAGATCCGTCTCGTACATCTCGATATGGATATCCGAAGCGCGGCGTTTCAGGGCCTGATCCAGGATCAGGCTCATCAATTTAATGACCGGCGCGTCATCCTGTCCGACGTCGAGGTCTTCTCCGCCCTCGACCGGTTCTTTTTCCTGGATAATTTCCACGGTACCGTCCGCGGAAGGGGCGGAAAGGATTTCGTCGATTTGAAACGATCCGCTGCTGTATTTCTCAAGCGCCTTTGCCATTTCCTTTTCCGTCGTCAGAACGGGACGGATTGAGCAACCCGTCTGCTCCCGGAGTTCGTCCAGCGCAAAAATATTCAGAGGGTCGCACATGGCCAGAGTCAGAATCGACCCGATTTTCGAAACCGGAATCAGCCGGTAATGTTCCGCCGTCTTCTTGGGGACCATTCTCAGGAGTTCCGGATCCAGGCGAATCGCCGACAAATTCAGGACCGGGACCCGAAGTTCTTCGCTGACAATCGTAATCAGCTCGGGTTCGGAGACAATCCCCTGCCGGATCAAGATATCGGAAAGGTTCCCTCCGCTCTCCCGGTGTTCCGCCAGCGCCTTCTCCAGTTCTTCCGCGGAGATTTTTTTTGATTTCTGAAGGACTTCGATCAGAGCTTCTTTATTCAGCATGTTTCAAGTCCTCATCCGCCATTGTAATCCGCAAAACTTCTTCCACGGTCGTTTCCCCATCCACTACTTTTCGGAACCCGCTTTCCCTCAGCGTCGTCATCCCTTCCAGTCTCGCCTGATTTTTGATCTCTTCCGCCGTTGCCCGCTTCAGGATCAGCTCCCGCACCTTCGAAGAAAGCTGCAAAACTTCCGTGATCACCCGCCGGCCGGTAAAACCGGTATTGCGGCAGGACGAACACCCCACGGACTTATAAATTCTCTTTTTCGCGCCCGAAGGAATCTTGAGCAGCGTACGGATCTCCTCCGGAGGATCGAAAGGCTCTTTACAATTCACGCACAACCGTCTCACCAGACGCTGGCCGGTGACCAAAATGACCGAAGAAGCGATCAAGAACGGCTCTATCCCCATATTCACCATACGAATCACGGAACTTGCGGCATCATTGGTATGCAGCGTGCTTAAAACCAAGTGCCCCGTCAAAGCGGCCTTGATCGCGATATCCATCGTCTCGAGGTCCCGGATTTCGCCGATCATCACCACGTTGGGGTCCTGTCTCAGAATGGACCGCAGTGACGCCGCGAACGTCAAACCGACTCCCTCCCGGACATTCACCTGGTTGATTCCGGCCACTTGATATTCCACCGGATCCTCGACCGTCGTGATATTTTTTTCCGGCGTGTGGAGAAGGTTTAAAACCGAATAAAGGGTTGTCGTCTTTCCACTGCCGGTGGGCCCTGTCACCAAAATCATCCCGTGCGGTCTCAAGGCGGCCGCGCGCAATTTCGCGAGCTCGTCCTCGGAAAAACCGAGCGTGTCCAGGCCGTGAGCCTGAGACTTTGTGTCCAACAGCCGGATGCAGGTCTTTTCCCCAAAATAGGTCGGAATAATCGAAACGCGAAAATCGATTTCACGGTTTTGAATACGGGCTTTAAACCGCCCGTCCTGAGGGATTCTTCTTTCGGCGATGTCCAGGTTGGACATGACCTTGATCCGGGACGTGATCCCCTGGCCCATCGCCGGAGGCAAAGTCTTGACTTCTTCCAGCACTCCGTCCACGCGGCATCGAACCCGGAGATTCTTTTCCCAGGGTTCGACGAACAAATCGCTTGCCCGCCGGATGACCGACTCCACCAAAAGCAGATTGGTAATCCGGATGGTCGGATTGGACTCGGCTTCCTTGGCAAGGTCATGCGCTTCAAACGCCTTGGACGGCTTGACCGCGGCGGGATCCTTATCCATTTTCCCGAGAATCTCCTCAAGCGAGACATCCACCGATGGTTCTTGCGGCGGCGACTGTTCCCCGTAAAACTTCTCGATCGCCTGGCTCAATAAACTCGGCATCGCCAGCACCGCCTTGATTCTGTAACCGGTCAACGCGGCCAAATCATCCAGCATCATCAAATCGATGGGATTGGACGTCGCAATCGTCAAAGAACGGTCCAGACAGGAAATAGGAACGATCTGATAGCGCTTAACGATATTCTTAGGAATCAAATCGAGGATGTCTTTGGAAATCACGAACGTCAAGGGGTTCATCACGGGGACGCCGAATTCCTGGCTGAAGAAAATCGTGAGGTCCCGCTCCGAAATCAGTTTTTTCCGGAGCAGGAGTTCTGCAAGTTTCGCGCCGGATTTTTTCTGCTCGCCGATCACTTCCGCCCGCTGATCGTCGGTCAGGAACCCGTGCTCAACCAGTTTGGCCAGACATTGTTCTTCCTGGATATCGTCAAGCATATTGAATACGGGACTCCGTTACCTTCGCAAACCGGGACATGAATCCTGCCGCCCGAAAACCGTATCAGCGGTCCTGATCCCTGCCGGGATTCTGCTCCGAGACATTCCGAAGCGTCATCTTAACCTTTTCATCGTTTCCAACCTGCATTTGCGCCGTCGAAATTTTGTATTGCCGGCGGATCGCGTTCTCAATCTCGGTGACCGTTCCCAGAAACGCCTGAACCCGGCATCCGGTCACCTGCTCAATTTGTCGAATTGCCTCATCATCCGAGGGGTCTGCCATCACAACCGTCAGAAAATTCGCGATCTTATCGACGGGAATAAAACGAAACTTGCACGCCCATTGGGGAGGAACCAGTTTGACGGCCTCGGGATTAATCGAAAAACTCTCAACCGGAAGATAAGGGTATCCGAACTGCGTCGCCAATGCGATCACGATATCTTCTTCCGTCACCATTTTATGCCGGATCAAAATTTCTCCGATCAGTCCTCCCTCATGCTTTTGAATCTCCAAAGCCCGCGAGACCTCTTCCTGCTTCAAAACACCCTGTTCCACCAGTATCTCTCCAAGCTTCTTTCTCGGTTGCTGCGTTGCCACTAGCCGACTCCTTTTTTTCTCAGTATTGCAATTAATCAAAATTCAATAATAAAATTAGTACAATTAATCAGAATTGTACTACATATAAGTTAAATTCCAATGAATATGTAAAAATTTTTTAACGACTAAACCATTCATATATCGGTGTCTTACATTAATAGCTTGAATGAACTTTCGAAATCGAAATCCATTCAATTCAAGAAAGATTCTTCCTCGTTAAAAGAAAAGTCAAAGGGCAGGCACTGCACAGAGGCTTGGAACGTTTGCAATAAAATTTCCCCAAATTGACGATTTGGGCGTGATAATCATTGAATAGTCCGATGCGACAAGGAAGGCGAGACATAAAAAACCGCTGAACCGACTCATAGTCATCCGACTCATTCACAAAACCATGCCGGGAGAAAATCCGTTTCGTATAGGCATCCACGACGAAAAAAGGCTTTCCTCCCGCGTACAACAGAATCGAATCGGCCGTTTCGGGGCCGATCCCGTTGACCGCAAGAAGCTTTTCCCTTAGTCGCGGCCCGTCCTCGGAAAACATCTTCCCAAGACTTCCATGATACTCTCCGTACAAGAACCGGAGAAAGCATTTCAACCGGCGCGCCTTCACATTGTAATAACCGGCGGGACGGATCAATCTTGCGACCGCCGCATCGGACATCCGGAACAATCGATCCGGAGAAAGGGCTTTCGCCCGTTTTAAATTCAAAATCGCCTTTTCGACATTCGACCACGCCGTGTTCTGAGTCAAAATCGCGCCGACAATGATTTCAAACCGGCTTTCTCCCGGCCACCAGTCCAAATTCCCGAATTTCCGGTTGAGCACCCGGTAAATCCGAAGGAGCTCTTTTCCTTTTGCAGTCACAATCATCCCCCTCCGACCGGGAAAACCCGAATCGGCGTATGCACGGCCCCGCCGCGCGACAAATCGCTCCGGTAAAGGATCAATTCGCAGGCACGGAATATCCGCGAAACTTCAAAAGCCCGAAGCGTCTCGGGGATTTCCCCTCCGGACCGCCCCTTCGCCCGACCGATCGTCAAATGCGGTTTAAAAGGCCTCGGTTCGATTAAGAATCCTTTCGCAGAAAGTTCGCGGTCCAGGGATTGCTTCAGCTTGTCCAACCCCTCAATGTCCCCGCCCAATCCGACCCAAAACACGCGGGGCGCCCTCATGGAAGGAAAAACGTCCACACCCCGAAGAAAAATTTCCATCGGACAGATGCCGAATAACGCGCGACGGATGCCCTCTTCCGCGGAGGCAAGCTCCTCCGGACTGACCTCCCCGAAAAAATGCAGCGTCAGATGGACTTTAGAGGGATCCCCCCATCGAACGCCCTGGACTTTCCATCGAAGAGCTCCGACGAGCCGCGCAAGCTCCTTTTGGTAGAACATCCCGAAATCAACCGCAAGAAAGGTTCTGACTTTTTCCATACGCCGACAGCTCCCACAGCATCCGTAATGCTTCCTGCGAAGTCCGCCTTCGAATCTTCTCCCTCGAGCCCGAAAAACGGAATTTTCTGACCGTGTTTTTCCCGCCGCCGGACACGGCGATAAAAACCGTGCCGACCGGATACCCGGCCCCGGACCGCGAAGGTCCCGCAAGTCCCGTTACGGCGACTCCCCAGTCTGAAGAAAATTTCACCCGGGCCGATTCGGCCATCCGCCGCGCGACCGGCCCGGAAACCGCCCCGTGCCGAAGCAGCAAAGTCCTGTCAATGCCCGCCACCGTCCGTTTTGCCCCGTCCGTGTAAGTCACCCATCCTCCCAGGAACACTGCGGAAGATCCGGGAATATCCGTCAATCGTTTTGCGATCAACCCGCCGGTCACGCTTTCGCATGCCGCAAGGGTCTGTCGATTCCGCTTTAACCGCTCAATGAGCAACTCCTCAAGCGGACGGTCGCTGAAATCCGCAAGAGCTTTTCCCAGTCTCGCCCTGAAAAATGGCTGCCACCGGCGGAACTCGCGCAGTAGCCCGCTCCTGCTCCGCCCGTCGAAGCGCATCCGAACATGGACCTCCCCTCCGCCGGGATAAATCCCGCACGTAATTGAGGGGTCTTTCGGCGGGAATTTGCCTCCGAGTTTCGCGAGGATTCCAAGTTCCGTCAGGCCCAGCACCTTGGCCACCAGCGTCGCGGAAGAATTTTTCAGACAAAACTCCCTTTTCAGGAACGGAACGACCCGCTTTTCAAAAATCCCCTTCGCTTCATCCGGAACACCGGGCAATGCGACAACCCACTTCCCGGAGCATCGAACGGCAAAGCCGGGCGCCATCCCCCCGCTGTTCGGAAAGACCGCGGCGCCTTCCGGAAAATGCATTTCCGCCCGCAGGGCCGAAAGCGCTTTCGGCTTCCCGGCATAACGGCGCTTCACCCGCTCAAACTCCCGCGCGCGATACCGCAAAGCGGTTCCCGCGAATTCGGCAAGCGAAGAACGGGTCAGATCGTCAAATGTCGGGCCCAAGCCGCCGGTCATCACGACAAAATCGCAGGACCGGCAAAGAAAAGAAAGCGCGCTTAAAATATCTTCCCGGGAATCGCCCGAAACAATCTGCGTCCGGACCGGGACCCCCAAAGCATGGAATCGCTCAAAAAAGAAGGGCGCATTGCGCTCTCGTACGGAACCGGAAAGGACCTCAGAGCCAAGGATCAGGATACCGGCGTGAAGGGGCCTCATCGGAGCGCATTGAGAAAATAAGTCAGGACAAGCAGAATCAGATTGGAATAAAGTCCGGCCGCCACGTCATCCAGAACAATCCCGAACCCGCCGGGAAGCTTCTCGATTCTCCGGATGGGCGGAGGCTTCAGGACGTCAAAGAGACGGAACAGGACAAATCCCGCCGTCAATGTCAAAGCGCTTTTGGGGACCGCAAAAAAGGTGATCAGCATCCCGATCACCTCATCGATCACCACAGCCGAAGGGTCGTGACACTTTAACTTTTTCGCATAAGCCCCCGCGCTCCACAGCCCGACGACAAGCACCGGAATCGTGATCAGAAGATAAATCCCCGGATCCGCCGGAAAGAACAGAATAAACAGAAGCGCGAAAAGGCTTCCGTACGTTCCGGGCATCCGGGGAAGATGCCCCACGTAAAAAACCGTTGCCAGGGTCTCGGGCCAATTCAAGCGAATCCGGTTGTCGGCAAAAAAGCGATAGCCCGAATACAGCGTGAAGAAAAGCGCGACCCCGAGCATGAAATAATTCAAAAGATAAAACAGCCCGATCAGTTCCGCCGATCCGCCGTAATCGCGCAGCATCAGGTACACATAAGTGAAAATCAGGGAGACGATCTGGACGTTCGTTTTCAGTTTTCCTTCGCGACGGGCCGCCAGCACCGTTCCCTCGGCCAGGAATTTCAGACGGACGCAGGTCAGAAAAATTTCCCGGATCAGGATGGGAACCAAAAGCCAGAACGGATAAAGGTGGAGCGCGCTGAACGTCACCATGGCGGACAGGACCAGCACTTTATCGGCGATCGGGTCAAGGATTTTCCCGAAATTCGATTCCAACTTCTGTTTCCGGGCGACATACCCGTCCCATAAATCGGTTAGGGCGGCAAAGGTGAACAGGATGAACGCGGCCACACGGTCTTCAAAGGACGGACGCAGGGCAAGCCAGCAGACAAAAGGCGAAAGGAAAACCCGGATCAGCGTCAAAGCATTCGGACTCAGCAGCATTTTCTAAATAACCTCCCCCTGTAAATCATAGTCCCGCGCCCCGGTGATTCGCACCCGGTAAAATTCCCCGATACGGATCTGTTTGGCCGGATCCGGGATAATCACCCGGCCGTCGATCTCCGGCGCGTCAAAATATGCCCGCCCCAAAACATCGCCGGTCTCGGCGTCCCTTTCATCCGTCAAAACCTCGAAAATATTCCCGGCCAGCGACTCATTCCTCCGGAACGCAATCTCCTGCTGAAGCGTCATCAAAATATGGCGCCGCCGCTCCCTGACCTTCGGCGGAATCTGCCCGGGAAACCCCGACGCTTCGTCGTCGCCGGGAGAATACTGAAAAACCCCGAGCCGCTCAAATTTCTCGGACCGCACAAAATCGCAAAGTTCCTCGAATTCGTCTTCCGTCTCGCCCGGATACCCCACAATCAGCGAGGTCCGGACGGCCAGGGACGGAATCTTTTTTCGCATGCGCTCCAAAAGCGACAAAATGAACCGCTTGTCGGTACCCCGTTTCATGTCCCGCAAAATCCGGTCGTTGACATGCTGAAACGGAACATCGATATACTTGCAGATTTTACCCGAATCTGCAATCCCGTCCAGAATTTCATCCGTCAAATGCAGCGGATGCGTGTAAAGCAGGCGGATCCACCCCAACCCGTCAATCCGGTCAAGAGATTTCAAAAGCGCGCCCAGCCGTTCGCCGTCCGGCCGGTCGAAGCCGTAATACGTCGTGTCCTGGCTGATCAAATTCGCTTCCTTCAACCCTTCCGGGACAAACCCCTTCACCTCGGCAACGATCTCCTCCGGAGCGCGCGAACGATAGCTCCCCCGGAGTTCGGGGATGATGCAGAACGAACATCGATGATTGCATCCTTCCCCGATCTTGATATAGCGGAAATGCGCGGGAGTCAGAGACAGGCGGGGCGAGGCATAGTCATACGCGAGGCGGGAATCCTCGACCGCGACGACTTTTTCCCCTTTTGAAATTTTCGCGATCACTTCGTCGATGCGATGAAACGCGCCCGTCCCCAAAATCGCGTCGATTTCACGGATCTCATCGCTCAGCTCCCGGTAGTACTTCTGCGGCAGGCATCCCGTGACGATCACCGCCTTGACGGCCCCCCGTTTCTTTAATTCGACAATCTCCAGAATCGAGTCGATCGATTCCCGGCGGGCATCCTGAATGAACGCGCAGGTATTGATCACGGCGATATCGCAATTCGTCACATGCTCCGCCATCCGGTAGCCCCGGGCCTTGAGCTTTCCCAGCATCTGCTCGCTGTCGACGAGATTTTTGGGACAACCCAGCGAAAGGATACCGATTGAAACCGTTGCGGGGATTCGGGCCTGATGTCGTTTAGTTTTTATTCCCATGATTGCCGAGCCTTTTTCGAGGATTCATGATTATATCATAATCGTTTTCGGCAAAATGCGGGGCAGAATGACCTCAAGAACGGCAGGCATGACGGGGAGCAAAAAAACGGCCGCAGAACCGCTCCGCCTTTTGCTTTAAGCCGGCAAGATGACTCTCGTTCCCGTTTAAAATCGATTCCTCACTCGCGCCGGGGCCCGCCTGAGCGATTTCTTTCTTGCCCGCTCCCACCCATTCCCGGATCATCGACTCCGTCATCTCCAGATGGAATTGAAGGCCGTAGACCCGGTCTCCGTGCCGAAACGCCTGATTCTCGTAGCGCGCGGATTTCGCGAGATGAATCGACCCGGCCGGCAGATCAAACGTATCTCCGTGCCAGTGAAAAGCCATCCAATCCCCTTCGGGTTCGTCCGGGCCAAAGGCCTCGTCCCGAAGCCCCTCGCCGGTCAACCAAATCCGGTGCCAGCCGATTTCTTTTTCATTTCCTTTATAAACCCGCGCTCCGAGAACTTTAGCAATCAGTTGCGAGCCCAGGCAAATCCCGAGCAAAGGCCTTCCTTTTCTGAGAATCATCTCCAAAAACCGGCATTCCCCGGTTAGAAAAGGATATTCTTTTTCTTCATAGACCCCCATGGGCCCCCCCAGGACTAGAAAGGCCTGATAAGTTTCCGTGTCTCCGGAAAATTTTTCATTCTGCCAGATATCCCAATAATCCAAGAGAACGCCTCGCGCCTTCAGAAAATCTTCGAAACTTCCGGCACCCTCCCGGCGGATATGCCGGATCGCTAAAACTCGCGCGCTCTTTTCCGTCATCGGTTTTCGGTTCTCCCCGGGTATTCGTCAAGCAAAAGACACTTCCCCCCTCGTGTTTTCCGTAAGCTTAAAGAAAAATATTCCGCGCGAAATTCCCGCCTCAGGGTTCGTTCGCGAGTTCATCGACCAAAATCTGGCGGGGCTTGGTGCCCTGAGGGGGGCCGATAAATCCTTCCTGTTCCATGACATCCAACAGCCTCGCGGCGCGTCCGTAACCGACCTGAAGCCTCCTCTGGAGGAAAGAGGTGGAAGCCTGCCTCGTCTCAAGGACCAATTTAAGAGCGGCTTCGTAAAGCTCGTCTTTTTCTCCCGCAGGAAGATCCTGCGAAGGGTGTTGAATTTTATCCAATTCCTGCAGATATTCGGGCTCCCGCTGTGAAGAAGCGTGCTTGACGATCCCCGCGATC
>Ga0116177_10000715_pt1 | contig 24553 bp, 18 predicted proteins | sample AD_STIC10_MetaG_FD_89750 | JGI IMG/M metagenome (GOLD analysis project Ga0116177, IMG submission 89750) | Active sludge microbial communities of municipal wastewater-treating anaerobic digesters from USA - AD_STIC10_MetaG | ecosystem: Engineered > Bioreactor > Anaerobic > Digestate | place: USA... | reverse complement strand
CGTCAGATAAAGCAATGGGGACCTCCGGTCGGTTCGTTTTTTGATGCGGGAGAGCCGTCAACCCTACCGGCTCTCCCGCAACTGGGTTGAAATTCGCTTACCCGCGGCGCATGCCTACCGCGGATAGTAAGTACGAGGAATTAATCGCTATAGGGAACGGTCCAGCCAGTAGTATTGTTGGTGCAAGTAATTTTCCAAGAAGTCATCCCAGCTGTAATGGTAGGGGCAGTATTAAAGGTGTAAACAGTGCCCGTAGCATCATCAGGATAGGTAAGAGTAAAAGGACCAGCACCCGTAATGTCATCTTGTTCCGGCGCAGTAAAAGCAGTATCCGTCATATAGCTCAAAGCAACGGCGGCATAGAGGGAACGGCAGTTGGCTTCATCGGCACCGTTTTTCGCTTTTTGCAGAGAAGCCGCGAAGGTCGGGATCGCGATGGCCGCCAAGATGGCGATGATCGCGACGACGATCAGCAGCTCCATCAGGGTGAAGCCCTTTTTGTTGCGCATCTTCAGTAATGCTTTATACATTTTTTTACCTCTTTTCAAAATCTCAGGTTTTTTATATGCAAACCCGCCCGTCACGGGGTTGTCGCGGCAAGCGGGATCGCAGCAAATAAAGTTACATGCTGCCGTACATGCTGAACATCGGCAGATAGACCGAGAGCAGCAGGAACATCGTCATCACGGCGAGCCCGATGGTGATAGCCGGCTCCATGATCGTGAGCATGCGGTCGACCGCGAGGTTCACCTCGTTGTCGTAGTAGGCGCCGACCACGTCGAGCGTGTCCTCCAGCGCGCCGGATTCCTCGCCCACGCCGGTCATCTCCGTGAGCAGCTGCGGGAAATAGCCGGTCTCCTTCATGCTGGCGGAGATCCTGCGCCCCTCCTCCACGCCGGCGATGGCCTTATCGATGGCCTTGCCGAGCACGTAGTTGGAGACGACTTTGGAGGTGATCGCCATAGCCTTTGGGGTGACAAGCCCCGAGGACAGCATAGTGGACATGGTGTAGGCGAACTGGGCCGCGCCGTTCATCTGGTTGATCCGCCGGAACATGGAATGCTTGAGCTGGCGGTTGCCGTTCCACACGCGGCCGCCTTCGGTATGGGTGTAGAGCTTAAAGGCCACAAACAGCCCGCCGAGCGCCGCGGCGATCAGATACCATTGGTGGACGAAGAAATCCGAGACGGCGATCAGCGCCTTGGTCACCCAAGGCAGCTCCACGCCGAGGGACTCGAACACGCCCTTAAACATCGGCACCGCGACCGTCATGATGATAAAAACGACGATGATCGCCACGACGACCACGATGGACGGGTAGGTGAGCGCGCCCACGACCTTGGATCTTGTTTTGGAGCTTTTGTTATAGTATTTTTCGAGCCTGCCGAAGGAGGTCTCCAGCGTGCCGGATTCCTCGCCCGCCCGGATCGTCTCGATGAACGTGATCGGGAGCTCTTTGCCGTTATTCTCAAAGCTTTGCGCCAGCGTGTAGCCCCCGGCGACGTCCTTCGCCACCTTCTCGAGCATCTGCTGGACCCTTTTATTCGTGGCCTGTTTCGCCACAAGCTCGACGCACCGCACGATCGGGATGCCGGAGGTCAGGATGATGGAAAACTGCGAGCAGATGATCGCGAGGTCCTTCTCCCTGATCTTGCCGGAGCCGAAAAACGAGCTTTCCGCCTTCGTCCCCTTGACCGGCTTGATGCCGACGAGGATGGCGCAGCGATCCCGGAGCAGGGCGGCCGCCTCGTATTCGTTGTAAGCCTCGATGATGCCGCTGATCTTTTCGCCGTCCTTAGAGACGCCGCTATACTCAAATGTTGTCAATAGTCCACCTGCTTTCCGGCGCGCGTGCGCGGCCCTTATCTGACCTGTTTTTTCATATATTCCTCGTCGCGGGCGTACTGATGGGCCGTGTCCGAGGAGATCTTGCCGGTCTTCCAAAGATCAATCAGGAAATTATCCATGGTGATGCTGCCGCTCTGGCCGCCTGTCGTGATGAAATTCGCGATCTGGGGGGTCTTACCCTCGCGGATCAGGTTGCGGATGGCCGGGGTGACGATCATCACCTCGCACGCGACGACCCTGCCCTGCCCGCTGCGGTGCGGGACCAGCTGCTGGGAGAGCACCGCCCGGAGCGTCGTGGAGAGCTGAAGCCGGATCTGCTGCTGCTGCCCCTGCGGGAACACGCTGATGATGCGGTCGATGGAGTCCTCCGCGGAGTTTGTATGTAGGGTGGCGAAGACCAGATGGCCGGTCTCCGCGGCCGTGAGCGCCGTCTCAATGGTCGGGAGGTCGCGCATCTCGCCGATCAGGATCACGTCCGGGTCCTCGCGCAGGATGGCCCGCAGGCCGTCCGCGTAGCTGCGGGTGTCGCGGCCGATCTCGCGCTGGTTGATCACGCACTGATCCGGCGTGTAGAGATACTCGATCGGGTCCTCGAGCGTGATGATGTGATCTGGGCGGCCGCGGTTGATGGAATCCAGAATCGCGGCGAGCGTTGTGGATTTGCCGGAGCCCGTCTCGCCCGTCACCAGCACGATGCCGCTGCGGTATTTTGGGAAATCCCCGGCCACGGCCGGCAGGCCCAGCGTATCGAGCTCGGGGATCTTATCGTTGAGCAGGCGGATCGCGATGGAGACCGCGTCCTGCTGGCGAAACAGGTTGAGACGCGTGCGCACGCCGCATGGGAACGTGAGCGCCATGTCCAGCTCGCCGATGGATTCGATCTTTTCGTAATCCCCGTCGGCAATCTCTTTCGCGTAGATTTCGCAGTCCTCCGGGGTCAGCGCCTCCGGAAACAGCGTCTGGATCCTGCCGTCCACGCGGCACTTGACCGGCAGGCCCGCCACGATGTGGATGTCCGACGCGCGCAGGTCCCGCGCCTTTCCGATCATTTCATTGACTGCCAGCATTCTCTAAATACCCCGATTTCTTTTATTCTTCCGTGCTGTTGATGACCTTGAAGACCTCCTGCGTGGTCGTGACGCCGTGGAGAACCAAGTTGCGGCAGTTTTCTTTCATAGAGACAAAGTTGGTGCGCTTGACGGCCTCCGCGATCTGGTCGTGGTTCGCGCGCTGGTTGACGAGGCTCTTTTCCTCGCGGTTGAGCACGAGGATCTCAAACACCGCCTGACGCCCGAAATAGCCGGTGTGCGAGCACTCCGGGCAGCCGGCGCCCCGGTAGAACGTCACGGAGCCGTCGTCCTTGAGGCCGAAGAAGCCGAGCTCCTCCTCGCTGGGATGGTAGGCCTCGCGGCACTTGGGGCAGATCTTGCGGACCAGTCGCTGGGAGATGACGCCCTTGAGGGCGCTCGAAATCAGATACGGCTCGATGCCGATGTCGATCAGACGGTCGATCGTGGAGATCGCGTCGTTCGTATGTATGGTGGAGAGGACCAAGTGGCCCGTGATGGCCGCGCGCATCGCGATCGTGCCGGTCTCGCCGTCGCGGATCTCGCCCACGGCGATGATGTCCGGGTCCTGACGCAGGATGGAGCGCAGGCCCGAGGCGAACGTCATGCCGGTCTTTTCGTTGATCTGGCACTGGTTGACGCCGGGAATCTCGATCTCGACCGGGTCCTCGAGCGTGACGACGTTGACGTCCTCCCGCGCGAGCTCCTTAATCATCGTGGACATGGTCGTGGATTTGCCCGAACCGGTCGGGCCCACGATCAGGATGACGCCGCTGCTGTTTTTCATCAGCGCGGCATATTTTTTAAGATCGTCCCCCTCGAGGCCGATCACGCCTTTATCGAGAAACTGGGCGGACTTGTCGAGCAGGCGGAGCACCATTTTTTCGCCGTGCGCGGTCGGCAGCGAGGAGATACGCAGGTCGATATTTTTGCCCTTGGCGCTGACGTTCGCGCGGCCGTCCTGCGGGATCTTGTGCTCGGAGATGTCCATATTGCCTATGATCTTGAGGCGGGAGATGACCGGGTTTTGCAGGTTCGCCGGCACGACCAGCATCGTGCGCAGCAGGCCGTCGATCCGCATCCGGACCACCATATCCTTCTCTTGGGGCTCGACGTGGATGTCGCTCGCGCGCTCCGCCACCGCGCGCTCGATGATCGAGTTGACGAAGCGGATGGTCGGGACAGCGGCGGAATCCTCCTCCTCCCCGACGGTCGTTTTGATCGGGAGCGCCGAGTCGGCGGTGCTTTCGGCCTCGCGCTTCATCTCCTCGATCGCGCGGGCGGCGCCCTCGTTGCCGTAAAGCGTGTTGATCGCGCGCTCCGTGGCCGCGCGGGTCGAGATCAGGGGAACGACGTTTTTGTGGGAAACGCCCTTGATCTCCTCGAGCGCCATAAAGTTCATCGGGTCGATCATCGCGACATAAAGCTCGTTGTTGACAATCTTTACCGGAACCGTGCTGTATTTTTTCGCGATATTTCTGGGAACATATTTGGTCAGCTCAACAGGGATCGTCACGCTCGTCAGGTCGATGAAATCGACGCCAAGCTGAATCTGCAGCGCTTCGATCAACTGCGGCTCCGTGATGACGTTGTTGTTGAGCAAGACGTCGCCCAGCCTTTCTCCGGTCTTTTTCTGAACCGCGAGCGCTTCGCTCAACTCTTTTTCATTGATAATTCCGGCAGAAATCAGCAAATCGCCCAAACGTATATAGGTCATATCCCCGCTCCTTCTCCGTCAGTCACACAAAATTCCCATAAATTGAAACAAAAATCTTCGTATTCTATGCTTGCTTTTTAATAATTATATTCTATTTCTTCCCCCATTGCAATTATTTTAACAAAAAAAAGCGGCTTTTTTATCGTATTCTCCCGCTTTTTGGCGGTGTTGTCCCCTTTTTTTCCCGAAACCGAAAAGAAACGCCCAAAACGTCCCTCGCCCCGCCCGCGAGACCGGAGGCCGATTTTGGTTTGATCGCGCGGGGGCTTGTCCGGCCGGAAAATCTTCCCGCCCGCCCGCGGCCTCCGGCGGGGAAACCATCCGCGGGAGAGACTTCCTTTTTCTTCCCCTCCCGTTATGCGTTTCGCGGGCGATTTTTGGCCTTTTTTAAAGAAAAAAACGGACGGGCGGCCCTCCTCCCGCGGCTTTTTTCCGATTGGATCGGGCGCGGAACCCGGCTCCGCCGCGGTTTGAAAGCTGTATATTCTTCCTCATTTTGCAGAGAATAGGAAAGCAAACCGGTGTCAGAATGAGATTGCCGTTTCCTTTTTGGAGGAAGGTTTTGCCCGCCGCTTCAAAGCGGAGAGCCGGCCGGACGGTCAAGCCCGGCGGGGCGGCGGACCCGCGGGGCAAAGCCCGGAGGAACCCTCGCGGCGCGGGCGGCCGCATCCGTATGAGGAATTTCATTTAAGCCGGGTTCCATGGATTTTGGGCGGATCCCCGACAGGCGTCCGGGAAAATCCAAATAAACTGCAGAAAGGTTGAAACCATGAAAGCCACAGGCATTGTCAGAAGAATCGACGACCTCGGCCGTGTTGTGATACCGAAAGAGATCCGGAGAGTCTTGCGAATCCGCGAAGGCGATCCTCTGGAAATTTTTACCGATAACGACGGCGAGGTTATTTTTAAAAAATATTCGCCCATCGGGGAGCTGTCCGAATTCGCCGGGCAGTACGCCGACGTGCTCAACAAAGTCGGCGGCTATCCGGTCGTCATCTGCGACCGAGACCATGTGATCTGCGCCTCCGGGGTCCCCAAAAAAGAGGTCGTGGAGCGCCGCGTCTCCCCCGCCCTTGAGGATTTAATGGAGCACCGGGGAACCTTTTCCTCCACCGGCACGGACAAAAAGCTGCTGCCCGTCGAGGGCATGGAGCGCGGCGCACTTGCCGCCGCGTCCATCGTCGCCGCCGGGGACGTCTGCGGCGCGGTCGTCTATCTCTGCGGCGACGGGGACTGCCGCGCGACCGAGGCCGAAAACAAACTGATCTCCGCGGCCGCGTCTTTTTTGGGCAAGCAGATGGAGGAATAACGGCCCCGCCGCGCGCCCGTTCTCTAAATAAAGAATAGCATATTTTCGAAAAAAGGGAAAGTCTCCCAGACCGGAGGCTTTCCCCTTTTTTTATTTTTCCTGCGGTTTGTCGGCCAGTTTCCGGAGATCGTTTTCCATGATCCGGACGAGCTTTCCCAGCAGGGAGACGGCCCGCGCGGAATCGAGGTCGCCCATCTCGCGGAAGATCCGGACCGAAAAGGCGTCGACACGCTCCCGCTCCTCCCGGAACACGCGCGTCCCCTCCTCCGTCAGAAAAACGAAGGTCTTGCGGCGGTTGCCGGCGTCCGTCCGGCGGTAGACGAGGCCCTTGTTTTCCAGCACGCGCAGCAGGTTGGTCACGGCCGACGGCGTGACGTGAAGCCGCTCTTTGATCTGGGAGACGGTGGCGGGGCCTTCGTTCTCGCAAAAATCCCAAATGGTGCCCAGCAGGATGAATTCCGCGGATTGGATCTGCCGGTAGATCTTTCCGAAATCCAGCCTCTGCGCACGGCGCAGCAGGCCGATCACCTGCCGGATCCCCTCCTCGCTGTCGAACCCGATTTCCCGGTTCATAATCCCGCCCTCCCCGTCAGCCGCCCAGCGGCGTGACGGTGACGCCGCCGTCGGGATCTTCATAGGAGAGCTCCGCGCCGTCCGCCAAGTCCGGCGACCACGAGGTGACGACCCGGTCGCCGGCCGAGACGCCCTCGGTGACGGCGGTGACGGTCTCATCGGAGAGGCCGGTCTGGATGGGCGTGCGGACGGCCTTCCCGTCCTTCGCGAGGAAGACGTAGGCGCCCTCGCCGCCGTAATACACCGCGTCGTAGGGCACGAGCACGGCTCCCTGCTGCCGGTAGGTGTCGGTCGTCACGGAGACGGTGGTGTTGGAGGCGAGCGCGCCCGCCTCCGCCTTCACCGACGCCTCGATTTTGAAAAGTCCCTTCATCAGATCGAGCGAGACGCCGATCTCGGTGATCTCTCCCGGATAGGTTTTCCCGTTGCGCTCGACCGTCACCGCCTGCCCGACCGTGAGCGCGTTGCGCACCTCCTCGGCGACGTAAAACGTGGCGGTCATGCTGGCTTTGTCGGAGATGACAAAGGCCGCGGAGCCCCCCGCGAACCCGTGCTCCTGCGCGGAGACGCTCTCCACGACGCCGGAGATCGGGGCGGTGATTTGGTAGAGGCTCATCTGGTATTCCGCCGCCTTCACCCCGGCGGATACCGCGCCGAGCTGCGCGTCCAAGATGGCCTGCGTCTCCTCGCGCAGGTCGCCCTGCGTGATGTCCGCGGAGTCCTCGGCGAGCTGCAGGGCGTCCCGGTAGCCGGAGATGGCCTGCCGGTACTGCTTGATCGCGCCGTCCAAGGAGTCGAGGCCGCCCTGCATCGACGTTTTGGCCGAGGAGAGCGCCGCGAGCTTTTCGGCGGCGGAATCCATGTCCTCCTCGAGCCCGTCGATATAGGAATCGAGCCGGTCGACGCTGGCGCCCCATTCGACCAGCAGGTCGTGCACCGCGCCGCACGCTTCGTAGGCTTCATGAGAGGGATCGGAGAGCACGGCGCGCAGCTCCGCGTCGCTGAGCACGTCGCTCGCGACCAGCGTCTTTTGCGCGTCCACGGCGTCCGCGTAGGCGGAGGCCGCCTGCTGATAGGCGGCGGCGAGCTGCGCCCCGGCCGTCTCGACGCCCTCGATCTCGTCCTGCAAATCGCTTTTACTGTCCTTCGCGTCGCCGAGGCTGTCCGTGTAGGCGGAGATGGAGTCCTTGAGCGAGCGGATGTTGGAATCGAGCTGCAGATCGGCGAGGTCGTAGGGGGCGCCGGTGGCCTGATCCATCGAGGCCTTGGCGGACGCGTAGGCGGCCTCGGCGCTCGCGAGGGCAAGCCGGGCGGCCTCGTCGTCGATGCTCATCAGCAATTGGCCCTCCTCCACCGTGTCGCCGACGGAGGCGAAGACCCCCGTGATCTCCCCCGCCGCGAGCGGCACGACATAGACCGATTCTCCGGCCGCGAGCGTGCCGATGTACGTATTTTTGAGCACCAGATCGCCAGTCTTCGCCTCCTCGACCGTGACCGGGATCGCGGCGTCCCGCGCCGCGGGCTCCTCTTGGTTGCATGCGCAAAGGGTCATGAGCATCAGCACGGCGAGCGTCAGGGCCGCCGTTTTATGTAACAAAGTGTTTCTCATTTCTTTGAAACCTCCTCATCCGATTTCTCCGTTTTCAAAGCCGGCTCCCCCGGTTTTGTGTCGGGGGGTTGCGCGGGCGGGGCCGTCTCCGGCTCCAGACTCCATGTTATGGGCCCCGGATCGGGCTCTCCTGATTCCAAATCCGGTCTTTCCGCATCGGGATCGGATTCCCCGTCCGGTTCTCCGGCCGGAGAACCGGACGCCTCCGGCGGCCGGGCTCCGGGGATGCCCTCGGTCCGCAGTCTCTCCTTCACATCGTCCGGCAGGCCGAGATACTGGGCCTTCTTGCCGGCCATGACCATGTAAAAGTCCGGCTGGAGCAGCAGGATGAGCAGCGTGGAGGCCATCAGCCCGCCGGCGATGACCATCGACATGCCCTTAATCATCTGGGTGTCCGGGTCCGTGGTGAAGGCCGTGGGCATCATCGCGAGCACGGTCGTGAGCGTCGTCATCAGGATCGGGCGCAGGCGGATCTGGCCGCTCTTGATGAGGGCCTGCTCCACCGGCATGTCGGCCTTGAGCTGATCGGCGGTGTCGACGAACAGGATGCCGTTATTGACGACCGTGCCCACCAGCGTCAGGAAGCCCATCAGCGAGATCAGGCTGAACGTGGTCCGCATCAGGAACATGACGAGGAAGGACCCGATCAGGCAGAACGGGATGCTGACCATGACCATCAGCGAGAAGCGCGGCGACTCGAACTGGATCGCCATCACGAGGAAGACCAGAAAGATGCCGAACGCGATCGCGGCCAGCATGCTGTACAGCTCCTCGTACATGGTCTCCTCCGCGTCGCCCTGCACGATCTCGACGCCCTCCGGCAGCTCGAGCCCCTTGAGCGACTTGGTGATCCGGTCGCCGGCGGTCCAGCGGGCGGATTCCGTCGGGGACGCGGTCAGGGCGACCTGATAGCTGCCGTCCTTGCGCACCCGGGTCTCGAGCTCCTCGCCGTAGGTAAGCTTTGCGATCTCGCTGAGCGCGACCGACGTGCCGTAGGGCGTGGAGATCGTCTTATTCATTAAACCGTTGACGTTGCCGTAGCTCTCCTCGGGGTATTCGAGGCGGATGGAATATTCCTCGTCGTCGATCACCATTGTGGACGCCTCGACGCCGCTGACGGAGAAATACAGATCCATGGCGACCTGCGCGGGCGTCAGCCCGGCGGCCATGGCCTTCTTCGGGTCGATTTGGATGCCGGCCTGCGTCGAGGCCTGCTCGGCGTCGGAATCGACTTTGATGACGCCCGGGACCGCCTTTATGACGGCTTTGACCTGTTTCGCGGCCGCCTTCAGGCTCTCCAGATCGTTGCCCTGCAGGTTGACCACGACGTCGCTGCTCAGATAGGAGGTGAACGCCGACATGATGCCGCCGCCCGTGCCGGAGATCGTGAGATCCATATTCGTCATATTTTTAAACAGATCGGTATAATATTCGACCGCCGCCTCCGAGCTGCGCTTGCTGCCCTCCGCGCTGTAAGCGGTGATGGCGGCGGTGCCGGACGCGGCCACGCCGGACAGGGCGTCCCCGGAGACCGAAAGGCTCACCTCGTCGAAGTTTTCGTCCGCGAGCAGGGCCTCCTCGATCGGGCGGATCTGCTCGTCGATGGATTCGACCCGCGTGCCCGGGCGGAATTTCGCGGTCAGGGAGATGCTGCCGTCGTAGGAGACGGGCACCAGCTCCATATGAAGCGTGAGCGCGAGGGCGACGGAGCCCAAAAAGAGGCCGACCGCGATGAAGATGACCGCGATCTTATGCCGGAAAAGCTTCGGCATGAACCGGCCGTAGGCGTCGGTGACTTTATTGAGGAATTTGTTGACCGGGAAGTCCTCCCGCGGCTTCGGCTTGAGCTTCAGGAAGGCGAGCGGCACGATCGTGACGGCGCTCAGCAGCGAGCCCGACAGCACGAAGATGATCGTCCAGCCGAATTCCACAAACATTTGCCCGGTCAGGCCCTTCATAAAGGTCAGCGGCAGGTAGACGACGAGGGTGGTCACCGTGGCGGCCACCACGGACATCATGACGGTCCCGCTGCCCGAGAGGGCGGCCTCGCGGTAGCTCGCGCCCTGCTCCCGCATGCGGATGCAGCTCTCGAGCACGACGATCGAGTTGTCGACGATCATGCCGATGGCGATGATCAGCGACCCGGCGGTCATCAGGTTGAGGGTATATCCCAGCAGCCGCATGCAGCACAGCCCCAGCAGCACCGAAACCGGCATCGAGGCCCCGACGATCAGGCTCGCTTTGATGTCCCCGGTGAAGAACAGCAGCACCGCCATGCAGCAGGCGACGCCGATCAGCAGCGTCTCGCCGATCGTCGAGAGGGCTTTCACGATGTATTCCCCGGCGTTGTAGATCAGCTGAAAGCGCATCTCCGGGTTTTCCGCCTGAAATCCCTCGATGATGTCCACGACCTTGCCCGCGACCGAGACGGAGCCCGCGGACTGGTTTTTTGTGACCGCGAGGATGATGCTCTCCTCGCCGTTGTAGCGGCTGAGGCTGCCGGCGGGCTTGGCGCCCATGGCGATGTCCGCCACGTCGCGGAGGGTGATCTGGCTGCCGGTGGCGGTGAGCAGCGGGACGTCCCGCAGCCCGCTCAGGGAGACGAGATCCGAGGAGGCCACCACGCCGATGTCCTGCGTGCCGGCCTCCACGCTGCCCGCCGGAACGCTGAAATCCGCGGCCGCGATGAACCCGGCGATCGAGTTGATCGAGAGGCCGTACTGGCTCATCAGGTCCTCGCGCAGCAGCACCTGCACATAATTTTCCTCGCCGCCGTAGATATCGACCTTGGCGACCTCATTCATCGCCTCGATCTCCGGCACGATCGAATCCTCCACATAGGAGAGCAGATTTTCGGCGTTGGGCGCCTCGATGGAGACCTCGACCGTCGGCATGGCGCTCAACGAGAGCTCCAAGATCATCGGCTCCTGCGCCTCCTCCGGGAAGGCCACGCCGTCCAGCGCGATCGAAAGGTCGGAATAGCACTCGCCGATGTCCACCCCGTAATCGTAGGTGAACAGCACGAGGGAATAGTTCTCATAAGAATAAGAAGTGACGCTGTCGATGCCGGAGAGCGCGCCGCCCGCGTCCTCCACGCCCTTCGTGACCAGCTTCTCCACGCTGTTCGGCGCGGCGCCCGGATAGACCGTCATCACGACCAGCATGGGCATCTCCATCTCCGGCATCAGCTCCATGCGCAAGCCGAACATGGAGTAGACGCCGAATACGGCGACGGCAAGGATCACCAGCAGCGTGGAGACCGGCCGTCTCAACACAAGTTTTGTCATGTTGTCTTTTCCTCGCAGTTCTGAAAAATAGCGGGTGCATCGTGCACCCCGTGCACAGTGTAGATAAATTTATTATATCGTCCTTTTTACCGGTGTCAATCGCGCCGGATAAAAAAAGCGGGCGCCGGCAAAAGGCGCCCGTTTGGGTATTTATTCGAGAAAAACTTCGGCCGGCAATCAAAGGAAACCGTATTCCGGATGATACGGGCACCACGGGCGGATCTCGACGATCTCCCGGCAGACGGCGTCCCTTGAGCGGACGTAATAGCTGTTGACAAAGCCCTGTTTGTCCGGGCGGTCCTCCGTGCAGTAGGCGTGGACCACATAATAGCCGTTGTCGTCGCGGTAGGCCCCGTCCTCGATCATATTGAAAATCCTGCCGCCGTAGACGATCTCTGTACGCATCGTGTATCCTCCCGATTTGAATTCCGATTTTTAGTATACCTCAAAGACCCGGCAAAATCAAGATCCCGCCGCCCTTTTTCCGCCTTGAAAATTTCCAAAAATTTTTCTTTATCCCTTCGTCAAAATATGATATAGTAAAAAAGATCTCAATAAAAAGGAAGTGCGGCATGGACGTATTTTCGATCTTCACCCTGCTGGGAGGCGTGGCGTTCTTTTTGTTCGGCATGAACGTCATGTCCGGCGGGCTGGAAAAAATGGCCGGCTCCAAGCTCAAAAAGGCGCTCAGGCAGATGACCTGCAGCAAATGGCGGAGCCTGCTCATCGGCGCCGGCATCACCATCGCCATCCAGTCCTCCTCCGCGCTGACCGTCATGCTGGTCGGGTTCGTCAACTCGGGCCTTATGGAAGTCGGCCAGACCATCGGCGTCATCATGGGCTCCAACATCGGCACCACGCTGACCGCGTGGCTGCTCTCCATGGTCGGCATCGAAAGCGATAACTTTTTTATCCGACTGCTGAAACCGGAATCTTTTTCGCCGCTCTTCGCCATCTTCGGAATTCTGCTGTCGATGAACAGGAGCCATAAGAAAAAACAGCTCGGCGAGATCATGCTCGGATTCGGCGTGCTGATGTTCGGCATGGAGCTGATGGGCGGCGCGGTCGCCCCTCTCGCCGACTCGCCCGAATTCAGCCATGTGTTCACCGCCTTCAGCAACCCGCTGCTCGGCATTCTGGCCGGCACCGTGGTCACCGGGATCATCCAGAGCTCCGCGGCCTCCATCGGCATGCTGCAGGCGCTCTCCCTAACCGGCGGCGTGACGTTCGGCGCCGCGATCCCGATCATTATGGGCCAGAATATCGGCACCTGCGCGACCGCGCTGATCTCCAGCATCGGCGTCAACCGCAACGCCAAGCGCGTCGCGGTGATCCATATCTCCTTCAACATTTTCGGCACGCTGCTGTTTTGCGCGGTTTTCTACGCCTTAAACGCGTTTCTTCATTTTAATTTCCTCGGCGACGCCGTCCAGCCGTATCAGATCGCGCTGTTCCACACGCTCTTCAACGTCGGCACCACCGCGGCGCTGCTTCCGTTTACCGGTCGGCTCGAGAAGCTGGCCAACGGCATCGTCAAAGAGAAGAAAAAAGGCCGCGAGTTCGCGCATTTGGATCCCCACCTGCTCGCGTCCCCGACCCTCGCGATCGGGGAGTGCACCCAGATGGTGACCAAGATGGGCGAGTACTCGAAGGACTTTTTGAAGGACTCCCTCGACCTGCTTTTCCATTACAGTGAAAAACGCGCGGACGAGATGATCGAGGACGAGTCGAAACTTTATATCTACCGGGACAGCCTGATGCCGTTCCTGATCCAGCTCTGCGGCAACGACCTCTCCCCGGAGGACAGCCGCGAGGTCACGCGCCTGCTCCACGCGGTCAGCGACTTCCGCCGGATCGGCGACCACTGCATCAACATCATCAGCTGCGCCACGGAGCTCAGCGAAAAAGAGGTTCCGCTGCCCGAAAAAGAGAAGGACGACCTGCGCGAATGCGCGAAGCTCCTCAACCGCCTCTCCGACGCCGCGACCGTGCTCTTTGAGGAGAACGACCCCTTCCTCGCGCAGGATATTTATTCCCTTGAGCGCGCGCTGACGAGCCAGACCTCCGCCGCGAAGGACGGCTACATCCTGCGGCTCAAGCAGGGCGCCTGCCCGCTGGACGACGGCATCCTGTTTAACGACATCCTCCATAACATCGAGCGTGTCTCGAGCCATCACTGCTCCATCGCGGCGACCTCGCTGCAGGTCTCCCGCAACGAGATGTTCTAAAAAAAGGACGGCCCTTCGTCCTCAAAAAAAGCAACGCGCCGGCTTCCTTCCTTCGGAAGCCGGCGCTCTTTTTATGGCAAAAAGCCAAATTTATAACTTATAAATATGATAATTTAAAGTATGTTTTTTATGGAAACTTTTTCTTTTTTTCTTGCGGCAAAGCCGTTTCTTTTTGCGCGATTTTCAAAAACGAGCTCCGTCAGCGAGGCTTTGCCGGGCGGCGGAGGTTCTTATTTTTCGGGCGTTTCCGGCCTGCGGTAGACCCGGGTTTCGTCGGCGGCCGCGTCCAAGGGGACGTCCGCCGCGTCCGCCGGCAGGCCCTCCGCCCTCTGGAAGCCGTATCCGGCCGCGGCGGAGAACGCGTTTTTGCACCGCGGGAGGTACCGGTCGTAATAGCCTCTGCCGCGCCCGAGGCGGCGGCAGTCCGGGTCAAAGGCGACGCAGGGCGCGATCACCGCGTCGAGCTCCTCCGGTGGGATCCGCCTTGCGCGCCGGGGGTCCGGCGCCGGGATGCCGTATGCCCCGGGGACAAACGCGTCCGGCGTCTCGGGGACGTAGGCCTCCATCGTCCCGTCGTCCCCGCAGACCGGGAACGCGACGGCCGCGCCCCTCTCCCGCAGAAACTCGTTCAGGGTGCCGACGTCCGCTTCCCCGCCGACGGGCATATAGGTGAGCACCGTCCTCGCAGCCGCGATCTCCGGCAGAGCCGCGAGATTTTGGCAGACGGCCTCGGAGAGGCGCCGCCGCTCTAAGGCCGAAAGCGCGCTTCTCATGCGGAGCATCCGCTCACGGAGCCGTTCCTTCCGATCGAAAACGTCCATATTTCTCCCTCAGATTCTTCATTCCCGGCGCGGCGAACAGGAGCCGCAGCACGGTGTTCTGCACGGCGAACATGATGATGGCCTCCATGACCCGCACGGCGAAAAGCTGCGTGAAGGGGACGCCGTAAAGGAAATGGATAAACAGGGTGTTGAGGCAGAGCGTGACGAGCGTCAGGGTGGCGAGGGACGCCGTCGCGATCTCCTTTTTCGTGATTTCTCGCTTATGGAGAAACGAGCCCCAGATCGCCCCGGAGAGCGCGGCCGACGCCGTAAACAGCGGGCTGTACGCGCCCACTGGAAACAGCAGCGCGCCGGCGAGATCCCCGATCCCCGCGCAGACCGCGGCCCAAAACGGCCCGAACAAAATCCCGCAGACCGCGGCCGGCACAAAGCCGAACCCGATCTTGACACTCAGCGTATTGATCGAGCAAAAGCGGGTCAATACTACGTCCAGCGCCGCCAGCACCGCCGTGAAAACCACCGCTTGAACGTCATATTTTTTCATGGCGGCATCTCCTCTTGTCTAAATTTTTTGTATGTTTTTCGTTTTTAATGGACAAAATCCGCCGCGTGGGGATCCTGTCCGCGCCGCGTCGCTTTTCCGTTTTTAAAACTTCCCGCCTCTTATGAAGACGCCCCCCTATTGAGCGCGCGTTTCGGGCGGGAGATTCGGGGAGCGCACCGGGCTCGGGAAAACACCGCGCCGGCCCGTTTCCGTAGGAAGCGAGCCTCCCGTGAGAGCGCACTCTCCGCGCGGGAGATGGGAGGAGCGCCGGGTTCCGGGGAGCGCCGCGTTTTCGTTTCTCGCGCGGGGGTCATTTTCCGAAACAGGAGCGGATCTCGCCCGCCATAAAGAGCGAGCCCGCCGCGCAGACGACGCCCTCCGCCCCCGCTTTTTGCAGGGCGAGCGCGACCGCCTCGCGGACGTCCGGCACCGCGGCCGCGGGCTTTCCCTCGCGGGAAAGGAAGGCCGCGAGCTCCCGCGCCGGCAGGCGGCGGGGGTTGTTCGGCTCGACGGCGACATATTCCGACGCGATGCGCTCGATGGGGGCGAACATGTTCTCCCAGTCCTTATCCGCCATGACGCCGACGAGAAAGACCGCCTTCCTGCCGCCGAGATTCTCCTCGAAGCAGGCGGCCAGCGCCTCCATGCACTGCGGGTTGTGCCCGCCGTCCAAGATAAACAGCGGCTCCCGCGAGAGGATCTCAAACCGCGCGGGCCACCTCGCCTGCGCCATCCCTTTGCGGACGGCCTCCTCCGGGAGATCCCAGCCTTTTTTGCGCAGCACGCCGACGGTCTCGAGCGCGACGGCCGCGTTCCGGCGTTGGTGCTCTCCAAGAAGCGCGATGCTCACGCCGGTTTCTTCGCCGTAATCAAACGTCTGCCCGTCGAGCGACGAGGCGGTCGGGCATAGCTTGGAGAAATCCGCCTCGGTGAAATCCGCGCCCGTTTCGGCGCAGCGCGCCTCGAGCACCGCGCGAACGGACGGCGTCTGCTGGTAGCTGACCGCCGAGCACCCGGGCTTGACAATCTTCGATTTCGTCGCGGCGATCACCTCCGCCGTGCCGCCGAGGTACTCCATGTGATCAAGGCCGATGTTCGTGAAAACGGCGGCCTCCGGCGCAGGGATGACGTTCGTCGCGTCGAGCTCGCCGCCCATGCCGACCTCCAAAACGACGATCTCGCAGGCTTGCTCCGCAAAATACAGGAAGCCGAGCGCCGTCACCATCTCGAACGTGGTCGGGTGGTCCGGCATGGCGTCCGAGGCCGCGCGGACCCGCTCCGTGAGGCGGCAGAGCGCCTCGTCCGGGATATTTTCCCCCGCGACGCGGATGCGCTCGGCAAAACAGTTGATGTAGGGCGAGGTGTAAAGCCCGGTTTTGTAACCGGCGGCCCGGCAGATCGACTCCAGCATGGCGGCGGTGCTGCCCTTGCCGTTGGTGCCGGTGATGTGGATGTATCGCAGGCCGCTCTGGGGATTTCCCAGCCGGGCAAGCAGCGCGGCCATCCGCTCCAAACCGAGCCTGCTGCCGCGCCAATCGATGCTGTTTAAATAGGAAATGCTCTGGTTTATGTCCAATAAAAGATCTCCTTAGCTGTTATAGGGTGCACCGGGCGCGGGGCCGACGGAGCCTCAAAAGGCGCCGCGCCGTCCGCGGAGAGAACCGCTAAACCGGGTGGAGCGGGAACCGGTCCGGTGCTATTCTCCTGCCCCTTATGGAAAGGGCCGGAGCGGTGTCGGCCGGATCCAAACGAAGCCGTCCGTGCGAAAAATCTCCGTGTTTTATCGTCCGGCGCGCCGGGCGGCGTCTTCCGCCGCCTGCGCGACATGGCGGATCAGCACCGCGGAGGTGACGGCTCCCACGCCGCCGGGCACCGGGCTGATCGCCGTAACGACCGCCTGCGCCTCCGCAAAGTCCACGTCGCCGCAGACCGCGCCGTCCTCCCGCACGTTGACGCCGACATCGAGGACGATCTGCCCCTCGGCGAAGCAGTCCTTGCCGAGCAGGCCCGGCCTCCCCGCCGCCGCGACGACGATCTCCGAGCGGGCGCAGATTTCCGCGAGATTTTTTGTTTTTGTGTGGCAGAGGGTGACCGTGGCGTCGCGGCCGGTAAGCAGCATCGCGAGGGGTTTGCCCACCACGAGGCTACGCCCGACGACGGCGGCGCTTTTCCCGCGGAGGGAGACGCCGAAGCCGTCCAGCAGGCGGACGCACGCCTCGGCCGTGCAGGGGGCGAAGCCCCCGCCGCTCCCGGTGAAGACCCCGGCGAGGGAGAGATCCGTCACGCCGTCCACGTCCTTCTCCGGCGGGATGGCGGCGCGGATTTTCTCATCGGAGATCTGTCCCGGCAGCGGCCGGAACACCAGCAGGCCGTGGACCGCAGGATCTCGCGCGGCCTCCTTTACGGCGGAGAGCACCTCGTCTTCGGAGGCGTCCGCCGGAAATTCTTTTTTGATAACGGAGATCCCGGCCTTTTCGCAGCGCCGCAGGATGCCGCGCGCATAGACCGCGTCCCCGCCGCCGTCTCCGGCCCGGACGAGCGCGAGCGCGGGGACGATCCCCTTTTCCCGCAGCGCCGAGACCTTTTCGGCCGTCTCTGCCGCGAGGGCGGCGGCGACGTCCTTTCCATAAAGAATCTGCGCCATGGCTAAACCTCCCCTTTTGCGGCGAGCCGCGCGGCGACGGATTCGTAGACCCGCTCCGCCCGCGGGACAAACTCCGCGAGCATCGTCCCGGCCTTCTCCTCAAGCGCAGAGGCTCTCTCCCGGTCGGTCATGTATTTCGTATTGATTAAGACGTTGAGGGACGCGCCCTTGATCGCCGCGGCGCACAGCGCCGCGCCGGTCCCCGCATCCGAGACGGCAAGCGTGCTGCCCTTCTCCGCGTAGACTTCCAGCAGCTCCACCACCCGGCAGGCGGCCTCCATGATCCGCATCGGCACCGCGCTCGCCACGCGAAGCGCCGATTCCATGGCCTTTGCGCGGGCGGCCCGCTCTTCCGGCGTGTCCTTCGGCATGGAGTAGACCTCCGACAGCGGCAGGAATGCCTCGGCGTCCGCGTCCGCGAGGGAGAGCAGCTCTTCGCGCAGCGGTTCCGCCCGCTCGTTGAGGGCGAGAATCTCCGATTCCACGTCGGCGTATTTTTTCTTCCCGAGGGTCAGGTTCCCGACCATGCCGCCGAGGGCGGCCCCCAGCGCGCCCGCGAGCGCCGACGCGCCGCCGCCGCCGGGCACCGCCTGTTTGGAGGCGAGCTCCTCCAAAAATCTGCCGCAGCTCATTTCCCCATAGCGCATCGCGGCGCCTCCTTTCCGTCTTTCCTCGTTTTTATCAAATCAGTTGTCGTCAAATTGGTATTATAGCACAGGGCGCGGCAACTGGGAACGCCGCGCTCGAAACTTGGCCGAAAAAATCCGGCCCGGCGGGAAATTCACGCGCTCCCGGCCCTCCGTTTTTTCTCCATGCCAAAGCCAAGCACGAAGAGCAGCGCGGCGGCGGAGACCGCCTCCGCGGCGCGCCAAGACACCGGCTCCCGGAAATCAACCGTGACCGCCCCGGCAAAATCCGGCGGGACCGTCACCGTCAGCGCGTTGTTGCCTCCGGCGTAGCAGGTGAGGCTCTCCCCGGAGTCCGTCTTTGCGGTATAATACCGGTAATAGAGCAGCGGGACCGCGACGTTCGCGTTTTTCCCGGACTCGTTTTCGCAAAAAAACGTCACACGCACGCCGTTTTTTTCATACTCCGAGATCGCGACGCCCCGCCCGGCTACGGGCTCTCCGGCATGGAGCAGGTCCGCGTCCGTGCCCTCCGGCAGATACTCGCCGCCGCCGATGCTGAAGGTGCCGATCGAACCTTTATCGTAATAGCGGTAGGCCCCGTGCTCGTTGAGCACGTCAAAATACGTCCACGAGGACGTGAGGAGCACCGCCGCCGCCAGCGCGCCGGACAGGACCGCCGCCGGGGCCCTCCCGTAGGCGCGGCGGAAGACGAGCACGGCCGAGCACGAGACGCCCGCGAGCATCAGGCCGGCGACCCCGAGGTAGCGCCACGGAAACTGGACGTTGGAGACCACCAACGCGGCAAAATCCCCGAGGCGGGAGATCCGGTCCCACGGGAAATAGATCGTGCAGAGAAAGCAGGCGATCCCGGAGAGCAATAGCAGCGCGAAGCCCTTTTTGCGGTCGGGGGCGGGGATCGTCTCCCGCTCGGTCACGCAGGCGTAGAGAAACGCCGCCGCGCCGAGCATCAGCGCCGCGCCGAGGCAGAGCGGCATCTCGCCGGTGATGCCGCCGACGCCGGACTGGCTGTTTCCGCTGCCGTTTTGAAACAGCGAAAAGAGCTGCGCCGGATAGACGCCGTCGGTCTGGATCAGGTTGTCCATCCGGGAGGCGGCGTTGAAGGTGAAGGCGTCGCGCCCGTAGTCGATAAACGGCGCCGCGTAGGACGCGCAGAGCAAAATCGCGGCGAGGGCCGTCTTGCACAGCGCGAAAAAGCGCTCCGCCCGAAACACGCGCTTATAGCACAGGAGCAGCCCCAAAAAGAGGAAGGTGCCCGCCGTGAAGCAGGAGATCACATGGCTGTACCCGATGCCGGCGGCCGCGAGGGCGGGCGCGATCCACGCCTTTTGGTAGGCGGGACGCTTGACGTCGTCAAACAGGACGCCGTAGACGCCCGCGAGCAGGGTCGGCAAAAAGATCATCGCGCAAAACTCGCCGACCGCGCTGCGCACATAGAGATCCGTCAGCCGGTAGGCGGAGAGCGTGTAGAGCGCCGAGCCGAGCAGCGCCGCGTTTTCGCTGCGAAAAATTTTTTTGAAACCTTTGTAGGCAAGGACGCAGGTCGCCGCGTTGACGAACAGCAAAAACGCGTTGTACGCGCCCTGCGCGGTGAAGCCCGCGATCCGCAGCAGCGCCGGGAAATACAGCAGCAGGTCTCCGTAAAAGACGGACGCCGCGTAGCCGTAGCCGTCGAGCCAGTAGGGCTGGATCCGGACCGGGAACTGCCCGGAGACGAGCCCCTCCCGCAGGCCCTCGATCCGCATCAGGTGGAAGCGGATGTCGTGCCCCTGCATCACATAATCCGCGCCGAGCGGGACCGACGAGGCAAGAATGATCGCCCCGAGAATCAGCAGCCGCCTCTGCTCCTCCTTGGTCAGGCCGCCCTTTTTCCAGAGAAGCCAGAGCAGCGCCGCGCCGTCAAGCAGCAGGAACGCGCAGAAAAGTTTAAACGCGCGGTAGAGGCCCGCCTGTGGGCATTCCGCGATTGAGAAGCCCTTTACTATGAACGTGCCGACGCCGCAGTAGGTGGTTTGAAGCTCAAAATTGTCGATGTCCGCGGAGAGCCAGACCCGGAACGTGACCGATTCCACCCCCTCCGGCAGAAAGATGACGTCCGCCTTCAAAGCGCCGTAGGGGATGTCCGCGGCGAAGGCGTTGCAGGTGTTGCCGCCGGTGTCCGTCTCATAAAAGAGCGTGACGTCGTAGATCCCGGCCGGGAGCGGGAGGTACGGCCCGTAGGTGAAATTCCCGCTCTCCTCATAATTAAAGGTGTCGTCGGCCCAGACGCCGCCCCGATCCTCCGAATAGATTCCCCGCGTCACCGAGAGGGCCTCCGCCCCCGCCTCGCGGAAATAGAGCTCCCGGCCGGAGAGCTGCCTGCCCAGCGCAAAAAACAGCAGGACGACGCACTCCGCCGCGAGCGCCAGCGCGACGCGCTTTCGATTTTCCGCAACGATTTTCTTCATGACGGCCTCCGCGCATTTAATGGATCTATCATATATAATTTTCTTCCTTTTTTCAAGGGATGCGCCCCCGCTTTATGCAGAAAGCGTACTTTCCGAAGAAAGCGCGCTTTACGCGAAAAGCGGCGTTCTCCCCGGAAAGCGGATGTCCCATAGGATTGTGGGCTTTTTTCCAAAAGAAAACGCCTTTCCTCAAAAAACGGCGCTTTTCCTTGACTTGAAAGCCGCCGGAGCATATAATTTCCACGGGCGACGCCCAAGGATTATCAAGAAAGAGGACGAAGCATGAGATTTCTGTTGGCCGTTTTTTTCTGCCGGGCGCTCTATTTTGCCGGCGGGATCTTTCATAGAGGGAGCGCGAAGCCGGGCGAATGGGCGCTGAAGCTCTGCCCGGACGCCCTCGCGCGGCTCAAATTCGACGGAAAGGTGATCTGCGTGACCGGCACGAACGGCAAGACCACCACCGCGAACCTGATCGCCCACATTCTCCGGGAGAGCGGCCATACCGCCATCAACAACGCCAAGGGCTCCAACATGCTCGGCGGGGTCGCGACCCTGCTGCTCAACCGCTGCACGCTTGGGCGTAGAGTGAAGGCCGACTACGTGGTGCTCGAGGTCGACGAGCGCTATATGCGCCTGCTCGTCCGGTCGGTTCACCCGGATTATTTTCTCGTCAACAACCTACTGCGCGACCAGATCGCCCGCAACTGCTGCCCCGAGATCGTGTTCGATAAGATGAAGCCGGCGATCGTGCCCGGCACCACGCTGATCCTCAACGCGAACGACCCGATCTCCCAGCGCCTTTCCGAAGGGACCGACAACCCGGTCGTCCTCTTCGGCATGGACCGCACCTCCCGCTCCACCGAGGTCTGCCTGAGCGGCACGGACGACGGGAAGGTCTGCCCGAAGTGTTTCCACCCGCTGGAATACGAATACCGCCACTACAACCACATCGGCAAATTCCACTGCCCGAACTGCGGCTTCTCCACCCCGGAGGCCGATTTCTTCGGCACGGACTTCGATTTTGACGATTTCAGCTATACGCTGCGCGGCGTCCGGGTGAAGGCGACCTACGGGGCCACCTATTATCTTTTTAACACCGTCGCCGCCGTCGCCACAGCCGCCGCCGCGGGCGTCCCCTTTGAGGACGCGGTCCGGGCGGTCGGCACCTTCACGGTAAACGCCACCCGGTATCAGGAGTTCTCCGTCCGCGGCAGGAGGGCCCAACTCATCCTGACCAAACAGAACCCGGCCTCCATCGACCAGTCCGTGGACTACGTCGTGCAGCAGCGGGGCGAGCGCACCGCCATCCTGTTCGCCGGCAACATGCTGCACTCCCACAACAAGGACGCCCTCTACATGTACGACGTGGGCTACGAGCGCATGGCCGGCGCGGTCGACCACATCATCTGCGCCGGGGACCGCTGCTACGACCTCGCCGTCCGGCTCAAGCTCGCCGGGGTCGACATGAGCCGTGTCCGGATCGCGGACAGGCTCGAGAAGATCCCCGCCGCCGTCGACGCGACCGCGGGCGACGTCTATATCCTCTCCGCCTATGCCCTCGAAAATGAGACGAAGTTTCTGGAGGTGCTCAAGTCCTTATGAAATATGTGAATATCCTGCATCTTTACTCCAAAACGCTCGACCTCGTCGGGGACTTCAAAAACTTGGACGCCCTATGCATGCGGATTCGGGAATGCGGGTGCGCTTATGCAGTTTCCCGTGTGGAATTCGGCGAGGCGATTTCCCTTGAGGGGGTCGATTTCGTCTACGTCGGGCACGGAAAGTGCCGGAATCTGTCCGCGGTGAGCGAACACATCATCCAGTACCGCGAGGAATTCGCGCGGGCGGTCGAGGCCGGCACGGTCTTTCTCGTCACCGGGAGCGCGAGGCTCCTCTTTGGGCAGAGCTTCGAGACGCAGGACGGCGAAACCCACGAGGCGCTCGGCCTCTTTGACTACACAGGCAAGGAATTCGACGGGCTCACCGTGCGCGACGAGCTGCTCCACCCGGTCTTTTTGCCGGAGGAGACCGTCTTCGGCTGCGTGAACCGCTCGGAAAACCTGTATTTTAAAGGGGAAAACCCCACCCCGCTTTTCACGGTCGAGCGCGGCTATTCCGACAACGAGAGGACCGGCGGGACCGAGGGAACCCTCTATCGAAACTTTTTCGGGACATGGAGCCTCGGCCCCGTGCTCGTCCGGAACCCCTGCCTGATGCGGGAGGTGCTGCGGCGCCTGCTCGGCGAGGATTACCGCGACGGCGACTATTCCTTGGAGCAGGAGGCGCTGGACCGGGTGCTGCGCGAGATCCGAAAGTCCGCGAGATAAGAACAGGTGTGTGTACATGAAAGCCACCGCTTTCCGCTCGGAAGGCGGCGGCTTTTTTCAAAATCATGAGGAAAAATGGGGCGTTTTGCAAGGCGGATTTTCTGTGATTCATTTTTTCGGACATGCTTTGGCCGCGCAAAAAATGTATATCTATTCTTTTTGTTTTCGGAAACCTCTCCTTTTTTCGGGCGGGAGACAGGCCTTTTTTCATGAAAAGTCCCCCGATTTTTCCCAAAACCGTTTTTGCCAAAACCTATTATAAAGGTAGTATTTGTGGGAACGGCCCCCGTTTTTTTCCTCTCCCGCCGCCGGGACGGGCAAAATGGGCGGGCGGGGCGTTCAGCATAAATATGCTGAATCTTCTTGACAAACGAAAAAGATGGGTTTAAAATACAAAACATCACAATGAACTTTTGCGCTGCAAAACCTTCATTGCCGAAATATTAAGAGAGGTGTAAAAAAATGAAAAAACTGCTTGCTCTGCTGCTTGCGCTGATCATGTTGCTCAGCCTCGCGGCCTGCGGTGGTTCTGCCGGAGAAGAGTCCGAGAGCGAAGCTCCCGGTTCCGAGGCGGAATCCGGCGGTGAAGAAACTGCCGACCGTTTTCTGAACGTCCACGTGGCTGCCGCCATCCAATCCATCGACCCGCTCGGAACCGGAGCCGGCGATGACTTTGAAGTGATCGGCCATCTGATCGACGGCCTGATCCTGCTCAATGGCGACGGCTCCCTCGCCCCGGGTCTTGCCGAGACTTGGGAAGTCTCCGAGGATCAGCTGACCTGGACCTTCCATCTGCGCGACGCCAACTGGTACAACGTAAACGGCGTCTACGCTCCCGTCACCGCCTCCGACTTCGTCTTTGCTTGGCAGAGAATGGTCGACCCGAACAACGCCGCCGAGTACGCGTTCATCTTTGGTGACGCCGCCGGCATCGTCAACGCCTCCGAAATTGTCGCCGGCGAGAAGGCTCCCTCCGAGCTCGGCGTCGAAGCCGTCGACGAGAAGACCCTCGCCGTCCATCTGGTCGCCCCGTGCGGCTTCTTCGAGACCCTGATGTATTTCCCGGCGTTCTTCCCGGCCAATCAGGCTTTCGTTGAGGAGTGCGGCGATCTGTACGCCACCGCTCCGGAGTATTTCCTCTCCTGCGGCCCGTACGTCATGACGGATTACTCCGTCGCCGCCACCGCCTTCACGCTGACCAAGAGCGCGGAGTATTGGGATGCCGCCGCCGTCATCTGCGCCGGTATCAACTACAAGGTCATTCTTGACTATCAGGAAGCTTACCTTGCCTATCAGAACGGCGAGCTGGATGTCGCGAAGCTCTCCTCCGAGATGGTCGAGCTCGTCGCGGCCGATCCGGAGTACCGCCCGGTCATGACCGGCTACCTCTGGTACGTCACCCCGAACATCAGCGGCGGCAAAGGCCTTGAGAACGCGAACATCCGCAAGGCGCTCGCCCTCTCCTATGACCGTCAGCACATCGCCGACTACATCATGAAAGACGGCTCCATCCCGGCCTATTGG
>Ga0116177_10000697_pt1 | contig 24847 bp, 29 predicted proteins | sample AD_STIC10_MetaG_FD_89750 | JGI IMG/M metagenome (GOLD analysis project Ga0116177, IMG submission 89750) | Active sludge microbial communities of municipal wastewater-treating anaerobic digesters from USA - AD_STIC10_MetaG | ecosystem: Engineered > Bioreactor > Anaerobic > Digestate | place: USA... | reverse complement strand
GTGAGCACGCCCTCGCCCTTCGACGGGCGGCCCTGCGGGCCTGCTCAGGGTGAGGGCTATCGGGCGCAGTCATCCTCGGGCTTGACCCGGGGATCTTTCTTGAGCGGTGCGGGCTGATGGACAGGAAGATCCTCGGGTCAGGCCCGAGGATGACTGTGAGATGCGTCTGGAAATGTGCGTGGGACTGGATCCCGGCCTTCGCCGGGAACGCGTGAACAGAGTTCACGCTTCCAGTGACGGCTTTGCTATCGGCAAAACAAAACGCCCGGCTGTTTCCAGCCGGGCGCTTCGGATTTTGGATCAGTGAAAACCGAAAGAGTTAGATCGACTCTTTCAGTTCTTTCGCGGCGCGGAACGCCACTTTTTTCGAGGCTTTGATCTGAACCGGCTCGCCCGTGGCGGGGTTGCGGCCCATGCGGGCGGCGCGCTTGCGGACGACGAGGACGCCGAGACCGACGAGGCGGATACGGTCGCCTTTCTTGAGGTGCTTGGTGACCAGCGTCACGAGGTCGTTCAGGATGGCTTCCGATTGCTTCTTCGGAATCTCGTGGTTCTCAGCGAGAGCCGCAGCGAGGTGCTTGAGGCTGACGGTGTTCTGTTTGGCTTTAGCTGCGGTGGCCATTGTCTTTCGACTCCCTTGGATAAATCCGGCCCTCTGAATACACGGATTTTGGGGGCGCCCAACCCCGAAAAGCCCGATTTACAAGGGGAATCAGCGCTTTTCACAGCAAAAAGCCCCGAAAAACGTGGTTTTTTGGTCAATTAATGGTTGCTGCAGTGCAGGAACCCCCATTTTGCGGGGGAATCAGCGGGGGGTGAGTCGGGCGCCAGACGCTCCCTTCCAACCTCTCAGCATACCAGTGCGAGCGCGCGCGGAGCGCAAGAGAAAAGCGAGCGCAATGCCAGATGATGATCTCTGCTTGCGGCACTCGCAGCGCAGGACGGCCAGCCAAGCGCGCCCTTGTGAATTGGGTCGAGCCAGCCGACATTGGGAGCATGGCTCATGCTCATGCCCACCTCGCCTGCGCGCCCCACTCGCTGACGGACAGTCTCAAGGAGGCTGAGGCCCTGTGCGAGGCGCGTGGCGGGCGTCTGACGCCGCTGCGGAAGAAAGTGCTGACGCTGTTGCTGGAGTCGGATGGGCCGGCGAAGGCGTATGACCTGCTCGGCCTGATGGGCGATGACGAGGTGGCGGCCAAGCCGCCGTCTGTCTATCGGTCGCTGGATTTCCTGCTGGAGATGGGGCTGGCGCACCGGATCGAGAGCCTGAACGCTTTTGTGGCGTGCGGGCACTGGAAGCACGGGCACGCGGCGGTGTTCCTGATCTGTGACAAGTGCGGGACGGCGGGCGAGCTGCACGCGGGCGACAGCGTCAGGAAGCTGACGCAGGAGGTCGAGAGCGTGAAGTTCAAGATGCGCAGCGCGGTGATCGAGGTTCGCGGGCTGTGCAGGGATTGTGCGGCCTGAGATGCCCGCTGCGGGGGAGCCAGGCGCGAATGTTACGCTGCGCCTGAGCGTGATGAAGCCGGTGAGCGGCGTTTCTTACAGCTTGCAGGACAAGGACAGCGCGCCGGTCGATGTACGCGGCGCGACGGGGCGGACGATGGTTTTCGAGATTCCGGTGCGGCTGGAGGCTGGCAAGAATGGCTGGCGGTTTCTGGGCGCGTATGTGCGGACCGAGGGCAAGACGCGCCGGTTCGTCTACATCGCGACGGGACGGCAGGCTGGGCAAGCAGGCACAGCGTGGGACAGGCGGGCGAAGATCGACCTGCCCGAAGTGACGCCTGCGATGGCGAGCCATGCGGCGGCGGACGGGCTGGTGCTTGAGGCCGAGATGCCGGGGACGGATACGAAAGGCGCGCCGACATGCGCGACCGTGAAAGTGGACTGGGCTGTGAAGGGGCGTGCGCGATGATCGAGGTTTATCGCGGGAGCATCAACACCTGGGAATGCGACGAGATGGGGCACATGAATGTGCGCTTCTACGTCGCCAAGAGCATGGAAGGGCTGGCTGAGTTCGCCCATGCGGTGGGGCTGGAGCATGCCTTCCGCGCGGGCGGGCCGTCGACCTTGCGGCCGCGCGACCAGCACATCCGGTTCATGCGCGAGGCCAAGGCGGGCGAGCCGTTCACGATGGTGGCTGGCGTGCTGGAGGTGAGCGAAAGCTCGGTCCTGCTCTATCAGCAGATCGACCATATGAGCGGGGAGCCATGCGCGTCGTTCCGGACGTGGGTGGATCATGTCGATGTGTCGACCGGGTTCGCGTTTGCGTGGTCGCCTGAGACGCGCGCGAGGCTGGAGGCGCTGAAGACCGAGGCGCCGGCGGCGTGCGCGCCGCGATCGATTGATCTTTCCATCCAACCGCGCGCGAGCGCAAAGCTGGCGGATGCCGATGCGATTGGCGCGCCGGTGATCGGGCGCGGCGTGGTGTTGCCGAACCAGTGCGACCTGAACGGGCGCATGATGGCGGAGTTCTTTATCGGGCGGGTGTCGGATTCGATCGCCCACCTGCTCCGCCCATGGCGGACGCAGCTGGCCAGCCAGGCGGAAGCGCGCGGCGAGACTGTGCGGATGGGCGGGGCCGTTCTGGAGTACCGGCTGGTCTATCGGCGCTGGCCGCGCTCGGGCGATCGTTTCGTGATCCGCTCGGGACGAGGCTTCCAGAAGGAAAAGACGCACTCCTTCGTCCACTGGATCATGGACCCGGATACGGGCGAAGCCTGGTGTACGAGCGAGGCGGTGGCCGTGGCGCTGAATCTCGAAACGCGGAAGATCATGCCGGCGACGCCGGAGATGATGCGCGCACTGGCGGATGTGGCGCCGGACGGGCTGTCGCTCTAGGTGGACTGGACCGGCTTTGCCAGGCGGAACGTCGTCCACAGGATCAGCGCGATCAGGATCGCCAGCAGAACGATGGTCGAGCCAATCGTTCCAAGATCAAAGCCGCCCTTCTCGTGCGACTTGGTAAGCAGATCGCCCATCGTGGCGCCAAAGGGGCGCGTCAGAACGAAAGCTGCCCAGAACAGGGCCGTGCGAGAGATTGGCGTGAAATAGTACCCGATCACAGTCAGCCCGATTCCGCTGGCGATCAGCAGATTGCTGAGCCCGTAGCCGAGACCAGAGCTGTCGGCGAGATAATCGCCCAGCGCCGTGCCGAGCGTGTTCGATGCAAGGATCGCCATCCAGTAGAACGTCTCAACGCGCCGGTCGCGGATGTGATCGACAGCGATGGAGCCCATCGCAACGCGCCACACGACAAGGACGCCAATCAGAATGCTGACAAGGATGGCAGAGCCGGTCGCATAGCCAAGCTGCAGAGTGCGATCCATGTAGTCCGAGATCGTCGTACCAGCCGTGCTGGTGGACAGGATCACCGCCCAATACAGGAAGGGGTTGAATCGCTTGGCCATCAGCTGGGCGATCAGTGTGACAACGAAGATGCCGATCAGGATTAGCGAACTGGCCGCATAGCCGACATTCATGGTCATAGACAGAAGGTCGCCGCCGGTTTCACCAACGGTCGTGGCGCAGATCTTCATGATCCAGAAAACGAACGTGACCGTCGCAACCTTGCTGGCCGTGTCGGCTGGATCGATCGCAGCGCCCGCTCGGCTCTGATTGTCAGACATGGACGAGTCTCCGGCCGATCAGGGCGGTGAGCAGCGCGTTTCGGTGACGCTGCCAGTGGTCACCTGTTTGGCGACCCAGGGCGGGATGCATTTCACGCGGTCAGCGGGAACGGCTGGCAGGTCTTCCGGCACGGGGGCCGCGACCGGAGTTGTGACCGAGGGTGCGGGCGCTGGCGTCATCACTGGCGGAAGGGCTGCTGGCGCGCGGGCGGCGGGAGACTCTGGCGGTGGGCCTTCATTTCCGACAAGCATTCCGCAACCGGAAAGAGCGAGCGCCGACAGGCACGCGACGCCGGCCATAAGCAGTTTCATGACACGTCCTTCGACTTGGCGCCCCGTGCCCGCACCTTTACCGCGGATGGACCGGGAGGCAATCGCCATCAGGTTGCGGCGCCGTCAGGTCGCAGCGACGGGCCAGCCTTTTTCCTGGCAGAGCTTTTTGGTGGCGGTGAGGCCGGCTTTCACGACCTTTTCCAGCGCGGCCATGTCCACGTCGGCCAGCTTGTTGATGTAGATGCAGGCCTTCGAGATCTTGTGCTTGCCCAGCGCTTTCAGAAGCTGCGCGGCCTCCGTTGGATCAACCCCGCTGTAGATCACGAGGTTGGTTGAGCGCGGGCTGAAGCCGATGGCGCACATCTTTCCGGTGTGGCCGCTGTCGTAGGTGTATGCGTAGGAACCGAACCCGACGATGGTCGGCCCCCACATCTGCGCTTTCCAGCCGGTGACCTTCTCGAACAGCTTGAGCAGCGCCTGCGCGTCGGCGCGGCGGGTTTCGTTCGGGACGTTCGCGATGAAGTCCTTGACGCTGACCTTGGTGGCTTTGGTCTTGATTTCGGCCATGCGCTCCCCCGCTTAGCTGGGCGACTTTAGGCCCATTATCAGCATCGGGTCGAGCCAGATGTCTGTACCGCGGTCGTCGGAGAAGACGTTGCGATATTTGACGCCCCAATGGAGATGGGGACCGGTAACGCGGCCCGTGGCGCCAGAGAGGCCGATCAGGTCGCCCTGCTTCACGACATCGCCGGCTTTCACGTCGATGCGGCTCATGTGCATCGTTACGGAGACGAGACCGCGGCCGAGGTCGAGGAAGACGCAGCCGCCTTCATAGAAGAGTTCGGGATCAGCGAGGATGACCGTGCCGGACATGGGCGCGCGGATTTCCGTGCCTGTACCGACAGCGATGTCCGTGCCGTTGTGGACGTTGGTGGTGGGCTGGCAGTCTTTCGTCTTGGGCACGTAGGTGCGGGTTGCGCCGAAGGAGGATGAGTAGCTGACGCCTTCGAGGCGGACGGGGCCCTGGAAGCCGAAGTCCTGCTGGGGCGCGTTGAAGGATTTCAACGCATTGTCTTTCTTGACCCAGGCGATCTCTGCCTTGCGTTTGTCTTCCGGGTTTTGTGGCGCGATCTTTCCGCATTCCATCGGGAAGCTGGTGACCGTGTCCTGGCGCGCGCGCACCGGGACCGAGATTGAAACTGGAAAGACGCCGCCCTGCACTTCTGTGTCGAACGAGATCACAGCCGGCGTCGACTGGACGCGTGCGAGGCCGATGACAGCCAGTCCCTGCGCGTCTGCGCGGGCAACCGGCTTTCCGTCCAATTTCACAGCGGCGTTGGGCGACGCGCGGCAGAGGATTGCTCCGCCCTGGATCGCTTCGGACGAGCAGACTGGTGCAGCGACGGGGACAGGCTCCGGCGGCACAATCGGTTCGGGCGGGGGCTGCGTTTCAGCGACGACCGTCGGGGCTGCGATGGGAGGTTCGGCGGACGCAACAGGCTGTGTCGCCGGTCCTGCGCAGGAAGCGAGGAAAAGCCCGGCGGCAAGTACGCTGAACGCTACTCTTTTCCGGCTAGCTGCTTCCATCTTTTCAACGCTGTCTCCGCGTCGAAGTACGCTTCCTGAGTCTCAACATTCCAATAACGCAGATCTTCGAGCCCGATCTTGCGCTTGGTGACAGCGCACGTGACGAAGCGGCCCGGCTTGATGACCTCGAAATCGGCATCAAGGTAACGAAGCTTGGCTTCGCCGGGCTGAGATCCGGTGGTGAACGTGTCCATGGGCTCTATATGCCCCCGTTGTGTGGAAAAGTTAAGGCGCCTGCGCGTGGCGCCTCGCCTCATACTCGCTGATCAGGCGAAGCCGATGCTTTCGACTTCGATCAGGTTGCGACCGCTCGATTTTGCACGGTAAAGCGCGTCGTCCGCCCGCTTGAGCAGGCTCTCGATCGTGTCTTCGGACGGAATGATCGTCGAAACGCCACCGGACATGGTGACTTTCAGTTCGTCGCCTCGGCCGATGGAGAATGGGCTTTCGGCAATGATCTGGCGCAGGCGATCGCCGGCAGCCTGAGCGAGGGCCTGGGAGGTTTCGGGCATGATGACCACGAACTCTTCCCCGCCATAGCGGCAGGCCAGATCCATCGGGCGGATGTTCTCGCGCAGGCGACGGCCGAACTCGCGCAGCACATCGTCGCCGGCGCTGTGGCCGTGGATGTCGTTGACCTTCTTGAAGTGGTCGATGTCGCACAGCAGGATCGACACCGGCTGGCCGCCCATGTTGGCGCGCTTCACGAAGCTTTCCAGCTGCACGCGCATGTACCGACGGTTGTGCAAACCGGTGAGCTGGTCTGTGACGGCGAGTTCCATCGACTGATCGAGACGCGCGCGGAGGGCATCGAGATAGCGCTTTTTGCGAACCTGCGTTTTGACGCGGGCGAGAAGCTCTTCGCTATCGATCGGCTTGATGACGATGTCGGACGCGCCGAGATCGAGCGCACGAACGGCTTTCTTCTCATCGTCCGGTTCAGCCACGACGAGGATCGGCAGGTCGCGCGTGGATTCGAGCGAGCGGAAGTAGGCGCAGAGACGAAGACCGTCGAGCTTCTCGTTCGACAGCGAGATGACCATCAGGTCGACCATCGACCCGGAGATGCCCAGCTGGGTCGCTTCCGAATGCGAAATCGGGCGGTGCAGGCCTTCGAGGTAGCGGCAGATGCGGCGGGCCTGGCGTTCGTTCTCGTCGATGACGAGGATGCGGGCGGGCTCCGAGGCCCTGCCCTGCGCAGCAATGTCGACCGCGCCGATGCGCTTGCCCGAGGCTTCGCGCTTGCGCAGCTCGTCGGCCACCATCTTGTATTTGGTCAGCGCGCGGACGCGCGACAGCAGTTGAAGATCGTTGACCGGCTTGGTGAGGAAGTCGTCGGCGCCAGCGCCGAGACCGCGCAGGCGGTCTTCGCGTTCGTTCAGCGCGGTGACCAGCACGATCGGGATATGTTCAGTGCGTGGATCGTTCTTGAGACGCCGGCAGGCTTCGACGCCGTTGAGCTTCGGCATCATGACGTCCATCAGGATGACGTCGGGCTCTTCCGCCAGCGCGCGCTCGATCGCATCTTCGCCATCCACGGCGGTGATGACGTGGAAGTATTCGTTCTTCAGCTTGTCGGTGAGCAGTTTGCGGTTCTGCTCGATGTCGTCGACGACGAGGACGCGTGCGCTCATCTCGACACTCTCCGCGGCGGGAGAGGCGCGGGACGCGAGGGCTGGCCAGCACCACGCGGTCCGGTGAGTTTCTTCACCTCGTTGATGAAGGCCGTCATCTGGATCGGCTTGGACATGTAGGCTTCGCAGCCCGCTTCACGCACGAGGCGTTCGTCCTGGCGCATCGCAAACGCCGTCACGGCCATGATCGGAATCTGGTTGATCGCGCTGTCGTCCTTGATCCAGCGCGTGAGATCGAGTCCGGAGACCTCGGGCAGCTGGATATCCATGATGATGAGGTCAGGCTTGTGCGTGCGTGCGAGATCAACGGCCTTCAGGCCGTCGCGGCTTTCCACTGTCTGGAAGCCGAACGCATCCAAGAGATCGCAGAAGAGCTTCATGTTGAGCTCGTTATCTTCGACCACGAGGACTTTTTTGGCGGGGGGCGTCGCCATCAGCACATCACGCTTAGGACCGAAACGGGTTGATTCCCGACTATGTCCGTTCTTGTTAGACCTGAGAGTATTAACCGCCTATTTTCAACTGCGGCTCGCATTGCAGCGGACGCTGCGCTGCAAATTAACAAAACCGCCAGTTTTACAAACACTTCCGGACGGATCTGTATCTTGAACGGAATGATTGCTGGGAGCAACGGAAATTTACCTGTCGCCTGCCGCGACTGTCTCGCGGCCTGGGAAGGGATTCGGCCGCGCTGCCGGACGTGCGGATCGGTCCGGCTGGTATCGCATCCGAAGCTGTTCGACCTGACGGTCGCGCATATCGATTGCGACGCGTTCTACGCCACGATCGAGAAGCGGGACCGGCCGGAGCTGATGGCGGCGCCGGTGATCGTGGGCGGGGGGAAGCGAGGCGTTGTCTCGACCTGCTGCTATGTGGCGCGAACCTATGGCGTGCGCTCGGCCATGCCGATGTTCAAGGCGCTGAAGCTTTGCCCCGACGCGGTGGTCGTGAGGCCGCGGATGGATGTCTACGTCGCCGAAGGGCGGCGGATACGCGAGATGATGCAGAGGCTGACGCCTCTGGTGGAGCCGGTTTCCATTGACGAGGCGTATCTCGATCTTTCGGGCACGGACGCGCTGCATGGCGCACCGCCAGCGATCAGCCTGATGAAACTGCAGAAGGCAGTGGAGGCGGAGCTGCGGCTGACGATTTCGGTGGGGCTTGCGAGCAACAAGTTCCTGGCCAAGACGGCGAGCGAGGCGGACAAGCCGCGCGGATTCTTCGCGCTGTCGATCGACGAGGCGCCGCACTACTTGTCGGACAAATCAGTGCGTGTGATCGGCGGGGTCGGGCCGCAGTTCGAGAAGAAGCTGAACGGCGACGGCATCCGCACGGTGGGCGACGTCCAGAAGATCGATGTGAAAACGCTGGTGAAGCGGTATGGCGAGACGGGGTTGTGGTTGCACAATTGCTCGCTTGGCCGGCATGAGCGGAAGGTCGACCCGGACGGCGAGCGCAAGAGCGTATCGTCGGAGACGACGTTCAACGAAGACGTTTCCGATCCGCGCACGCTGGAAGACATTCTGTGGCGGCTGAGCGAGCGGACGGCGGATCGGGCGAAGGGCTCGGGGGTTGAGGGGCGCGTGGTGACGCTCAAGCTGAAGACGCATGACTTCAAGAGCTTCACGCGGCGGGTGTCGCTGAACGAGGCGACGCAGCTGGCGCAGGTGATATTCCGTGCCGCGAAGCCGATGTTGGCGCGCGAAGCCGTGGGACAGCGCTATCGCCTGTTGGGTGTCGGGATTTCGGAGCTGGTGGACGCCAAGGCAGATGCAATGGACCTGGCCGATCCCAAGGCCCTGAAGCGCGCGAAGGCAGAGCGGGCCTCGGACAAGGCGCGCGAGAAGTTCGGCGGCGACGCGGTCATGACAGGGCGTGGCGTGCGCATCCAGAAGGCCCGGGAGAAGGGCTGAGTGCAGATCGACGAGACATTCAGGGCGAAGGTGTGGACGCAGGAAAGCACGGGCGCGTGGCATTTCGTGACCCTGCCCGCTGACCTGTCGAAGCGCATCCGCACCTTGACCACGGGCTTGCGCAGGCCGTTTGGCTCGTTTCATGTTGTAGCGAAGACCGGCAAGACCAGCTGGGAAACATCGCTGTTCGCTGACCAGAAGCGCGGGGCGTTCCTGCTGCCGGTGAAGGCAGAGGTGAGACGGAAAGAAAAGATCGCACCCGGCGACACAATCGAGGTTTCGGTCTCGTTTGGATTGTGATGACAAGTCGTGGCGGGTCGCAATACAACGGCGCCAGATCAGGAGTTGCACATGTCCGTACTCGAACGTCTGAAGGCTGCCGGCGTAACGTTGCCCGAACCGCGCCCACCGGTAGCGAACTATGTGCCGTTCGTGATCACGGGGAATGTGCTGTTCATTTCGGGTCAGGTAAGCGCTGGCCCTGACGGCCTTGTCGTCGGACGCCTGGGTGAAAACATGACGCTTGAGCAGGGACAGGCCGCGGCGCGTATCTGCGCCATCAACCTGATCGCGCAGATGAAGCTGGCGCTGGGCGATCTCGAGCGCGTGACGCGCGTGGTGAAGCTTGGCGGCTTCGTGAACGCAGCTGGCGATTTCATCGACATTCCCAAGGTGATCAATGGCTGTTCAGACCTGATGGTCGAGGCGTTCGGCGACAAGGGGCGGCACGCCCGTTCGGCTGTCGCCTGCCCTGTGCTGCCGATGGGCGCCGCCGTGGAAGTCGACGCCATCGTCGAATTCGCCTGATGAACTCGCCATGAGCGAGCGCTTTTTCGATGTGTCAGCCTACGCTTACGCTCATCGCGGGCTGTGGCGTGGGCGCACGCCAGAGAATTCGATTGCAGCGTTCGAGGCCGCCCGTGCAGCGGGCGTAGGCGTAGAGCTGGACGTGCGTCTTACCGCGGATGGCGTGCCTGTGGTGTTCCACGACGCCGGGCTGGAGCGCATGTGCGGGCATCGTGAGCTTCTGGCGCGCGTTGCGTCGGATGAGCTGGCTGGGCATCAACTGCCAGATGGATCTCCGATCCCGACGCTGGCGCAGGCGCTGGCCATCATGGGCGACCTGCCTGTGCTTATCGAATTGAAAGTCGATGGCGCTGGCGGGGAAATCGCGGATCGGGTGGCTTCCGCGATCGAGGGGCTGGCGGGCCTTTACGGCGTGATGAGTTTTGACGAGCCGACAGTGGCGCGGCTGTGCCGGCTGGTGACGGACAGGCCGGTCGGGCTTCTGGCGATTGCCGACAATCAGGTGGAAGAGACGATCATCAGCAAGGCGGTGACCGCGCGGGGGCTGGGCTGCGATTATGTGGCCCCGCATCATTCCGTTCTGGCGATCATGCAGGCTGCAGCAGGCGGCCTGCCGATGGTGACATGGACCGTGCGGACGCCTGAAGAGCTGGAACTTGCCCGGAAACACGGCGCCGCGCCGATTTTCGAAGGCTTCAGTCCGGCCCTCGCAATGCCGGCGAGAACACCGATATAGTCCTGACGAGGCCGGGCATCTTGGTGTGTCTTGGCGAGGTGCGCATTGGCCGACGACTCCGCAGACCGGATCGAACTCTCGTTGTCGATTGCCGACCAGATGGCGGCCGTCGACCGCGACAGCTGGAACGCGCTCGCGAACCCGCCGGGCGTGCGATACGACCCCTTTCTCGACTGGGACTTTCTGGAAGCCGCCGAAAGCTCCGGCTGCGCGCAGCCGGAGACAGGCTGGACGCCTCGCCACATGCTGGCGCACGACGCGGCTGGAAAGCTGGTGGGCGCTGTTCCGCTTTACCTGAAGATGCATTCGCGCGGGGAGTTCGTGTTCGACCACTCCTGGGCGGATGCGCTGCATCGTGCGGGCGGGCGCTATTATCCGAAGCTTCTGTGCGCTGTGCCGTTCACGCCGGTGACGGGGCGCAGGCTGCTGGCCACGGGCCCGAATGCTGTTGCAATCCAGCGGGCGCTTGCAGGCGCGATCGTGGAGGTCGCGCAGCAATGGCGCGCGTCGTCTGCGCACTTCAACTTTCTTGATGAAGAGACCTGGCGAACGCTTGGCGCACAAGGCCTGCTGCTGCGCGAAGACCAGCAATTCCACTGGATGAACCGCGGTTACAGCTCGTTCGAGGATTTTCTCGCCGCGCTCTCTTCCCGCAAGCGCAAGACGCTGCGACGCGAGCGGCGTGAGGCGCAGGAGGGGCTGGAGATCGTTCGGCTTACAGGCGCAGACCTGACCAAGAAGCACTGGGATGCGTTCTTCAAATTCTACATGGACACGGGCGGCCGGAAATGGGGCTCGCCCTATCTGAACCGGGAATTCTTTTCGCTGCTTCACGAGCGCATGGCGGACAAATGCCTGCTGATCCTGGCGTATGATGGCAAGAAGCCGATTGCCGGCGCGCTTAACCTGATCGGGTCGGATACGCTTTACGGCCGCTACTGGGGCCGTTCGGATGACAGGCCGTTCCTGCACTTTGAAATCAGCTACTATCAAGCGATCGATTTTGCCATCGAACGCGGACTGGCGCGCGTTGAGGCGGGGGCGCAGGGTGAGCACAAGCTTTCGCGGGGGTATGAGCCGACATTGACGCGCTCTGCCCACTGGATCGCCCACAGCGGATTGCGACATGCTGTGTCGGATTATCTCGACAGGGAGCGCGAGGCGGTCGAGGAAGGGATAGACGAACTCGGCGCTTATTCGCCTTTCCGAAAAGGCGGGCATCCGGCCGAGCAGGACGAGGAGAGTTTCTGATGAGCCTTGTGGGCGAATACGACGGCGCCAACATCTTCGCGAAGATCCTGCGCGGTGAAGCGCCGTGCGTGAAGATTTTCGAGGACGATGATGTTCTCGCCTTCATGGACATCTTCCCGCAGAGCCAGGGCCATTGCCTTGTGATCCCGAAGAACACCACGGCGCGTAACCTCACGGACTTTCCCGCGGAAAGGCTGGGGGTGTATTTTGCAGCTGTTCAGAAGCTGACCAGGGCCGTGATCAAGGCGCTGACCCCAGACGGCGTCGTGGTGACGCAGTACAATGGCGCACCCGCCGGCCAGACGATCTTCCATCTGCACGTTCATGTGATCCCGAGATATTCGAACCTGCCGCTTCAGCCGCATCATGGCGGCAAACCGGCAGATCTCGAGGTGCTGCGCGAGCAGGCCAAACGGATCGCTGCGGCGCTCTGATCTTTCAATTCAAAGAGTTTACGCGTGCCGCGGTGCAAAACACTTGCGAAGCGAGTTCTCACGTGCCCTTCAAACTATTATTTGTTGGGTTTTCGAACCAATCGAGCCGCGAACAGAACGCACTTGAAGCAATGGAACTTGCTGCGCGTGCGAGCGTTGGGACTGCTGGGGAATGGCGCTCAACGTATGGATGATTAGATGGGTTTCGATTCTGCGACCGCGATCGTTCATGCTCTAACCCCCGCGCGCAGCGTCGCTATTCGGCCAAACCTTCGTCGCGCCGCCATGATCGGCAATTTTCCACCTCGCAAATGTGGCATCGCCACGTTCACGCGCGACAGCTTCGAAAGCCTTCGCAGCGCCATGCCCCGGACGGCGTGGAACCTGATCGCGATGGAAGACCGCTCAGGCGGTCATGTCTATCCAAAGCCGGTGACCCATGTTGTTCCGCAGGACGACATCGAAGCTTATGAGCGCGTGGCCGACGATCTAAATCTGTCCGGCGTCGAGACTGTGTTCGTTCAGCATGAATTTGGTATCTATGGCGGCGAAAGCGGCTCGCATCTGCTGGTGCTGCTGCGCCGCCTGCGCATGCCTGTGATCGTGACGCTGCATACGGTTCTGGAAAAGCCGAACGCCATCCAGAAAAAAGTGCTCGACGAAATTATCAGCATCGCATCCGCCGTGATCGTGATGAGCGAGATGGGCGCAGATATCCTTGACCGCGTTCATGGCGCGGGTCCAAAAAAAGTTCACGTCATTCCGCACGGCGCGCCGGAACGCCCTTTTGCATCGACCGAGCTATTCAAGGCGCCGCTTGGCCTTGCAGGTCACAAGGTGATCATGACGTTTGGCCTGCTCTCACCCAACAAGGGGATCGAGACAATCATCAGGGGGTTGCCGTCGGTTCTGGCTCGCCATCCTGATGCCGTCTATCTGATTGCCGGCGCAACGCACCCGCACCTTGTGGCAAACCAAGGCGAAGCCTATCGCGAAAGCCTGATTGAGCTTGCACGGTCGCTTGGCGTGGTTGAGCATCTGCGGTTCGTGAACCGCTTCTTGGGCGACGAAGAGCTGGTCGACCTGCTGCAGGCAGCCGATCTTTATGTGACGCCCTATCTCACCGAAGCGCAGATCACCTCGGGCACGCTCGCCTACGCCATTGCACTGGGCAAGCCGGTTGTCTCGACGCCGTACTGGCATGCGAAGGAAGCGCTGGCGGATGGGGTTGGTGTTCTCTGCGCATTCAATGACACTCGCGCCTTTGCGCGCGAAATCACTAGCTTGTTGTCCGACCCCGCCAAGCGTGAAGCGATGGCGCGCCGCGCTTACAAGGCCGGCGAGCCCTCGCGTTGGCGCAAGGTGGCGGATTCGACTGTGGATCTCGCTCTTGCCTGCCGCAGCACGCATGAGATTCGCAAGGAAGAAGCCTTCCGCAATCTGGCGCGCCCGAAACTCGACGGCGTGATGCGGATGTCCGACGATTGCGGCATCTATCAACATTCGCGTTTCGGCGCGCCTGATCGGCGTCATGGCTATTGCACGGATGACACGGCGCGGGCGCTTAGCCTGATGGCGCGGCTGGCGTCAGAGGGCGTCATGGAAGCGCCTGCCCTGAAGCTCGCAAACTCCTATGCAGCTTTCCTCAATCACGCGTGGAGCCCGGAGACGGGCCGTTTCCGCAACTTCATGAGCTTTGACCGCCGCTGGCTCGACGAAGGCGGATCGGATGATTGCTGCGCACGCGCGCTGGAATCGCTTTGTCTGGTCGCGAAGGATTGGCCGCAAGGCGACCTGCGCGATTGGGCCACGCATCTTGCGCGCGAAGCCATGCAGCATGTCAGCGAATGGTCGTCGCTACGTTCGCAAGCCCTCATCATCAAGGCGTGCATCGCCGGCGAAGGCACGGTCATCGCTGAAGACGAGGTGCGCCGCCACGTCTACGACTCTGCCCTGCTTCTGATGGAAGCGCTGCGCAGGGGGCGCGCGGACGGTCATAGCTGGTTCGAATCGTGCTTTGCCTATGACAATGCGCGACTGCCGGAAGCCCTGATCCTTGCTGGTGAGCGGCTGCAGGATCCCGATATGCTGTCGATGGGCCTTGAGACGCTGGAACTTGTCATGAAGCTCCAGACAACCAAGCAAGGCTGGTTCGCACCCGTCGCAACAAGTTGCTTCGACACGAACGGCGCTGATCACGCCCATTTCGACCAGCAGCCGATTGAAGCGCTGGCCACTGTGGATGCCTGCTTCGCAGCGTGGCGCGCCACGGGCGATACGCATCACTGCCACAAAGCTCGCCTCGCCTTTGAATGGTTCGGCGGTTACAACGTACATGGCCTGGCGCTGGCGCGGCCCGAGGACGGCATCTGTCATGACGCTCTGACGGTTGCGGGCGTCAACGGCAATCACGGCGCAGAATCCATCCTCAGCTATCATCTCGCCGCCGCATCAATACGTGAGTTTCTTATTCGTCAGCCCGCCGGCGCGACCTAACTCAAGTTACCATCATGGCTTACGGCGGGACGCTGATGGATATGCGGCACTTCGATACGCAACTACGCGCCGACCCTTCGCGCGTGGTGCTTCGCCCATTCAGTATCTCCTCGGAGCCTCGCGGCACGGCTTATGGCGTGATGACGCGTGCAGAGCGCATCGCCAAAGCCGTGATGCTGCTGACTGACGAGGAATGCCGCCAGTACCTGGATGCGGTCGACGGCGACTTCTTCGGCCGCCATTGGCAGACGCACGGCATCTTCCTCGACCGCTTCAACCAGGTACGGGAAATGACGGGCATCATGGCTGATATCAGCGAGGATCACGCGAAGCTGATCGGCGCCTATTTCAGCCACGAATACTCCTACGCCGCCGCCGCGATCATGAACCCCTCGATCGTGCCACATCCAGACCAGTCCGGCGTACGCGATGGCGCGGTGAAGTTCGTGATGTCTATGCGCACCGTGGGCGAAGGACATATTTCGTCCATAGCATTTCGCGAGGGTGTCGCGACCCCGTCAGGCGACTTCACACTGTGGCCTGAAACACCGTTCGCCATTGCGGCCGAGTCCGGCGCGCACGAGGGCGAAGGCGGGCCCGTGACGGTGCGCCGGCACGAGTCCTCTCCACTGTCCGGCGTCGTCATCTTCCCGATCACGCGGGCGCAGAAGAACGGCCTGGAAGATCTTCGTCTGGTGCAATTCACCGAAGACGACGGAATGCAGCACTACTACGGCACCTACACCGCTTTCTCCGGCCGGGATGTCGGTTGCGAAATGCTGACGACGGAGAGGTTCTCCGAATTCAATCTGACCCCGTTGCGCGGCGCAGCGTCCGGCCACAAGGGCCTCGCCCTCTTCCCGCGAAAGATCGACGGGCGTTATTGCGCGATTGGCCGCCTCGATCACGAGTCGCTGCACTTCCTGCAAAGCGACGACCGCTTTGTCTGGAACTACGGCAAGCGCATCATGGGACCGAAATACCTCTGGGAGCTTGTGCAGATGGGTAATTGCGGCTCGCCCGTCGAGATCGACGAGGGCTGGCTGCTGCTGACCCATGGCGTCGGCGCCATGCGTCAGTATTCGATGGGCGCCGTCCTGCTCGACAAGAAAGACCCATCGAAGGTGATTGGCCGCTCGGTTGAGCCATTCCTGGCCCCCGTGGATGAAACCCGCGAAGGCTATGTGCCGAATGTCGTGTACACGTGCGGCATGCTCCGCGTGGGCGAGCGTCTGCTGATCCCTTACGGCGTGGCGGATTCAGCCGTGAGGTTCGTCTCTGTGAGAATCCAGGACATGCTCGCGACGCTGAAATAGAGCGGCGCGAAATCCGGGGATTTCGCGCCGATCGTTCAACTCGCAGATAGCAATGCGCTCAGGATACTTTCGATCCCGCGCGAACCTGCTCAAGCGTGATCTTGTTGCGCACGAGCAGGCTGTAATCGTCGGCCAACGTTCCGGTGATGTTGCCGGGCTTGTAGTGATGGCCCGCCATCTCCGCCACCGGCGTCACTTCCGCAGCCGACCCCGTGATGAAGCACTCGGAGAACGTCGAAAGCTCATCCGGCGTGATGTGACGCTCGATCACCTCGAAGCCACGGGCACGCGCCAGCTCGATCACGGTCTGACGCGTCAGGCCGTTGAGGAAACAATCCGGGGTCGGCGTATGGATTGCGCCATCGCGGATCAGGAACACGTTCGCGCCCGTCAACTCGGCCACATAGCCGCGATAGTCGAGCATCAGCGCGTCCGAGAAGCCCTCGGCTTCGGCCTTGTGCTTCGACATCGTGCAGATCATGTACAGGCCCGAAGCCTTCGCCGCCGACGGGATCGTGTCCGGCGCCGGGCGGCGCCAGTCAGACATCGTCACGCGGATGCCTTTGGTCTTGTCGGCAAAATAGTTGCCCCAATACCAGACCGCCACGCAGGTGCGGATCGAAGCCTGCTGGGCCGAAACGCCCATCATCTCCGAACCCCGCCACGAGAACGCGCGGATATAGCAATCCTCCAGCCCGTTCTTCTGCATCAGCTCCAGCTTGACCGCATCCAGCTCGGCCACCGGCACGGGAATTTTGTAGCCGACCAGCTCGGCCGACTTGTGCAGGCGCTTGGAATGGTCCGTCGACCGGAACACCTTGCCCTCATAGGCCCGCTCGCCCTCAAATACGCATGCGCCGTAATGCAGGCTGTGCGTCAATACGTGGATCTTGGCGTCGCGCCACGGCACGATTTTACCATCCAGCCAGATCCAGCCATCACGATCGTCGTACGGGACGAAACCAGGAGTAGGGGCAGCCATAATAAGGTCCTTGGAAGACGCAGGTACGGGGTTCTGTCTTGAGTTTCGCGTCCTGCTCTCCCATTGTCCGGTCGTGGCCATACCTGTCAACCGACCCCAGCCTACTCCCGCTCCGGCGGCCAGCGCCTCTTCCGCAGGCGATGGACGGCTATACCTGCGCGATCAGGACCTGAACGAGGGCGCGGCCCTTATCCGTGCTGCTTCGCGAAAAATCGCGCAACTGGCCGAAACAGCCGGAGCTGCCGCAAACATCTCTGCCCCGGAGATGGATATCCTTCAGGAGATTCATGACCTCGGCCCGATGGATGTGGGCGACCTGCGGGCGCGTCTGGGCGCCCCCAAGCAATCGCTTGCCCGCAACCTCAACCAGCTTGAGGCGCGCACCTTCGTGAAGCGCGAAACAGATCCGCGCGACCGCCGCCGCCGTCTGGTGACGCTGACACAGGAAGGCGCGACCTTCACACGCGAGGCGACCGAACGCCGCCGCACTGCCCTGCGCCAGGCCTTTCTCACAGCTGGCCCTGACGCCGTCAGCGGCGCGCGGCGCGTCCTCTCCGAACTTCTCCGCGCCCGGGGCGAGACGTGAACATCAAAGGCCATATTCTGGCGGTCGACGATGACGACCGTCTGCGCGATCTGCTGAAGCGCTATCTCACGCGCGAAGGCCATGACGTAACCACGGCCAAGGACGCGGCTTCGGCGCGCAAGCTGATGTCCACCATGTCGTTCGACCTCGTCATTCTCGACGTGATGATGCCCGGAGAAGATGGCCTTTCCCTGCTGAAGAGCGTGCGCGAGAAAAAATCAGACACGCCGGTTATCCTGCTCACTGCCCGCAGCCTGCCGGCGGAACGCATTGAGGGGCTGAAGACCGGCGCCGACGACTATCTGTCGAAGCCATTCGAGCCGGAAGAACTTGCGCTTCGCATCAGCTCGATCCTCAAGCGCGCGACGCCGGAAGCGCCTGTCGAAGAGTTGAAGCTTTCCGGCATGGTGTTCCATGTGAACAAGGGCGAGCTGCGCAAGGATGGACGCCTCGTCCGCCTGACGGAAAGCGAGACGCAGCTGCTTTCCATTCTCGCGGGGCGCGCGGGAGCGGCCATATCGCGGCATGAACTGGCCATGCTGACCGCAGCCGGGGTGGAACGCTCCGTCGATGTGCAGGTTACACGCCTTCGCCGCAAGATCGAGCGCGACCCGCGCGAACCGGTCCACTTGCAGACCGTTCGCGGCGTCGGCTACCGGCTGACCGGGGACTGACATGCGTCTCCGCGACTATACGCCGAGAGGCTACAACGCCCGGCACATCCTGATCCTCATCGTTCCGATGATCATCTTCGTCGTGTCGATGACGTTGTACTTTTTCTACACCCACGTTCAGCAGGTAAACAGCAGGCTATCCCGCGCGGTTGCTGAGGAACTGGCTTACGTCATCAGCGAGCGGCACGAGAACCCGCAGGACTGGCCGAAGATTTCCGAGGGTTTCCGCAGGGCGGGCCTGATGGAGGTGAGCTTTACGCCCGACGTCAAATCGCTGGTCAGGCCGCAAGGCAGCGATTGCTGCGATGAACTGGGCGAAGAGCTGAAGATCCGTTTTCCGGACCTTTCCTGGTCATATCGCTATCTTCCGAACGATCTGCTGACCATTCGCCTGCTCTCCGAAGACGGGCTGCTCGAAGCGAAGATGGACCGGAAGCGCGTGATTATCATCAACGCTCACATCTTCATCGTGTGGACGGTGTCGTTCAGCCTGCTGTTGCTGCTCACGTCTTATCTGTTTCTCCGCAATCAGGTGCGTTCGATCGTACAACTTTCCTGGGCCGCCGATGCGTTCGGCCGGGGCGAGGATGTGCCAAGCTTCAAGCCGTCTGGCGCGATCGAGGTGCGCCGGGCTGCGCGCTCGTTGCTCCGCATGCGCAACCGTATCCGCCGCTATGCTGACCAGCGCACCGCCATGCTTGCTGGCGTAAGCCACGACCTGCGTACCCCGCTGACACGCCTGAAGCTGGAGCTTGCCCTGCTTCCCAAGGATCACGACACCAAGGCCGCCAAGGCAGACATCGAAGAAATGGAGCAGATGCTTGACGGCTATCTCGCCTTCGCGCGCGGCGAAGAAGGCGAACAGTCGCAGCAAGCCGACATCACAGCGATCGCGCGTGAAGCAACCGCCGCCGCGTCTGCTCGCACCAAGCTGGACCTGATTGCTCCCGCGCCAGTCTCGATGCGCGTGCGCTCCCTCGCCCTGAAGCGCGCCATTTCCAACCTTGCCAACAACGCCGCCGACCACGGCAGTCAGGTCCGCATCACGGTCACGACTGCGCCCGGCGAAGCCGTGATCACGGTAGAAGACGATGGCCCCGGCATTCCCGCCGAGAATTACGAGGACGCCTTCCGCCCCTTCAGCCGCCTCGATCCCGCGCGCAACCAGAACATCTCCGGCGTCGGCCTTGGCCTGACGATTGCGCGCGATACGGCAAGAGCCCATGGCGGCGATGTCACGCTGGGCAAGTCGGAATTGGGCGGCTTGCGCGCCGTGATGCGCCTGCCACTGGACGCTGAGCGCCCAAAGGGCCTCAAGGACGAAGACGATTGAAGCTCAAGTAGCGGCAGGGGCTAACCCTTCTTCTCCGCCTCGCGCGAAAGCTCAGCCCCGCGCCGCGCCGCTGCGTCGACCGCCTTGCGCATCAGGTCCGGCATGCCGCCAGCAGACATCAGCACATCGAGCGCCGCCGCCGTCGTGCCGCCGGGCGATGTGACCGCCTTGCGCAAGTCGGCCGGCGACTCTGCCGAGTTGCCCAGCAACGCGCCGGCGCCCACGATTGTCTCACGCGCCAGCGCATTCGCAGTCGCCTCGCCCAGACCAGCCGAACGCCCCGCAGCAGCCAGCGCCTCGACCAGCAGGAACACGTAGGCCGGACCCGATCCCGATACGGCTGTCACCGCATCCATCTGCTCTTCGTTCAACGGCCCAATCACGAGGCCGAGCGGCTCAAGCAATTTGCCCGTCGCAACACTCTCCGCATCACCGCAAGCAGATGACAGAGCGAACGCGGTCACCCCCATGCCGATGGCGCCCGGCGTATTCGGCATCGCACGCGCGACCTTCTCGCATCCGAGCGCTGACGAAATTCGCGCGATTGTCACGCCGGCCATGATCGACACGACCAGCGTCTGAGGCGACACCCACGCCTTCAACGCATCAGCGACGCCGGCGAAGCCTTGCGGCTTGACCGCAAGCACGAGAATGTCCGCCGGCTCGGGCGAAGGATTGAGGACGATCAGCTTGTCTTCGGCGGCCTCGACAACATCTTCGGTCGGCGCGCGCTCAACGACTGAAAGCCGCCCCACGCCAGCCGCACCCAGATCCTGAACCCAGCCGCGAGCCATTGCCGAGCCCATGCGCCCGGCGCCGATGAGAACGGCATGCTTCAGAGGCGCGCCCTCCACGGAGGTGGATAGGCCCGAGGTCATGAGCTCACGCCTCGCCGTGCGTTTCAAACACGACCGCAGCGACAGCTTCTTCGGCGGACTTGCCAGCCCAGACCACGAAGTTGAACGCGGGCAGGAACTGGTCAGCGGCTTCCAGCGCAGCCGTCAGCACGGCAGCGATCTCGCCCGGATCCGGCGCGATGCGATCGAACATCGGAATGGTGTGACGGAACACGGCCACGCCCTCATCGTTCCAGTAATCGAAGTGACCGAGCCACAGACGCTCGTTGATCCGGCGCAGCAGATCGGAGATCGCAGACTGCTTCGCGTTCGGCGCACGCAGATCGAGCGTCAGCGAGAAGTTGAGAGACGCAGGCTCGTCGCGCCAGGCGAACATGCCGCCGAACTCGCCCCACTTCGTCATCGACGCACAGTGGATCATGCCTTCTTCCGAACGTTCGCACGCCCAGTCCGCCGCAAGCAGGGTCTGCTCGACGACATCCATGGCGCGATCGGTGAACTCGGCGGAGATGCTGTTCAGTTGCGACATCTGGTCCTCCCAGAATCACGGGCAAAGCCCGCTTCGATTGAAACGCTATAGAGCGTTTGGGCGTCTAACAATGGCGACGTGGTTAAGGGTTTGGAGACAAGAATCGACTCTAGGGGCGCTTATCCGACGCATCACCACCGCCGAGCTTGGCCTCCAGTTCAGCAATGCGGCGCTCCAAAGCTTCTGCCTTTTCAAGCGCTGAGCGAGCGAGGGTCTTCATCGCCTCGAACTCCTCGCGCTTTACCAGGTCCATATCCGCGACCACCCGCTCGAAGCCCGAACGAAAAAGCGCCTTTGCCTCATCATTGGCCGCCTGAGCCATCCCGGCGGCGCCCTGCATCATGCGCGAGATATCATCCATGATCGGGTTGCGGGTCTGCATATGACGCCTCCAAGCGGTAGACCCCGTCGCCGGAGCCGGTATCTATATGGCCCAGCAAGCCGGGGATTTCAAAGTACCCCCGGAATGGGATACAGCGTCGCCTCATGTACATCCCCCTGGAAATCCCCTTCCCGCGCATAGATCCGGCGGCTTTCACGATTCCGCTGCCAGATATGCAGCTCGGCCCGATCCATCTCGGGCCGTTTCCGGTGCGCTGGTATGCCCTGGGCTACATTTTCGGGCTGCTCGCCGGCTGGTGGTATGCGGTCCGCATCGTCTCCACAGCTCGTCTCTGGGGTGAGGCGCCGGCAGGCCCCCTGAAGAAGCAGGATATCGACGACTTCGCTTTCTACGCGATGATCGGCATCCTGCTGGGCGGCCGTATCGGCTACATTCTTTTTTACACGATCCCCTACGAGCCCCACAAACTGACCGGCGACCCGATGTTCATCCTGCGCATGTGGGAGGGCGGCATGTCGTTCCACGGCGGCCTGATCGGCGCGATCATCGCCGTCATCGCAACATCCTGGCTGCGCAAGATTCCGTTCATCAGCCTGGGCGACGTTGCGTGTGCGGCAGCGCCGATCGGCATCTTTCTTGTTCGCATCGCAAACTTCATCAACGGCGAACTCTTCGGCCGCCCAACCGACGCGCCATGGGCGATGCGCTTCCCCGACTACAGCTGGGCGACGCGTGAATGGGGCTCTGTCGACGGCAAGCCTCTCGTCCATCCCAGCCAGCTCTACGAAGCCGCGCTCGAAGGAGCCCTGCTGTTTGCGATCTGCTGGTTCGCGATCTGGAAACTCCGCCTGCTGCGCAAGCCCGGCATGGTCGCGGGCATATTCCTGATCGGCTACGCCATCAGCCGCACCATCGTGGAAAACTTCCGCGAGCCCGATAACTTCACGCAAGGCATCATGCCGGAGTGGTTCACGATGGGCATGCTGCTCTCGATCCCCATGATCCTCGGCGGCGCTTACCTCATCTGGCGCGCCAACCGCGGTCCGGGCGGCGAAGCGAAGGCTGCGTGAGCGCGCTCGCGCAACGCATCATCGAGGCCATCCGCATAAACGGACCCATGCCGGTCTCGCTCTACATGCTCATGTGCCTGCACGATCCGCGTGACGGCTATTACGCCACGCGGCCCGGCTTCAACCACGACTTCACCACCGCGCCTGAAACCAGCCAGGTCTTCGGCGAGCTGCTCGGTCTCTGGGCTGCGCACGAATGGATGCGCCTCGGCTCACCCGAAAAATTCTGGCTCGTTGAACTCGGCCCAGGGCGCGGCGTGATGATGGCGGATCTTCTCCGCGCCGCTGACAGCGTGAAGGGGTTCACCGCCGCAGCTCAAATCGCGTTGGTGGAGGCTAGCCCCGCCCTCCGCCTGCAGCAGGCTGACGCCCTCTCCCGCCACCAGATCCGGCACTTTGACGAACTCGCCAGCGTGCCGCCCGGCCCCGCCATCATCATCGCCAACGAGTTCCTCGATTGCTTTGCGATCCGCCAGTTCGTGCGCGACGGCAATGGCTGGCGCGAACGACAGGTGGGCCTCGACGCCGCGGGCGATCTGGCCTTCGGCGTGGGCCCTCCGGCTGACCTGCCCGCTGACGTAATTCCCGTGGGCAACCATATTGAGGTCGCGCCCGCGCTGGAAACGCTGATCACCAGCCTGGCCAGCCGCTTCCGACAGCATCCCGGCCGCGCCTTGTTCATCGACTATGGCCCCGACGATCGTTCGCCGGATGAAACGCTCCGCTCCTACAAAGCCGGGGAGCAGGTGCATCCGCTGGGCGAGCCGGGACTCGCCGATCTCACCGCCGATGTCGACTTCCCTCGCCTGCGGCGCATCTGCGAGAGCGAAGGCCTTGCCGTACATGGACCGACCCAGCAGCGCTACTTCCTCACCCATCTGGGCGCGAAGCAACGCACGGAGGCCCTGATCCGCGCCAACCCGCAGCGCGCCGACGAAATTCGCCGGGCTGTCGAAAAACTTGTGTCGCCTGACCAGATGGGCACAAGGTTCAAGTGCATAGCGATGACGCCGCATGGCGTCGAACCGCCGCCCGGATTCTGAATGACAGACACTCGCCCGCCCTACGAGGAAGCTCCCGCGATCAAGCGCTTCTCGATGCATGTGCGCCATGGCTTTTTCGGCCGTCGTGGCGGCGTCTCGCACGGCGTGTACAAATCTCTTAATTGCGGACCCGGCTCAGGTGATGAGCCCGAAAAGGTTCTCGAGAACCGCCGCCGCGTTTGCCTTGCGCTCGGCGCCTCGCCCGACAATCTTGCCGCGCCTCGCCAGATCCATTCGGCGAAGGCCGTGATCACGGACAGGGCTTTCCCACCGAACGAACGCCCGGAATGCGATGCGCTCGTCACGAAACGCCCCGGCCTGCTGCTGGGTGTTCTCGCGGCCGACTGCGCGCCCATCGTTCTGTGCGATCCTCACAACGGCGTCATTGCCGCGATCCACGCTGGTTGGCGCGGCGCCGTGGGCGGCGTGATCGAAAGCGCGGTCGAGGCGATGATCCAGCTCGGCGCGGATCCCGGGAAAACCGCTGCAGGCGTTGGTCCCTGTCTGTCACAATCCTCGTTCGAGGTCGGCCCCGATCTCGCCGACGCTGTTCTCGACGCCACCCCGTGGGCGGAAACACTGTTTGAGGCGGGTGAAGGCGACCGGCAGTTCTTCGATCTGAAGCGCTACTGCCTCGGCCGGCTTGGGCGCATGGGCGTCGCGCACATGGACGCGCTCACCGATGACACGCTCACACAGCCCGATCTTTATTTTTCACACCGTGCTTCGGTTAAGGCCGGCGATCGCGACTGCGGGCGAAACATGACCGGAATCATGCTCATAGCGTGAGCCACGCGGGCGGATTGGCGTCACAGGACCTGCGGCATTTGCGCAACGTCTCATCGCGGCGCAATTCATCCATGAAAATCAGCATGTCTCGCGATTGCCCGCGCTTCGATTCTGCGACAGAAGCGTGACGCCGAGGGAGCCCCCTGCAACCAGAACGGTTCAGGGGCGGCGTAACGGGAGAGCGGGCAGATGAAACTCATCTCGTGCAATTCCAACCGGCCGCTTGCCGATGACATCGCGGCCTATCTCGACATCCGCCTTACCAACGCCGAGGTGAAGACCTTCAAGGATCGCGAAGTCTTCGTGAAGGTAAACGAGAACGTCCGCGGCCAGGACGTCTACATCATTCAATCGACCTCCGCGCCGGCCAACGACCATCTGATGGAATTGCTGATCACCATCGATGCGCTGGTCCGCGCCAGCGCGCGGCGTGTGACGGCGGTGATCCCCTATTTCGGCTATTCGCGTCAGGACCGGAAGACAGACGGCCGCACGCCGATCTCGGCCAAGCTGGTCGCCAACCTGATCACCCATGCGGGCGTCAACCGCGTCCTGACCCTCGATC
>Ga0116177_10000696_pt1 | contig 24854 bp, 32 predicted proteins | sample AD_STIC10_MetaG_FD_89750 | JGI IMG/M metagenome (GOLD analysis project Ga0116177, IMG submission 89750) | Active sludge microbial communities of municipal wastewater-treating anaerobic digesters from USA - AD_STIC10_MetaG | ecosystem: Engineered > Bioreactor > Anaerobic > Digestate | place: USA... | reverse complement strand
CACGCGGCAGGCGCGCGCGCAGATCGGTGTGGTCTTCGCGAATGAGCGCGCCATGAACTGGCGGCTCGATGCGCGCGAGAACCTGCGCCTCTTCGCGGCGCTCTACAATGTGGCGCGCTCTGAGGTGGATGACCGGGTGGAGCACGTGCTCCGTCTGGTGGATCTGGCCGATACCGGGCAACGGCTGCTCGGCACCTTTTCCTCCGGGATGAAGCAGCGCGTGTCGTTGGCGCGCGCGCTCCTGACCGATCCGCCCATTCTGTTGCTGGACGAACCGACCCGCAGCCTCGACCCGGTGTCGGCGCAGCGCTTCCGCGACTTCCTGCGCGAGCAGGTGGTCACGCGCGAGCGCACGGTGCTGCTGGCGACCCACACCACCGAAGAAGCGTTCGGACTCTGCGATCGCGTCCTCGTGCTGGATCGCGGTCGCGTGCTGGCGACGGACACGGCGACCCGTCTCGCCGACCAGTTCGCTGACCAGGTGTACCGCGCCTGGGTTCGTGACCCGGCGCATCCGGCGCTTCGCGACGCCGGCGTCCGTCTCCTCGACGAGCTGACGTCCGCCGATGGCTGGTTCGTGGTCGAGTTCCCCGACCTCGGTACCGGGCACGATGCCGCGGCCACGCTTCGGCGACTGGTGGCGAGCGGGGTGGAGGTGTCCCGATTCGAGCGCATGGGACTATCGTTAGGCGAACTCCTCGAGCGGGTGGTCGCGCAGCGCGGGAGTCGCGCATGAGGGTCGTCCTCGCCATGCTGCGCGCCACCTGGCGCGCGGCGACCAGCTATCGCCTCGCGACGGTCTTCTCGCTGGCGGGGTTGGCGTTCACGGTGGTCCCGCTGTACTTCGTGGCGGGGGCGCTGCAGGGAACGATGGAGCGCAGCATCCAGGCCGAAGGCGGGCAGTACTTCGCCTTCGTCCTGGCCGGGATGGTCGCGACGATGATCATCACCGAGGCCATCTCGACGATTCCCTCGAACGTGGGATCGGCAGCCACCAGCGGGACACTCGATTCGCTCTTCCTCACGCCGACCCCCCCGGTGGTCCTGTTTGCCGGGCTGTCGGCGTACGGTGCGGTGTGGACGCTCATTCGCGCGGCGTTGCTCCTGCTGGGAGGGGCGGCGTTTGGCGCCTCGATCAGCTGGGCGAACCTCCCGCAGGCGCTCCTCGTCCTCGCGCTGCTCGCGCTCGCGTACGTGCCGTTCGGGTTGCTGATGACGGCGTCGCAGATCGCGTTCCGCACGTCGGGGCCGTTCATGAGCGGGATCCTGCTCGCCTCCACGTTCCTGGGCGGGGTCTACTATCCGGTGCACGTGATCCCGTCGTGGCTGCAGTCGCTGGCCTGGTTCGTCCCGCTCTCTTACGGGCTGCGCGCATTCCGCAAGCTCCTGCTGGAGGGGGCGCCGCTGCTGTCGGTGTGGAGCGATGTCGGCATGCTCCTGGGGTTCATCGTGGTGCTCGGCTCCGTCGGCGTGGCGGCCCTGTCGCTCGCCTTCCGGTACGCGCGCCGCACGGGCGGACTGTCCCAGTACTAACGATCGAGAGTGATGACGACGCGTACGCGCTACCGCGCCTTCGGGCGCGTCCTGGAATCCGAGCTACGACTCGGCGAGCTGCATGAGATTCCCCTCGATGCGCGAGCGCCGGAGTGGCGTTTGCTCCTGGCGGACGGCTCGCCCCCCGAGGTCCCGGGGGCCACGCTGATCGGCACCGAGGACATCGCGTACGGGGCGACGGTCTCACTGTTGCTGCTGCGTCCCGGGGAGTATCGCCTCGTCTACTCCGACACCGGGACCTTTGACCTGTCGGCGTCCACTGGGGAGATCCGCTGGTGGCGTTCGCCGACCTGCGACGACGATCTCGCGGCGATGGACATCCTCGGGCGGGTGCTGGCGACGATGCTGCACGCCGAGGGGGCGGTGACGTTGCATGCCAGTGCCGTGGCAGTGGATGGCGCGGCCATCGGCTTCATGGCGCCCAAGTTCCACGGCAAGAGTACGCTGGCTGCCGCGATGACCTATGTCGGGGCGCACCTGGTGTCCGACGATGCGCTGGCGATCCTGCCGGGCGCCCCCGTGCGCTGCGTGCCGGGGGTGCCGAGCGTGCGACTGCGGGAGGAGAGTGCCGCGCACTTTCCGCGGACCAAGGGGGTGCAGGCACCCGACCTGCCGCGCTGGCGCGTGATCGACATGCTGCCCGGTGACCAGGTGGCGTTGCAGCCGATGCCGTTGGCTGCGCTCTATGTGTTGTCGTCACGCCCGGCCGACGAGGTGACGGAGCCGGTGCGCCGCGTGCCGATGGGAGCCATCGACGCCATTGTGGCGCTGTCGCGCTTTGCGAAGATGGGGGCACTGCTGGGCGATCGTGAGGGACAGCACCATGTGGCGCGCGTCGTCGACGTGGTGTCGACGGTCCCGGTCTACACGCTGGAGATCGTGCGTGACTTGCAGCAGCTGGAGCAGGTCTCGGCGACGATCGCTGGGTGGCACCGCGGGGCGAGCGGTACGGACGCCTAACGGCGGCGGTAGTCCGGCAGGTCGGCGTCGACGCCGCGTTGCACCCGCTCGGCCAGCGCGGCCGCGGCGGCCCGCGCCACCGCATCCCAATCGTTCAAGTCGCGGCGTCGGAACGGGCGCACGGACGGGAACCACGGCGATCGCTCGTGGCCCACGGGCCAGCGAAGCTCGGGGATTCGCGTGCAGAACACCCACGTCGGGACGCCGAGCGCGGGGGCGAGGTTCGAGACGGCGCTGTCGACCGTGATCACGAGGTCGAGTTGCCGAAGGACCGCCGCCGTGTCGGCCAGGTCGCGCACCTCGGGGAGCGGTGTCACCCCGAGGGCGGCGCACTCCGCCTTCGCGCGCGCTTCCGGATGCAGGCCGTACCACTGCACGCCCGCGACGCCGAGCAGCGGTGACAGCGCCGCGAGGTCGGCGGGAGACCGATCGGCGTCGTGCCCGGCGCGCGCATTGCCGGCCCAGGCGATGCCGACGCGCAGCGCGTCGGTAGGGGGGAGGCGCGGACCGTCGTCCGGGGCGTGCAGGTATGGCGCCGTGGGACGAGACTCGCCGTAGCCGTCGCGCAGCAACCACGCGAGGTGCCAGAGGGAGCAGGTGACGGCACCCTCGGGAATCTCGGAGACGTGCGGCGTCAGCGAGGCCACGCCGGGGACGTCGCGCAGCAGTCGCTGCAACGGCGCCGGGACGCACAGGTGCAATGCCCGCACCCGGTCGGCCGCGAGCGCGAGAAAGCGGGCGTAGAAGATGGTGTCGCCGAGACCACCGTACGCCACCACGTGGAGGTCCTCTCCCGCGAGCGGCTCGCCGCGCCACCAGCGCGGTGCGCGGAAGTGCGGTGCGAAGGTGTGCTCCCAGTGCATCGCGAACTCCGCCCAGCCGCCGTCCCAGTCGCCGACGGCCACGCGCGCGAGGGCGCGACGCGTCCCCTCGACGGAGCCGGGCGGGGTCGGGAGCTGCGCGGCGACCTGCATCTCGCGGAGTCCCTCCTCGTCGCGGCCCGCGGTGAACAACAACTGCGCACGCGCGATGCGCACCGCGAGATCGCCGGGGGCCAGGGCGGCCGCCTCCGTGAGATGCTGCACCGCGCGATCGGGCTGCCGCTGGTGAAATGCGCTCGTCGCCGCATGCACCAGCAGGTCAGCGTTTGTCGGGTCGAACAGCCGGCACGCCTGCAGGAAGCGCTCGGCCACCGGGTAGTCGCCGGTCGCGATGGCCAGGAGGGCGCCTTCCAGCATCGCGTGGGCGTTCATCGGGTCGTGCTGCAGCAGCTCGAGCAGGAGCTTGCTGCATTCGTCGTATCGACCATGCAGGCGGTGCTCCCGTGCGATCGCCACCCGGTCATTCTGCTGCCGGCCGTTGGTCATGGGACGAGGAGACGGCGATAGCCGGGGAGGTCTGCATCGACCCCGGCGGCGAGGCGCTCCCGCAGTTGTACGGCCAGCGCGTCCCCGACTGCGGACCAGTCCCGCGTGTGGGCGCGACGGAAGAGCCGCGCCGCCGGATACCAGGGCGAGCGGTCGGCGCCGATGGGCCAGCGGAACTCGGGAATGGTGGGGATCATGATCCAGGTCGGGATGCCTAACGCGGCCGACAGGTTGGCCACGGCGGTGTCGACCGTGATGACGAGGTCGAGTTGCCGCAGGATGAACGCCGTGTCGCCGAAGTGCCGCACCGGGGGGAGCGCGTGCGCCGTCGATTCTGTGCCCGGTGGCAGCGGCACGGCGTCCGGCGGGACGCCGGGCTGCAGCAGGTGCCAGTCGACCCCGTCCACCGCCAGGAGGGGGGCGAGCCGAGTCACGTCGTGACACGAGCGGTCGAAGTCGTGCGCGCAGTCCCGTCCTCCGAACCAGACCAGGCCAACCCGCAGGCGATCGGTCGGTGCCAAGCGTGGTCCGTCGGTCGGGAGCGGGATGTACGGGATCGCTGACGGGATGGTCTCGCGCGTCGTCCCGAGTTTGCGCGGCAGGGTCCAGAGTCCCGCCACCCGCATGCCGCTGTGCAGCTCGGAGGGGTCGCGCACGATGGCATCGATCCCCTCGACGTGCTCGAGGAGCGGGACGAGCGCCGGCTCCAGGGCAGCGACGACGCGTCCCACACGCGCGCGCACCTGCGCGGCGTAGCGGATGAACAACAAGGTGTCGCCGAAGCCGCCGTCGACGGTCAGGCAGACCGTGACGTCGGGGTCGGGGCGGCCGTCCCACGCGCCGATCGATTCAAGACTCTGGCTCCGCGCCTGCGCCCACGACTCGTCGAAGTCGGCCCACCCGTCGGCGAACTCGCCGCGCGTGACGCGCACGAGCGCACGCAGCTCCAGGTCTCCAGCGTTCGCGGGGCGAGGGAGCGCGAGGGCGACGTCGAAGGCGTCACGCCCCTCATCGGGGTGCCCCAGGATGTAGTGCAGCTGGCCGCGCGCGATGTGGGCGCGTACGAAGCCCGGGTCGATGGCGACGGCGCGCTCGTACGCCGCCAGCGCCGCTTCGGGGTCGCCGAGCCGAAAGCTGCAGTAGCCGACGTTGTAGATGGCCTGCGCGTCGGTCGGGACCAGGCGTGCGCACATCTCGAACAGCGTTCGCGCGAAGGCAAACTCCTTCAGCTTGATCGCCAGTGTCCCCCCCTGGAACCAGACTTCGGGGTCCATGGGCGCTGCCATCACCGCCTGCTGGAGCGTGGCCGCGGATTCCGCCAGTCGTCCGGCTTTTCGATGCTGCTTCGCGAGGTCCAGCAGGTTCATGACGGTAGTGTGACGGGGAAACGTCAGTGTTGAGAGGAGAAAGCACGGAGTATGCCACTCGGCGTCGATGTCGCGATCCGGCTCGCGCCAACGCCACGACAGGAGCGGGCCGCGTTTCCCGTTGCATGAGGCACCACAATTGCGGATATCATGGTGATCCAAGTCACCAGGCGTTTCGAGCGGGGCGAACCGTGAAACGGTTGTTCGGTCAATCAAGGAGATGGCGTGCGACGATGCGAGAGCTGGCGTGGCCGGACCCGGTGAGATGCTGAGGATGGTGGCTTCCGAATCGCTGTTGTACGGTATCTTGTGGCGCATGAGTATTCGGGCCCGGCGCCTTTGGTGGCGCGTCCGGTCGTCGCTCAAGCTCCTCTCGGCCTCACCCGCTGAGTGGCGCAATCTGGTGCGCGCGCAGGTCGCCTTGCTGCACGCGAGGTTCCTCCTCTCGACGCGTGAGACCGGGCGTCTGGTCTCCCCTGAGGAGGCCGCTCCGCACGAGGGCGACGTCTCGCGGCTTGTCGAGGCGAAGGCACTGGCCCTGGCCGTGCGGCGGTCGGCGGTGTTCGGTCTGTTCCGCCCCACGTGCCTCGTCCAATCGATGGCGTTGATGAAGTTGCTGCAGCGTGACGGCATCCCGGGCGGTCGCATTCGCATCGGGGTGCGCGAGCGTCGGGGCGAGGTACAGGCTCACGCCTGGGTGGAGTACGCCGGGGAGGTCATCGGCGACTTCGGGGAGCACGTTGCGACCTTCACCGAGCTGACGGACGTGCGACTCGTGGGGACGAAACCGTCGTGACCGTGGCAGAGGCGGCCAGTCGCCCCGTGACCCATCCCGTGAACCCGTCCCGCGCGTCGAGTCTCCTTCGCCCGGAGGAGCAGCTTCTCTTTCGGCTCGCGGCCCCCCGCCACTCGGCGTCGGAGGTTCGCGCGCTCGTCGCGCGTGGGATCGACTGGGACCGCTTCATTGCGCTGCTCCTGAACGAGGGGATCACGGGGGCGGTCTGGCGCGTCCTTCACAGCCTCGACGTACCGATTCCCGCCGCGGCTTCGGCCCAGATGCAGGGAGTGGCCGCGCTTTCCGACTTCCGGCTGCTCGCCGTTCGCCGCCTGCTCGAGCGCACCCTCGCGCGGCTGGCGGCGGGTGGCATCGAGGTCATGGTCGTGAAGGGGGCGGCGCTCGCCTCGTTCGTGTATCCGGAGCCGGGCGACCGCAACATGGCCGACATCGACGTCGTCTTGCCGGCGGCGCGGGCGCGCGAGGGGGCGATGATCGCGGCGGAGCGGGACTGGACGATGGATGGAGGGGAGCTCAAGGAGGCGCTCTACGAGGAGCATCACCACCTCCCCCCCATGTGCGATACCATCGGGCTCGACATTCGGCTCGAGATCCACACGGACGTGCTGCCGAACGGGCACCCGTTGCACTTCGGGATCGACGCGTTGCGGTCGCGCGCGGTGCGCCGGACCTTGGGCGGGGTGAGCGTCCTCGTGCCGTCGTCCGAAGACCTCCTTCTTTATTCGTGCGTACACCTGGGCTGGTCGCACGAGATGAAGGTCGGCGGGTGGCGGACGTTCCGCGACGTCTCGGAGCTGGTGGAGCAGCCGACGTTCTCCTGGGATCGTTTCCTGGCGCTGGCGCGCGAACGCACGTTGTCGCCGGCCTGCTATTGGACGCTCGAGCTGGCCTCGCGACTGTGCGGCACTCCGGTTCCCGCGCAGGTCCTGCGGGCTCTTCGGCCGAACGTGCCCGGGTTTGTGCGGGAGATCGTGGCGCGGCACAACACGCTGCAGCTGACGCCGCTCTCTGGTCACAACCCGTCGGAGGCGCTGGCTCGGATGCTCTGGAACGTCGGGATGCGTCCGGGAGCGGCGGGGCACGGGACGGTCCGCCCGTGGCATCACTCCGACAGCAAGATCCGGAAATCGCACGAACTGGGGCTGGAGGAGAAGTCGCCGTCCGTGGAGCGGTGGTGGGCCCATCCGATGGGAATTCAGGCGACGCTCTCGTATGTGTGGCGCCTGATGGCGCACTAGGATCCGCGGCGCCACGACGCGCGCTGGCGGGGGGCGATACGCGGTGCGCGGCGCCGGGGAATGAGTGCGCGACGCCGGGCGCTCCGAAATGCAACTCGCACATTGACTTTCGCCTTTCGCGGGGCCAGATTCCTCGGCTCTCAAGACCATGCGGTTGAAACCGGTCTTTGGGACGAGCGGCTTTGAGCGCTCGACCGCCGAGGTACTGCGCATCGGCACTTATGGGCCCGCACTTCGCGGGGGAGCACGATCGGCCGGCGAGGCATCCGATGGGTGCCGAGTTCCCGAAAAGCAACGCAGGACAACTTGACGTCAGGCCGGGTGGCCTGACGCGCCATGGGTCCCCACTCGTGCAGCAGTGGCGGGTGTACCCGGCGGCAGCGGATGGATACCGGCTCCTGCCTTAAGGAGCGTCACGGTCCACCCGCGTTTTTGCTGATGTGAGATTCGGACGCGCGGGGGAATCCTCGCCGCCTAACGCCTAGAAGAGACCATGCCTCGTACGACTCCGCTCGACCACTATCGCAATATCGGCATCATGGCCCACATCGATGCCGGGAAGACGACGACGACCGAGCGCATCCTGTACTATACCGGTAAGAGCCACAAGATCGGTGAAGTCCATGATGGCGCGGCCACCATGGACTGGATGGAGCAGGAGCAGGAGCGCGGAATCACGATCACCTCGGCTGCGACGACCTGTTTCTGGAAGCGTCACGGCCAGAGCTTCGACAAGGGGTCGGGGCCGGAGTACCGCATCAACATCATCGACACGCCTGGGCACGTGGACTTCACCGTCGAGGTGGAGCGTTCGCTCCGCGTGCTCGACGGCGCGGTCGCCCTGCTCGATTCGGTGGCGGGTGTCGAGCCGCAGACGGAGACCGTGTGGCGTCAGGCCGACCGGTACCGGGTCCCGCGGATGATCTTCTCGAACAAGATGGACCGCGTCGGCGCCAACTTCGATCGCTGCGTCGCGATGATCCGCGACCGCCTGACGAAGAACGCCTTTCCGATCCAGCTGCCGGTTGGCTCGGGTGAGCTGTTCACCGGGCACATCGACGTGGTCGAGCGCAAGGAGTACATCTTCCACGACGAGACGTTAGGCAAGACGTTCGACGTGCGGGAAGTCTCCGACGAGTTCACGGCGGCGGTCGAGAAGGCGCGGCACGAGTTGATCGAGGCGATCGTCGAGCACGATGATACGCTCATGGAGCGCTACCTGGCGGGCGAAGAGCTCTCGGTCGAGGAGATCAAGGGGCTCATCCGCAAGGCGACGTGTTCGATGAAGTTCACGCCGATCCTGTGCGGTGCGTCGTTCAAGAACAAGGGCGTCCAGGCGCTCCTCGACGCGGTCATCGACTTCCTGCCGGCACCGGTGGACGTCGAGGCGATCCAGGGGCACCTGCCGCACCACGACGAGACGTTCGACACGCGTGACGTGACCGACGAGGCGCCGTTCGCGGCGCTGGCGTTCAAGATCGCGACCGATCCGTTCGTCGGAAAGCTGACGTTCTTCCGGGTGTACTCGGGCGTGCTGGCTTCGGGGAGCTACGTCTACAACTCGACGAAGGACAAGCGCGAGCGCGTGGGGCGCCTCCTGCAGATGCACGCCAACAAGCGTGAGGAGATCCCGGAAGTGCGCTGCGGCGACATTGCGGCGGCCATCGGGCTCAAGGACACGCGCACCGGCGACACGCTGTGCGACGACGAGCATCCGATCATCCTCGAGGCGATGAAGTTCCCGACGCCCGTCATCGACGTGGCGATCGAGCCGAAGACGAAGGCTGACCAGGACAAGCTGGGCATCGCGCTCAACAAGCTGGCGGAAGAAGATCCCACGTTCCGCGTCCACACGGACTCGGAGACGGGGCAGACGATCATCTCCGGCATGGGCGAGTTGCACCTGGAGATCATCGTCGACCGCATGATGCGCGAGTTCAAGGTCGATGCGAACGTCGGGCGTCCGCAGGTCGCCTATCGCGAGACGATCAAGAAGCGCGCGGAGAAGGTCGAAGGGAAGTTCGTGCGCCAGTCGGGCGGTAAGGGGCAGTACGGCCACGTGGTCATCAACATCGAGCCGGCCGAACAGGGGCAGGGCTTCGTGTTCGAGGACAAGATCGTGGGCGGCGTGATCCCGCGCGAATACATCGGGCCGGTCGAGCAGGGGATCAAGGAAGCGCTGGAGAACGGCGTCCTGGCCGGCTATCCGATGGTCGACGTGAAGATCCAGCTCGTGTACGGGTCGTACCACGAGGTCGACTCGAGCGAAATGGCGTTCAAGATTGCGGGGTCGATGGCGTTCAAGGAGGCGGCCAAGGCGGCGTCTCCGTGCATCCTCGAGCCCATCATGAAGGTCGAGGTCGTGAGCCCGGAAGCGTACATGGGCGACGTCCTCGGCGACCTGTCGTCACGTCGCGGCAAGATCGGCGGCATGACGCAGCGCGGCGAGGCGCAGGTGATCGCGTCGACGGTGCCGCTGTCCGAGATGTTCGGGTATTCCACGAAGCTCCGCTCGATGTCGCAAGGCCGGGCGGTGTACTCGATGGAGTTCTCGCACTACGAGGAAGTGCCGAAGAGCAAGGCAGAAGAGATCATCAGCAAGGTGAAGTAAGTAGACGGGAGACGGGAGACGGGAGACGGGAGGGAATCCCGATGCAACTCTCCCCGTTTAGGGCACCTCCACACCACTAGGAAACGCTGCAATGGCCAAGGCAAAATTCGACCGGAACAAGCCGCACGTTAACGTCGGCACGATCGGCCACGTCGACCACGGCAAGACCACCACGACGGCTGCGCTCACGAAGATTTCTGCCGACAAGGGTTTCGGCACGAAGTACGTGGCGTACGACGAAGTTGCGAAGGCGTCGGAATCGCAGGGGCGTCGTGACTCGACGAAGATCCTGACGATCGCGACCTCGCACGTCGAGTACGAGACCGCGGCGCGTCACTACGCGCACGTCGACTGCCCGGGGCACGCTGACTACGTGAAGAACATGATCACGGGTGCCGCGCAGATGGACGGCGCGATCCTGGTGGTCTCCGCGGTCGACGGCCCGATGCCGCAGACGCGCGAGCACATCCTGCTCGCCCGTCAGGTGAACGTGCCGAACATCGTCGTCTTCCTCAACAAGTGCGACCTCGTCGAGGACGCCGAGCTCCTCGACCTCGTCGAACTCGAGGTGCGCGAGCTCCTCAACAAGTACAACTACCCTGGTGACGACGCCCCGGTCATCCGTGGCTCGGCCATCAAGGCGATCGAAGGCGATCCGGCTTGGATCGCGAAGATCCAGGAGCTGTACGATGCCCTGGATACGTTCATCGCCGAGCCGGTTCGCGAGATCGACAAGCCGTTCCTGATGCCGGTCGAGGACGTGTTCTCGATCACGGGTCGTGGCACGGTGGCGACCGGGCGTATCGAGCGCGGGAAGATCAAGGTCCAGGAAGAAATCGCGCTGGTCGGTTTCGGGTCGGACAAGAAGTCGATCGTCACGGGCGTCGAGATGTTCCGCAAGCTGCTCGATGACGGCCAGGCGGGCGACAACGTCGGCCTCCTGCTGCGCGGCGTCGACAAGAAGGAAATCGAGCGCGGCATGGTGCTCGCCAAGCCCGGCTCGATCACGCCGCACACGAAGTTCGAGGCCGAGGTCTACGTCCTCACGAAGGAAGAGGGCGGCCGCCACACGCCGTTCTTCAAGGGATACCGTCCGCAGTTCTACTTCCGCACCACCGACGTGACGGGCTCGATCGAGCTCCCGGGCGGGACGGAGATGGTGATGCCGGGCGACAACATCCAGATGACGATCGAGCTGATCACGCCGATCGCCATGGAAGAGCAGCTCCGCTTCGCCATCCGTGAGGGTGGGCGTACGGTCGGCGCTGGCGTCGTGACCAAGATCCTCGCCTAAATGAAGAAGACGAGAAGACGGGAAGACGGGAAGACGAGATGCTGCGTCGCCCTGCGCTTCTCGTCTTCTCGTCCTCTCGTCTTCTAACCACTCGATAGATATGGCTGGACGTATTCGCATTCGCCTCAAGGCCTTTGACCACGCGGTGATCGACCAGGCCGCCGGGGACATCGTGCGCACGGCGGAGAAGACGGGCGCGCAGGTCTCGGGGCCGATTCCGCTCCCGACCAAGACGCGTCGCTGGACCGTGCTGCGCTCGCCGCACGTGGACAAGAAGTCGCGCGAGCAGTTCGAGCTGAAGACGCACATGCGCGTCATCGACATCCTCGATTCGCGCGCGCAGACGGTGGACGCGCTCACCAAGCTGGATCTCCCGGCGGGCGTGGACGTCGAGATCAAGGTCAACTAACTGCAGAAGACGGGAGGTCGAGAAGACGGGAAGACGAGAGTCGATCCCGGCACCCGATTCCCCGTCAGCACCAACAAGTCCAACGGTCACCCAAACGCGGTGTGCTGACTGGCCACCCGGACCGCGACTTCACGAGAGGAATTCATGTTAGGCATCATTGGCAAGAAGCTGGGGATGACCCAGATCTTCAACGAGCAGGGTCAGCAGATCCCCTGCACCGTGGTGGAGGCGAAGCCCAACCCGGTGGTGCAGGTGCTGGAGAACGAGTACGACAAGAGCGGCTATCGCGCTGTGCAGCTGGGCTACGGCTCGCAGCGGGTGCGTCGGGAGTCGAAGAAGGGCGAGCGGGACCCGCGTGGTCGTCGCGCCAGCAAGGCCGAACTCGGCCACGCGGCGAAGGCGGGGCTCTCGGCGCCGCCGCGCGTGTTGCGCGCCTTCCGACTGGACGATGCGCCGAAGGGGACGGAGGTTCCGACCTACAAGGCGGGCGACACGATCGATGCGACGATCTTCACGGTCGGCGAGTATGTGAAGGTCACCGGCACGACGAAGGGACGCGGCTTCCAGGGCGTGGTGAAGCGCCACGGGTTCGGCGGCGGTCCCAACACGCACGGCAACACGAAGCACCGCAAGCCGGGTTCGATCTCGCCGGGCACCGACCCCTCGCGCGTCATCAAGGGGAAGAAGATGCCTGGCCACTACGGGACGGACCGGCACACCCAGGTGAACCTGCGCGTGGAGAAGATCGACACCGCGCGGAACCTGATCTACATCCGAGGCGCGATCGCCGGGCCGACCAACGGCATCGTGCTCGTGCGCAAGCAGGGATAAGCCATGTCCGAGCAGACGACCGAAACGAGCCGAGACGCCGCGGCGTTTACCGCGTTAGGCACCGCGCGTGAGCGCGTGAGCCTCCCGTCGACCACGTTCGACGGCACGGTGAACATGCCCGTGATGCACCAGGTGGTGAAGGCCTACCTCGCCAACCAGCGTCAGGGAACCGCGTCGACGAAGACGCGCGGCCTGGTGACGGGTGGCAACCAGAAGCCGTGGAAGCAGAAGGGGACCGGGCGCGCCCGTCAGGGTTCGACGCGCGCCCCGAACTGGCCGGGCGGTGGTACGGTCTTCGGCCCGCACGGGGACCGCAACTACTCCGAGGACGTGCCGCGCAAGGTGAAGGCGCTGGCCCGCCGCAGCGCGTTCAATGCGCGCGCGAATGAAGGGGCCGTGATGGTGATCGACGCCTTCAACTACACCGAGCCGCGCACCAAGGCCATCAAGGCGCTCATCGAGCGCCTGGGCGTGGGCGAGCAGAAGGTGCTGGTCCTGACCGACGGCGTGAAGCAGAACGTGCACCTGAGCGGGCGCAACCTGCCGAACGTCCACGTGCTGCCGTTCAGCGACGCCTCGGTCTATCACATCCTGTGGTCCGATGTGGTGCTGATCGAGGGATCGGCGATCGGCCACACGCTGGCCCCGATCGCGGAGAAGGAGTCGGCGGCGCCGAAGAAGGCGAAGCCGGCGGCGAAGCCGGCGGCGAAGGCGGCGGCCAAGACGGCGACGAAGAGCGCCCCGAAGGCAAAGACGGCGGCGAAGAAGGCTGCGCCCAAGGCCGAGACGGCTGCGGCGTCCACCGAGAAGAAGCCGGCGGCGAAGAAGTCCGCCCGCAAGAAGGGAGAGTAAGCGATGGCGACGCTGCACCGTACCGTCGTCCGTCCGATCGTCACCGAGAAGACCTCGGCGGCCTACCAGGCCAAGGGGGAGTATGTCTTCGAGGTCGCGAACGATGCGACGAAACCGGCGATCCGACAGGCGATTGAAAAGTTGTTCGGCGTGAAGGTGACTGGAGTCTGGACCAGCAACGTGCGTGGCAAGCCGCGCCGGAGCATGGGGAAGACCTCGGGCGTGCGACCGAGCTGGAAAAAGGCGATCGTGACGCTCAAGGCGGGCGACAAGATCGACATCTTCGAGGGCTAAACGAGCATGGGCATCCGTCAATTCAAGCCGGTGACGAAGGGCACGCGCTTCCGTTCGATCTCGGATTTTGCCGAGATCACGCGGAGCACGCCCGAGAAGTCGCTCGTCGAGCCGCTCAAGAAGTCGGGCGGTCGCGACAACCATGGGCACATTTCGATGCGCCGTCGCGGCGGCGGTCACAAGCGCCAGTACCGCATCATCGATTTCAAGCGCAACCGCTTCGGTGACGTCGCGGTCGTGCAGACCATTGAGTATGACCCGAACCGCTCGGCGCGCATCGCGCTGGTGCAGTATGCGGACGGGGAGAAGCGATACATCCTGCACCCGAAGGGGCTGGCCGTCGGCGACAGCGTGGTGTCGGGGCCGGGCTCGGACGTGCGCACGGGGAACGCGCTGCCGTTGGGCGAGGTGCCGTTAGGCACGTCGGTCCACAACATCGAGCTGATTCCGGGCAAGGGCGGCCAGATGGCGCGCTCGGCGGGGATGTCGGCTGAGGTGGTGGCGAAGGAAGGCGACTACGTGACCCTGCGCATGGGGTCGACGGAAATGCGCCGGGTGCACCAGCGCTGCCTCGCGACGATTGGCGAGGTGGGGAACTCGGAGCACGAGCTGCAGTCGTGGGGGAAGGCCGGGAAATCGCGCTGGAAGGGACGTCGTCCCAAGGTGCGCGGCGAAGTGATGAACCCGGTGGATCACCCGCACGGCGGGCGTACGCGCGGCGGGCGGAATGTGGTGAGCCCGTGGGGCAAGAAGGAGGGTGTGAAGACGCGCAACATGAAGAAGCCGTCGCAGCGCCTGATCGTCCGCGGCCGCAAGCGTGGCAAGGCCACGCAGTCCGGCTTCTAGCCTGACCTAACGACACTCGAAGAGTTTTCCATGGCTCGTAGCATCAAGAAAGGCCCGTTCGTCCAGGAGGCGCTGCTGAAGAAGGTGGCGGGGATGAACGCGCGGAACGAGAAGAAGGTCATGAAGACGTGGTCGCGCGCGAGCACGATCCTCCCCGACTTTGTCGGTCACACGTTCGCGGTGCACAACGGGAACAAGTTCGTTCCCGTGTACGTGACCGAGAACATGGTGGGGCACAAGCTCGGCGAGTTTGCGCCGACGCGACTGTTCCGCGGGCACTCGGGGAACCGTCCGACGGACAAGAAGGCGCCGGCTCCGGCGGGCGCGTCCAAGGGAGGGAAGTAACCGATGGCTACCGAGGCACGCGCGATTCAGCGCACGGCGCGGCAGTCGCCGTACAAGATGCGGCTGGTCATCGACCAGATCCGCGGCATGATGGTCAATGATGCGTTGTCGCTGCTGAAGTTCTCGAAGAAGCATGCGGCGGTGCAGATCGCGAAGACGCTCGAGTCGGCGGTGGCGAATGCGGAGCAGGCGGCTCGGGCCGCGAACGCGTCGCTGGACGTGGACACGCTCTTCGTGAAGAAGGCGATCATCAACGAGGGGCCGAAGCTCAAGCGGTGGACGCCGGCTGCAATGGGGCGTGCGACGCCGATGATCAAGCGAACCAGCCACGTCGAGATCGTCGTGGCAGAGAAGGGAGCGCGATAATGGGACAGAAGACGAATCCGATCGGCTTCCGACTCGGGATCACGAAGCAGTGGCGGTCGCGCTGGTACGCCAACCGTGACTTCCCGCAGCTCCTGAAGGAAGACGCGCTGCTGCGGAAGTACCTCAAGACGCGCCTGGGCCACGCGGCCATCTCCGACATCCACATCGAGCGGAAGCCGGGGAAGGTCGTGGTGACGATCCACACCGGGCGACCGGGGGTGGTGATCGGGAAGAAGGGCGCGGAAGTGGACAAGCTGCGCGACGAGCTGGCGCAGCTGACGGGGAAGGAGGTCGGGATCAATGTCGAGGAGATCAAGCGTCCCGAGCTCGACTCCCAGTTGGTGGCCGACAACATCGCGAACCAGTTGTCGCAGCGCATCTCGTTCCGTCGCGCGATGAAGCGGGCGGTGCAGAGCGCGATGCGGATGGGCGCGCAGGGGATCAAGGTGAAGGCAGGTGGCCGTCTGGGCGGCGCGGAGATCGCGCGCGTCGAGGGCTACCACGAGGGGCGGGTGCCGCTGCACACGCTGCGCGCCGACATCGATTACGCCACGTCGACGGCGAAGACCACGTTTGGCACCATTGGGGTCAAGGTGTGGATCTTCAAGGGCGAAGTGGTCGAGGATCGCCGCGGCAAGACGTACAGCACCGGCGTATAACCGGCCGCCGACCTAACGAGATACAGACATGCTTAGTCCTAAGCGAGTAAAGTTCCGGAAGCAATTCAAGGGGCGGATGAAGGGGTTGGCGCAACGTGGCGCCGAGATCTCCTTCGGACACTTCGGCCTGCAGGCGCTCGAGCCCGGATGGGTGACCAACCGGCAGATCGAGGCGTGCCGTGTCGCCATGACGCGTCACATCAAGCGCGGCGGCAAGGTTTGGATTCGCATCTTCCCGGACAAGCCGATCACGAAGAAGCCCGCCGAGACCCGAATGGGGAAGGGCAAGGGGTCGCCTGAGGGTTGGGTGGCCGTGGTGAAGCCCGGGCGTGTGATGTTCGAGCTGGAAGGGGTGACGCGCGAGATCGCCGAGAAGGCGATGGCGCTGGCCTCGGCCAAGCTGGGTGTCAAGACGAAGTTTGTCGTCCGCGAGGAGGCGCATTCCGATGCGAGCTGAAGAGATTCGCGAACTGTCCGTGGCGGACGTCCAGGCGCGCATTGCGGAGTTGGAGGAGGAGCGTTTCCGCCTCCGCTTCCGCAGCGCGACGGAACCGCTGGAGGATCCGCTGCAGCTGCGGGCGATCCGCAAGAACATCGCGCGCCTGCGGACGGTGCTGCGCGAACGTGAGCTGGCCGCACCGGCCAAGCGCTAGCCAGGAGCACGAGCGAACATGGCCGAGATGACCAATAACGGACAGCAAGCGACGTCGCCGCGGAACGCGCGCAAGATGCGCGTGGGCGTGGTGGTGAGCGACAAGATGCAGAAGACCGTGGTCGTGCAGATTGACCGCCGGGTCCCGCATCCGATGTATGGCAAGATGGTGACGCGCACGAAGAAGGTGAAAGCTCACGACGAGGAGAACTCGGCGAAGATGGGCGACACCGTGCGCATCATGGAGACCCGGCCCTTGTCGAAGGACAAGCGGTGGCGCGTGGTCGAGATCGTCGAGCGGGCGCGCTAGGAGAACTGAGCGATGATCCAACAGGAATCAGTGGTCAAGGTCGCGGACAACTCGGGCGCGAAGAAGGCGCTCGTGATCCGCGTGCTCGGTGGGACCAAGCGACGGTATGCCGGACTTGGCGACAAGGTGATCGTGGCGGTGAAGGACGCGCTCCCGAACGGCACGGTGAAGAAGTCCGACGTCGCGAAGGCGGTCGTCGTGCGCACCGTGAAGGAGACCCGCCGCAAGGACGGGAGCTACATCCGGTTCGACGAGAATGCGGTCGTGATCATTGACGACAAGGGCGAGCCCCGTGGGACGCGTATCTTCGGCCCCGTGGCGCGCGAGCTGCGCGAGAAGCGGTACATGAAGATCGTCTCGCTCGCGCCGGAGGTCTTGTAACATGCGCGTACTCAAGTATCGCAAGAACGACGGCAAGCGCCTGGGGGCGGTTCGCCACCAGCGCAAGGCGGAGCGGGTGTTGATGCCCATCACCAAGGGCGACACCGTGCGCGTCATGCGGGGCGAGGACAAGGGGAAGGAGGGGAAGGTGCTCCGTGTCTTCACCAAGACTGGGCGTATCACCGTGGAAGGGATCAACATCGTGAAGCGGCATCGGAAGGCGCGTCGCGCGGAAGAGCAGAGCGCGATCATCGAGATGCCGGCTCCGGTTCATCATTCGAACGTGATGTTGCTCGATCCGAAGGGTGGGAAGCCGACGCGTGTGCGTCGCCGGATCGATGCGGACGGCACGAAGGAACGCATCAGCGCCAAGAGCGGGGATGCCATCCCGCGTAACCGCTGAGGCGAGGACGATAGACTATGGCAACCAAGGAAAAGAAGGGCGGAGCCCCGGCCGGCGGTAAGTCGGCCTCAGGTGGCAAGTCCGCGTCGGGCGGGAAGGGCGGCGAGCGCAAGTCGATGCTCCCGAAGGGACCGCACCTGGGGGCGAAGCTCCCGGTGCCGGCGCCGCGCCTGCACGGCTATTACAAGACGACGGTGGCCCCGAAGCTCATGCAGCAGTTCGGGCTGACCAACGTGCACCAGGTGCCGGGGCTGACGAAGATCGTGATCAACGTCGGGCTGGGCGAAGCGATCAAGCAGCCGAAGCTGCTCGACTCGGTGGTCGAGGAGTTGGCGCTCATCACCGGGCAGCGTCCGGTGCGGAAGAAGGCGAAGAAGTCGATCGCCAACTTCGGGCTCCGCGAGGGGCAGGAGATCGGCGCGGCGGTGACGCTGCGTGGCGCCCGGATGTGGGAGTTCCTGGACCGATTCGTCAACAGCGCGCTGCCGCGCGTCCGCGACTTCCGCGGCCTCGGCACCCGTTCGTTCGACGGCCGCGGCAACTACTCGGTCGGCATCAAGGAGCAGATGATCTTCCCGGAGATCAACTACGACATGGTCGACCAGATCCACGGGATGGACATCACGTTCGTGACGACCACGGACAAGGACGACCAGTCCTTCGCGCTGCTGCGCGAGCTGGGGATGCCGTTCCGAGGCGACGAGAAGCCGATCGTCGTCGCGTTCACCAACTGAGACACCAGAGCCGTTAGGCAGCCATGGCCAAGACGTCCAAGACCGTCAAGAACGAAGAGCGCAAGGTGCTGGTGGCGCGCTACGCCGAGAAGCGTCGCGCCCTCCTCGCGATCATCAAGAACCCGAAGACCGGCGACGCCGAGCGTGAATCGGCGTACAGCAAGCTGCGCAAGATGCCGCGCAACTCGTCGCGCGTTCGCATTCGCAACCGCTGCTCGATGACCGGGCGTGCGCGCGGATACGAAGGCTACTTCGGCCTGTCGCGCCTCGCGCTCCGCGAGATGGCGCTGAATGGATTGATCCCGGGAGTCCGCAAGGCGTCCTGGTAGTGTGAGAAGACGGGAAGACGGGAAGACGGGAAGACGAGTGTGGGAAGTACACACTCCGCCCGTGGACTCGCGAGGCTGTGCGCTCGTCTTCTGGTCCTCCCGTCTTCTCGTCTTCTTTTCCCCTGATTCCTCCACGTCCGCAGGTGTCGGATACGAGAGGAGAGTGAGCGAACTACATGAGCATGACTGACCCGATCGCCGATATGCTCACGCGGATCCGCAATGCCTGCGGGTCGAAGCACCGTCGCGTGGACATGCCGGCATCGCGCGTGAAGACCGAGATCGCGCGGATCCTCAAGCAGAACAACTTCATCACCGACTACCGCCACGTGGAGAACGAGCAGGGGCACAAGCTGCTGCGCGTCATCCTCCGCTATGCCGGCGGGCAGCCGGTGATCCGGGAACTCAAGCGCGTGTCGTCGCCTGGCCTGCGGAAGTACGTCGCGGTCGGCGAGATTCCGCGCGTGCGCAACGGCCTCGGGATGGCGATCCTGAGCACGTCGCGTGGCGTGATGTCGGACGCCGATGCGCGCAAGGCGCACACCGGCGGCGAGCTGCTCGCCCTCGTCTGGTAAGGAGAGCCTACGATGTCACGAATTGGGAAGCATCCCGTCCCCGTCCCCGCAGGGGTGACGGTGGACTTGAAGGGCTCGGCGCTGACGGTGAAGGGAGCCAAGGGCGAGTTGTCGCGCGTCTTTCACCCGGACATGATCCTCGCGTACGAGAACGGGCAGATCACGGTGAACCGTCCGTCGGACGAGTCGCGCCACAAGGCGCTGCACGGGCTGACGCGGACGCTGGTCTCGAACATGGTCGAAGGCGTCACGAAGGGGTTCGTTCGCCAGCTGGAGATCACGGGCGTCGGGTACAAGGCCGAGGTGAAGCCGTACGGCCTGCTGATGTCGTTAGGATATTCGCACACGATTGAGGTGAAGGCCCCCGCTGGCGTGAAGCTGTCCGCGCCGCAGCCGACGCAGGTCCTGGTCGAAGGGGCGGACAAGGAAGTCGTGGGGCGCATCGCATCGGAGATTCGCAAGCTGCGCAAGCCGGAGCCGTACAAGGGCAAGGGCGTGCGCTACGCGGGCGAGATCATTCGCCGGAAGGCCGGCAAGGCGGGAGGCAAGTAATGCGTAGCATGGGAATCCCGAAGACGCGCCAGGAACTCCGGTATCGCCGGCACCTGCGCATCCGGAAGCGGGTCATGGGGACGGCCGAGCGGCCGCGCCTGGTCATCTTCCGTTCGCTGAAGCACATCTACGCACAGTTGGTCGACGACGTGTCCAAGAAGACCGTCCTGACGATTGGCGATGGCAAGCTGACCGGGAAGAAGGCCGAGAAGGCTTCTGAGGTCGGCAAGGCGCTGGCCGCGGCGGCGAAGGAGCAGGGCATTGCGAAGGTGGTATTCGATCGCGCGGGTTATCGTTATCACGGCCGCGTGAAGGCGCTGGCCGATGGCGCCCGCGAGGGCGGTCTGGAGTTCTGAAAATGGCTGAGAACGAGACAACTGGTTCTGCGACCGGCGGGTCGCGCCCTGCAGGTGGCGGTGGTGGTCGCGGCGGACGCGGCGGCCCCGGCGGCGGTCGTGGTGGCCGCGGCGGCGGCGGCGCGGGCCGTGGCGCTCCCGGAGGGGGCGGCGCTGGACGCGGACGTGAAGGGGGCCCGGGTGGCGGCGGTCGCGATGGCGGCCGTGGCCCGCGTGGCGGCGGCGAGCAGCAGGCGCGTGGTGGGGAAGGCGCGTCGGATCTCGTCGAGAACGTGGTCGCGATCAATCGCGTCGCGAAGGTCGTGAAGGGTGGTCGTCGCTTCTCCTTCAACGCGCTGGTCGCCGTCGGCGACGGGCAGGGGAAGGTGGGCTTCGCGACGGGGAAGGCGAACGAAGTGTCCGAGGCGGTCCGCAAGGCCGTCGAGGGGGCGCGTCGCAAGATGGTCTCCGTCCCGCTGACCGGATCGACGATCCCGCACGAGGTGGTCGGCCAGCACGGGGCCGGTCGCGTGTTGATGAAGCCTGCGGCGCCTGGCGCCGGGGTGATTGCCGGTGGAGCGGTGCGCGCCGTGATGGAGTGCGCCGGGATCACCGACATCCTGACGAAGTCGTTAGGCTCGACGAACCCGCACAACATGGTGCGCGCGGCGTTCGACGGCCTCATGCAGCTCACGACGGTCGAGCAGATTGCGCGCGAGCGCGGCGTCGAGTCGTCGGCGATCGGCTACCGGTCGCGTCACAAGGGGAAGGAGGTCTCCCATGCCTAGGACATTCGTGTGGCACCCGACGCGTGGCCCCAAGGTCACGCCGAAGGACGTAGCCCCGACCGGCGGCAAGGTCCAGATCACGCAGGTCAAGAGTGGGATCGGACACAGCGAGACGATGCGCCTGACGCTTCGCGCGCTGGGTCTCCGGCACCACCAGAGCTCCGTCATTCAGCAGGATACGGCCGCGCTTCGCGGCGCGATCAAGAAGGTGCGGCACCTGGTCAAGGTGACGCCAGTTAAGGAGTGAGACTGTGGCGACCCAGGAAAAGATCGGGCTGCATAACCTCTCGCCGGCACCGGGTTCCCACCGGAACCGGAAGCGCCTCGGGCGCGGCCCCGGCTCCGGCCAGGGGAAGACGGCGGGCAAGGGACATAAGGGAAGCATGGCGCGCGCGGGGCACGGTGGCCCGGGCGGCGGCAAGCCGGGGTTCGAGGGCGGGCAGATGCCGCTCACGCGCCGGATTCCGAAGCGCGGCTTCAACAATGACCGTTTCCGCGTGGAGCACCAGGTGGTGCGCCTCGCCGACCTCGCGAAGGTCGACGGGAACGACGTGACGCGCGAGTCGCTCGCCAAGGCCGGGCTGATCAAGCTCAGCAAGGGTCCGGCGAAGCTCCTGGCGACCGGCGAGGTGCCGGGTGCCTACACCGTGCGCGGCATCAAGGTCAGCGGCAGCGCGCGAGAGAAGATCGCCGCGGCCGATGGCCGCATCGAGGAGTAAATGGCCCAGCCTAATCCGGCCCAGGCGCTCGCGAACATTCGCAACACGCCGGAGCTCTGGGAGAAGATCGTCTTCACGTTCCTCTGCCTGGCGCTGTACCGGGTCGGGGCGCACGTCACCGTTCCCGGCGTCGACGTCATCGCACTGACCGACTTCTTCGCCAATCAGGGATCGGGCGGGCTCCTCGGGCTCTATGACTTGTTCGTGGGCGGTGGCCTGTCGCGTGCGACGGTCTTCGCCCTCGGCATCATGCCCTACATCTCGTCGTCCATCTTCGTGCAGATCGCCGGGGCGGTGATCCCGACGGTCGACAAGATGCAGAAGGACGAGGAAGGGCGGAAAAAGCTGACGCAGTGGACGCGCTACGGCACCGTCGTCCTCGCGATCGTGCAGGCGTGGGGCTTTGCGTTGTTCACCGAGTCGTTGCAGCAGGCGGTGGCCAACCCCGGCTTCGGGTTCCGTGTGCAAACGGCGTTGTTCCTGACGACCGGCGCGGTCTTCGTGATGTGGCTGGGCGAGCAGATCACGGAACGCGGCCTCGGCAACGGGGCGTCGCTCCTCATCTTCTTCTCGATCGTCGAGCGTTTCTGGCCGGGGATCGTGCAGACGTTCAAGTTCGTCGGCACCGGGGCAGTTGGCCCGTTCTCGCTCGCGATCCTGGGCGTGGTGATGGCCGCGGTGGTGGCGGGTGTCGTCTCGATCACGCTGGCAGCACGTCGCGTCCTCATCCAGATCCCGCAGCGCACCATGGCTCGCGGGCGCATGCGTGAGGCCGCCCGCAACTTCATCCCGCTGCGCATCAACTCGTCGGGCGTGATGCCGATCGTCTTCGCGCAGTCGGTGATCGTGGTGCCGGGCGCCATCGCGCAGTTCTCGGGGAACCCCGCCGCGCAGCGCGTGGCGGAGCTGTTCACGCCGGGGACGTGGCTCTATCTCGCCACGTCGGCGATCCTGATCCTCTTCTTCACGTACTTCTACACGTCGATCATCTTCAACCCGATCGACCTGGCCGAGAACCTGAAGAAGCAGGGCGGCTTCATCCCGGGCGTGAAGCCGGGGGCGAAAACGGCGGAGTACATCGATGGCGTCGTCTCGCGCATCACCCTTCCGGGTGCGCTGTTCCTGACGGCCATCGCGCTCCTCCCCGTGGTCATCGCGAAGTGGATCAACGTGCCGTTCCAGTTCGGCGGCACCTCGCTCCTCATCGTGGTCGGCGTCGCGCTCGATACGATGTCGCAGATGCAGCAGCACCTCCTGCTGCGGAAGTACGACGGCTTCATGAAGAAGGGGCGCGTTCGCTTCCGCGGTCGGCAGGCGACTGGCGGGTTCTGATCCGCACGGCGTGCGCCCGATGTGGCGCGCGGCTTGAGACGATGGCCCAAAGTTCGCATGACCCGGCGGTGCGCCTCGCGTTCGCCGGGTCGTGTGTTCCACACCTCGATCGTTCCGTCACGTGTTGACGATTCACCTCACGACGTAGCCGTCCGATGATCATCGTCCTGCTGGGTCCCCCTGGCGCCGGCAAAGGCACGCAGGGAGAACGACTCGCCGAGCAACTCGGCATTCCGAAGCTCGCGACCGGCGATGTCCTGCGGGCGGCGGTGCGTGAAGGGACGCCGCTGGGCCTGGCGGCGAAGGCCGCGATGGATCGCGGCGACTTGGTGCCGGACGACGTGATCCTTGGGATCATGAAGGAGGCCCTGGCATCGCCGACGGCGGCCAAGGGGGTTATCCTGGACGGCGTCGTGCGCACGACCCCGCAGGCCGAGGGACTGGCGCGCGTGCTCGAGGAACTCGGGCGCCCGCTGGACGCGGTCCTGGTGGTCGAGGCGCCTGACGAGGCGATCGTGGCGCGCCTGAGTTCGCGCACCGTGTGCGACGTCTGCCAGCGCCCGTTCACCGGCCGCGAGCCGGGCGAGCGGTGCAGCATCGACGGACACCAGCCCGAAGGGACGCTGGTGCGGCGCAAGGACGACGAGCCCGAGGCCGTTCGCAACCGGCTCGCGGTGTACCAGCGCCAGACGGCACCGGTCATCGACTGGTATCGCACCCATGGAGCACCGCTGCGCTTCGTGGATGGGATGGGGACGCTCGACGAGGTCCTGGGGCGCATCCGAGTCTCGTTAGGGATCTGAACCGTGGTACACCTCAAGTCGTCGCGCGAGATCGAGATCATGGCGCGGGGCGGGCAGCTGTTGGCCCGCACGCTGGAACTGCTCAAGAGCCGCGTGCGTCCGGGGATCAGCACCAAGGAGCTGGACACGATTGCGGAAGAGTTCATCCGCAGCCAGCCGGGGGCGAGTGCGGCATTCAAGGGGCTGTACGGCTTTCCGGGTTCGGTGTGCATCTCGATCAACGAGGAGATTGTGCACGGCATCCCCTCGGCCAAGCGCATCCTCAAGGAGGGTGACATCGTGTCGCTCGACTTCGGGGTGAAGCTCGAGGGGTACTTCACCGACGCGGCCATCACGGTCCCGGTGGGGGAGATCACGGCGCAGGACCAGACGCTCCTCGCGGTGACCCAGGAGGCGCTAGCGGCCGGGATTGCGGCGGCTCGCGTGGGGAACCACATCGGCGACATCGGCGCGGCAATCTCGGGGGTCGTGCGGCCCGCGGGGTTCACGACGGCGGACGACCTGGTGGGGCACTATGTCGGCACCAAGCCGCATGGCGATCCGCAGGTCCCAAACTTCGGAAAGCCAAAGCGCGGGGCGCGGCTGCTGGCGGGGCTCACGATCGCGATCGAGCCGATGGTGAACGTGGGAGCGTCGCCCATTCGTACGCTCTTCGACCGGTGGACGGTGGTCACGGCCGACGGATCGCGCTCGGCGCACTTCGAGCACACCATCGCGATCCTCGACGAGGGGCCGCGGATCCTGACCTCGCTGGTCGCGTAGCGCGCGACGGCGAGCAGCACGAAGGGCCGGCCGCGAACGCGCGGCCGGCCCTTCGTCGCAACGGGGGCTCGACGATCGTCAGGCGCCGATCGCCGATTCCACCACGCTGGTCGCCGCGTCGGCGCTGGCGCGTGCGCTCTCCAGCAGGGCGCGCGATTCCTCGAGGAGTCGTGCGCCGATCGATCGGTCGCTCAACGAGGCGACGTTGATGCGCACGTTGTAGACGGCGCCGCGGCATGCCGCTTCGGCGAGCAGTGCGGCGACACCGGCGTCGGAGGCGCAGTTGGTGTTGCCGTGGCGGGCCGCGCGCTGGGCGAGGTCGGCGACCGCGGCACAGGCGCGCGCGGTCTCGAGCGGGACCTGGGCGGCGCCGAGCAGGGCGTGGTCGAT
>Ga0116177_10000687_pt1 | contig 25072 bp, 22 predicted proteins | sample AD_STIC10_MetaG_FD_89750 | JGI IMG/M metagenome (GOLD analysis project Ga0116177, IMG submission 89750) | Active sludge microbial communities of municipal wastewater-treating anaerobic digesters from USA - AD_STIC10_MetaG | ecosystem: Engineered > Bioreactor > Anaerobic > Digestate | place: USA... | reverse complement strand
TGACACCTGAAGCCAGCACGTTTTCGAGAAAGATGTCGGCATAACCGCCCAGCGCCTCGACGCCCTCCTGGATCCTCGCGCCACCCGCATCAAAAAGCCCGATCACCGGCGCGCCATTCTTCATGGCAGCCTGCTGGACCTTCACGATCTTCTCGGCGTGGGCGCGCGAGAGCGAGCCGCCGAACACGGTGAAGTCCTTTGAGAACACGTAGACGAGGCGGCCATTGATCGTGCCCCAGCCCGTAACGACGCCGTCGCCGGGGATGCGCTGGCTCTCCATGCCGAAGTCATGGGACCGATGTTCGACGAACATGTCCCATTCCTCGAACGAGCCTTCGTCGAGCAGAAGGGCCACGCGCTCGCGCGCCGTCAGCTTGCCCTTGGCGTGCTGGCTGTCGATGCGTTTCTGTCCGCCGCCCATCCGGGCGTGCTCGCGCTTCTTCTCCAGCGCTTCGACAATGTCTTTCATGGTCTCGCCCCACGTTGTGCGGATGCGAGATAAACGGGGCCGGGGCCGATGCGCAAGGCGCAGCAGGACGATAACCGTGCTTGCCCACCCGCCCGGCCGCCCCTTCGGCGCGACCTGGCTCCCTCTTAATGGTTAGCGCCAGTCGCCATACTGATTGTACGGGCGGGACTATCGCTTCTAAGGGGAGTCTGGTTGGCTGGCGGCGACAAGGCCTTGGGCGCAGACGCGGCAAGACGACGCCCCGCGCTAGACTGAGGAGACGCACATGGCAGACACCTTGGGCGAAACCGTCCCACCAAAGGGCCCGGCGGGGCACGTTGATGTGCTGATCGTCGGCGCAGGCCTTTCCGGCATTGGCGCCGCATGGTGGCTGCAGAACAAGTGTCCTTCCAAGACCTATGCGATCCTGGAGCAGCGCGACGCCATCGGCGGCACCTGGGACCTCTTCCGCTATCCCGGCATCCGATCCGACTCAGACATGTACACGCTGGGCTATGCCTTCCGTCCCTGGACCGAAGCCAAGGCCATCGCCGACGGCCCGTCCATCCTGCAGTATGTTCGCGACACCGCGCGGGAGGGCGGCATCGAGCAGAACATCCGGGTCAGACACAAGGTGATCACAGCGGAGTGGGACAGCGCCACGGCTCGCTGGACCGTGACAGCTGAAACAGACGGCCGTCTGGCGACCTTCACCGCCAGCTTCATGATGATGTGCTCGGGCTATTACCAGTACGACGCAGGGTACGCTCCCCGCTTTGAAGGACAGGATCGATTTAAGGGTCGCATCGTCCATCCGCAGAAGTGGTCTGACGATGTCGATCATTCAGGCAAGCAAGTGGTCGTCATCGGCTCGGGCGCCACGGCCGTGACGCTGGTTCCCGAGATGGCGAAGACGGCCAGACACGTCACAATGCTGCAGCGCTCGCCCACCTACATCGTCAGTCGCCCGGCCGAGGACAAGCTGGCCAACTGGCTGCGCACGTGGATGCCCGCGAAGATGGCCTATGGTCTCACACGTTGGCGCAACGTGCTGATGACCATGTACATCTACGACCGATCGCGGAAGCACCCGAAGAAGGTTGCAGACTTCATCACCGGCCAGGCGCAGAAGGCGCTCGGTCCCGACTTCGATGTGAAGACGCACCTGACGCCGAAGTACAATCCCTGGGACCAGCGCATGTGCCTGATCCCCGATGGCGACATGTTCGCATCGCTGAAGGCCGGGACGTCCAGCATCGTTACGGACGAAATCGCTACCTTCACCGAAACGGGCCTCAAGCTGAAGAGCGGGAAGGAGCTTCCGGCCGACCTCGTGGTCACAGCAACCGGGCTGGATCTTCTGTTCCTCGGCGGGATGCAGGTCAGCGTCGATGGCAAACAGATCGATATGCCCAAGCAGCTTACCTACAAGGGCATGATGTATTCTGGGATACCGAACCTCGTCTCGGTTTTCGGTTACACCAATGCGTCGTGGACGCTGAAGGCTGACCTCACCTGCGAATACGCCTGCAGGCTGATCAACTGGATGGACGAGCACGGCGCCCAGGCCGCCACGCCCACCAACACGGATCCCGATCTCGTCGAGGTTCCGTGGTTCGACCTTTCGTCGGGCTATGTTCAGCGCACCGTCGACCGCTTCCCCAAGCAGGGCTCAAAGCTGCCGTGGAAGGTCAACCAGAACTACCTGCGCGACATCAAGCTGCTGCGTAAGAGCGAGCTCGACGACGGCGTGCTGAAATTCTCCAAGGCGACAGCGCGGGTGAAGTCACCCGTCTGACGCCTAGTTGCGTATCCGCACGCCGACGGTGACGTTTACCGGCTCGCCCGGGAAGTAGCGGTCCTGGCCCTGCGCGAAGTCGGCCCGGTCGGCGTAGCGCTCGTCCGTGATGTTACGCACGATGGCGAAGGCTTCCATCTGGTCCGAGAAGCGCCAGCCGCCCCGCAGGTGCGCGATAAGGTGCCCGTCATAGAGCGCCGTGTTGGCCGCGTTGGTGAAGTACTCGCCCACATACTCGGTCGAGAGGCCGAGCGAGAAGACCGGCGTTTCCCAGGCCAGCCCCGCATCGACGAGCCAATCCGGCGCCGTGTCGATCTTGTCATCGCGGAAGATGTCCTCGGCCGCGACGGCGACGTTGCGGGTGAAGTCATAGCGCTGGTCGGCCCACGACAGATTAGCGTTCCAGCTGAGTTCGCCGCCAGCGATCTCGCCAAGAGCGCCGCGCATCGCAGCCTCGATGCCGAAGTGGCGCGTCTTGCCATCCGGCACGTTGAGGCCATCGGAGTCGCGGAAGAAGAAGTTGTCCTTGTACATGTGATAGATCGCGACGTCGTACTCGAAGCCCGCAGCGTTGCCGCGCGCGCCGATCTCGTAGCTGTCGAGCGTTTCCACATCGAGGCGCCGGATCGCCTGCAGGTTCTGCAGCCGATACTGGTCGGACGTCTGCGGCGCACGCTCGCCACGCGCATAGTTCGCGTAGAACACGACGCCCTCGGTGCCCGTGTAGACGACGCCAAACTTGGGCGTCAGCAGGTTGAACTCGTCCGTGCGGCTGGGCGCAACGCGGAAGCGGCCGCGCGTGCCCGGCGCGACGTTGGTGCTGTAATCCCACTGGTGCGCCTCGCCACGCAGGCCCGCGAGCATGCTCCAGCCGGGGGCGAAGTCCCAGTCAACTTCGGCATATAGGCCGGTGGTCCATGTGCCGACGTCGTAGTCGTAGTGAACGCCCTGCGGGAAGGTCGGGTTCAGGGGTGAGCCGCCGAAGCTGGCCCGGGTCTGGGTTTCGGTGAGGAAGCCGTCGGCCAGCTGGATGTCCGCGCCGATCGCCCAGCGGAATTCGGCAGGGCCGAACTCGTAGCGCGTCAGCACGCCCAGCGTGTCGTGCCCGTTCTCTTCGGTCGACTGATCGGGAAGGAAGTGCTGGATGAATTTCATCCGCTGCACATTGCCGAATGGTGTGATCATCAGGCGATCCGCGCCGATATTCGTCTCGAAGCGTGCGCTGGCGCGCGCAGCCCATGCGTCGCGATAGGCTTCAGGGTTCGGGTTGGTCGTTGCGATGTCTTCGTCCTTGTAGACTTCCGGACCCTGGATGAAGCCCGCCGTCTCCTGGTTGAGGTTCACAGCCGCCAGCGTGGTCACGATGTTCCAAGTCTCACCGCCGAACTTCGAGCGCAACGTGAGCTTCTGTTGGTCGACGCCAGAGAAATCACGCCAGCCGCCATCCTTCATCACGGACAGGCCGGCCCAGTTGGCGACGCCGTTGGTGGCGAAGTTGGCCGTCGCATCGGCGCGGTAGCGTTGCAGCGAGTTGGCGCTGAGCGACAGTGTCTGGCCCTGCTGTGCGCCGGGCTCGGGATCAATGAAGTTGGTGAGTCCGTGCACGGCGTTGGAGCCGTATCGGACCGAGGCCGGCCCGCGCACGACTTCGATCGCTTCGGCTGTCTCGTGATGAACTTCGAACAGGCCGTTGACGTTGCCGAAGCCCGCCGCGCGCGTCGGCACGCCGTTCTCGAGGATCAGGAAGGAGCCCTGCCCCGCGCCCGCCGGCAGAACGGGCGAGCGAATTGCCATGATCAATTCCTGGCCCGAGTTCATCTGCACGTTGACGCCGGGAACGGTGTTCAGAACCTCCGCCGGATGGTTGGCGCCGACGCTCGCGATCGTTTCGGCATCGATCACCGAGTACGCGCCCGGGTCTGTATCGAGCCGGTCGCCATAGACGACAACCACATCGCCATCGGCCGGAGCAGGCGCCGCCTTCGGGGCTGCGTGGGGCGCTTCCTGGCCAAAAGCAGGGCCGGCGAACGCCGTCATGGCCATGGCGAGTGCCGACCAGCTGGCCGTCGAGAAACGGTTGCGCACGCTTACCTCCGCAGTCTTCGGGCGACTATCTGCGCCCTTTGAATGGCCGCGGTAGAGCGATCCGCCTCAGCCAGCAAATAAACTTGCCGGCAGCAGGCCCACAATGGCGCCGGAGAGACAGGTGGCAAAAGTTCCCGCAATCAACGTCTTCCACGCGAGGGACAGGAAGACTTCTCGCTTTTCAGGGGCAATGATCGTCAACCCGCCGATCAGGATGCCGACGGAGCCGAAGTTGGCGAAGCCGCAGACAGCGTTGGCGACAATCCGCCGCGTGCGATCCGACATCGCCTCGACCGGAACTGCCGACAGGTCGATGAAGGCCACAAACTCAGTGAGGACAGTTTTTACGCCCAGGATCGAGCCCGCCTTCGCGGCCTCCTCCATCGGTACGCCCATCATGTACATCAGCGGCGCGAACATCCAGCCGAGGATGCGCTGCAGGGACAAGGGCTCGCCCCACACAGCCGGGAAGGCGCCGAGAATGGCGTTGACGATGTAGAGCAGCGCGAGAGCAGCGATCAGCATCGTGGCGATGTTGAGCACGATCTTCATGCCGTCGCTCGCGCCCGTCGCGAAGGCGTCCATGGTCGAGTGATACTCGAAGTCAGGCTCGCTCGCGCGCTCGCGAATATCGATTGTCTCCGGCACGATCGTCATCGCCACCGCAACGGCGGCTGGCGCGGCCATCAGCGAGGCGACCAGAAGCTGCGGCAATGGATTGGCCATAACGGGCGCGAGGAAGGTCACGTAGATGACCAGCACCGACCCCGCGATGGTCGCGAAGCCGGCGGTCATCACGATGAAGACCTCCGATCGCGTCATCCGCGGGATGTACGGCTTGATGAGAACCGGGGCCTCGGTCATGCCCATGAAGACGTTGGCCGAAACCGCAAGACTGGTGGCGCCGCCAAGACCCATCGTGCGCGAGAAGATGAAGGCGAACGCCTTCGTGACCCAGCGCAGCACATGCCAGTGCCACAGGATCGCTGACAGGGCGGCCACCACGATGATGAGCGGAAGAATCTGGAAGAAGAACAGCGGCGGAAGGAACTTGGCCTGCCCGGTCGCAGGATCGATCTGCGTAACGATGGTGGAGTTCGCAGCCGCATTATTGCCGACCCAGCCGAACACGAAATCGGTGCCGGCGCGTGAGGCGGCCTGCAACTGGTCGACAACGACGCCGGCCGAAGCAAGCCCGTCGCGCAGGAACGGCACGCCGTAAAGCGAGAGCGCAAACCCTATCTGGATTGCCGTCGCGCCGAGGATCACGCGCCACGGCAGCTTCCGCTTCGACTCCGACAGGAGCCAGCAAATGCCATAGATCAACAGTATCCCGAGCAAGGCCCGGCCGTTATCCCAGCCCCATTCCATGTTCAGCCCCGCCTGCCCCAGTTACGCTACTTCAGTAACTCATCCGCCAATGCGTTGGCCCCGTAAACCCCACGCAGCGCCGCGACGATCATTTCGCTCGACAGGGACACGGTGCGGTTCAGCACTGGATCGTATCCGAATGAGCCGCCAGTGGAATGGATGTTCCCGTCAAACGCCAGCCCAATGATGCGCCCGGAACGGTTGAGCACGGGCGAGCCCGAATTTCCGCCGATGATGTCGTTGGTCGAGACGAAATTGAACTGGGTCCCGGCCGGGATGGCGCTTTCCTTGCCCACCCAGCTAGCCGCCAGGTTGAAAGGATAGGCGCCCGTTGCGCGGGTCCACAGGCCGGATGCGTAGGTAAAGGGCGGAACTTCACCTTGAACCGGGTCGGTCCAGCCCTTCACCACGCCATAGGACAGGCGCAGGGTGAAGGTCGCGTCGGGATAGATCCCCTCGCCCAGAACCTCGAACCGCAGCGCGGCCAGCATTTCAGCAGCGGCAGTCGTCGGGCCGGTTACACCCTCCTCGTAGGCCTCGCGGGCGGCTCTTGCTGCGGCATCCATGCTGCGCACCAGCGCGATGGCGGGATCGTCGGACGCAAGCGCCAGTGACGGATCGTTCCACAGCCGCTTGCGGAAGTCCGGATCAGCAATCTGGGAGGAAGCCACAATGGCGGCCGCGATCTGCCCAGAGGTCCGCGAACCGAACATGGCCTTGATGGCGGGGTGATCCGGCCCGAGATACTCGCGCGACTTCTCCAGCCAGTAGGCTATCTCGAGTTTCTCAAGGAACGGCAGGACCGGAGCCTCCGCCATGACACGCCGCTCGACAGCGGGAAGTCGCGCGGGCGAGTATTCCGCCAGACGTTCTGCCTCCGGCTTGCCGGCTTCTGTGGCTGCGCGGAACAGCGAGCGCGCGTCAGCCAGCAGGACAGACCCTGCGCCGAAACGCACTTCCAGCATCTGGTACGGCAGGAATGTGCGCTTCTGTACTGCGACCAGCCCCTCGATGTCGGCGAAGGGATTGCCGAACCGCGTGCGCAGGGCGGCATCGCTCGCAAGTGCATCGCGGAGGCGCTTCTCTTCGGCAATCTTGGTCGAGAAGAATGAAGGTTCGACAAGCGCGGCGCGCTGCCCCTTGAAGACCTTGAGGCTGTTCTCAATGCCCAGCAGCGCATCGTTTACCTGACGCGCTTCTTCTTCGCCCTTCGTGCCTTCGTTCAGCATCGAGCCGCGGAGCTGCGCCATGTACTCGATACGCCAGGGCAGGAACTGATCACGCTGGAATTCCAGCTGGGAGATGGTCAGCAGACGTTCGGTGGAGCCGGGATGACCCGACACGAAGACCAGGTCTCCGGCCTTCGGGCCTACCGGATCAATCTTCAGAGGATCGACAAATCTGACGGGCTTGCCATCCCGATAGAGACGCAGCAGCGCCATATCGAGCGCATAACGCGGGAAGTTGAAATTGTCCGGATCGCCGCCGAAGAAGCCGGCCTGCAGCTCCGGCGCAAAGGCCAACCGCACATCGTCATACCGCTCATAGACGTGCAGCTTGTACTGGCCGCCGCGATAGAGGTTCACGACCTGGCAGCGCAGGCGTGGATTATCGCCGCATTTCTCACGCTCGACCTTCGCGATCTCAGCGGCGCGGGCAGTGGTCGCTGCAGCTGGCGCCAGGTTCGCCGTGACGGCCCTCACGCGCGCGGTGACATCGACGATGGACGTCAGGATCGAGGCCTCGCTCCCCGGGCAGATACGCTCTTCGGTTCGCGCGCCTGTGAAGAAGCCATCCGCGACATAGTTCTTGCCGGGGCTCGACAGCGTCGTGACGCAGCTATCGACGCAATGGTGGTTGGTGAGGACGAGACCTTCCTTGGAGACAACGGACCCAGAGCAGCCGTTCTCAAGACGAACGGAGCCAAGCCTCACACGGTCGAGCCACTTCTGGTCCGGAGCGAAGCCGTACGTCGCCTTCACCTTCGCAGCGGGGAAGTTGTCGAACGTCCACATCCCCTCTTCAGCGATGGCCACGATGGAAATCGCCGCCGCCGCGCACGCGGCCGCGACAGCACCAAGGGCGAGCCCAATTCTCATAACCAGACCTTACCTGCTCATTTGACCCCGAGGGGCCGACCGTATCAGTGAACGGAGCGGGCTCAAGCGCCCATGATGCGGCTCTCGGCCGCCATGCTTTGCCGGCAAGAGGAACCAACGAGGCAGAAACTGCCTCGAAGCAGCCGCTGGCTACCAGGCGTTTTCGCCGGTCTTCTTGAGGTACATGGAACGCTTGGGGCGCTCCATGACGCGATGCATCATGGGGATGAAGGCGTCGAGCGGCATGGACTCATATGCCGCGTCGAATGCGGGCTGGTCGTAGAGGTGGCAGAACTGGGCCGTGTATTCGAACGCTTCGTGGCCCCGGAACTGGTCGCGCGCATTCCGGTCCAAGCCAATATGGTGCCAGAAATAGTAGCCTTGGAAGATGCCGTGGTTCTCCACCATCCAGAGGTTCTTGTCCGACACGAAGGGTTTCAGGATCGCAGCTGCGATATCGGGATGGTTGAACACGCCCAGCGTGTCGCCGATGTCGTGCAGCAGCGCGCAGACGACATACTCCTCGTCCATCCCCGCCTTGTGCGCCCGCGTTGCGGTCTGCAGCGAATGCTCCAGCCGGTCGATCGGGAAGCCGCCGCAATCACCCTTCAGCAGGTTGAGGTGCGTGACGATCCGGTCGACATGCCCCTTCGAGAACACCGAGTTGGCCGCCACGATCTTCTGCCAGTCTTCGGGGGTGGCGTTGGTGAACGCCGAGAAGGTGGCGCGGCCCAGCGGCTCGTGCTCGTCATGCTGGGCGGGGACTGTCTTGAGGTCGTCGGCCATGGAAATTCCTGCACAGGCGGTCGTTTCAGGCAATCTAACAGAGTCCCGGCACTCTTGCATCCCGTCCCGATCGCGCCAAGGATCGCCTCTGTTGAGGGGACAAATGAGACTAGTTCTCGCCTGCCTTGCCCTGCTGGGCCTGCTCGCCCCGTCGGCCATGGCCGATCCGCGGCCATTCGAGCTGCGCGAGGGACAGGTGGTGATCACCGTGACGGTCAAGGACAAGGCGTTTCCTGCCCTGCTCGACACGGGCGCGACCCGGTCGCTGATCGAGACGGATCTGGCGCGCGAACTGGGCATCCGCGTGCAAAAATTCAACGGCGGCACCGTCGGAGCAGGCGGGGCGCACGTTGCCTTCGGCATGACGGATCGGAAGGTGGCCGTCGACTTCGGCCTTGGGCCGGTGTCGCAGCGCCTTGGCACGTATGAAGCCGGTCATGACTTCGCGGCGGACGGCGTTCGGCTCCTGATCGGGATGGACTTCCTCGACAACCTTGCCGTGTCGCTGGACTTCGAGCGCATGATCATCGATTTTCAACGACCGGCGGACTTCATCGCTCCGCATGGCGAAGCACTAAGGTTGATCGACGCTGGCTGGCTTCGTAATACACTGACGGTCAGTCTCGCCGGCGCGTCCGCGGAGCTTCTGCTCGACACCGCCGCCTCCAGCGCGATCCACCTCGACTCGGCGTTCGTGGACCAGACACCGGCGCTGAAAGCGCTGCCTGTATCTTCGCGTCAGATATCCGGAATCGATGGCATTCGCGACGTCGACGCTATCGTCGTGCCTCACATCACATTCGGCGGACAACCTTTCGAGAATGTGCGCGCTACGTCAGGTTCGCTGGCGCGCATCGAGTTGGGCAGCACGGATATTGACGGGATCGCAGGCGTCGCCCTCCTGAAGCGTTTCCACCTCGTGATCGATTTCGCTCGCAATCGCGTTTGGATGACGGCGAACGATTCAGCGCCATAGGCTAGACGTACTGAAGCCACGCCTTGATGACGGCTTTCACGGCCGGAAGGTTGGCCTTCAGCCCCGCGCCAGAGCCCAGTGAAGCCATCGCCCTGTCCTTCCCGAGCCATTTCAGCAACCCATTCGGATCGGGGATGGCGTCGGCGGGCGCCGCCTTTCCGGGCTTGGCGCCGAGATGAAGGACCAGCTGCACCTGATCCTTCGTGCGCCAGTTCCATGTCGCGAACCATTCGGTCGTGCGGAAGGAAAGCGAGTTCCACTTCACGCCATCACTGATCGACTTGTCGACAGAGAGGATGGTCTTGCGGACCAGCGCCACGTCAGCCTTCAGCGGATGATCGATCCCGGCGATGACCTCGTCGACTGTCGGTTCGGCCCCGGATTTCGGCTTGGCAGCTGACTTTGCCGCCGCCTTGGCAGGAGCCTTGGCGGCGGTCTTCGAGGTCATCTTTTTCGCGGGAGCCCGCACGCTCACCCAGCCATGATCATCTGGGCCATGATGTTACGCTGGATCTCGTTGGAGCCGGCGTAGATCGAGGTCTTGCGATTGTTGAAGTAGCTGCCCGCCGACGTGATCAGGTGTTCCGGCGCCGGCAGCGGCTCATTCGAGCGGCCCTCAAGGTGAGCGTATGTGTCCTGCACGAAGGGGGCGCCGTAGACGCCGGCGGCTTCGAGCACGATCTCGGTCACCTTCTGGCCGATCTCTGACCCGCGCGTCTTCATCAGCGACGACATCGCGCCAACCGACTGGCCGGAGGACAGCTTGTCGAAGATACGCCGCTCGGTTGCGTCCAGCACCTCGATCTGGATCTCGAGGTCTGCGAGTTTGCGCGCGAAATCGGGATCCTCGATCAGCGGGCGACCGCCCACCGTTTCCATCTTCGCGATCCGCCGCGCCTTCTGGAGAGCGTTGAGGTTTCCGGGCGCGTAGGCCGAGCCGCGCTCGAAGGTCAGCAGGTATTTTGCGCAGGTCCAACCCTCGCCTTCGGCGCCGATGCGATTTTCAACCGGCACCTTCACATTGTCGAAGAAGACCGAGTTGATCTCCTGCTCGCCGACAGGCGTGTCGTCCAGCGTGTTGATCGGGCTGATGGTGATGCCCGGCGACTTCATGTCGACGAGGATGAACGAGATGCCGTTCTGCTTCTTGTCCTCCTTGGATGTCCGCACGAGGCAGAAGATCCAGTCGGCCCATTGCGCGTAGGTCGTCCAGGTCTTGGAGCCATTGAGGATGTAGAAGTCGCCCTCGCGCTTTGCCGACATCGACAGGCTGGCGAGATCCGAACCCGAGCCCGGCTCGGAATAGCCCTGGCACCACCAGACATCCGAGTACGGATTGGCGGAAGGAACTTCTTCTTCTGCTCGTCAGTGCCGAACTTCATGATCACGGGAGCGCACATGCGCACCCCCATCGAGCTCATGCGCGGGGCACCGGAGAGGGACATCTCCATCTCGTAGATATACTTCTGCGTTTGGGTCCAGCCGGGACCGCCATGCTCGGTCGGCCAGTTGGTGACGAGCCAGCCCTTCTCGGCGAGTTTCTTCAGCCATGCCTTTTGGTGCTTTTCATCGAGCGAGCCATTCTTGGTCAGCTCCATGCGCTTCTTCAGGTCGTCGGTGTAGTTCTCCGCGATCCACGCGCGCACTTCATCGCGGAACTTCAGTTCCTCGGTGGTGAATTCCAGATCCATCTGATCCTCCCGAACCTTAGCTGACCCGAACCTTAACTGACTTTGTCCATGCGCGTGACCGTGGGCGCGCCTTCAAGAAAGGGGCCCATCGCCCGGCCGAGACGCTTGAAGTGCTCGAAGGCGCGGTGGGCGTCCACGGCGGCAGCGTCGGCATACTGCTCCATGAAGATGTACTTGTTCGATGCGTCGCGCACCTTGAACAGCTTGTAGAAGATGATGCCCGGCTCGTTGGCGTTGACGGCGGCCTCCAATTCAAGCGCCACCTTTTCGAACTCGGCCTGCGAACCCTCTTTCACCGTGAGTTCGGCGACTGCCCCGATCATGCGTTTCCTCCGTCTTTGCGGCGGAGAATAGGGGTTACAGCGCGCTTGTCATCTGCCAGCTTGCCGCTGCGCACCCTGAACCTGAAAGGCCCGACATGAGCGACGACCTGGCCAACCGGCGGATCGACACTGTGAAGCGGCATATGGCGCTGGAAATCACCCATGAATGGGACGAGGTCATCGCCACGTTCGACCACCCCCGCTACGAAATGTATGGCTCGGGCGTGGTGTTCGATGGCGAGGAGGCCGTGCGGGCCTATTTCGCGGCGTCACGCACACCTTTCCCCGACCAGGGGAATGAGATCATCGCCATCGCCCATGCAGGCGAAACCGTGCTGGTCGAGTTCTGGCTCACGGGCACGCACCTTGGCCCGCTCAAAGTCGGCAAGGAGACGATAGAACCCACAGGCCGCGCGTTCAAAGTCCGGATGGCGGCGACGTTCGAGTTCAAGCCGGGTTCGGACAAGATCCTCTGCGAACGTCCCTACTTCGACCAGGGCATGGTCCTGCGGGCGATCGGGCTGGCGTAAGCTTCGGCTTACTCCCCCTCGTCCGCGTAGTTCGCCTTTCCGAGCGCTTCGTTGACCCGCGCTCCGGCGAGGATGCCCGGCATTGAGTGGTTGCCTTCGTGGCAGGCGTACTCGTAGGCGGGCTGCGGCGAGGCGTTGAACACCATTTCAGCGCTCCACGGAGCCGAGAACATCTTCGGATCGGTGACCGTGAACTTGTAGAGAATTTCGCTGTCGCTCACGCGCGAGAACCGTTCCACCACCGTCGCGTCGGTCGAGAGCATGTAGGAATTCTGGAAGAAGGTGCGGAGGGTTTCGCCCGGGTTGAAGTTAGTCGTCTCTACCACCAGCGTGTCGCCTTCCCAGCGGCCTTTCGAGCGGCCCATCCATTGCGGCAGGCTCATGTCGATGTCGCCAAGCGGAATTATGCGCGCGTCGTGGTTCATCTCAACGGAGATCATCACGTAGTCGCTCGTCTGCACGAACTGATACGTGTTGTTGTACATCACGTTGATCATGGGCGGTCCGCCGGTGGAGCCGAAGCCGACAAGGCAGCGTTCGGCCATGGGGCGCGTCTCGGGTCCATCGAACGTGTTGCGGACGAAGTTCAGCGCATCCTCGAACGCCTTCCGGCCTTCGGCGTGATAGGGAATCTTGCCGTTGGGCGGGTCGACGATCCAGGACGAGCGGATTTCGCCATTGATCTTCCCGTAGTGCGTGCCGGCATCGACGTAGAAATTGTTGTATCCGCCGACATCCTGTCCGGCCTTCGGCGCGCCCGAGTTGGGATCGGTCGGCTCGCCGGCGCGAACGTTGGCGGCGGCGCGCATCTGCTCGATCCGGGTCGCTTCCTCGGGCGGGATGACCAGCGTCTTGAACTGACCCGACCGCTCCAGGCTGGTGAGAGAGACGTTGCTCCAGAAGCCCTGCAGGTCCGGCTTGCCGTCAGCGGCGCGCGGCGGCTGATAATCGGCCGATTGAGCCAGGGCGGCTGGGGCCAGCATCATGGCAAGGGCCAGGGCCGCGACCGAGCAACGGACGGTGTTCATGGTGTCTCCTCCGGAAAGTCCTGCGCATTCAGCGTCGTTTGGAGGGAGGATAGACCCCACAGCGGAAATGTCACCGGTCCAGCCGGTAACGGTCGCGGGAACTATCGTCGCGCCTCGAAGTTGTTGCTCCGAAGTGGGAGCCCCAACCATGAACATTTTCGACCGGATCAAGCAGGATCACGACGAAGCCCGCGAAGTCATCGAGAAACTGAAGGCCACCACCCCCCGCGCCGAAAAGACGCGGCGGCAGCTGTTTGACTGGCTCAAGCTGGAAATGTGGGTGCACCACAAGGTCGAGGAGGCAGTGTTCTACTCTTTCCTTCGGGAGACCAAGGAAATGCACGGCGAGGCCATGGAGGCCTACAACGAACACCACATGGCGAACGGCGTATTCGAGGAGCTCGACACCTTCCCGGTTGATTCGGAGGAATGGGGCATGAAGTTCAAGGCCCTGTCCGAACTCGTCACGCACCACATGGACGAAGAAGAGGAAGACTTCTTCCCGATGGCGAAGAAGGTCATCTCGGCTGCGGAAGCCCGGCTGATGGGCGAACAGTTCGACGCCCGCAAACGCGCCGCGCTAGCCGCGCTTGAGCCGTTGGACCTGAAGGCCGAGATGGAGAAGGCTTAGGTCGCGCTAGAGCGTCGCTTACTTCCGGCGCCTGAACAGCTTCCAGATGAACATACCGGCGGCCACCGCAATGGCCGCCGCAGATATTGCAAGAGCAATTGCCTTGAAGTTGAAGTCGACGCCGACCGTATAATTCTGATGCGCCCAGAGATAGGTAGCGACCGTCGTGCCGACCAGCAGGGCGATCAATAGCAGTACGAGCGCCCACGGGTTCATGGCCCGTCCTATTCTCCCGTGAACTTCGGCTCACGCTTCTCGAGGATGGCGGCGACGCCTTCTTCGTGATCCTTGGTGTGGTGCATCAGGCCCTGCGCGGCGGCCGACATTTCCATGATCGTGTCATAGTTTGCCTGCGTACCGTGACGCAGCAACTGCTTCGCGACGCGAAGCGAATGCGGCGGCTGCTTGGCGATCGATTGCGCCAGCGCCATCGCCTCGCCCATCAGCTGGTCGCCTGGCACAACCTTCGACACGAGGCCCCATTCCAGTGCCGTCTTCGCGTCGATCAGATTGCCGGTGAAAAGCAGTTCGCAGGCGCGGCTCATCCCGATCACGCGCGGCAGCAGCCAGGCGCCGCCATCACCCGGGATGAGGCCGAGCTTGAGGAAGGTGACGCCGTACTTGGCGTTGTCCGACGAGATGCGGATATCGGCCATGCAGGCCACATCACATCCGAGGCCAACCGCCGCGCCATTCACGGCGGCGATCAGCGGGATCTCGAGATTGTAGAGCGCGCGCACGATCATATGCACGCCGGTCTTGTAGTTGTCGCGCACTTCAGCGGGGTTGCCCGCAAACGACCCCACACGCGCCTGCATCGCCTTGACGTTGCCGCCGGCCGAGAAGCCTTTGCCCGCGCCGGTCAGGATCGCGCAACGCAGCGACTTGTCCGCGTTGATCTGGTCGCAGACATCCTTGACCGCCTGGCCATCGCCAGGCTCGCCCAGCGCGTTCATGGCGTCCGGACGGTTCAGCGTCAGGATCGCGATGGGGCCTTGTTTCTCGAGCTTGATCATGGAGCCGCTCTCCCGCCGGCAGTGTTAAATCTGCCGTAGCGATTAGCGGCCATTTGAGCGCCTGTCATCCACAGTCGCGCTCACGTGACCGGGTAACGGCCGCGTCAGGATGTCAGGGCATAGTCCATGTCGAGTTCGTCGGCGGCGTGCTGGAGGCGGCGCTCGACCGATTCAGATACCAGCGCGCGATAGGGCGCAGCCACCTTCAGCGTCAGCGTATCGCCATCGCAGGTGAGCCTCGAATGCTTCAGCAGCGCGGCTGACCGGCCGGAGAAATCGGCCGCAAGGCGCATCAGGGCGCCCAGCGCCCTCGCTCGCCCTGCCAGATTTGCATCCAGCAGCTTCTCGCTCACGTCGTTGCGGACGCCGCGCTTGAAGCGGGACGAGACAGCTAGCGCCAACGCTGCGCGATCACGATGGCTGAGGCCAGGCAGCGGCGCACGAGCCACAAGATCGAACGCCAGGTCAGCGCGGTGATCAGGGTGCAGCAGCGCGCCTATATCGACGAGGCGGCAGGCCGCAGACGTGAGACGCGCGTGCAGCGTGTACGGCGCAGCTTCGCTTGCCCACTCGGCCAGCGCGCGACCGAACTCGGCTGCCTGCTCGTCGACGATCAGGGCATCGAGGCCAGCATCCAGCGGGTCTTCAACACGCTCGGCGGGGTCGAGGCTGTCGAAGATGATCCCCTCGCGTACACCATAGGACGAGATCATCACGGTCTTGAACTTGCCCGCCTCGATCACCGCTTTCAGCACGGCGGCGGCGTACGGAATGGTTGAGGCGCGGCGCTTGGCGATTTCCTGCAGGATGTCGCCATACTTCTTGCCGGTCATGATGTCGGACAGCAGCGGCAGGAGTTTCTGCGCGTCCATCTCATAGTTCTGCAGCATGTGCAGCGGGGCACGCGTCAACTCCATGTGCAGCGTCCCGATCGTGCGCCAGGCGCCGCCGACAGCGAAGAACACATCACCGGACTTTTTCAGCTCAGGCGCAGACGACATGAGATCGCGCGCACGCGCTGCGACCTTGTCCTCGTTGAACGCACCACCCGTGTCGAGCGCGAGAGGTCCGAGCGGATAAGTCGATCCACCCTCATAGCGGCCGCCAACCAGCCGCGCGAGTTCGAGACTAGATCCGCCAAGATCGCCTGCCACGCCATCGACGCCGGGCGTCCCAGCCAGCACACCTTCGGCGGCAAAACGCGCTTCGTCGCCACCGGACAGGATGCGCAGGGTAACGCCGGTTTCTTTCTTCACGCGATCGACAAACTCTTTTCCGTCGGCCGCCTCGCGGACCGCCGCAGTCGCAAACGCGAACAGGTTCTCGACCTTCTGTGCGCGCGTGATCGAGGCGAACCGCGCGAGCGCGGAAATCGCCATCTCGACGCCTTCAGGGTTCAGCTTGCCAGTTGCGCCGAGACCGCGTCCCAGACCAGCGAGCACCTTCTCGTTGAAGCGGGGCTGCATCGCGCGTCCACGCACGTCGTAGACCACCAGACGCACGGAGTTGGAGCCCACATCCATCACGCCGATACGACGCCAGCGCAGCGGCTTGCCGGTCGATCGCGTCTTGCTGGCGGCGGTGGCGCTCATCAGCCGGCTTCAGCTCCGTATCCGTGGAGGCCGCAGCCGGAAAGACCGGCGCTAGCCCCTTGGCTTGAGCTGCGGAGGCGTGGCCAGCCGCAGCGCGCTGCCCCGGCCCGACAGGCTGGGGTTTTCGAGGAAGTAGTCGTGTGCCGAGAAGGGCTGGCGGCCCTTGCCCGTAGCGTTACGCACATAGCGTCCCTCTGGGCGCAGCGTCCAGCTTTGCGCGCGATCATTCAGATTCGCCAGCATGATCTGGTCGAGCACCTGGTTATGCACAGTCGGGTTCTTGATCGGGGTCAGGGCCTCGACGCGGCGATCCAGGTTCCGCTGCATCCAGTCCGCAGATGTAATGAATACCTTGGCTTCGTCGGACGGCAGGCCGTGGCCGGCGCCGAAACAGACAATGCGGGAATGCTCCAGGAACCGCCCGACGATGGAGCGGACCTCGATGTTTTCGGACAACCCCGGGACACCAGGTCGCAGGCAGCAGATGCCGCGCACAACCAGCTGGATTTGCACGCCGGCCTGGCTCGCCCGGTAGAGGGTGTCGATCACGTTCTCGTCCACCAGCGCGTTCAGCTTCGCCCAGATCTGCGCCGGACGGCCAGCCTTCGCGTGGGCGATCTCTTCCTCGATCAGGCCGACGAGGGTCTGGCGCAGGTTGATTGGCGAGATCGCCATCGCTTCCATCGCCTTGGGCTTGGAATAGCTGGTGACGTAGTTGAAGAGGCGGCCGGCATCGCGGCCGATGACCTCGTCCGCGGTGAACAGCGAGAGGTCGTCATAGATGCGTGCGGTGATCGGGTGGTAGTTACCGGTGCCAACGTGTGTGTAGGCGCGCAGGCTCCCCTGCTCGCGACGCACGACGAGGCTGACCTTGGCGTGGGTCTTCAATTCGATGAAGCCGTAGACGACCTGCACGCCAGCGCGTTCAAGATCGCGGGCAAGGCGCAGGTTCGCTTCCTCGTCAAAGCGAGCCTTGATTTCGACCAGCGCGGTGACGTTCTTGCCGGCTTCCGCCGCCTCGATCAGTGCCGCCACGATCGGCGAGTTCTTTGAGGTGCGATAGAGCGTCTGCTTGATGGCGATGACTTCAGGATCGCGCGCGGCCTGACGAAGGAACTGTGCGACAACATCGAACGATTCATAAGGGTGGTGGACAAGAATGTCCTTCACGCGGATGGCGGCGAAGATATCGCCGTTGTGCTCGCGGACCCGTTCCGGGAAGCGCGACTCGAACGGCTCGAACACCAGCTCCGGACGGCCATCGACGATCAGCTCGCGCAGCTGGTTCATGCCCATGATGCCGTCGACCTCGACGATATCCATCGGCTCGGCCTCGATCTCGGCGATGAAGAACGCCTTGAGGTCTTCCGGCGCGCTGCGGTCGATCTTCAAACGCACGATGCGGCCGCGACGGCGCTGTTTCAGGAGGATCTCGAACTCGCGCACGAGATCCTCGGCCTCTTCCTCAATCTCGATATCGCTGTCGCGGATGACGCGCAGGATGCAGCGCCCCTTGGAGACGCAGTCGGGGAACAGCGTGTCCAGGAAGAGCGTGATGACGTCTTCCAGCGTGATGAAACGACGGCCCTTGGGCCCAGCCGGCAGCTCCATGAAGCGCCCAACGTGTGTCGGGATCGGCACAAGCGCGCGCAGCTTCACGCCGTCGGTCTGGCGCAGCAAGGTGAACCCCACCGCGAAGCCTTGGTTCGGCAGGAATGGGAAGGGGTGTGACGGATCGATGGCCAGTGGCGTGAGGACGGGGAAGACGCGCTCGAGGAAAAGCTGGCGCAGCCACTCGCAATCGCCGTCGCTGAGATCGTCTGCGTCGACCACGGCAAGGCCGGCGCGCTTCATCTCAGTGCGGATTTCCTTCCAGATGCGCTGCTGCTCATTCTGCAGCTGGCCTGCTTCGGCCGCGATGCGATCGAGCTGCTGGGACGGCGTGAGCCCATCCGAGCTTATGCGCGTAATGCCGGCGCGCACTTGCTGGCGCAGGCCGGCGACGCGGACGGAGTAGAACTCGTCGAGGTTGGAGGCCGAGATCGAGATAAAGCGCAGGCGTTCGAGCAGCGGATGGCGGCGGTTTTCCGCCTCTTCCAGCACGCGCATGTTGAACTTTAGCCAGCTGATCTCGCGGTTGAAGAATCGCTCCGGCGTGTTCCACAGCGGCGACGTGACCGCGCCGGCCCCGACATCCTTGCGGGATGAGGAAACAGTGCTCGCTTCACGCGTCTTGTCGCTGCGGTCCGCCATTTCGGCCCGGTCCACCATCACCATCAAGTCCCAACTTGGGCCGATCTTTCGCCGGCCCTGAAGAAACCGATTACCATCAATCTGTTACGGATGTTTTGTCCGTGGGCGAAGTTTACCCCGGGTCCATGCCCAAGGCGACCAGCACCGCCCGGGCCGATCTTAGCCCCTCCGCACGGCGGGGAGTGCGCTCGATCTGGTCGGCCACGCGGGCGACGGCGGACCAGGAACGCTCCATCCGGTTGGACAGGTAGACCACGGATTCCTCAGGTAAATTGAGGTGTCGGAGAGATGAATCCTCGCGCAAACGGGCGGCCAAGGTTTCGTCATCCGGCGGCTCGATATGGGCGACCGGGATGGCCACGAGGCGGGAACGCAGGTCTGGCGGCTGGTCGAACCAGCCGGCGGGTTCCGTGGCGCCGGAGAGCAGAACCGGAGCTCCGCGATCGCGGCAGAGGTTGAGGGTGGCCAGCAGGGCCAGGCCGGCCCCCGGATAGTTGGCGTCGTCGATGGCCAACGCTGACACAGACAGTTGGGCGATTTCATCCATAGAGGCGGTGGAGAGCGCCTCCCCTGTCACGAGCGCAGCGCCTGCCTGCCCGGCCCACCAGCGCAGCAGGCGCGACTTGCCCGAGGCGGCATCGCCAACGAGCGCCAACTGCGCGCCGGGCCAGAGCTTCCAACGGCGCAGCGCGCCAACGGCGGCTGCGTACGAGCCGGTCTCGATCAGCGGACGCGCGTCCGCGTCTGCGCGGGGAAAATCGAGATGAAGTTGCCGGCCAGCGTCGTCGCCAGCGCGGGACGGCGGTGTCATGGCGAACCGACAGCCCTGAGCAGCCAGCCGCCGGAGACGTTGGCGATGTCGATGCCGCGCGCGCGCAGGTCTGAGGTCAGCTGATCCGGGCGGCCGGCATAGCTGAACGAGATGTCGGCGCCAGCGGTGGTGAGCGCTTCGATCTTGAGATCGCTGATCAGGCGCGAACCTTCCAGACCCTTTTTGATCTTCACCCACTCCTGCAGATCGCGAAACGTCGCCACGAGCGACAGGCTTGTAGAGCCGGTAGAGCGAACGATGGAGGCAGCTTTCCACGCGCGTTCGAGCGCAGCAACAGCGCCAGTCTGCGCAGACGGTAGGCTGACGAACGGACCGGCGGTGGTGATTTCCGCCTGTGGCGCATTGGGGCGCATGTCGAAGAGGCGCACATAGTATTGCGCGCCCTGCTGGAAGATTTCGGCGATCACGCCATGGTCGGCGCGGGTCGACTGGATTTCGGACTGGACCTCGTTGGCGACGGGGCGACGAGACCAGCCCTGAGCAGACGCCACGTAGGGTGTGAGGACGGTGTCGTCGGATTTGCCGGTCCACTGGCTGGCCCACGCGGTCGAGTCGATACCGCCGGAGGCGACAGGCACGATCAGCGCGAGCGCAGCCTGCGTGTCGACATACGGCACGCCGCGCTGTTCGAGGTATTCCCGCACGGCGTCGGCGCGGAAGGACCAGGTGATCACCCCGGTCGAGTGAACGCCACCCGAGACGGCCGTGGACTTGATCTGTCCCTGCGTCTCGGAGCTGCGATAGAGGCGCGAGACGGCCGAGGCCTCGATCGGCTGGCGCGCGGCTGCGCGATCTTCCGGCAGGGTCAGCCGTTCGATCAGGCGGGCGGCGCCGGCGAGGCGGGCTTCATCCCGGCCCTGCTGCGCGGCCTGGGCGCTGGTGGGGGCGACCTTGTCGACCACCAGGTCCTTGACCCTGTAAGGGTCGGCCAGCGCGGTTGCGCAGAGCATTGCGGCGGCGACGAAAAGCGTTGCGAATCTGATCACTTGTCTCATGGCGAGGGACCATAGCGGCGGCTTCCGGCCATTGTAAGGCGGGTTGTGCATGAATGCCGCGTAAGGGTGGCCAGAGTCTGGCCTGCACCCGGCGCGCATGTTACTGGCGCGACATGTCAAAACCGGATTCTTCCAAGCCCCTCACCTATCGCGATGCAGGCGTCGATATCGACGCGGGCGAGGAGCTTGTGGATGCCATCAAACCGATGGCCGCCTCGACCCGCCGACCAGGCGCAGCGGGCGACCTTGGCGGATTTGGCGGGTTGTTTGACCTCAAGGCTGCAGGGTTCAAGGACCCCATCCTCGTTTCGGGAACGGACGGGGTCGGCACCAAGCTGATGCTGGCCTTCGCCACGGGGAGGCACGAAACGATCGGCATCGACCTCGTGGCCATGTGCGCCAACGATGTCCTGGCGCAAGGCGCCGAGCCGCTCTTCTTCCTCGATTATTTCGCCACCGGAAAGCTTGAGACCGGTATCGCTGCGAAGGTTGTTTCTGGAATCGCCGAAGGTTGCCGGCAGGCAGGCTGCACTCTGGTGGGCGGCGAAACCGCCGAGATGCCGGGCATGTACGCGCCGGGGCATTATGATCTGGCTGGATTTGTCGTGGGGGCGGTCGAACGCACCGACGTTCTTCCGAAGACGGACGAGATGAAGGCAGGCGACGTTCTCGTAGCCCTGCCCTCGTCTGGTCCGCACTCGAATGGCTATTCGCTGATCCGCAGGATCGTGGAGCGCACGGGGCTCGCGCTCACCGATTGCTCGCCGTTCGACGACAAGAAGACATTGGGCGAGGCGCTGCTCGCGCCGACGCGGATCTATGTGAAGTCCGTTCTGCCGCTGATCCGCATGAAGCGCATCAAGGGGCTGGCGCACATCACCGGCGGAGGCCTTACCGAGAACGCGCCGCGCATGTGCCCGGATCATCTTGTACCCAAGATTGACTACAAGGCCGTCACCCTGCCGCCGGTGTTCGACTGGCTGCAACGCGCGGGTTCGGTCTCCGATGAAGAGATGCGCCGCACGTTCAACTGCGGCGTCGGCCTTGTGATGGCGGTTGATCCGCAGGTGGCCAATCCGCTGATGGAGCGACTGGCGAACGAAGGCGAAGCCCCGTTCGTGATCGGCGAACTGGCTAACGCGTGACTCCCAAGCGGCTGGGCATCCTGATTTCCGGACGCGGCTCCAACATGGAGGCGCTGTTGAAAGCAGCGCAGGCGCCGGGGTGCCCGTATGAGCCGGTGATTGTCATTTCCAACAAGCCGGGCGCAGGCGGGCTCGCGCGGGCGGGCAATTATGGCGTCCCCGGCACAGCCATCGACCACAAGCTCTATGGCCCGGACCGCGAAATCTTCGAGCGCGCGGTCGACGCGGAACTGAAGGCAGCGGGCGTTGAACTCGTGGCGCTGGCTGGATTCATGCGCGTGCTTACGCCGTGGTTCGTGAATGAATGGGCGGGGCGACTGATCAACATTCATCCCTCGCTCCTTCCAAAATATCCGGGTGTGGACACGCACAAGCGCTGCCTCGAGGCGGGTGATGCCGTGCATGGTTGCACGGTGCACCAGGTAACGACGGGCGTGGATGAAGGGCCGGTGATCGGCCAGGCGGAGATCGACGTCATCGCAGGAGACACGCCCGACACGCTGGCGGCGCGCGTGCTCAAGGCCGAGCATGCGCTCTATCCGCGCTGCCTCGCAGCGGTCGCGCGCAAGGCCGGCACGCGAACTGCAGAGACGGTCGTGGTCGATGACGTTGAGGTTCGGCTCTTAGCCCCGGCTGAGGCGTAGGCCCCCACACAACGATCAATCCTCGCCGATGACTTCGGCGGCTTCCTTGTTGAGCGCTTCGGCTTCCTTGCGCGGAACGACCAGAGGCGCAGGCTGCGTCGTGGCGATGTTGCCACGCATCAGAGTGAGCCCGGCGCGCAGGCCGCCTGCGATCTGCATTTCAAGACGCTGTTCGTCCCGACGGCGAACTTCGCCGATGATTTCGTCCGCTTCTTCTTCCTCGACACCGAGATCGACCAGCACACGGCGGCCGAACACGATCGCGGACTCCAGCACTTCACGAAGCTGGTACTCAACGCCGGCATTGATGAGGCGGATTGCGTGGCCGCGATCGAAGGCCCGGACAAACAGTTTGGCGTGCGGGAATTCGGCCTTGCAGAGTTCCACGATCTTGTCGGCCGCTTCCTGCTTGTCGACGCAGACGAGGATGGCCTCCGCCGTGTGAGCGCCGGAAGCATGCAGCACATCGAGACGTGTTCCATCGCCGTAGTAGACCTTGAAGCCGAACTGACCGGCCGCGCGGATCATCTCCACGTCGACCTCGATGATCGAAACGTCGATGCCCTTTGCCAGCAGCGGCTGTGAGACAACCTGGGCGAATCGGCCGAAGCCGATGAAGAGGACGCGGCCATGCAGGTCTGTCGCCTCCTCGATGCCGGCCATCGACTGCTTTTCCTTGGGCAGCAGCCGTTCCATCGCGATGACGACCAGCGGGGTTAGCGCCATGGAGAGAATGACGACGGCGGTCATGCCCGCAGATTCGTTCTCGGACATGACGCCCGCGCCCAGGGCTTCGGCAAACAGGACGAAGGCAAATTCACCGCCCTGCGCGAACAGCGCAGAACGCCGAAGGGACTCGCGATTGTTCGCCCCGAAGAGACGCGCGACCACATAGATGCCGAACGACTTGACCAGCATGAAGGCAAGGACGCCGCCAATGATCAGCTGCCACTGCGCGACAACCAGCGGCAGGTTCAGCGACATGCCGACGCCAAGGAAGAACAGGCCGAGGAGGATGCCGCGGAACGGCTCCACGTCGGCTTCGAGCTGGTGGCGGAAAGTCGATTCTGAAAGCATGACCCCCGCGAGGAACGCGCCCATGCCCATGGACAGGCCGCCCCAGTCGAGGAAGTAGGCCGCACCGAGCACAACCAGCAGCGCAGCCGCGGTCATCACTTCACGCGCGCCGGAGCGCGCGAGAATGCCGAAGATCGGGTTCATCAGCCATTTGCCGGCGATGAAGACCAGCGCCACAGATCCAACGGCGATGCCGAGCGCCTGCCACCATGGCTGGGTCGGGCCTGCGTCGGCGGTCGCGGGGTTGAGGCTCGCGAGAACCGCGACGAGCGCAAGCAGTGGGATGATCGCGAGGTCTTCCAGCAGAAGGATGGCGACAGAGCGTTGCCCGCTTGGCGCATTCGTTTCGCCGCGGTCGTCCATCATCTTCATGATCACCGCGGTAGAGGAAAGCACGAAGCCCATCGCGCCAATCACAGCGGCGGCGGGCGGCAGGCCGAACAGCATGGCGACGCCAGAGAGCAGCGCGCCACAGGCGAGAACCTGCGTGGCGCCAAGGCCGAAGATATCCCGCCGCATGGCCCACAGCTTGGCCGGACGCATTTCGAGTCCGATGAGGAACAGGAACATCACGACGCCGAGTTCGGCGACGTGGATGATGGTTTCGGGATCACTGAACAGGCCGAAAGAGGCAAGCGGGCCAAAGGGACCGATGAAGAGACCCGCAGCGAGATAGCCAAGCACCGCGCCAAGGCCGAGGCGACGGAAGATGGGAACTGCAACCACGCCGGCCGCCAGCAGGATCACCGCATGACCAAGGTCCATCCCGCCTGCAGCTTCAGTCGCCATGCCGTATCCGCTCCTGGACTTTCGTCTCCCGTACGCGAAAGGCGACGCTGGCCGCAAGCAGAAGTGCGACGCCGCCCACGATGACGCCGAGAATGGCCGCAATGAGAGGCGCGACGCCGTAGACCTGCGTCTCCCTGTTGGAGAAGCCCCAGATGGCGGCAATGGCGCAGGCGGCGGCGACACCAAGGGATACCCTGATGGTCATGGCCGGATGACGCATGGCGATAGAGACGCCGCGCTTCGTTTTCAGATTGTAGTGCGCCAGCACCTTCATGGCCTGGCGCGTTTCGCCCGACGACACGGGCACACGAAGAGTGATGTAGTTGAATCCGAAGCCCGTGCCGCTCGCGCCCTGCGTTTTCTGGGCTCGCATTGTGAACTCAAGGCACGAGGGCGCGCCCTGCAGGTATTCGACTCCGATAAGATCAATCAGTCCGCCCGGCGTGAGTTCGTGAAAGCCGCCATCGAGGATCACGGCCCTCGTCGCGAAGATGACCTCGCCATCGCGATAGGCGCCGCTGTGCATCATGTTGAAAGCACGGCCAGCCGCGGTCCATCGTACGTCCTGCTCGCGGAACGCGGCCGATTCAGCGGGTGTGAGCTTCCAGCGAGCGATCTCGTTCTTGCCTTGCTCCAGCGCCTCCTTCCGTAGGCCGCTGACGCACGCGTTGATGAAGGCGAAAATCGAGAGCGGAGCTATCGCCCATCCCACAGCTATCAACACAATGCAGAGCGGCGTCTCGCCCTGAGTTTCCTTCATGACCAACCCGGTGATGCCCATGAGCACTCCGCCGAGCGCAAGGCCGCCTGAGATGAGGAGGGTCTTGCGAGTGTCGCGCATCTTGCCCCCCTTTCTACACCGCTAGCGCAGACGCTTCTCGAATTCCGCGAAGAAAGTGTCGGCGTCTTCGGTGAGGCGCTTTTCCATGCGACGGAAGAGTTCCAGCACTTCCTCACCCGACT
>Ga0116177_10000685_pt1 | contig 25093 bp, 22 predicted proteins | sample AD_STIC10_MetaG_FD_89750 | JGI IMG/M metagenome (GOLD analysis project Ga0116177, IMG submission 89750) | Active sludge microbial communities of municipal wastewater-treating anaerobic digesters from USA - AD_STIC10_MetaG | ecosystem: Engineered > Bioreactor > Anaerobic > Digestate | place: USA... | reverse complement strand
GCACACGCGCCCCGGCGATTGCCCGGCGCAGCAGCACCGCGTCGTTGCGCGGCAAGGCGTCGAGCAGCGCGAGCGCCTGCGCATCACGGTCCTGCTCGATCAGCCAGTCGGCATAGGCCAGCGTCGTGTAGGCCTCGGGCGCGGCCCGCAGTGCCGCGGCGAAGGCGACCTCGGCCGCCTGCGGACGGCCGGCCCGCCACTGCGCCTCGGCCACGGTCGTCAGCAGCCAGTTGCGGGTGGCACCGTCCAGGCGCGGCGTGGCCGCGAGCCGCTGCAGGCGGGCCACGGCGCCGTCGACCTGGCCGCGCAAGGCGTCGTTCTCGGCGCGACAGGCCTGGGCATGCAGGCTCGCGCCGGCCGCCGCCACGCCCTCGCAGGCGGCGTCGGACGCGGTGTAGCGCCCCTGCACGCGGTGCAGCGTCGCCAGCACCAACCAGGCCTGGGCATTGCGCGGTTCGCGCTGCACCAGGCGTCCGAGCTGCGCGATCGCGTCGTCGAACTCGTGCAGGTACTGCAGCACCGTCGCCCGCAGCAGAACCACCGCCGGCGGTGCGGTGTCGGCCGGGCCGAAGCGCTGCAGCACCGCCAGCGCCTGGCCCGCCGGGCGCGGGTCGCCGGCATCGTGCGCCAGCGCGAGCTGGCCGCGGGCCAGCGTCACGGCCGCCTGCGCGTCCAGCGGCTGCCGGGCAAGCGTGCGCCGCAGCCGGCGCTCGTCGGCGCGCGCGGCGCCGGCGGCGGGCAGGATCTCCAGCACCTGGGCGTCGTCGGTCGGGACCAGCGGTTCGGCGGCCGCGAACAGCGGCAGCGCCATGCACGCGGCCAGCATCAGTCGTTTCATCGGGAACTCCGGTGTCGATCGGTCGCGGTGCCCCGCGGCGCCAGCGCACCGCGGGGCACGCGGCGCGTCACTTCAGGGCCTGCGCGTCGGCGTCGTCGGGGCGCGGCGGCGCGAACGTCGCCAGGTCCAGCGGTTCCTGCGCGTCGCTGTCGCTGCCGACCAGCGTCGCCAGGAAGGCCAGCATCCCGGTGACGCTCTGGCTGGCGCTGTCGGGCACGGACGGCGCGGTGGGCGTCCCGGTGCCGTCGCCCCCACCGCCGCCGCAGGCCGAGAGCGCAGCCGCCAGCGCGGCGGCAGCCATTGCATGTCGCATCGTCATGGCCGGCTCCTCACATCGCGCCCGGCGTGGGCGTGGCCAGGTACGGGAACTTCGGCAGCAGCGGCACCACCGCCTGGTCGACGGCGTCGTGCAGCTTGAAGGCCGTGGCGCCCAGCGGCACGTTGGCCGGCTTGCAGTCGGCGCCGAGGCCGAGGGCGTTGGTCGTGCCGTTGGCCATGCACAGCCCGCCCATCACCGCGACCAGCGAGATGTCGACCACGTCGTCCTTCGGCCGGCGGCCGTTCGGGTAGCCGGCGTTGTCGGTGCCGCCGGCCAGCAGGTTGCCGACGATGCCCAGCCGGTTCTGCTGCGCCTCGGGCGTCGCCGGGATCGCGGTGTTCAGGCGCAGCATCTCCGAAGGCGTCACCCGGGCCGGCTGGTTGACGCCCTTGATGCCGGTGAGGAAGGTCGTCACGAGGTCGGTGCGCGGCAGGTTCTTCGGTGCGATGCCGGGCAGGTTCAGCGCGATCTCCAGCAGCGCCGGCAGCGTCGGGTGGGTCACGTAGTCGGCGAACTGGCCGTCGTCGCGCGGCTTCGAGCCGTTGAAGCGGTCCTTGTCGGGCAGGCCGATCACGACCTCGTTGACCAGCGGCATGCCCAGGCGCGAGACCTGCGTCCACGCGCCGCCGCTGATCTCGGTCTTCGACAGGCCGGGCCGGGGCGTCGGGTCGAGCAGGCGGCCCTGGCGCAGGCTCGCGGTGGTCCACGCGCCGATCACCGGGTCGCCGCCCTTGACCAGGCAGCTCTGGTGCACCTCGAGCGCGAGCGTCGTGACGTTGGCGTCGTCGATCGTGTTCGGCACGGCGTTGATCAGCGCCGGGTCCGTGATGACCTCGACCTTGGCGTTGACCAGGTCGAAGATCGTGCCCAGGTTCACCGCGAACGGATCCTTGCGCTGGCCCACGAACACGCGACCCGGCATCGCACAGCCCGGGATGTTGACCTCGTAGACGTGCCGGGCGGCGTAGCCCGCGTAGTCCGGAATCGTCTTCGTGCCGATGTTGTCCACCGGCTTGTCGAAGACCTTGCCGCCGCCGGCGGCGTTCGTCACGGCGTCGCGGCGCCCGGCCCGGCGGTCGCCACGCACGACGTCGAGCGTGAAGGTCTCCTTCACGTTCAGCGCCGGCGACGCCCGGTCGGTCACCTGCCCGGCCTGGATCAGCGGAATCGCCACGTTCTTCTCGCCGACGGGCAGCGTGATGCCCTTGAGCTTGTTGTCGAAGCGGAACTGGAAGCTCAGGTCCTCCTTCGCGTCGCCGTCGTTGTCGACGAGGATCTCGTAGAGCGCGTTCGGGTCGAGCGCGAAGTAGTTCGGTCCGCCGTACGGGGCCTGCAGCGGCAGGTAGTTGGCGATCATCGTCACGTAGCCGTCGCGGCCCGGCTCGTAGCTCTTGAACAGGTACAGGTCGGTGGCATCGACCTTGGGCTGGGTGGTGATGAACGGCGCCTCGCGGTGGCTCGAGGCCAGGGCCGGCGCGGCGGCCAGGGCGACCAGGGCCGCCATCGCGGCGGCCACGGGCGCCAGGCGCCCGGTGTACGGTGTGGGATGCATGGGTCTCTTCCTTCGTGCGTCTGCGGTGCGGCCCCGTTCGCCGGGGCCGAGGGCGGTGGCGCCGTCCCCTGGGGATCGCGGCGCCTGTGCCCTTTACGCCGGCCTGCCGGAATCGGATGCAGGCCGCAGGAAATCGAAGAGACGGATCGTTCGCGGCCCTAGGCCTGGCGCATCGCGCGCACGCGCTGCTCGATCTCCTGGCGCAGCCGGCGGCGCGTCTTCGCCGCCTCCGAGCGGCGCTTCTGGTCGGGCGTGACCAGGTCCAGCGGCGGCACCGGCACGGGCTTGCGATCGTCGTCCACCGCCACCATCGTGAAGAAGCAGCTGTTGGCGTGGCGCACCGACTTCGTCCGGATGTTCTCGGTGACGACCTTGATGCCGATCTCCATCGAGCTCGTGCCGGTGTGGTTGACGCTCGCCAGGAAGGTCACCAGCTCGCCGACGTGGACCGGCTCGCGGAACATCACCTGGTCGACCGACAGCGTGACGACGTAGCGCCCCGCGTAGCGGCTCGCGCAGGCGTAGGCCACCTGGTCGAGCAGCTTCAGGATGGTGCCGCCGTGCACGTTGCCGGCGAAGTTGGCCATGTCCGGTGTCATCAGCACCGTCATCGAGAGTTCGTGGTGGGGCAGGTTCATGGCGGTCTCCGGTTGCATGCGGTGGGACTGGCGTTCAGGAGGTGTGAGCGTACCCAGGCGGCCCTCACACCGTCTCAGGGGCGCAGTGCCCGGGCGGGCTCGCGCGACGGGTCCTCGAGCCAGCGGCTGAACTCGTCCGCCAGGCGCTCGCTTTCGCGCAGCGCGCGCGACCAGGCGTCGACGCGGGCCGGCAGGTCGTCGCCGAAACGCTGGAAGTCGCTGCGGTCCGGCAGCTTGCCACCCGGCAGCGTGGCCACCCACTCGGCGCTCGGCGACAGCACGATCACGTTGTCGAGCCGGGAGGTGGCACGGTGGCGCTGGCGCCAGGCCTTGTCGAGCCAGCCGGGGATGACGGTCTTCTGGAAGTGCGGGTAGAGCACCAGGCCCTCGGTCATCGCGGCGTAGTCGAGGTGCAGGTGGTAGTCGGTGATGCCGCCGTCCCAGTAGGCCCCGTCCGGCGCGCCGGGAATGTCGTGCACGGCCTCGAGCCAGAACGGGATCGAGCAGCTCGCCAGGACGCAGGGCTGCAGGTTGGCCGCCGACAGCGCGACCCCGTGGGTGCGGAAGTCGTGCAGCGGGACCGGCAGCGGCTCGCGCGGATCGGAGAACACCACGCGTTCGAGCCAGCCCCCCATCGCCCGGCGGCTCATTGCGTTCGCCGCGAAGGCCCCGAGGTAGCCCAGCGGGGTGCGCAGCCGCCCCTCGCGGCGCAAGAGGTGCCGCCCGCGGCTGGTGAACACGTGCAGCCGGAAGCGGCCGTGGCCGAGCACCTGCGCCTCGCGGCCGCCGAAGCGCGCGGCCAGCGTCGCGCCGAAGACCCGGCTCACGTCGCGGGCCTTCGGCGGCCGGCCGGGCGCGTGGGGGTAGTCCTGATGCACGTAGTCGTCGGCCAGGCCGGCGAACGCGGCCTCGACGTCGCCCAGGCAGGCGCTGGCCATGCGCCAGGCGCCGATCGACGCCCCCAGCAGGTGCACGCTCGGCCCGTCACCGGCAAGCCAGCGGCCGAAGATGTAGCGGTCCAGCGGGTTCAGGACCAGGCCCTTGGGCCCGCCGGCCGCCGCCGGGATGGCGCGCACGTCGTGCGGAGACAGGCCCTGCGCGCGCAGGTGCTGCAGGGCGCGCGGGCCGGCATGGATCTCGAGCGCTTTCATGCCGGCACTGTATCGACTGCGCGGCGGCGCGCTCTGTCAGGCACGATCGGCACGATTGGCACCAAGGTTGACGCATCACAAGCCTTGGCCACGAAGCGCCCCGGACGGGGCCGTGCGCAGCGCCTATCGTGTCTCCGAGCCGTGTCCCCGAGCCGGTCGCGCCCCGACCGGCCGTGCCACGGAGGAGTTGGCGCCATGAGATTCCCTCGTCCGATCGACCGCTGGCTGTGCCGCGCCCTGCTCTTTGTCGCCGCGCTTGGGCCGTCGCTGGCGGCGCAGGCCCAGGTCACGCAGGACTGGCTGGTGAGCACGCCCAACACCTACGGCAACATGATCGCGCTGGACGCCGCCGACAACGTCTACGTCGCCGGCGCCGTGCCCTGGTCGTCGATCACGCTGACCAAGCGCAGCCCGGCCGGGGCGCTGCTGTGGCAGCGGTCCTTCGGCAACGCGGGAACCGGCGTGCGCCCTTCCTGGGTCACGGTCGACCGCGCCGGCAATGCCATCGTCACAGGCACCCTCGTGCGCGTGGACGGCACGACCCCGATCGGCCGCATCGTGCTCAAGTACGACCCGGCCGGGACCCTGCAGTGGAAGGAGGTCTTCGCCCAGCAGACGGCGTCGACGGTGCGCGTGCTCACCGACGGCGCCGACAACGTCTACGTGCTCGGGGCAGGCGTGTCGACGCTGGACAACATCACGATGAAGTACGCGCCCGACGGCACCCGCCTCTGGGCGCGCACCGGCAATGCACCGGTCGGATTCTCGACCGCCGGGGTGCTCACGCCGAAGGGACAGTTCGTGATCGGCGGCAACGTGCTGCTGCAGGGCACCGTCGTCGCCTACGACACGAACGGCTCGCAGTCCTGGAGCGTCACGACCGCCGGCCGCACGGTGCTCGACATCGCCGTTGGGCCGGCAGGCGAGGTCCTCGTCGCCGGTGGCGACCACACGACACCCGGCACTTCCGGCTTCGCCGTCACGAAGTACGACGCGAACTTCAACCGGCTGTGGAGCCGGTCGTACCCGGTGGGCCAGAGCGCGGTCAAGGTCGGCGTCGACTCGAGGGGCAACGTGTTCGTCACCGGCACGACCGGCAACTACCTGAACTGGATGACGATCAAGCTCGACCCGGGCGGCAATCTGCTCTGGTCGCGAACCTACGATGCGCACCGCTACAACGACGAGATCCCGCGCTTCCTGATCGTCGGTGCCGACGACGCCGCCTACCTGACCGGCCAGGGCGGCCCGGGCCCGGTGTCGGGCAGTCTGAGCGACCTGCGAACGGTGACGCTCAAGTACGCGCCCGACGGCACGCAGGCCTGGGTGGCCACGACCTTCGACTCGGTGCGCGGCCTGGGCGTGCGGCTGGGTCGCGACAACGCGGTCTACGTGGTGGGCGAATCGCCGCAGATGGTCGTGCGCTACGGGCAGTCCGCGGCGCCCAACCAGCCCCCGGTGGCGGTGGTCTCGGCCGACAAGACCACCGGCGCGTCGCCGCTGGGCGTCAGCTTCAGTTCGGCCGGTTCGAACGACCCCGACGGCGCCATCGTCCAGTACGAATGGCGCTTCGGCGACGGCACGACCTCGATCCAGCCGAATCCGTACCATGTCTTCGGCCCCGGCACCTACTCGGTCACGCTGAAGGTCGTCGACAACGCCTTCGCCAGCGCGATCTCGGCACCGATCACGATCCGCTCGACCGCTGCGCTGCCGGTGGCCATCGCGCTGAGCGTCTCGCCGACGCGCGTCGCCGGTGGCTCGGTGGCCACGGGCCGGGTCACGCTGCAAGGCAACGCCGGTGGCATCGTCGAGCTGCGCAGCAGCAACACGGCGGTGGCGACGGTGCCGGCCAGCGTGCTGGTGCCGGCCGGTGCGAACTCGGCGAGCTTCGCGGTGCGCACGCTGCGCGTGACGCGCGACACGGCCGTGCAGATCATCGGGTCGACCGCCGCGCCGAGCAGCGTCGGCGCCACCCTGACGGTGACGCGATCGAGCCTGCTGGGCGCGACCGTCGCGCCCTGAAGGTCAGCGCCGGCCCTGCAGCTTGGCGAACGCCGCTTCCATCGCCGACGGCGCGGCCGCGCCGCCTGCGCTGCGCGACGCCGGCCGCTCGCCGCGCCCGGCCGGGCGGAAGGCATTGCCCTCGCCCTTGGCCGGCGGCTTCGCGTCGAGCTTCATCGTCAGCGCAATGCGCTTGCGCGCCAGATCGACCTCGAGCACCTTGACCTTGACGATGTCGCCGGTCTTGACGATCTCGCGCGCGTCGTTGACGAACTTGTTCGACAGCTGGCTGACGTGCACCAGGCCGTCCTGGTGCACGCCCAGGTCGACGAAGGCTCCGAACTGCGCGACGTTGCTGACCGTGCCTTCGAGCGTCATGCCCGGCTGCAGGTCCTTCAGGTCCTCGACGCCGTCGTTGAAGCGCGCCACCTTGAAGTCCGGGCGCGGGTCGCGGCCGGGCTTCTCGAGCTCGGCGAGGATGTCCTTCACCGTGATCGCGCCGAAGCGGTCGTCGGCAAAGGCCTCGGGCCGGAGCGCGCGCATCACGTCGCTGCGGCCCATCACCTCGGCGGCCGGCTTCTTCACCGCGACGAGGATGCGTTCGACCACCGGGTAGGTCTCGGGGTGCACGCCCGTCTGGTCGAGCGGGTTCTCGCCGCCGCGGATGCGCAGGAAGCCCGCGCTCTGCTCGAAGGTCTTCGGCCCCAGGCCCGCCACCTCGCGCAGCTGCTGGCGGCTGCGGAAGGCGCCGTTCGCATCGCGCCAGCGCACGATGCTCGAGGCGACCGCGGCGCTCAGCCCCGACACGCGCGACAGCAGCGGCGCCGAGGCGGTGTTCAGGTCGACGCCCACCGAGTTGACGCAGTCCTCGATGACCGCGTCCAGGCTGCGGGCCAGCTCGCTCTGGTTGACGTCGTGCTGGTACTGGCCGACGCCGATGCTCTTGGGCTCGATCTTCACCAGCTCGGCCAGCGGGTCCTGCAGGCGGCGCGCGATGCTGACCGCACCGCGCAGGCTGACGTCGAGCTCGGGCAGCTCCTTGCTCGCGTACTCGCTGGCGGAATACACCGACGCGCCGGCCTCGCTGACGACCACCTTCTCGAGCTTCACGTCGGGCGCGAGCTGGGCGATGCGCTTGATCAGGTCGGCGGCCAGCTTGTCGGTCTCGCGGCTCGCGGTGCCGTTGCCGATGGCGATCAGGTTCACGCCGTGGGTGGCGACCAGCCGGCCCAGCACGTGCAGCGCCCCTTCCCAGTCGCAGCGTGGCTCGTGCGGGTAGACGGTGGCGGTGTCGAGCACCTTGCCGGTCGCGTCCACCACGGCCACCTTGCAGCCGGTGCGGATGCCCGGATCCAGCCCCAGCACGACGCGCGGACCGGCCGGCGCGGCGAGCAGCAGGTCGCGCAGGTCCTCGGCGAAGACCTTGATCGCGACGCGCTCGGCCTCCTCGCGCAGGCGGGCGAACAGGTCGCGCTCGAGGCTGAGGCTGAGCTTGACCTTCCAGGTCCAGGCGATGGTCTTGCGGATCAGGTCGTCGCCGGGGCGCTTCGCATGGCGCCAGCCCAGGTGCGCGGCGATGCGGCCCTCGGCCAGCGTGGGCTGGCCGGGCACCGGCACCTCGTCGAGCACCAGCTTCGCGTCGAGCCACTCCAGCGTGCGGCCGCGGAACACCGCCAGCGCGCGGTGCGAGGGCACGGTGCGGATCGGCTCGGCGTAATCGTGGTAGTCGCGGAACTTGGCCGCATCGGCGTGCTGGGCGTCCTTGCCGTCGAGCAGGCGGCTCTGGAACAGGCCCTCCTCCCACAGCCATTCGCGCAGCTTGCGCACGAGCATCGCGTCTTCCGCCCAGCGCTCCGACAGGATGTCGCGCACGCCGTCGAGCATCGCATGCGCGTCGGCGAAGCCGGCCTCGGCCAAGGCGGCAGGGCCGCCTTCACAGGCGGCCGCAAACGCAGCGGCCTCGGTGAGCGGCTCGAGCATCGGGTCGGCGTACAGGCGGTCGGCCAGCGGTTCGAGACCCGCCTCGCGCGCGACCATCGCCTTCGTGCGGCGCTTCGGCTTGTAGGGCAGGTAGAGGTCTTCCAGCTCCTGCTTGGTGGGCGCGGCCTCGACCGCGGCGCGCAACGCCGGCGTCAGCTTGCCCTGCTCGTCGATGCTCTTGAGCACCGCGGCGCGGCGGTCTTCGAGTTCGCGCAGGTAGGCCAGGCGCGTCTCGAGCTCGCGCAGCTGGATGTCGTCGAGGCCCTCGGTGGCCTCCTTGCGGTAGCGCGCGATGAAGGGCACCGTGGCCCCGCCGTCGAGCAGCTCGACGGCCGCCTTCACCTGCGCCGGCCGGCATTTCAGCTCGGCGGCGATCTGCAGAAGAATCTTGTCCAAGACCAGGGGGCCCGCGGGGGGCGGCGTCTGAAAGCGGCGCAGTGTGCCACAGGGGAGGCGCGGCGTTGCGCCGCGGCGGTCAGGCCAGGAAGGTGCCGTCCAGCGCCTTGCCCTTGATCTTGTCGAAGGCCAGCGCGGTGGCGGCCGGCACCAGGCCTTCGACCAGGTCCTGCGCCTCTTTGGCGGGCACGTTGCCCTTGAGCGCGGCCAGCGGCAGGTCGATCAGCACGATCAGGTTCTCGAAGATCTTCTCGTCGAGCGTGCGCATCGCGCCGAGCCGGTCGACGATCGGCCGCAGCTTCGCCGTGGTCTCGTCGGCCCGCTGCCAGCGCTCGGCCAGCTGGTTCACCACCGCGAGCTGCTTCTCGACGGTGCGGAAGGGCCCGCCGATCGCGCCGTCGAGCTGCTTCTCGATCTGCCGGATCTGCGCCTGCGCCTTCGGGCTGGAGTGCTTCGCGAGCCGGTCGACGACCTCCTTCATGAAGTCCTTCTTCAGCTCCTCCTCCTTGTCGAGGATGCGGTTCAGCGTCTTCGAGGCCTCGTGCGTCTTGATCTCGATGCCCAGCAGCTTCTTCTCGACCGTGTCCATCTGCGTCTGGCAGTTCTTGATGCAGGGCTGCGAGATGCCGACGAACTGGTTGATGACGATCGCGCTCATCTCGTTGACCTTCTTCAGGCCGCCGCCCTTGATCTCGTCGCGCACGACCTTGATCTGGTCGAGCAGGATGTCCTGCGCGCGCTCGATCTCGATCCACGCCGAATAGAGCTCCTTGCCGATCGTCACGGTCGACTTGACCATGCCGAGGATCGAGAACACCGCCGAAGCGCCGCCGGTGAAGCCCGAGGTCACGGTCAGCGCGATGCTCGTGGCCAGCCCGGCCGCCGCGGCCACCACGGTGGCCGTGATCTTGATGCCGTACTTGAGGTACTCCTTCTTCTTCGCCGCGTACTTCTTCCAGGCTTCGAGCGCGGCCTTCTCCGCGGCGGACTCGGCGACCTTGCGGTCCTGCTCGATCGACTTGTCCAGCCCGGTGAGCTGCTTGTCGATCGAGGCCTGCGGCGCGTTGTTGTCGACCATGCCGTCGATCAGCTTGTCGAAGGCCTTGAGCTTGCTCTGGATGCCGTCGCAGGTCTGGTCGTAGACCTTGCGCACCGCCTGGTTCATCTGCTCGAGCAGGATCGCGTCGGACTTGATCTCCTTGTAGATCCGGTCGTCGAAGTCGACCACGACCTTGAACGCCATCTTCGGCGGCGCGATCCACTTCACGCCGCTGGCGGCGAGGTCCGATTCCATCTTCGGCTTGCTGAACAGCTCGACCTTCGCCACGGCACACGCTCCCACTCTCGAGGTGCTGCGACGGTAGCTGCCGGCCGGCCCGCCGGCCTAGCGACTTAGGTCATGCGCCGGCTGCGGCGCAGCGCACCCTCGCCTGCACGCCGGCCGCTCGCCAGGCAGGCGGTGAGCAGGTAGCCGCCGGTGGGCGCCTCCCAGTCGAGCATCTCGCCGGCGCAGAACAGGCCGGGCACGCCGTGCAGCATCAGCGCGTCGTCCAGCGCCTCGAAGCGCACGCCGCCGGCGCTGCTGATCGCCTCGTCGATCGGTGCCGGCGCCGACAGCGCCAGCGGCACGGCCTGGATCGCCGCCGCCAGCCGCGCCGGGTCGGCGAAGACCTCGGCCGGCAGGCACTCGCGCAGCAGCAGCGCCTTGGCGCCGTCCAGGCCCAGCCGGCTCTTGAGGTGCGTGGACAAGGATCGCGAGCCGCGCGGCCGCGCCACCTCGGCGGCGACGAAGGCCGCGTCGCGCTGCGGCAGCAGATTCAGGTGCACGACCGCGCGGCCGCTCGCCGCGATCGTGTCGCGGATCGGTCCGGAAGCGGCATAGACCAGCTGGCCCTCGAGCCCGCGCTCGGTGATCACGCACTCGCCGTTCTGCGCGAAACGGCGGCCGTCGGGGGCCTCCAGCGTCAGGCCGACGTTCTTCAGCGGCTGGCCGGCGCCGCGGGCGCGGAAGAGCTCGGTCCAGCCGCCCTCGACGACGAAGCCGCAGTTCGACGGCTGCAGCGGCGCGATGTCGACGCCGCGTTCGCGCAGCGGCGCGACCCAGGCCCCGTCCGAGCCGAGCCGCGACCAGCTCGCGCCGCCGAGCGCCAGCACCACGGTCGCAGCGCGGACCACGGCCTCGCCCTGCGGCGTGGCGAAGCGCAGGCCGAAGGCGGCGCCTTCCGCGTCGGCCCAGCCCAGCCAGCGGTGGCGCATGTGGAAACGCACGCCGGCCGCGCGCAGCCGGTGCAGCCAGGCGCGCAGCAGCGGGGCGGCCTTCAGGTCGGTGGGGAAGACGCGGCCCGAGCTGCCGACGAAGGTCTCGATGCCCAGGCCGCGCGCCCAGTCGCGCAGCGCCTCGGCACCGAAGTCGCGCAGCCACGGTTCGATCTGCGCGCGCCGTCCGGCGTAGCGGGCGGCGAAGGTATCGAACGCCTCGCCATGCGTGAGGTTCAGCCCGCCCTTGCCGGCGAGCAGGAACTTGCGCCCGACCGACGGCATGGCGTCGTAGAGGGCGACCGGCGCCCCGCCCGCAGCCAGCACCTCGGCGGCCATCAGCCCCGCCGGGCCACCGCCGACGACGACGATGGGGAGCGTGGACGGGTCGTTCGGGATCATGGGGTCGGCACTCGCGGCACTCGCGTTCGAAAAGGCGGCGCAGTGTGGCACAGCCGCCTGTCAGATCCGTGGAGGCGACACGACCCAGGAGTTCGTCACCGCGTGGAGCTGCCCCCATGAACCGACCCCGCGTTCCGATCGTCCTGCTCGCCCTCGCCACCGCCGGCGCGGCCGGGGCTGCCGCGCCCACGGCCGAGGACCTGGCCTGCCGCGCACAGCGTTCGGGCAGCGCAGCGCTCGTCGTGGAGCTCTACACCTCCGAAGGCTGCAGTTCCTGCCCGCCGGCCGACCGTTGGCTGTCGCGCCTGGCGGCCCGGCCCGACGTGGTCGCGCTGGCGTTCCACGTCGACTACTGGGACCGCCTGGGCTGGAAGGACCGCCACGCCCGCGCCGCGTACACGCAGCGCCAGGCCGAGCAGCGTCGCGTGAACGGTGCCCGCTTCAGCTACACGCCGCAGGTCGTGATCGATGGCCGCGACCGGCCCGACTGGCCGGGCCTCGCGGCGCTGCCCGCTCCGGCGGCCGGGCGCGGCGCCCCCGAGCTGACGCTGCGGCGGGAGCACGATCGCTACGTCGCGACGGTGCGCGCCGGCGCCGGCGCCGGCGCGCTTTCGGCGTACTGGGCGGTCACCGAAAGCGGCCACGACTCGACGGTCACGGCCGGCGAGAACGTCGGGACGACGCTGCGCCACGACGCCGTCGTGCGCGAGTGGCTGCCGGTGGCGCCGTTCGACGCGAGCCGGCCGGCGACGCTGGACTTCCGCCCGGCCACGCCGGCCGACCCGGACCGGCAGCGCGAGGTCGTCTTCGTGCTGACCGATGCGGGCAGCGGCCGACCGGTGCAGGCCCTGAAGCTCGGCTGCTGAACTCAGAAGGTGTGAAAGAACCCAAGATGCCCGCCTTGGGTTCATTCACACCTTATCAGCCCTTGTCGGGCACCCGGCGCGAACCGATCGCCAGCAGCGCGGCGCCGACCACGACCACGCTCAGCGCCGCGCTCAGCGACACGGCGTGGGCCAGTCCGCCGATCAGCGGCGGGCCGATCATGAAGCCGCTGTAGCCGATCGACGTGACCGAGGCGATCGCCGCCGCGCGGCTGACGCCCGGCACGCGCGTGGCGGCGTTGAACAGGATCGGCGCCACCGGCGCCAGCCCCGCGCCCATCAGCACGTAGCCGACGAAGGACACCGCCGGCGAGCGCATCAGCAGCACCACCGCCATCGACACCGCCGCGAGCGAGGCGCCCGTGAACAGCAGCGAACGCTCCGAGAAGCGCTCGCGCAGCGCGTCGCCGGCAAAGCGCGACACCGCCATCGCGCCGGCAAAGGCCGCGTAGCCCAGCGCCGCCACCGATTGCGTCATGCCGACCTCCTGCTCGAGGTAGAGCACGCACCAGTCGTACATCACGCCCTCGGCCAGCATGCCCGCCAGGATCAGCAGTCCGATCAGCAGCAGCAGGCCGCGCGGCCACGCGAAGGTGGCCTTCTCGCCGTCGCCCCCACTGCTGCCGTGCGACTCGAGCATGCCGCGCGTGCCGATCGCCACCACCCCCGCCAGCAGCACGGCCAGCCCGCCGAGCTGCGCCGCCGGGTCCCAGCCGACCGCGAGCATCGCCGAGACGGCCGCCGCGCCGGCCATCGCGCCGACCGCGAACATGCCGTGCAGGTTGCTCATGATCGCGCGGCCGGTCAGGTGCTCGAGCTCCGAGCCCTCGGTGTTGATCGACACGTCGAACAGGCTCATCGCGCAGCCGAACACGAAGGCCGGCGCCAGCAGCACCGCGAACGAGGGCCAGACCAGCATCAGCCCGAACATCGTGCACAGCACCAGCCCGGCCACGAGCGCGGCATTGCGCGCGCCGAGCCTGGCGACCACGCGCCCGGCGAACAGCAGCGAGGTCACCGCCCCCAGCGCCGCCGCCAGCAGCACCATCGACAGCGTGGCTTCGTCCAGGCCGTAGCGCGCCTTCACCGACGGGATGTGCGCGCCCCAGGCACCGGCCATCAGCCCGAGGGTGCTGAACTGCGCCCGCGTGGCCCAGCGCGCCAGGCGCAGCGCCGGCTCGCCGTGCCCCGGCAGGGCCACCGCGGCGCTGGCCGTCATGCGCCGACCCTCACCGGCGCGCCGCTGCGCGCGCTCTCGTAGATCGCGTCGAGCAGTTCCATCACGATCAGGCCCTGGTCGCCGCCCGCGGGGTGCGGCGCGCCGGTCAGGATGGCCTCGGCGTAGTCGTGCATCGCCGACTTCGCGGCCACCGCCGGCGGGTGCAGGTGCAGGTCGAGCTGCGCGCCGTCCTTCTCCATGAAGATGTGCGCGTCGAAGGTGTAGCCCTCGGCGACGTTCTTCTGCAGCAGGCCGGCGCGGGTGCCGAGCAGGCGCGTTTCCATCAGCTCGGCCTCCTGGATGTTGGCGGCCCACGAGGCCTCGACGATCAGCGTGGCGCCGTTGTCGAAGCGGATCAGCGCACCGGCCAGGTCCTCGACGTCGAAGGTCTTGCCGGACTTCGCCGCGAGTTCGCGCGCGATCGGGTCGTGCGTGCTGCCGAGCACCCAGGTCGGCTTCGGGTAGCCCATCAGCCACAGCGCCAGGTCGAGGCGGTGCACGCCCAGGTCGATCAGCGGGCCGCCGCCGGCCAGCGCCTTCGTGCCGAACCAGCCGCCGAAGCCCGGCATGCCGCGGCGCCGGTGCCAGACGGTGCGGCCGAAGTAGAAGTCGCCGAACATGCCCGAGTCGACCTGCGCCTTCAGGCCGCGCGACGCGGCCGAGAAGCGGTACGAGAAGTTGATCATCAGGCGCTTGCCGGCACGCTCGGCGGCGGCGAGCATCTCGCGGCCCTCGGCGGCGTTCATCGCCATCGGCTTCTCGCACAGCACGTGCGCGCCGGCCTCGAAGGCGGCGATCGTCAGCGCCTTGTGGAAGGTGTTGGGCGTGCACACGCTGACGACGTCGAGCCGTTCGGCGGCGAACATCGCCTCGGCGCTCGTGTAGCGCGCGGCGATGCCGAACTGTTCGCCGACCGCGGCCAGGCGCGCCGGGTCGGCGTCGACGATCGCCACGACCTCGGCGCCCGGGTGCTGGCGCCAGCCCTCGATGTGCATGCGGCCGATGCCCAGGCCGACGACGCCGATGCGCAGGCGCTTCGTGCCGGCCGCCGGGGCGGCGGTGGCGGCGGCCGTGGCCGCCTCCTTCTGGAAGTCGCTCATGTCAGATGTCCTTCTTGCCCTGCACGATGCCGACCTTCTGGAACGTGAGTTCCTTCTTCGACAGCGTCTCCAGCGGCGGCGACATCGGGCAGACGTCGACGATGTTCACGCGCGGCGCAGCCCACTGCACCGCGTTGGCCATCACGCGCTGCACGTTCTTGTCGTGGTAGGTCGGGTAGGCCTCGTGGCCGGGGCGGAAGTAGAAGATGCGGCCGTGGCCGCGCTGCCAGCACAGGCCGGAGCGGAACACCTCGCCGCCCTCGAACCACGAGATGAACACCGTCTCGTCCGGCGCGGGCACGTCGAAGCGCTCGCCGTACATCTCTTCGTAGGGCAGCTCGAAGTACTCGCCGAGTCCGGCGGCGATCGGGTGCGAGGGCTCGACGACCCAGACGCGCTCCTTCTCGTCGGCCTCGCGCCACTTCAGCGAGCAGTTCGTGCCCAGCATGCGGCGGAAGATCTTCGAGAAGTGGCCCGAGTGCAGCACGATCAGGCCCATGCCCTCGAGCACGCGCTTCTGCACGCGCTCGACGATGGCGTCGTCGACCTTGCCGTGGGCCTTGTGGCCCCACCAGATCAGCACGTCGCAGCCGGCGAGTCGCTCCTCGCTCAGGCCGTGCTCGGGCTGGTCGAGCGTGGCGGTGCCCACGTCCAGCGGCAGCGCGCCCGGGTTCAGCCCCGGTGTCTCGCGCAGCGCGTCGGCGATGACGGCGTGCAGGCCGTCGGGGTAGATCGCGCGCACGGCGGCGTTCTCGCGCTCGTGCTGAAATTCGTTCCAGACAATGACAGAAATCCGGGTCTTGAGCACAATGGTCCTCTTGCAGGCTTCGGGGTGATCGGCCTGCGCAAGATTAGGGGCAACGGCAGGGAGCGACAAGCCCGGTCGCTGGCAGAAAGCTTCGAAGAATGTCAAAAAACCTGGATCACTGCACCGACGCCGGCATCGCCATCGGCCCCTGCGCGTTCGAGACCCGCCACGCGCCCGAGCAGGCGCAGCGGCTGCGGGCACTGCTGGGCGACTTCGCGCTGCGCGCCGCCGACGGCCGGCTGACGGTGCGCCTGCCGGCAGGCGCCGACGACGAGGTCGGCCGCGGCGACGGCCACTTCCACCTGGCGCCCGAGCTCTTCCTGCAGGTCGCGGGCTGGACGCGCTTCCGCTTCCCGCAGGGCGAACTGCTGCTGTCGGCCGGCGAGGCCGCGGTGCTGCCGCCCCGGCTGCTGCATGCCGAACGCGTCGGCCCGTCCGGCGCGGGCGAGCCGTTCTGCAACCTCGTCGTCTACGCCGAGGGCCCCGCCCTCACCTGCCACCTGGCGCACGAGACGGCACCGGGCCGCCCCGGGATCCAGCACCTCGAACCCAGCCGCCACTCGCAGGCCGCGCGCATCCACGACTGGCTCGTCGACGCCTCCCGCCTGGGCCGCGAGGCCCAGGCGGGCGCGGCCGGTGCGCCCTGGGCCGCGGCGCAGGCGCGTGCGCTCGTCGCGGCCGCGACCGCCGGCGTGCTGCGCGCGCTCGACGACCCCGACCCGGCCGAGCGCCCCGAGCCCGCGCTCGTGGCCCGCGTGCGCGTGCTGATCCAGAACCAGCTCGGCGACCAGGCCCTGAGCGTGCGCCGCCTGGCCGAGCAATCGGGCTGCACGCCCGACTACCTCTCGAACCTGTTCAGCCGCACGACCGGCGAGCACCTGGCGGGGTTCATCGTGCGCCAGCGCCTGGAGCGCGCCGCGCGGTTGCTCGCCGACAGCGGCATGGCCGGCAAGGAGGTCGCCTGGGCCTGCGGCTTCGCGACGCCGAGCTACTTCGTGCGCAGCTTCCGCGAGCGTTTCGGCGTGACGCCGAAGGCCTGGCGCGCCGGGCGCCTGCCGACGCCGGCCTGAGGGCCGGGCACGGCGGATCAGTCGCGCAGCGCCGCCCGCAGGTCGGCCCCCAGCGCGGGCTTGTGCGCGAACGGGTCGCCGGGGTTGCGCGCGGCCATCACGTCCTCGAAACGGGCCTGCACGCCCGACAGCGTGGCCGGGTGGCTGAAGACATAGAAGCGCCGGGCGCGCACCGCGTCGAACACCATCGCGGCGACCTGCGCGGCGCTGACCTTGCCGGCGCTGACCGCCTTGGCCATCGAGGCCTCGGCGACGCGCTGGCTGCGCGTGGGCCCGTCGGCGCCGAGCAGCGCGGCCGGGCGGTGGCGGTGGCTCTCGTGGATGCCGGTGGGCACGAAGTACGGACACAGTACCGACGCGTGCACCTGCCCGGTCACCAGGGCCAGGTCCTGGTACAGCGTCTCGCTGAGCGCGACCACGGCGTGCTTGGTGACGCAGTAGGCGCCCATGTTGGGCAGGCTCACCAGCCCGGCCATCGACGCGGTGTTGACGACGTGGCCCTGCCAGGCCGGGTCGGCCCGGGCCGCCTCGAGCATCATCGGCGTGAACACGCGCACGCCGTGCGCCACGCCCATCAGGTTGACGCCGACGATCCAGTCCCAGTCCTCGGCGCGGTGCTCCCACACCAGCCCGCCGACCGCCACGCCGGCGTTGTTGAAGACGAAGTGCGGCGCGCCGAAGCGGGCGTGCACGGCGGCGCCGAGCGCGTCGACCTCGGCGGCCCGGGAGACGTCGATGCGCTGCGCGAGCACCGCGGCGCCGAGGCCGCGGATCTCGTCGGCGGCGCGCTGCAGCGGCTCGTCCTGGACGTCGGCGAGCACGAGGTTCATGCCCTCGCGGGCGGCCAGGCGCGCGACCTCGAGGCCGAAGCCCGAGGCGGCGCCGGTGATGACGGCCGTGCGGCCGGGTCCGAGGGGCATGGTGGGTGTCCTGTGGGGGTTGGAGGGGTTCAGGCGGGCAGCGCCCGGGCGACGATGTCGTCCAGCGCCTCGTCGGCGCGCAACTGGCCGAAGACCGGTGGCGCACCGTGCTCGAGGCGCGAGCGGCAAAAGGCCTCGAAGACGAAATCGGGCGCATGGCGGCGCAGCAGCGAGGCCTGCACGGCCAGCGCCACGTCGGCGGCGAGGCGGCGCGCCTCGGTCTCGTCGGCCGTGCCGTCGCCGGCGTCGTCCAGCCGCGCCTGCAGGGCGGCGGCCAGGCGGTCGAGCCGCGGGTCGGCGCCCTGCGTCGTCGCCAGTTCCGCGGAGAGCGCGTCGCGCGTCTCGTGGCCGCGCCGCAGCGCGCGCAGCAGGTCCAGCGCCATGATGTTGCCCGCGCCCTCCCAGATCGAGTTCAAGGGCATCTCGCGGTAGATGCGCGCCATCGTGCCTTCGCCCGCCGCCTCGACGTAGCCATTGCCGCCCAGGCACTCCATGGCCTCCTGCGCGAGCGCGCTGCCGCGCTTGCAGACCCAGAACTTGGCCGCCGGCGTGAGCACGCGGCGCAGCGCCGCCTCGAAGGGGTCGGCGCCGCCGTCGACGCAGCGCGCCACGCGCAGCGCCAGCGCGGTCGCGGCCTCGCTCTCGAGCGCCAGGTCGGCGAGCACGTTCTTCATCACCGGCTGGTCGAGCAGGCGGCGGCCGAAGGCGTGGCGCTGGCGCGCGTGGTGCAGCGCCAGGCTCGTGGCCTGGCGCATCAGGCCGGCGGTGCCCAGCGCGCAGTCCAGCCGCGTCAGCGTGCCCATCTCGAGGATCTGCGCGATGCCGCGCCCCTCCTCGCCCACCGGCCACGCCGCGGCGCCGGTGAACTCGACCTCCGAACTCGCATTGGCGTGGTTGCCGAGCTTGTCCTTGAGCCGCTGCAGGTGGATCGCGTTGCGCGTGCCGTCGGGCAGCACCCGTGGCACGAAGAAGCAGCCGAGCCCTGCGCCCGTCTGCGCGAGCACCAGGAAGGCATCGCACATCGGTGCCGACAGGAACCACTTGTGCCCCGTCAGCCGGTGGCACCGGCCCCAGGGCGTGTCGGCGTCGAAGCGGGCCACGGTGCTGTTCGCGCGCAGGTCCGAGCCGCCCTGCTTCTCGGTCATGCCCATGCCCATCGTCAGCCCGGCCTTCTGCGAGTAGGTCACGAGCCGCGGGTCGTAGGCGGTGCTGGCCAGGCGCGCGAACCAGTCGGCGTGCACGGCGGCGTTGCCGGCCAGCGCCGGCGCCACCGCGTAGGTCATCGACACCGGGCACAGCACCGAGGGCTCGAGCGCGGTGAACTGCACGAAGGCCGCGGCGCGCTCGACGTGCGCGCCCGGGCCGCGCGTCCAGGGCGTGGCGTGCAGCCCGGCGCCGATGGCCGCACCGATCAGCGCGTGGTAGCTGGGGTGGAACTCGACCTCGTCGATGCGGTGACCGACGCGGTCGTGCGTGTGCAGCACCGGCCGGTGCAGGTTGGCCAGGCGCGCGTGCTGCTGCATCGCGGCGCTGCCGAGCATCGCGCCGAGGGCGTGGCGCGCGTTCTCGTCGGCGCCGGGTCGGTGGAAGGCGAGCGCGTCGCGCAGCGCGCGGTCGCCCTCGTAGAGGTTGACGCCGACCAGCGGCGTGCTCTGGTTGCGGACCTCGTGCGTGGCATCGGTGGACATCGCGGCCTCCGGGTGGGCGTGGACGCGCGTCAGTCCGACGCGTTCAGGCGCTGCAGCCGCCGCCCGCCCGTCGGCAGCGACTTCAGGTACTTGAAGGTGCCGGTGGCGGTCGCGACGAGCTCGCCCGCGGCGTCGTGCAAGGTCGCCTCGCAGAAGGCCAGCGTCGTCGAGCGGTGCTGCACGCGGCCGCGGGCCACGAGCCGGCCGAGGCCGGGGCGCAGGAAGCTGGTCTTCATTTCGACGGTGACGACGCCGCGCGATTCGGCCGGTGCCCCTGCCGGCGCGGCGCGCGCGGCGTGCGCCATCGCCACGTCGAGCAGCGTCATCGTCACGCCGCCGTGCAGCACGTTCCACGAGTTCAGCAGTTCGGGCCGCGGCTCGAAGGCGATCTCGGCGCCGCTGTCGGCCCACTGCAGCAGTTCGAAGCCGAGGTGCTCGACGAAGGGGATCGGGGTCGGGAACCTCATCGCGTCGCGGCCTCCATCTTCACCCGGCGATGATGGCCGAAAGGCCGCCGTCCACCGCCAGGATCTGTCCGGTGATGTGCTTGCCCGCGGCGCTGGCGAACAGCAACGCCGCGCCCTTGAGGTCGTCGTCGTCGCCGATGCGGCGCAGTGGCGCATGGCCGGCCACGGCCTCGACGCCGACGCGCTCGAGCGTCGCCTGCGTCATGCGGCTCGGGAACATGCCCGGCGCGATGGCGTTCACGGTGATGCCGTGACGGCCCCATTCGCCGGCCAGCGTGCGCGTGAAGTTCACGACCGCGCCCTTGCTGGTGTTGTAGGCCAGCGTGGTCATCAGGCCGCCGTTGCCCGCCAGACCGGCGATCGACGCGAGGTTCACGATGCGTCCGCGGCGCCGCGGGATCATGCTGCGTTTGCCCACCGCCTGGCTCACCAGGAAGACCGCGCGCACGTTCAGGTTCATCACCTTGTCCCAGGCGTCCAGCGGGTGGTCCTCGGCCGGCGCGCCCCAGGTGGCACCGGCGTTGTTGACGAGGATGTCGATGTCGCCCAGGCGCTGCAGGGTCTCGCCGACGAGGTGGTCGACGCCGGCAGGCGTGCTCGCGTCGGCGGCGACCCAGCGCGCGTCGATGCCCTGGTGGCGCAGCGTCTCGGCGGCGGCCTCGAGGTCGACCGACTTGCGCGACGCCAGCATCACCTTGGCGCCGGCCTCGCCGAGCGCCTGCGCGATCTGCAGGCCGAGGCCGCGCGAGCCGCCGGTGACCAGCGCCACCTGGCCGGTGAGGTCGAACAGGTCCTGGACGCGGGTGCTCATGGCGTGTCGTTCTCCTGGAGGAGGTCGGGGAACGCCCGGCGGTCGCGGACCGCACCCAGCGACCGGTCCCGGCGGTCGGCCGGCACCGGCGTCGCCGGCGCCGATCGGGCGAGCATCACGCGCCGTCCTCCGGACCGCGCCGCGAGCGCACCCACACCATGCCCGCGCCGACGATCGCGACGACGACGCCGGCCGCGGCGATCGCCGTTCCGAGCGACGCGTCGCGTCCCATCAGGGCCAGGCCGAGGCCGAGCACGATCAGGCCGCCGAAGATCAGCCGCCAGGTCCAGGTCTCGAGGGTCTTGTTGCTCAGGCTCACGATCGGTACTCCGGTTTCGGTTCGGGTTCGGGTTTCACAGCACCTCGAAGACACCGGCCGCGCCCATGCCGCCGCCGATGCACATCGTGACGAGCACGCGCTTCGCGCCGCGGCGCCGGCCCTCGATCAGCGCGTGGCCGGTGAGGCGCTGGCCGCTCATGCCGTAGGGATGGCCGAGCGCGATCGCGCCGCCGTCGACGTTCAGCCGGTCCATCGGGATGCCGAGGCGGTCCGCGCAGTACAGCACCTGCACGGCGAAGGCCTCGTTCAGCTCCCACAGATCGATGTCATCGATCTTCAGGCCGAGCTTGCCCAGCACCTTGGGCACGGCGAACACCGGGCCGATGCCCATCTCGTCGGGCTCGCAACCGGCGACCGCGTAGCCCAGGAAGCGGCCCAGCGGCTTCAGGCCGCGGCGCTCGGCCAGGGCCTCGTCGACCACGATGCAGGCCCCGGCGCCGTCGCTGAACTGGCTGGCGTTGCCGGCCGCGACCACGCCGCCGGGCGTGGCCGGCTTGATCGCCGCCACCGCCTCGTAGGTCGTGCCCTCGCGCAGGCCCTCGTCGGTGCTCACCGTCAGCGTCTTCGTGCGCATGCCGTTCACCGGATCGGCCACGCCGGCGGTGACGGTGATCGGCGCGATCTCCTCGGCGAAGCGGCCCGCGGCCTGCGCCGCGCAGGCCTTGCGCTGGCTCTCGGCGCCGAAGCGGTCCATGCGCTCGCGCGGGACGCCGTAGCGCCGGGCGACGACCTCGGCGGTCTGCAGCATCGGCCAGTAGCTCTCGGGCTTGTGCTGCTCGAGCCAGGGGTCCTTGAACATGTGCAGGTTCATCTCCTGCTGCACGCACGAGATGCTCTCGACGCCGCCGGCCGCGTAGACGCTGCCCTCGCCCGCGACGATGCGCTGCGCGGCGAGCACGATCGTCTGCAGGCCCGACGAGCAGAAGCGGTTGACGGTCATGCCGGGCACGCCGATGGGCAGCCCGGCGCGCAGCGCGACCTGGCGCGCGATGTTCCAGCCGGTGGCGCCCTCGGGGTTGGCGCAGCCCATGATCACGTCCTCGACCTCGTCGGGCGCGATGCCGGCGCGCGCCACCGCGGCGGCGACGGCGTGCCCGCCGAGCGTGGCGCCGTGGGTCAGGTTGAACGATCCCTTCCAGCTCTTCGCGAGCGGGGTGCGGGCGGTGGAGACGATGACGGCTCGGGTCATGGTGTCGGTCCGGTTCAGTGGAAGGTCCGGCCGTCGGCGGCCAGGCGCGCGAGCAGCGGCGCGGGCTGCCAGAAGCCGGCATCGTCGTGCGGGTTCTTCGCGAAGCGCTTCATGGCCTGCACGACGTTGAACAGCCCGATCTCGTCGGCGTACTGCATCGGGCCGCCGCGCCACGGCGGAAAGCCGTAGCCCGTCAGGTAGACCATGTCGATGTCGCCGGCGCGTTGCGCGATGCCCTCGTCGAGCAGCCGGGCGCCCTCGTTCACGAGCGAGTACACGAGCCGCTGCACGATCTCGGCGTCGTCGATGCGGCGCGGCGCGAGGCCCAGCGACGCGCGGTGCTGCTCGATCATCTCGGTGACCAGCGGCGACGGGATCGGGTCGCGCCGGCCGGGGGGGTAGTCGTACCAGCCGGCGCCGGTCTTCTGGCCGTAGCGCCCCATCTCGCACAGCAGGTCGGCCGTCCTGCTGTAGCGGATCTCGGGCTTCTCGACATAACGGCGCTTGCGGATGTACCAGCCGACGTCGTTGCCGGCCAGGTCGCCCATGCGGAACGGCCCCATCGCGAAGCCGAAGGCCTCGATCGCGCGGTCGACCTGCGCCGGCGTGCAGCCCTCCTCGAGCAGGAAGGTCGCCTGCCGGCTGTACTGCTCGATCATGCGGTTGCCGATGAAGCCGTCGCACACGCCCGAGACGACGCAGGTCTTGCGGATCTTGCGGCCCAGCGCCATCACGGTGGCGAGCACGTCCTTCGCGGTCTTCGCGCCGCGCACGACCTCGAGCAGCTTCATCACGTGCGCCGGGCTGAAGAAGTGCGTGCCGATCACGTCCTGCGGGCGCGCGGTGAAGGCCGCGATGCGGTCCAGGTCGAGCGTCGAGGTGTTGCTGGCCAGGATCGCGCCGGGCTTCATCACCGCGTCGAGCGCGCGGAAGACCTGCTCCTTGACGGCGAGGTCCTCGAACACCGCCTCGATCGCCATGTCGGCGTCCTTCAGGTCGCCGTAGTCCAGGGTCGGCTTGAGCAGCGCGAGCCGCGCCTCGAGCTTCTCGGGCGTCAGCCGGCCCTTCTTCACCTGGCCCTCGTAGGTCCTGCGGATGGTCGCCAGGCCGCGGTCCAGGGCGTCCTGGCGGGTTTCGAGCAGCACCACCGGCAGGCCGGCGTTCAGGAAGTTCATCGCGATGCCGCCGCCCATCGTGCCGGCGCCGACGATGGCCAGCGAGCGCACCGCGCGCAGCGGCGTGTCGGCCGGCACGTCGGCGATCTTGCCGGCGGCGCGCTCGGCCATGAAGGCGTGGCGCAGTGCCTTGCACTCGGGCGTGAACATCAGGTTGACGAAGGCCTCGCGCTCGCGGCGCAGGCCCTCGTCGAAGCGCTGCGTCACCGCCTGGGCGACCGCGTCCACGCAGCGCAGCGGCGCCGGGTAGTGCTTCGCGACCGCCTTGACGGTGTTGCGCGCGAACTGGAAGTAGGCCTCGGCCTGCGGGTGCTCGGCGCGGCGGTCGCGCACCCGCGGCAGCGGGCGCACGCCGGCGATCTCGGCAGCGAAGGCGAGCGCGCCTTCGAGCAGGTCGCCGTCGACGAGGCGGTCGAACAGGGCCTGGCCCGGGATCGCCGCGAGCCGGTCGGTGTTCACCGGCTCGCCTGAGACGATCATGTTCAGCGCGTTCTCGACGCCGATCGCGCGCGGCAGGCGCTGCGTGCCGCCGGCGCCGGGGATCAGCCCGATCTTGACCTCGGGCAGCGCCACCGGCACGCCCGGCGACGCCACGCGGTAGTGGCAGCCCAGCGCCAGCTCGAGCCCGCCGCCCATGCACACGCCGTTGACCGCGGCGACCACGGGCTTGTCGCTCGCCTCCAGCAGCGCGATCAGGCTCAGCAGGTTGGGCTCGGCCAGCGCCTTGGGCGAGTCGAACTCGCGGATGTCGGCGCCGCCCGAGAAGGCCTTGCCGGCACCGGTGATGACGATCGCGGCCACGCCGGCGTCGGCGTTGGCGCGTTCCACCGCCGCGGCCACGGCCACGCGGGTTGCGTATCCCAGGCCGTTGACCGGCGGGTTGTCCAGGGTGATCACGGCAACGGCGCCGCGGGTCTGTAGGGTGGCGGTCATGCGGGCCCTCGGGTCGGGTGGGGACGAAATAGAACGATCGTTCGATTCTAGGGGCAGGCCGGCCCGGCGGGCCGTCGCGCATTGGACAGCATCACACCTCCAGCCACTCGCGCCGCAGGGCGTCGCTGCGGCGCAGTTCGTCCGGCGTGCCGTCGAAGACGACCCGGCCGCGGCCCATCACGCAGCAGCGCCCGGCGATGTCGGGCACGATCGACAGCTTCTGCTCGGCCAGCAGCACGCCGACGCCGGCGCGCGCCTGCGCGAGCAGCACGCGCGCGACGGTTTCGACCACCTGGGGCGCGAGGCCCTCGGTGGGCTCGTCGACCAGCAGCAGCTCGGGCGCGCCCATCAGCGCCCGTGCGATCGCCAGCATCTGCTGCTCGCCGCCCGACAGCACGCCCGCCGGCGCGCCGCGGCGCTCGGCCAGCGCCGGGAACAGCGCGTACATCTCGTCGAACGAGGGCGGGCGCGCCGCGCCGCGCCGCTGGCCGAGCCACAGGTTCTGCTGCACCGTCAGCGTCGGGAAGACGTCGCGCGTCTCGGGCACGTAGCCCAGCCCGGCGCGCGCGATCTCGAACGGCGCGCGGCCGGCGAGCGAGCGGCCCTTCCAGTCCACGCGGCCGCGTGCCTCGACCAGGCCCATGATCGCCTTCAGCGCCGTCGAGCGGCCCGAGCCGTTGCGTCCCAGCAGGCCGACGACCTCGCCCGGCCGCACCCGCAGGCCGACGCCGTGCAGCACCCGGCTCGCGCCGTACTGCGCGTGCAGGTCGTCGACGATCAGCATGGCCCCGCCGGGCTCGGCAGCCCGGCGCCGAGGTAGGCCGCCTGCACGCGCGGGTCGGCGCGCACCGCGGCCGGCGTGTCGAAGGCGATGACCTCGCCGCGCACCAGCACGGCCACGCGGTCGGCCAGTTCGAAGACGACGCCCATGTCGTGTTCGACGATCAGCAGCG
>Ga0116177_10000683_pt1 | contig 25124 bp, 25 predicted proteins | sample AD_STIC10_MetaG_FD_89750 | JGI IMG/M metagenome (GOLD analysis project Ga0116177, IMG submission 89750) | Active sludge microbial communities of municipal wastewater-treating anaerobic digesters from USA - AD_STIC10_MetaG | ecosystem: Engineered > Bioreactor > Anaerobic > Digestate | place: USA... | reverse complement strand
TCCGCAAAGTACGAAAACCGTAGGAAGGATGCGACTTATGACCATGGCAAAAGGGGTAGATGCCACAGGTTGATAAATGGTTTATATTTACTAATCCATATCGTCGAAAAAACACGCTTAACGGGGATTTACCACCTCCCGAAACTATCTCTTGAGCAATGTCCCATAGCAGACCGTTAATGACGAAACCGGGTCCGGCATTTTCGGGTCTCGCTTTCGTCAATTTGGCGAGGGCGGGATATGAAGGAAGCACTGCATCAGATTTGCCTTGAGGGGGCGTCAGAAATTGAAATGCCGGACGATGTTGTTCCGGCGTTGGCCGAGGTTCCGGCACAGACTTCACCCTATGTATATGCGCTGCCTGCGGCATCATTGCTGGTGGCGGCGTGCGGCGGCGGTGGCGCGGGAGGTGGTTCGTCCACAACCCCTCCGCCGACAGCACAAGTTCCAAAACCGTCCACCGACGCCCAAGCATCACGGTTCATTCTGAAGTCCAGCCTATCCGTCAGCGAGGCGGAGATCAGCAACATCAAATCAATCGGCTACGAACCCTGGCTAAACGCCCAGATGGATGCACCGATCAACCAGACCGGTGTGGCATGGCTGGCGTCGCGCGGCTATGATCAGGTTACCGCCGACAATTTCTTCGATAATGAATATCCCGGCGACTACATGATCTGGAACCAGCTCATGTCCGACGCAAACGGCGTCCGCAAACGCGTCGCGTTGGCGCTATCCGAGTTTTTTGTCGTGTCGCTGACGGGACTGGACTTCAGTTGGCGCGCACAGGCAATTGCCTTTTACTGGGATCAACTGAACTCCAACGCCTTTGGAAATTTCCGTAAATTGCTTGAGGATGTGACCCTCAATCCGGCAATGGGTTATTATCTCAGTACACGCGGCAACCGGAAAGAAGATACACGCACCGGCCGCGTACCCGACGAAAATTATGCCCGCGAAGTCATGCAGTTGTTCACCATTGGTCTGTACCAGTTGAACAATGACGGCACACGCAAACTGGATGCCAACAACCAGCCGATCGAAACCTATACCAACAGCGACGTCACCAATCTGGCCCGCGTGTTCACCGGCTATAACTGGGACTTCACAGGGAATGTCAAAACGCCTTCGGTGAGCGATCCGAACCGTATGATCAACAGCACCGGCTATGTCCTGAAACCGATGACGATTGACCCTACCAAGTGGGAGTTTCCGTCGACGACGAGCCAACATTCGGCATTGGAAGTAAACTTTCTCGGAACAAATATTCCGGCGAACACGGACGGAACGGCTGCGTTGAAGACAGCGCTTGATGCGCTGTTCAACCACGCCAATGTCGGACCCTTCTTCTCCAAGCAGATGATCCAGCGGTTGGTGACCAGTAACCCCAGCACGGCCTATGTCGACCGGGTTGCAAAGGTCTTCAACAACAATGGTTCCGGCACGCGCGGCGATCTGCGCGCCGTGTTCAAGGCGATCCTGCTCGACGACGAAGCGATGAATGCTTCCGGCCTTACGGCCCCTACTTTCGGAAAAGTGCGCGAACCCATTCTCCGCTTCGTGCAATGGGGCCGGACTTTCGGCGCTGCGTCGACCAGTGGCAACTGGCGGATCGGCAATCTGTCCGATCTGGTCAGCGGGCTGGGGCAAAGCGCGTTGCGGTCCCCATCGGTTTTCAACTTCTTCCGGCCGGGTTATGTGCCCGCAAACACCGCCATTGCCACAAACTCGCTGGTTGCACCGGAATTCCAGCTCATCAATGAATCGAGCACGCCCGGTTATGTGAATTACATGACTTCGGCCATTGGTAGCACCAACGGGGTGGGGGGCGATGTGAAGGCCGCCTACACCAGCGAGCTTGCCATCGCGCATGACTCGACAGCTTTGCTCGACCGGATCTGCCTGTTGCTGGCAGCGAACCAGATTTCGGACACGACCAAGGCAACGATCAAAACCGCGCTGGATGCAACAACGGTTACGCAAACCAGCACCACCGCCGAAAAGCAGCGCCGGGTCTATATGGCTGTGCTGCTCGTCATGGCCTCACCCGACTATCTCGTTCAGAAGTAAAGGCTTTCGCTATGCATATCGGTAAAGCAAACGAACTTTCGCGGCGTGCCTTTCTTCGTCGTTCGAAACAATTGGCGGTCGCGGGTTCTGCGTCGTCTTTCGCCCTTGGTCTCGCCGGGATTGGCGAAGCTGCGGCGTTCAGCGCGGGCAATGATTACAAGGCATTGGTCTGCATCTTCCTCTATGGCGGGAACGACCACAACAGCACGCTTATGCCGTTCGATTCCACCAACTATGATCTCTACAGCGCCATTCGCGGAGGGGGTGCGGGGCAGACGGCAGGCGGGATTACCCTTGCACGCGCCAGCCTTGCAGCGACAGCTTTAACGCCAAGTGGCGGGCAGGTGCTGACGAACAATTTGCAATATGCGCTCGCGCCGCAGATGACGCGGTTGAAGGCCCTGTTTGACGCCGGGCGGATGGCACCTTTGTTGAACGTCGGGCCCTTGGTCGCACCGTTGACGCTTGCGCAGTATAACAGCTCCAACCTGGTCGCAAACCCGCGCCCGGCGAAGCTGTTCTCGCACAATGACCAGCAGTCGACGTGGCAGTCCTCCAAACCGGAAGGCGCCACCGACGGCTGGGGTGGGCGCATGGGCGACCTCGCCATGTCGAGCAACGCCAACGCCTTGTTCACCTGCATTTCGGCGACCGGCAATGCCGTGTTCCTGTCCGGCCAGCAGGCATTGACCTATCAGGTATCGTCGAGCGGCGCGCTGGCGGTCAACGGGATCAAGAACAACCTCTACGGATCATCTGCCGGCAGCGCGGCCTTGCGCACCTTGATGACGCAGACCAGCAACAATGTGTTCGAGGCCGAGTACAACCGGGTCGCCAAACGCTCGATCGATGCCGAGGGTGTCGTGACCGCAGCGTTGCAGCCCATAACGCTCGCCACCTCGTTCCGGCCCGCAACCGGACGCAATGGCCTGGCCGAACAGCTGCAAGTCGTCGCCCGCCTCATTGCAGCACGCCAACCGCTGGGTGCACGCAGGCAGGTGTTCATGGTCAGCATGGGCGGTTTTGACCTGCACGACAATCTGATCAGCAATCAGGCCAATTTAATGGGGCAACTCGATTTCGCGATGGACGCTTTTTACAGGGCGACGGTGGAATTGGGTGTTGCGGATAAGGTCACCACCTTCACTGCGTCCGACTTCGGCCGGACGCTGCAATCCAATGGCGATGGTTCGGACCATGGCTGGGGATCGCACCACTTCATCATGGGCGGCGCCGTCAATGGCGGGCGCTTCTATGGGGTGGCACCGCAAATCTCGGTCACCAGCCCCGATCAGGTCGGGCAGGGCCGCTTGTTGCCGAGCATATCGGTCGACCAATATGCGTCGACACTTGCAACATGGTTTGGTGTGTCGGCCAACGAATTGCCGAGCGTATCGCCCAATATTGGCCGGTTCTCGACCAGCAATCTGGGCTTCATGGCCTAAACGGGAGCCGTTTCAGGCATAAAAAAGCCCGCCGCTGCGTATTGCAGGGCGGGCTTCTTTACAAAGAGCGCGATTTACTTCGCAGCTTCCTTCATGTCCTTGCCAGCTTCTTCGACAACGGCGCCAGCAGCGGCAGTTGCGTCCTTGGCAGCATCGGCGGTTGCGTCAGCAGCTTCGCCAGCGGCTTCTGCAGTCTTGTCTGCAGCGCCTTCAGCAGCTTCCATCGCGCCTTCAGCGCCAGCTTCAACAGCATTGCCGGTTGCTTCTGCAGCTTCCGTGGTTTCTTCAGCAGCCTTTTCGGCTTCCTGGCCACATGCGCCAAGAGCTACGGTGAATGCCAAAGCGGCGGCGGTTGCGACAAATTTCTTCATTTCTAATCTCCTATATCCCTATGGCCCCTCTCGGGGACTTCGGCCTAACGGAAGAATCGCGCTTTATGCAACTATTTTTCGTTGCCTTTGCCCTTTCCCCATTGGCGCGCGAGGGTGTATCCGAGATAGCCTGTGCCAAAGAGGGCATAAAGCGGCTCGGGCAAGCCGCCCAGATAGGCGTTCATTCCCGCCGCAATCTGCGCAGCCGCTTCGGGACGGACGGCGGCGATCAGGCCCATGGGTATGGCCCACAGGATCATCGCATACATGACATAGAGGAAACTTGGCCGTGCGCGGCTGGTCCATGGGTCGGGTGACTGCGCCTCTGCCAGCACCGCCGACAATTGGGTGCGCAGGCTTTCCATCTCCAGACTGCCCTGCAGCTTGATGAGTTCCAACTTCGCTGCATCACGCGCCTTGGGGTCGGGAATGATCTTGTCGATCAGGCCCGCAATGGGGCCGATGATGTTTTCAATAAGCGCCATATTCTATCTCCATGTGATGAAATTATCCAATACGGTTCGCAATCCAGCCATAAGCGAACGCCTCCTGCGACGGGTTCGTTTCGGCAAGATGGATGTAGTGAACCCCTTGCAGGGCATCGATCGCTTTGCGTAAAACCTCTTCGCCCTCCGCGCCGCGCACCCGCAGAAAGCTATCCAGCGCGCCGAGCGTTAGCGGCCCGATATGCCGGTCCACCACCAGATCGGGAAAGTCGCGGCCGTTGCGGTTCAGGGCATTGAGCGCGCGCTGCAAAAATCCCGTAGCCACCGCAGGCCCCACATTCACGCCGCTGTCGAGCAGCTCGATTGCAAGGCGTGGTGACCGTGTTGCGACTTTATCGAACGTGGGAGCAGTCCAGTATAAATCCCGATAAATCGCTTCGGCCCTGGCGCGGGGGAGGCGACGCATGTCACCGGAATAGCCATTCTGCCGTGCCACGGCCTCGGTAATCCCCCACCGAGTTCGCCCTCCGCGGTCGGCGGGATGATCCACATAGCCGCCTTCGCGCGTAATCAGGGCGTCGATATAGGGGCTTATATCACATATCGTCATTTCGTTCCTCACTTTCGCGAATCGAAATAACCGATATGGTTCGTTGTAGGAAAGCAGGGAATGTCGGGCACGCGAAACCCGAAGCCCGCGCAGAAAAGCCGCTTCTGCGGCGTTCTTATATGTTGGTAGAAAATTGGTCGGGACGACAGGATTCGAACCTGCGACCCCCACACCCCCAGTGTGATGCGCTACCAGGCTGCGCTACGTCCCGACCGCCAATGTCCGCGCTGCGGCATTGGAAGCGCGCCTATATGGTGGTGCTTTGGCAAAAGCAAGGCGGTTTCGGTGCTTTGACGTTGCGTCGCAGGGGTGCAGGTGATAATCGCGCCCGATTGTTTCACCGCACCGCTCAAAAGACGGTGCCTTAAAATCATTGTCGCAAGGATTTTCGATGGATTCGCTTCTTTTTTTGGCTGCTGCGCCAGCTGCCGGTGGTTCGGCTTTTTTTGTGCAGATCGTTCCGCTCCTCCTGATTTTCGTTGTTTTCTACTTCTTCCTTATCCGTCCGCAGCAAAAGCGCGCCAAGGAACATGAGGCGAAGATTAACGCTGTGCAGAAGAATGACGAAGTCGTGACCGGCGGTGGCCTGATGGGCAAGGTAACCAAGGTTGCCGACGATCATGTCGAAGTCGAAATCGCCCCCAATGTGCGCGTTAAGGCGCTGAAGGCGACGCTGGCCAATGTGCAGTCGCGCGGCACCAAGGCGGCCAATGACTGATCCCTTGGGGTTGAACGCTTAGACCGTCGACCCCAAATTCCCTTTTCCAGTCCGTTCGGAACCCGATTATGTTAGATTTTCCCCGTTGGCGTGTATGGATGTTGAGCCTTCTGGTGCTCTTCGGCGTGATGCTTGCCATTCCCAGCGTTTTGCCGACCTCTATGCGTGCGCAGTTGGCACCCTATGTGCCTACGCCCACGATCAATCTGGGCCTCGATCTGGCGGGCGGTAGCCACATATTGCTGGAAGCCGATACGTCGCAATTGGCGGAAACCCGGCTGGAGGCGCTGGAAGATAGCGTCCGGTCCGCAATGCGCCGGGCTGATCCCCGCATTGCAATCGAGAATGTGTCCCGCGCGAATGGGCAGTTGAGCTTTACCGTCACGGACAGTTCGCAGATCGATGCGGCACGTGAAGCGCTTTTGCCCCTGACCAGCAACACATTGGGCAGCCGTGATTGGAATATCGGAGTCAACGACGGCAACCGCATTGTTCTCACCCCTGCCAGCACCGGAAACGAAACCGCGCTGGATCAGGCAATGGATACGGCGAAGGACGTTATTGACCGGCGTATCAACGCGCTGGGTACATTGGAACCGACCATCATCCGCCAGGGCGAAAATCGCATCGTTGTGCAGGTTCCCGGCTTGGACGATCCGGAAGCGTTGAAGGCATTGATCGGTAAAACGGCAAAGCTGGAATTCAAGCTGGTGGATGAGCAGGCCGATCCTGACCAGACGGCCAAGGGCGTTGCCCGCGTGGGCAGTCAGGTTCTACCCTATCCGGATAACCCCTCTGGACTTCCCAATATAGCGGTGCGCCGCTTGGGCGGTATTTCGGGCGACAAGCTGCTCAAGGCCGATCCGACCTTTGACCAGCAAACCAACGAACCCGCCGTGACCATCCAGTTCGACAGCGAAGGCGGCCAGAAATTTGCGCGCATGACGCAGCAGAATACCGGCAAACTCTTCGCCATCATCCTTGACGGACAGGTCATTTCCGCGCCGCAAATCAAGGAGCCCATCTTTGGTGGTATTTCCCAAATTTCCGGTAGCTTCACGGTCGAAAGCGCCAACGCGCTCTCGATTTCGCTGCGCTCCGGTGCGTTGCCGGTGGATTTGAAAATCGTCGAAGAACGCTCGGTCGGTCCAGATCTTGGTGCCGATTCGATCCGGCGCGGCGTTCTTGCCGCGGTTATCGGGACGACCGCCATTTTGGTGTTGATGTTCCTGGTTTATGGCCGTTTCGGCATGTACGCCAACATGGCTTTGGTCATCAATATCGGCCTTATCCTTGGCGTCATGGCGATGGCGAATGCCACGCTGACGCTGCCCGGTATTGCAGGCTTCGTGCTGACGATCGGCGCGGCGGTTGACGCAAACGTGCTAATTAACGAACGTATTCGCGAAGAATTGAAGCGAGGGCGGCGCGTCGTGCAGGCGATCGAGTTTGGCTATAAAGAAGCCAGCCGCGCCATTTTCGACGCGAACAGCACCAACGTCATTGCGGCGGTCCTGCTGTTCATCTTCGGCTCGGGCCCCATTCGCGGCTTCGCCGTCGTTCTGATGATCGGCATTGTCACATCGGTCTTCACGGCCGTCACGCTGACCCGCATGTGGGTCGCCGGCTGGGTGAAGCGCACCCGTCCGCAAGAATTGGTTATCTGAGGTAAAGTGCCATGAAATTACTCAAGCTTGTTCCCGACGATACCAATATCGACTTTCTGAAATGGCGCGTGATGGCCTTTGCGCTGAGCTTGGTGCTGATGGCGGCCTCAGTCGGTCTGGTTGCAACCAAGGGACTGAATTTTGGCGTCGATTTCATCGGTGGCCAAATGATCCGCGCGACCTTTACCCAAAGCACCGAGGCACCGGTTGCCGAACTGCGAAGCAAGGTTGCAACGCTTGGCTATGGCGAACCGACGATCCAGCGCTTCGGCAAGGAAAATCAGGTGTCTATCCGCATGAAACTGCCTGAAGGCGCGGACAAGAAACCGGAACTCGCCAACGCGATGGCGGTGAAAATTACCGACAAGCTGAAGTCCGATTATCCCGGCGTCCGTATCGACGGGGTCGATTCGGTGTCGGGTAAGGTGTCGGAGGAGTTGTTCAGCAAAGGGATGCTTGCGCTTTTGGCCGCCATGGCCGGGGTCTCGCTCTATATCTGGATACGGTTTGAATGGCAGTTCGGGATCGGGGCAATTTGGTCCCTTGTCCATGACGTGACGCTGACATTCGGGCTATTCTCGCTGCTGGGGCTGGAATTTGACCTCAATATCATCGCGGCGTTGCTGACGATTATCGGCTATTCCTTGAACGATACCGTCGTGGTCTATGACCGAATACGCGAGAATCTCATGAAATTCCGCAAGATGGATATGGCCGGTTTGCTGAACCTGTCGGTGAACGAAACATTGGCCCGTACGGTAATGACCAGCGTCTCGATCTCGCTGCCGTTGCTTGTGCTGGTGTTCTTCGGACCTGACGTGATTTTCGGGTTCAGCCTTGCCATGGCGTTCGGGATTATCATCGGGACCTATTCGTCCATCTATCAGGCTGCGCCGATCCTGATCTGGCTCAAGGTCGGACCGCACAGCTTCGTGCCCGGCGAAAGCGCAACGCCCAAGGCCGAGCGCATGGGCGAAAGCTTCGGCGCGCAGCCTTAAATTTTTTCGATCATGCGACTACCCTCTCCCCTTCAGGGGAGAGGATACGCAGCCTTATTGCTCTAGCAATTAGGCGAAGTTGGAGAGGGGCGAGTTCGCGCGCGCACTTCACCGTCGCTTCCCTCTCCGCTGCGACTAGACGGCAAGCCGTCAAGTCTCGCGCCTCTCCCCTGAAGGGGAGAGGGTAGTTCTCTCTGTCATCCATGAAAAGGGGACAGTCCCTAAAGGGACAGTCCCCAACAACTCGGTCCTACCGCACCACATCCCGGAAAAACGCCGCCAGTTGCCGCGCATTTTCGTCCCATGAAAAGGCGCTTACATTGGCGGCGACGGCGTCGCGAGCGGGCGGGTTGGCGAGGATGTCGCGTGCGGCATCGGCCACGGCTTGCGGCGTGCGGGCGACGATACGGCCGGCGGCGGGCGTTTTGACAAGTTCCCTGATGCCGCCCACATCGCTCGCGATAATCGGCGTTCCGCAGGCGAGCGCCTCGACCCAAGCATTGGCCAGTCCCTCGCTGGCAGATACCAGCGCCATGATATCGGCCGCCGCGAACAGGGCAGGCAGGTCGTCATGCGGCACACTACCCAGAAAGGCGACGCGATCGGCGACGCCCAGTTCGGCCGCAAGGGCACGAAAATCGGCTTCGCTCTCGCCCTTGCCCGCCAAGAGTAGCATGGCGTCAGGCAGCGACGGGAGCGCAGCGATCAGCAGATCCTGACCCTTACGGGGGATGAGCGCCCCGACACTGAGGATGAGCGGACCGGAGATGCCGAGCTTTGCCTTTTCGGCGGCACGGTCGCGCGGCGCGAACCGGCTTTGATCGAGGCCGGTATAATGCACGCGGATCTTGTCCGCATCCATCCCGAGCGCCACCATGTCGGCCTTTAGCGCGCTGGAAACCGTGAGCAATCCGGCGGCTTTATCTGCGGCCTCCAATACTTGTGCGGCGCATCCGGGTTGATTGCCCCAGTGGTGGATGTCGCCGCCACGCGCCTTGATCGTGAAGGGTATGCCGAGCTCGCGCGACAGCCGCATCGCCGCCGGACCATCGGGGTAGAAAAACTCGGCATCGATCAGGTCGAAGCCAATCTGCGCGTGCAGTTTGCGCGCAAGCGGTAGGACTGCGCGGGCGATCATCGCAGGGTTCATCCGTCCGCCGATCTTGGGAATGGCGGTGAAGCGGGGGCGGTAGACGTCCAGTTCGCCCCATTGCTCCTTTTCCGCGACATGGGTCAATGCGGGCTGGTCGGCCATCAGGCTGAGCGGCCAGGGGGCGACGCCGATGGGGTTAATCACCGTCACCGCAAAGTCCCGTACCGCTGTCAGCGCCGCTGTCTGGCGCTCGACAAAAATGCCGAAATTGGGCCGGTGTGCCGCCGGGAACAGGGTCGAGAGCGTGAGGATGCGCATGGGCTTTGCCCCTAAAGCTTGCGGATCAGCCGGACCGCCTTGGCAATCCATGCGGGATCAGTAACGACCTGCTGCCGCGCTCCGGCCTCCAGCGGGAGGATATGCAGCTTTCCGGCTTCGCGCCCCAAGAGCCGCCCAAAAAGGAACCGCCCGCCCGGACGCGGTACAAGGACATCAAGGTTGAGTGCCGTGGCGTAGGCATCGGGCTGCAATTGCTCCATCCACAGTTCATCGCCGCGCCTATATTCGCCCGTCGAAACGGCGATGCGCAGCCCGACCATCGTCCCGCCGATATTGGGGACCATGATCCGCTCCTCCTTGGTTGGCGCAAAGGTTCCGTCGTCCTGCAGCACGGCAGCGACGGGGAGATATTGCTGGTCGGGAAGGGCGACGAGATCGCTCGAATCGACGCCGAGAGCGTCGGCGATGCGGTTGATCCAGATGAGCGAGAGAACGCGCATTCCGGTTTCGAGCCGCCCGATGGTCTGCGCCGTCGTCGGTGGTGTGCAGCGTTCCGCCACATCTGCCAAGGTCAGCCCCTTTGCCCTGCGCACGTCCCGGATACGGCTCTGCATCGTTTCGTCTCCTATCACCAAATAGGTTTTTTCTTTCCTACATTATTTACCGGATGGCAAGGGTGATTCCTGTTGAATGGAGAAATGCAATGCCCCGTAAAGTCTGTGCCCTTCCACGCCATATCGATCCACGTCCCTTGGTGGAGCGCGAGCTGGCTGAACCGCTGTCGGAAGCAAAAGGGCGGGCGCGGGGACGGACGGTGACCGTCAATCTTGCGGAATCGCCCCTGTCCTGGCTCTATACGCGCGGCTTTTTGTCGGACCGGCAATTGCTTGCAGGGGAAACCTTGCGGGCGGACTATAGCGCTGCCGCAATGGAACCGCGGGTGACGATGCGCTGGGATGCGGTTCCGTCTGTTCGGTCAAGGCGGAACGCGCCGGAGGGCTTGGCCCCCAGCGAGCGGATGGTGGCCGCAAAGGCGCGCTTTGATGCGGCGATTGCGGTGGTGGGGCCGGATCTTGCCGATATTGCCTGGCGCGTGGTCTGTGCAGGCGAGGCGATCACGGTCGCCGAGCGGGCCCTGGCGTGGCCGGTGCGCTCAGGAAGGCTGGTGCTGAAAATCGCGCTCGACCGGTTGGCGGATTTTTACCGCCTGCCGCATTAGAAGGCGCTTAGCCCGCCATTTCCTCCACAAGCATCGCCAGTTCCAGCCACCGTTCCTCGGCCGCTTCCTTTTCGGCACGCAATGCTTCGCACTTCGCAGTCAGTTCCGAAAAGCGGGCGGGGTTGCGGGTGTAAAGCGCGGGGTCGGCCATCTCGGCCTCCGCCGCCGCAATCTCCCCGTCAATCGCCTCGATCCGCCCGGGCAGCAGGTCATAGTCGCGCTGGTCCTTATAGGATAATTTGGCGGGGCGGGCAGGGGGCTTGGGCGCGGATTGCTCCGCAGGGGCTGCGGCCTTGTCGGCTTTCTTGCGGGCATCGTTGGTGTCACGCCGGTCGCGCTTGGCTTCCCAGTCGGCATAGCCGCCCGCGATGATATCGACCTTGCCCGACCCATCAAGGCCGAGCGTCAGGTTCACCGTGCGGTCGAGAAAATCGCGGTCATGGCTGACGATAAGGACGGTGCCGTCATAATCGGCGATCACCTCCTGCAACAGGTCGAGCGTTTCCAGATCAAGGTCATTGGTCGGCTCGTCCAGCACCAGCAAATTCGCCTCCCGCGCAAATTCGCGGGCGAGCAATATGCGCGACTGTTCGCCGCCCGACAGCGTGCCGATGCGTGCCTCGATCAGTTCGGGGTCGAACAGGAATTCCTTGAGATAACCCTGCACATGCTTGCGCACCCCGCGCACGTCGATCCAGTCGCTGCCGTCGGCGAGCACATCGCGCACGCGCTTTTCCGGCGAGAGAAGCTTGCGCTGCTGGTCGATGACGATGCCGGTAAGTGTCGGCGACAGCGTGATGGTGCCGGTGTCCGGCTGCGTCTCGCCGGTCAGGATGCGGATCAGCGTGGTCTTCCCCGTCCCGTTGGCGCCGACAATCCCGATCCGGTCCCCGCGCTGGATACGCAGGGTGAAATCCTTGATGATCGTGCGGTCGCCAAAGCTTTTGCCGACGGCTTCGGCGTTGATGACGGTCTTGGTCTTGCTGTCGTCGCTCGCGGCGGCCAGCTTGGCGGTGCCTTGCGGCCCCATCATCGCCGCCCGCGCCGCGCGCATTTCATAAAGCTTGGCGAGCCGCCCCTGATTGCGCTTGCGCCGCGCGGTCACGCCGCGTTCCAGCCAGTGCGCCTCGATCTTCAGCTTCGCGTCCAGCCGGTCGGCATTGCGCGCATCTTCGGCATAGACCCGCTCGGTCCAGGCATCATAGCCGCCAAAGCCGATCTCGTTCCGGCGCAGCAAGCCCCGATCAAGCCAGAATGTCTGCCGCGTCAACCGCGTCAAAAAGGTTCGGTCATGGCTGATTACCATGAAGGCGCCTCGATAGCGGGTCAGCCAGTCTTCGAGCCATTCAATGGCCGCCAGATCAAGGTGGTTAGTAGGCTCGTCCAGCAGCAAAAGGTCCGGCTCGCTCGCCAGCGCCCGGCAGATTGCGGCGCGCCGTTTTTCGCCTCCGCTTGCGGTCTTGGCTTCACGGTCAAGGTCGATGCCCAACTGATCGGCAATCGCACGCACCGCATATTCGGGCGGGCCTTTTTCGCCATGCACCGCAAAATCCACCAGCCGGTCGAAGGAGGCGACATCGGGGTCCTGGTCAAGCATCACGATATTGGTGCCGGGCACCACCACGCGCTTGCCCTTGTCGGCCTCGACCGTTCCGGCGACCAGTTTCATCAAGGTCGTCTTGCCCGCACCATTGCGCCCGATCAGCGCCAGCCGGTCGCGCGCGCCGATGAACAGGTTGATATCTTCAAACAACCAACCGCCGCCCTGCTGCAGCGCGAGATTTTCAAAGGCAAAGATCGGGGGTTGGGACATGCCAGCGCGGATAGGGGGAGGGCGGTTGCATTGCAACCTTCTCTGCGGGGTTACACCGAACTTGTTTCTCGCCCGTCCGCGCTTTACGACCCTGTGCCAGCGAAAGGGCCCACAATATGCGTACCATCTACCTCAACGGCAGCTACATCCCGGAAACCGAAGGACAGGTGTCGGTGTTCGACCGCGGCTTTCTCTTTTCGGACTCGGTGTATGAGGTCGTCTCGGTTCTGGATGGCAAGCTCGTCGATTTCGGCGGCCATGTGCAGCGCCTTGCCCGTTCTTTAAGCGAACTTGGCATAGAAGGTGCCCCCGATGCCGACGCGTGGCTTTCCATCTGCCGCGACCTGGTCGCGCGCAACGCAGTGGAAGAGGGCATGATCTATTGGCAGGTCACACGCGGCGCGCCATCGGACCGGGACTTTGTCTTTCCCGCACCCGGCACCGCGCCAACGGTTCTGGCCTTTTCACAAAGCCGCATTCTTGCCGATAACCCGTCCGCCGTACGCGGCATCCATGTCGTTACCTTGCCGGATTTGCGCTGGGGCCGGGCGGATATCAAGACGACGCAATTGCTGTATGCATCGTTGATGAAGAATGAGGCGATTGCCCGCGGTGCCGACGATGCCTGGATGGTGCGCGACGGGTTTATTACCGAGGGCACGGCGCAAAACGCGCATATCATCACGCAGTCGGGTACATTGGTGACGCACCCTCTCAACCGCGAGATATTACACGGCATCACCCGCGCTTCAGTTCTGCCGTTGGTTGGCCATCCTATTGAAGAGCGGCCTTTTTCTGTCGCCGAGGCGGAACAAGCTGCCGAAGCGTTTGTTTCCTCCGCCTCTGGCTTTGTAATGCCGGTTGTGCGGATAAATGATCAGATAATCGGTGATGGAAAACCCGGTTCGGCAACCGTTCAGCTTCGCAAAGCCTATATCGATTGGGCACGTCGCACCGCCACATGATCGGTCCGTGCACTGTAGGAGTAAGAATATGCGTAAGTACATTTTGGCAGCGCTTTTGGCAGCGGGCAGCATGACAGCGGGGGAAGCGATGGCAACGCAGGTAAATATCACGGCAACAAATCCGGTCATTGATCTGACGATCAGCGACACCGTCGAAGCCAAGCCCGACATCGCGGCATTTACCACTGGCGTACAGACTCTAGCTCCGACCGCGAGCGAAGCAGTGCGCCAGAATAATGTGCAAATGGCCTCCGTCGTCGCGCGCCTCAAGAAACTGGGCATTGCCGACAAGGACAACCAGACCACGCAAATCAGCCTGAACCAGCAATTCGACTATCGCGATGGCCAGCAGGTGTTCAAAGGCTATCAGGCATCGAATATGGTCAACGCCAAGCTGCGCGATCTGAAAAAGCTCGGCGCATTTCTGGATGCGCTGGCCGTGGATGGCGCGACCAATTTCAACGGTCCGACCTTCGGCATCGATGACGATAGCAAATACCGCGAAATGGCCCGCGACAAGGTGTGGGCAACCGCAATGGCCCGCGCAAAATCCATGGCGCAAAAGGCAGGCTACACCAATGTGCGCGTGCTGCGTGTTGAAGAAACCGAGGGTCAAGGCGGCGGTTATCAACCCATGCCCATGATGGCCCGCGCGATGGACGCATCGGAAAAGTCGACGCCAATCGCGCCGGGTGAGCTAAGCGTCGGGGCGACGGTTTCGTTTACGTTTGAAATGGTGAAGTGATCGACTGTCGGGGCAAGAGCCGCGCCGTCGAACCCCTCACCAACTCCGCCTAGGCCATACGGCCAAGGCTCCGTATCCTCTCCCCTGAAGGGGAGAGGCCAAGCGCCATTTCCCTCTCCCCTTCAGGGGAGAGGTACGCAGTCTTACGGCTTTAGCCGTTAGACGAAGTGGAGAGGGGGAGGTCGTGCGCTGCTACATCCGTGGCAAGGCAACAATCCCGACGTCACCCTGAAACAAGTTCAGGGTGACGGGGGGGATTATCAAAATGCCAAGCAGCATAAGAGGTATTGCCAACGCCCTAAACGCCCGATCAACCCTAACAAAAGGTTGATACCCCATTCAGATTGTGTTCAAGCCGGATCGCTAAATGGGGGGCTATGTTGAACCGAAAGAAATTTCTGTCTTTGGCCATGCTGGCCGCGATCGCCGCAACACTGCCTGCCGAAGCACGGCGGGGTGAACAGGATGACGCGCGGGAAGATTGGCAGAACGGCAAGGTTAAATCCTTGCGGGAAATCGAAGGCACTGTCGTTCCCCGTATGCGCGGCATGCAATATCTTGGCCCTGAATATGACCCGACGGCTCAGGTGTATCGCCTGAAATTCATCAACAAGGATCGGGTTATTTTCGTGGACGTCGATGGCAGAACGGGCAGCGTCCTGCGCCAGCGTTGATAGGATTTTGCGTGCGGCGGCTAATCTGCTAGCCCATTTCCAACATCATTACAGCATTTGAAGGGGACAGCATGCGCATCCTTATAGTGGAAGACGAACCGACACTCGGCCAGCAGTTGAAATCAACGCTGGAGGGCGCAGGATATGCCGTGGACCTTTCGGTCGATGGCGAAGACGGCCATTATATGGGCTCGACCGAAAATTATGACGCTGTCATTCTCGATCTGGGTCTTCCCGAAATTGACGGACTGACCGTGCTTGACCGCTGGCGCAAGGAGGGACGCAAATTCCCCGTACTCGTGCTGACCGCCCGCGATAGCTGGTCGGACAAGGTCGCCGGACTGGACGCAGGCGCCGATGATTATCTCGCCAAGCCGTTCCAGACCGAAGAGCTGATTGCACGGCTGCGCGCGCTTATCCGCCGTGCGTCGGGCAATGCATCGTCGGAATTGACGGTCGGTGATGTGCGCCTCGACACGCGCTCTGGCCGCGTCACCCTTGATGGCCAGCCGGTCAAACTGACTGCGCAGGAATATAAGCTGCTATCCTATCTGATGCACCATAAGGGCAAGGTGGTGTCGCGCACCGAGCTGATCGAGCATATTTACGATCAGGATTTCGACCGCGATTCCAACACGATCGAAGTGTTCGTGACCCGCATCCGCAAGAAACTGGGGCAGGATGTCATTTCGACCATCCGCGGTCTTGGCTACAGCCTTGAGGAACCGGTCAGCTGAATCCGCCTGCCGTCATAAATACGGCGGTGAAACCCCCGTCATGGCGGAGCCAGTTTCAAAGCACGGGTTCGCTTACCCGCCGCATGATCCTGACGGCGGCGGCGTGGATTACGATTTTGCTGATTGGCGGCGGCGCGGCGCTGGACCGGGTTTTGACCAACTCGGTTGAACAGAATTTCGACAATCAGCTCGAATATGTTCTGACCGCCATGATCGCCTCGGCAGAGATTGGCCCCGATGGCGAAATCCGGATGAACCGGCCCTTGGGCGACCAGCGTTTTCTGGAACCCAATAGCGGACTTTACTGGCAAATTACCGGACCCGGTGCGATGCCGTTTCCGTCGCGATCCTTATGGGACCGCGCCTTGAAAACACCGGCGGGCCATAATGACCAGGCCGTCCATTTCCGCGATAGCGATGAATTCCGGGATGAACCGCTGCGCATTGCCGAGCGCAATATCAAGCTGCCGGACTCCGACATTAGCTGGACTTTCATGGTGGCGCAGAGCCGCGACAGTCTGGATGGCCAGATCCAGGAATTGCGCTCTGTTCTTGTGATCAGCTTTTTGTTGCTGGCACTGGGGTTGATCATATTGGCGGCGTTACAGACATTTTACGGGCTATGGCCGCTGCGCGCGGTGCGGCAGGCAATCGCCCAGATGCGCAGTGGCCGGGAAAGCCGCGTGACCGATGCCTTACCCGACGAGGTGATGCCGATGGTCAATGAACTCAACGCGTTATTGGATCATAATGAGAAGCAGGCTGAGGAGTCGCGGCGTCATGCAGGTAATCTCGCCCATGCGCTGAAGACCCCGCTGACCGTGATCATGAACAGTGCGACGGCGCAAGCGCCCGACCTTTCGGAAACGGTGATCCGCGAAGCGACCACCATGCGGCGGCAGGTGGACCATCATCTGGCCCGCGCCCGCGCCGTCGGACGGCGCGGCCATAGCCATAGCCGCGCGCAAGTGTGGGATAGCCTTGAATCGGTCGAACGCGCAGTCAGCCGTCTCTACGCGCATGTACGGCTCGACATGGCCGGCGACAAAACGCTAGCGGCGCGTGTGGAGCGGCAGGATCTGGACGAGATGCTCGGCAACCTGATCGAGAATGCAGCCAAATATGGAGGCGGCAGTGTGTTCGTGACCGTCGAGGATGCGGGCGATTTTGTCGAACTTCTGGTCGAAGATGACGGCCGTGGTATCCCCGAAGGCGAACGCGAACGCCTGTTCGACCGCGGCGCACGGCTGGACACCGGCAAACCCGGAACCGGCCTAGGCCTCGCCATCGTGCGCGATGTTGTCGAAATCTACGGCGGGTCGGTCAAATTGGAAGAAAGCGAAGATTTGGGCGGTCTGCTCGTGCGGTTGAGGTTGCCCAAGGCGTTGGGGTAACTTCGCCGTTGCTGCCCCTCACCAACTCCGCCTAGGCCTGTCGGCCAAGGCTCCGTATCCTCTCCCCTGAAGGGGAGAGGCCAAGCGCCATTTCCCTCTCCCGTTCAGGGGAGAGGTACGAAGTGTTTCGGTTTTAGCCGTTGGACGTAGTGGAGAGGGGGAGTTCGCGCTCGGCTTTGAGGGTGGTTTTGGCCGGGTATGTGCTATCCATATTGTTTCACTCAGCCAGTCTAGTAAAAAGACTGTCACCCTGAACTTGTTTCAGGGTCTTAGTTTCGACGTCGAAGGAATAAGACCCTGAAACAAGTACAGGGTGACGGAATGGCGGAAGTAGGCAAGGTCTGGAAAGGACCCCCAATCACCCCGCGTCGCGGATTTGCTGGTGGTGGCGGATCACTTCATCAATGATGAACCGCAAAAACTTCTCCGTAAAATCGGGATCGAGCTTTGCATCGCGGGCCAATTGGCGCAGGCGTTCGATTTGCCGCTCTTCGCGGGCGGGATCGGCCGGTGGCAAGGCGGATACGGCTTTGAATTCGCCGACGGCCTGCGTGATCTTGAAGCGTTCGGCGAGCATGAACACCAGCGCGGCGTCGATATTGTCGATGCTGTCGCGGTAGCGTCTCAAAGTGTCTTCGTGGTCCATAAGGCACCATCTGCCGCGATTGCCGCATCAGGACAAGAGGAAAAGCCCCATTTGCACTTGCCTTGCCGCCTCCGGCTTGCCAGAGCGGAAGCGTTATGACAGCTACCATTCACCAAATCGGCGGACACCGCGCACCTTCGCTGGATCCCATCCTGAAACTCGTTGCGCCCGAAATGAACAAGGTGAATGCGGTCATCCTTGACCGGATGCAGTCGGAAATCCCCTTGATCCCCGAATTGGCCGGGCATCTGATCGCAGGCGGTGGCAAGCGGATGCGGCCGATGCTGACCCTGGCCTGCGCGCGCTTGCTCGATTATCCCGGCGAACGGCACCACAAGCTAGCGGCGGCGGTGGAGTTTATCCATACCGCGACGCTGCTGCATGACGATGTGGTCGATGGCAGCGATATGCGCCGGGGCAAGACGGCGGCGAACCTGATTTTCGGCAATCCTGCCGCTGTTCTGGTCGGCGATTTCCTCTTCAGCCGGTCCTTTGAGTTGATGGTCGAGGACGGATCGCTCAAGGTTCTGAAGATTCTTTCCCATGCATCGGCGGTGATTGCGGAAGGCGAGGTCAACCAGTTGACAGCGCAGCGGCAGATTACGACGACCGAAGAAAAATATCTCGACATCATTGGTTCGAAGACCGCTGCCCTGTTTGCGGCGGCGTGCCGGATTGCAGCGGTTGTGGCCGAAAGCGGGGAGGCGCAGGAAATGGCGCTCGACGCCTATGGCCGCAATCTTGGCATCGCGTTCCAGCTGGTCGACGACGCCATTGATTATGTGTCCGACGGGGCGACGATGGGCAAGGATATCGGCGACGATTTCCGCGACGGCAAGGTGACCCTGCCGGTCATTCTGGCGCACAGCCGGGGCTCGGCGGAGGAGAAGAAATTCTGGCATGATGCGATGCTGGGCAACCGCGTGTCCGACGAAGATCTGGTGCACGCGACGAGCCTTTTGCGCGCCCATGACGCCATCGACGACACCATCGACCGCGCCCGTCACTATGGCCAGCGCGCTATCGATTCCATCGCCCATTTTCCGGGTGGTGAAGCCAAGGCGGCGTTGATCGAGGCGGTCGAATTCGCCATCGCCCGCGCCTATTGAGCATGGAGCCCCGCGAACCCCTGTCGGACGGGTTTGACCCGATCGGGCCGTTCCATCCCTATGTGGTGATGGGTGCGGTTCTGCTGCTCGATCTGCTTGCTATATTGCTCGTCCTGTCGGCGCTGACCTTTGCCGGGGACAAGATCGAGGACATCATCTGGCCGGGCGGCAGGGAATGGGTCGACCTTTGAATGCGGGATTGCCGGTGGACGCTGTCTTGCCGGATTTGCTTGCCACTCTGGCCTTACAGCCCAATGCCGTTCTGATCGCTCCGCCGGGTGCGGGCAAGACCACGATGGTCGCGCCGCGCCTGCTGGACCAGCCATGGTGCAGCGGCAAAATCCTTCTCCTGTCCCCGCGCCGTCTGGCGGCCCGTATGGCGGCCGAGCGGATTGCGGAGCTGATGGGCGAACAGGTGGGCGGCCTTGTCGGCTATGCGACGCGCATGGACAGCAAACAGTCCGCCGCGACGCGCATCCTGGTCCTGACCGAGGGGATATTCCGCAACCGCATCATCGCCGACCCCGAACTGGCGGGCATATCCGCCGTGCTGTTCGACGAGGTGCACGAACGCAGCATCGACAGCGATTTCGGCCTCGCGCTCGCGCTGGAGGTGCAGGGGGCGTTCCGGCCCGACCTGCGGCTGGTTGCGATGTCCGCGACGCTCGACGGCGCACGCTTTTCCGCGCTGATGGACGGCGCGCCGGTGATCGAGAGCCAGGGGCGAAGCTGGCCGCTGGAGCTGCGCTATGTCGGACGGCAGGTCAGCCAGCCGGTCGAGACCGACATCGCCCGCATCATCCGGCAGGCGCTGGGTGAGGAGAGCGGCGACCTGCTCGCCTTCCTGCCCGGCACCCGCGAGATCGACCGCACGGCAGAGGCGCTGGCCGGGATGCCGGACAGCATCGTCGTCCACAAACTGCACGGACAGGTCGACCCCGCGGCACAGCGGCAGGCGGTCCGGCCCGATCCGGAAGGCCGCCGCAAGATCATCCTTGCCACCAACATCGCGGAGACCAGCCTCACCATCGATGGCGTCCGCATCGTCGTGGATAGCGGCCTCGCCCGCCGCGCGCGCTTTGACCGGGCGGCGGGGGTGACGCGGCTGGTTACCGAACGGGCCAGCTTGTCCGCCGCCACCCAACGCGCAGGCCGCGCGGCGCGGCAGGGGGCGGGCGTCGCCTATCGCCTGTGGGAGGAGGCGGGCAATGGCGGCCTTCCGCCCTTTGACCCGCCGGAAATCCTGGAAAGCGACCTCGCGCCCCTGCTGCTCGATTGCGCCTTATGGGGGGAGGGAGATCCCACCCGCCTGCGCTGGCTCGACGCGCCGCCCGCCTCCGCGCTGAACGAAGCGCGCAAAGCGCTGCTTGCCATCGACGCGCTCACCGAGGGTGGAGCGATCACGCCCCATGGCCGGAGGCTTGCCACCCTGCCGCTGCCGCCGCAACTGGCCCACATGGTCCTGCGCGCCGCCGACCATGGACAGGGGGACACCGCCGCAGAGCTTGCGTTGCTGCTGCAGGAGCGCGGGCTTGGCGGGCAGGGCGAGGATCTGGAAAGCCGCCACGAACGCTTCCGCCGCGACAGGGGTGGCCGCACCGACGCCGCCAAGGCGCTCGCCCGACGGATCGGCAAGATGGCAGGCGAAGGCGGCACCCAAGCCCCGCTGTCGGTCGGCGCACTGGTCGCGCTGGCCTATCCCGAACGCATCGCCAAACGCCGTGATTCCAAGGGCGAGAACTGGATCAGCGCATTGGGCCGTGGCCTGCGCCTCGATCCGCTGTCGCCGCTGGCGCAGGCCGAATGGCTCGCCGTCGCCGACCTGCAGGGCGCAGCATCCGGCGCGCGCATATTGTCCGCCGCCGCCCTGACCGAGGCAGAGGTGCTAGACCTGTTTGCCGACCGTTTGGAGACAAAGACCGAAACCCGCTACGACGCCGCCAACGACCGTGTCGAAATCCGGCAACGGCAAAGGCTCGGCGCGATCGTGCTGCGCGAGGCAACCGTCGCCAAGGCGGACGAGGCTGTGCTGGCCGGGGCGCTGCTGTCGGCGGTGCGCCAATGCGGCATTGCGGCGCTGCTCTGGTCCGATGCCGCCATTGCCCTGCGCCAACGCGCCGCCTTTGCCGGACATGATGAACTGTCGGACGAAAGCTTGCTGGAGACGCTCGACCAGTGGCTGCCCCCTTGCCTGAACGGCGCGGCGCGGTTGCGGGATATCTCGAAACAGGCGCTGTCCGATGCACTCGACACCCTGCTCGGCTGGGACAGTAAGCAACAGGTCGAACGCCTCGCCCCCGCCCATTTCACAAGCCCCGCCGGCACCACCCATCCGGTCGACTATGCTGCAGAGGCCGGACCGACAGTGGAGTTACGGGTGCAGGCGCTATTCGGGCTGGACGCACATCCGTGCATCGGCATCGAACGCCTGCCGCTGGTGCTCAGCCTGACCTCGCCCGCAGGCCGCCCGATCCAGACCACCCGCAACCTGCCCGAATTCTGGCGCGGCAGTTGGCGCGATGTCGCCAAGGAGATGCGGGGACGCTATCCCAAGCATAATTGGCCCGACGCCCCGTGGGAAAGCGTGGCCAGCCTGAAAACCAAAAAGGCCCAAGCACGCAGCGCTTGACGAATCCGCCCTATTTGGCGCAAGGCGACAGCAATCCCATAGTCAGGAAGTTCCGATGTCCGCACGTATCTATCAGCGTCCCAAAAACGCCATGCAGTCTGGAAAAGCCCATACGGACCTCTGGATTCTTGAATTCACGCCGTCGGAGCCACGCAAGGCCGACCCGCTGATGGGCTGGGCCGGATCGGGCGACACGCAGGTGCAGGTGCAACTGAAGTTCCCGACCCTCGCCGCTGCGCAAGCCTATGCCGCGAAAAAGGGCATCCACGCCACCTTCATCCCGACCCCGCCCAAGACCCTGAAGATTCAGGCTTACGCGGATAATTTCCGCTAGGGTCGGTCGGTTCTCCTCCGGCTCTTGGGCTTTGGAGGGTGGGATTTGCTAGAAGGAATAAGGGAAAAAGGAAGAAGGCGTTGTGCCGCCTTTTGCGGTGTGCGCGGCTTTTTTATGTCTGGTTTTCCGGAATCGTAGTTGGATGCGGACTTTCGGGATTCGACAACATTGCGGACGCAGGAGTTGGTTCAGCCGATTTGAATGCGGACAAAACCAAGTTCCTCGAAAAGCCGTCGAACAGCTTGGGAATCAAGGTTCGAGTTTCGAGAGTTTGGAAAGGTCACCACAATGGTTGGAATGCGAAACCAACGAGCGCGCCCTTCCATAGTTCGGATTAGTTCGCCTAGGAAATTAAAGGCCGCGTCATAATTTTCGATGAGTTGTTCATCGGATGAAAATGGGATCGGGGCAGATTTTGCAATCGAAGCGCCCGTCCTGCAGTTGGTGAGCGCAACATGGTCGCGTGATATTGCTGCGGTGTAGCGACTAATGAACATCGGGCCAGCCTAAGTCATCAAATGTCCGGTTTCCACAACAAAGCAGTCAAAGCAGACTATCAGGACACGACAACATTTCAGTGGTTATCCGCACTAGCTATTAGCGTTGAGTCCTGCCATTTTCTGGTAAAGTAAGGCTGGAGTCAGAGATGTCGCGTTCAATACTTTCGATGTCATTGATTGCGACGGTTTTTGTCATCGGAGCCGCAGATGCTGAGGCACCCTTAGCCGGGAACCGGCCAACAAAAATCGAGGTTCCGAAAGTAGAACGTGAAGGTGTTTGGCAACCCAGTCTCGACGGTGAGCAGGTGCCGCTGTGGCCTGCGAAAGTTGTTCTTGCGAAACCAGATACTGGGGATCATCCGGAGGCGACCGGGAATGGTTCACCGTTGGTAGCAGGCAAAATGTGGCACTGGGCGAGCTACGTCACCCGACCTACCATGACTATCTATCGCCCGAAGTCCCCCAATAGTGGTGCTGCCATGCTAGTGATACCGGGCGGTGGATTTCATGCTGTGGCGACTGACCTCGAAGGCACCGAAATTTGTGATTGGGTGATCCAGCAGGATATGACATGCGTGATGCTGAAATACCGGACACCACAGGTGTGGCCTAGGGTAAATGGCAGGCAGCAACGACCAAAGGTTCTTCTGGGACTGGAAGATGCCCAGCGCGCTATGGGTTTGTTGCGGCAAAATGCTACTAATTACGGGATCGATCCGCGCAAGATCGGTGCAATCGGATTTTCAGCGGGCGCATATCTTGTGGCGAATATGAGCAATACAGACGAGCGAACTTATACCCATACCGATGCAGCTGACCAACAATCGCCACGACCTGACTTCGCGATAATCGCCTACACGGCTCGAATACTGGACAATAGCAAAGGGAAGAATAACCTCGAATTACAGCCATGGGTGAACATCAGCCCTAAGGCACCGCCGACTTTGATCTTACATGCAATGGACGATCCTGTGGATGATATCCGACACCCGATGGCTTATGCGCTAGCGCTGAACGACGCCGGTGTTTCGGTCGATATGCGGCTGTATGCTAAAGGAGGTCACGCGTTCGGAATACGACCAACCGACGATCCGATCACGACACAATGGCCGGGACAGGTCAAACAATGGCTACACAACATCGGCGTTCTCTGATGGCAGCTGACGACAACATTCCAGACATTTCCGATAGTTTTTGAGCGCGCTCAAACCTGCCGTTCGTTCAGGGTGACGACCCAGAGCAAAACACCTTGTCCTTAACGTTCTTCTTCGCGCCTTTGTGTCTTTGCGTGAGATTAATCCGGCGCGAGGGTGTGGCGAAGGGTTTGTTGATGTCTGACGATCCCGTTGAAAACATCGTCACGCTGAACTCGTTTCACCTTCGGTGACTGCGTTCCAGGGTCTTAGTCAGCGACGTTGAAAACTAAGACCCTGAAACAAGTTCAGGGTGACGATAAAAAAAAGGCCTCGCACGTCTGTGCGCGAACTCCCCCTCTCCAACTTCGCCTAGGCCTGAAGGCCAAGGCTACGTATCCTCTCCCCTAAAGGGGCGAGGGAGAAGCGACGCCTTCTTCCTTTTCGCCTTTTTCCTTTTAGCGAAAAAACGAGGCGCAACCTAAAGGCCCAAGCGCCCCTGCCTAAAACACCATCCCCGGCAACATCAGCAACTTCACATCCACCACACAGCCTTCGGCCCGCTTGTCGGCGACAAAGGCCTGAAGCTGCGCAAGCGCCACGCGGTGGACGAGGATATTTTCGCCATCCACCCCGCCGCCGTCGCCGACCTTGGTCAGGCCGGATGCACGGACAAGGGTGAAGCTTTCGCTCACCATGCCGGGGGAGGAGAAGAATTCGCCGATGATGTCCAGTTTCGCAGCGCGATAGCCGGTTTCTTCCTCCAGCTCGCGTGCGGCGGAGGTGAGGGCGTCTTCGCCCGCGTCGTGATCGCCGATCAGCCCTGCGGGCAGTTCGATGCAGGAAGTGCCCAGGGGCACGCGATATTGTTCGACGAGGAGGACATGGTCATCCTCCACCGCCAATATGACGGCGGCCTTTATGCCGCGTGCGCGGGAGACATATTCCCATTTGCCTGTTCTTTTGGCGGTGATGAAACGCCCCTGCCACATGATTTCTTCAGGCTCGGCATCGGTCGTCATAGTTCAATCAATCTGTCGGGTAACTCGTTGGGATTTTCATGGCCCTTGGGGAAATGTTCGGCAAGAACAATGCCCATTTGCCGCACGGCTTCGGCCATGCCTTCGCCCGGCTGTCCGGCCTTGACCCGTTCAATCAAGGCGACCATCGCATCGCCCCAGATTTCCGGCGTGACCAGCTTGGCAATTTCTTCATCGGCGACGATTTCTGCACGATGTTCCTTCATCGACAGATAGAGCAGTACGCCGGTGCGGCCCACGGTCTTGGCTTCGGTGCCGACCTTGAAAAGGCTGATTGCGCGGGCGCGGACCCGGGCCATCTTGATGGCTTTGGGCGTGAGGGCAAGACGCAGCGGCAGCCATTTCAGGATCAACCATGTGCCCACCCATTTGAAGACCATGGCGACAAAGATCATCGCCATGATTTCGCCCGCGCTATAATCATGTGCCCAGCCACCGTTGACGCTGTCGACAAGGCCCAGATAGAAATCGGGGAACAGGCCATAGGCG
>Ga0116177_10000674_pt1 | contig 25289 bp, 18 predicted proteins | sample AD_STIC10_MetaG_FD_89750 | JGI IMG/M metagenome (GOLD analysis project Ga0116177, IMG submission 89750) | Active sludge microbial communities of municipal wastewater-treating anaerobic digesters from USA - AD_STIC10_MetaG | ecosystem: Engineered > Bioreactor > Anaerobic > Digestate | place: USA... | reverse complement strand
GCCTTCCCGGGGGCAACCCTTCGGGCCGGGGTACCCAAGGGCCGTGGGCGGCGTTGCGCCGCTTGCCGAGGTCCGCGACTTCGGCTGCGCGCCGCGCCTTGCCCACAGCCCTTGGCCACCCCGGCGCGGGCACCTCGGGTTCTTTCACACCTTCTCACTGCTCGGTGAGGGCCTTCGGGCCGGCGCCGGCCTGGGCCGGCTCGAAGCGCTGCGGCGGGCGCGGCGCGCGCGCGTACAGCGGCGCAACCTTGGGCAGGTTGTCCTCGATGTCGCGGATGCGCGTGGGCCCGCTCGGGTGCGTGCTGATGAACGCCGGCGGCGCGGACTTGCTCGCGGCGGCCATCTTCTGCCAGAGCGTGACGCCGGCGCGCGGGTCGTAGCCGGCGCGTGCGGCCAGGTCGATGCCGACCAGGTCGGCCTCGGACTCGTCCTCGCGGCTGAACTTCAGCGTCAGCAGGTTCGCGCCCAGGCTCAGCGCGGCGTCGCCGAGGTTGCCCAGGCCCAGCAGCGACGACAGCAGCCCGGCGCCGGCGCGGGTGGCCGCGGTTTTGCCCATGCGCTCGCGGGCATGCTCGCGCAGCGCGTGCGCGGCCTCGTGGCCCATGACCATCGCGACCTCGTCGTCCTCGAGCTTGAGCTGCTCGAGGATGCCCCAGTAGAACGCGATCTTGCCGCCGGGCATGCAGAAGGCGTTGATCTGCTTGCTGCCGATCAGGTTGACCTCCCAGCGCCACTGGCGCGCGCGCGGGTTCCACTCGTAGGTGTGCGGGATGATGCGCTGCGCGATGGCGCGCAGGCGCACCACCTGCGGGTGGTTGTCGGGCGCGAGCGCGCCTTGCGCGGAGGCCTTCTGGCGCAGTTCGACGTACTGCGACGCAGCGGCCTGCTCGACGTCCTCGGCCGGGATCAGCTTGGCGAACTTCGACTGCCCGCCGACCTCGACGCCCTCGCGGGCGAGCGCCGGCCAGGCCGTGGCGGCCCCGGCGCCGAGCAGCGCGGCAGAGAACAGCCGCCGCTGCGGCGCGAAGCCGCAGCCGCAGCCCGAGCAGCGGTGCGCAAAGCCCCTCGGGGCCAGGTGGGGCGGGGGGTCGAAATCGGTGTTCATGACGGCCTGTGATCGCCGCGGCGCGGCGGTGTTCCGGGAGACGCCCTAACGCGCGTCGGACGCCGCGAGCATACGGCGCACCTGCGGCAGCAGCACGTAGGCCGGGAAGCTGAGCCAGAAGGTCAGGAAGAAATAGGCCGCGAAGCCCATCTCCTGCGCGCCGATGCCGCCGGCCCAGCCGGCCACGGCGCGGCTGAACGCGAAGATGCTCGACAGGATCGCGTACTCGGTGGTCGCGTTGGCGCGCCCGGTGATCGCCATCAGGAAGGCCAGAAAGGCGCCCGTGCCCAGCCCGCCGGTGAAGCTCTCGAGCGCGCTCGCGGCGTAGACCATCGCCTGGTGCGCGGGCGCGATGTCGGTGCCGGTGGCGCCGCCGCTGGCCGCCAGCGGCACCGCCGCGGCGGCCGCGGCGTAGCCCAGGTTCGACAGCGCCTGCCACAGCCCGAGCACCCACAGGCCCCGGAAGATGCCGCGGGTGTCGACGTACCAGCCACCCACCAGCCCGCCGGCGATCGACAGCGCCAGGCCGAGGTTCACGCTGACCAGGCCGATCTGCTGCGGCGTGAAGCCCGCGTCGACCCAGAAGGGCTTGACCATGAAGCCCATCGCCGCGTCGCCCAGCTTGAACAGCAGGATGAAGACGATGATCGCCACCATGCCCGGGCGCGACAGCAGCTCGACCCAGGCGCCGAACACCGGCCCCTCGCGCAGCAGCTGCGCGCGCGGGTGGCGCGCGGCGCTGACCATCAGCGCCGCGCCGGCGAACATCAGCCCGACCGGCAGCGCGCCCTTGAACCACCAGGTCCGGTTCCACTCGGCCACCGCGGCCCACCCGGCCACCTTGGCCAGCGGCGCCAGCGCCGGCCACAGCAGCCCGCACAGCACCAGCGCCAGCGCCGCGATCCAGCGCGGCTGGTCGCGCAGCAGCCGGAACTCGGCGCCGACGGTGCCGGGCTTCGCGACGCGGGCCTGCTCCGGCGGGGCCGTCAGCGCCATCGCCGCGTTGCAGGCGAAGACCACGGCGCCCAATCCGTAGGCGATGGGCCAGCCGAACCAGCCCGACAGCATCAGCACCGCGCCGGCGAAGATCATGCCGACGCGGTAGAAGCCGATGCGGAAGCCGTTCGCGAGGCCGTACTCGCGCCGGTCGAGCAGCTCGATCGTGTAGCCGTCGGTGGCGATGTCGTTGGTGGCCGACAGCACCGTGAACAGGCCGATCGCCACCCAGACCCAGGCGCCGAAGCCGCCGGCGCCGTCGTGCAGCGCGAAGAAGGCCATCACGCCGGCCATGCCGGCGTTGGCCGCGGCGATCCACCAGCGGTGGTGGCGCGCCCAGTCGACCGCCGGCGCCCACAGGAACTTCACCGTCCAGGCCAGGCCCAGCAGGCTCAGCAGCCCGATGTCGGCCAGGTTCACGCCCTGCTGGCGGAAGTAGACCGGAAAGATGTCGAAGAACACCCCGAGCGGGAGGCCTTCGCTGAAGTACAGCAGCGCGACCCAGAACAGCTTGCGCTTGAACGCGGGCGTGCGCGGCGCGGGCTGCGCGAGGGCGCCCGGGGAGTCGAAGGTCATGCGGGGATTCTAGGGAGCTGCGTTCCGCGGGCTGCACGGCGAGCCCGGCGCGGTGCGCCGTTTGAGCAGGCGCAATGGATCGTCGCATGTCGATTGCGGTGTGCGCCATGCCGTCTTAGCCTCGACCGCAAAGCTGCCGCGATGCTGGGGCGGCGCGCGATCCTGCGTGTTCCTTGCCAAGGCCTCGACATGACCCACATTGCTTACAGCGCCATCGCGGATGCGAGCGTGCTCGACTTCGACCCGCGTACCGACCTGCTGTGGTTCGACACGCCCGGCGTGTCGGCCGGCGAACTGCGGCTCACGGTCGTCGGCGAGTCGATCCGGATCGACACGCCGGAGCTCGGCTTCACGCTGCGCGACGTCTCCCTGTCGAGCCTGGACGGTGGCAACCTGGTGTTCGCCGACGGCTCGAGGTTCGTCAACAGCTCGGCGTCCAGTCTCTACGCCAACGACCTCGCCGGCGGCGGCGGCGATGACCTGCTGGTCGGCGGTGCCGCGCTGCTGCCGATGGTCCTCGCGTCGGAGTCGGCCACCGGTGTGCAGGGCAATGGCAGTTCCTTCGCCCCCAACGTGTGCGATGACGGGCGCTATGTCGCGTTCACCACGGCGTCGAGCAACCTCGTCGGGACCGAATTCAACGCCACGTACCAGGTGTACGTGAAGGATCTGCTCACCGGTGTGCTCACCCGAGTCAGCACGAATGCTTCGGGCGACGCGGGCAATGGCGCAAGTACCTGGGCCGCCCTGTCGCGAGATGGGCGCAGCCTGACTTTCATGAGCTACGCGACGAACCTGGTGAGCGGCGACACGAACGGCAGCTACGACATCTTTTTCAAGAATCTGGACACCGGCGCGATCGCGCGAGTCTCCTCCCGCAGCGACGGCGCGCAGGGCAACGGCGATTCGATGGAGTCGACCATGTCGGCGGATGGCGGCCTCGTGTGCTTCCAGAGCTACGCCACGAACCTGGTCGACGGCGACACCAACGCCGTGTCCGACATCTTCGTGAAGAACCTGGCTACCGGCGGACTGTCGCGGGTTTCGACCAGCTTTGCGGGCGGCGAAGCCAATGGTTACAACGAAGACGCCATGATCTGCGCGGACGGAACCCACGTGGCATTCACCACCGGAGCCACCAACCTCGGTTACGCCGACGCCAACAGCGCCTCCGACGTCTACGTGAAGGACCTGTCCAGCGGCGGCCTGACCAGGGTGTCGACCACGAGGTATGGCGTCGAAGGCGATAGTTACAGCTATGGCGCCTCGATCAGCGCCAACGGACGCTACGTCGCGTTCGCCAGCGCCGCCACGAATCTGGTGACGGGTGACACCAATGGGGCCCTCGACATCTTCGTCAAGGACCTGCAGACCGGCGCCTTGACCCGCGTCTCGACCGACGCTTCCGGGGTGCAGGGCAACTTCTCCAGCTCTGGCGCCTCGATTTCTGCCGATGGCCGCTTCGTCGCGTTCGTGAGCACGGCCAGCAACTTCGTTGCCGGCGACACGAACAGCATCCAGGACGTCTACGTGAAGGACCTGCTCACGGGGGCGATCTCGCGCATCTCGACCGACGCCGATGGGATCCCGGGCAACGGTGCGTGCTACGGGCCGATGATCTCGGCCGATGGCAGCCGGGTGGTCTTCGAAAGCTATGCGAGCAACCTCGTGCCGGGCGACACCTTGGGCATGCCCGACGTCTTCGTCGTCGCCAACCCGCTGGAGTCGCGCGTGCTCACCGGCGGCGCCGGCAACGACAGCTACCTGATCTCGAATCCGCACGACCGCATCGTCGAGGCCGTGGCGGGCGGCAGCGACACCGTGCTCGCGAGCATCGACTTCGTCCTGCCCGACCACGTCGATCGCCTCGAGCTGCAGGGCGCTGCGAACCTGTCGGCCACGGGCAACCTCCTGGCCAACGTGCTCGTCGGCAACGCCGGGGACAACCTCATCGACGGCCGCGAAGGCGTCGACACGGCGTCGTACGCGCAGGCCGCCGAGGGCGTTGCCGTCGACCTCGGTACCGACGAGGTGCAGGACACCGGCGACGGCCTCGACCGGCTGCTGAACATCGAGAACCTGATCGGCAGCGCGCACGACGATGCCCTGTTCGGCGGTGCCGACGCCAACCTGCTCGACGGCGGCACCGGCGCCGACCTGCTGGTCGGTGGTTCGGGCAACGACGTCTATGTCGTCGACAGCGTCGGCGACGCCGTGATCGAACGGGCGGGGGGCGGCGCCGACACGGTGCGCTCCTGGATCGCGGTGACGCTGGGCGCCGAACTCGAGAACGCCGTGCTGCTGGGCACCGCCGGCGTCGGGGCGACCGGCAATGCGAACAACAACATCCTCGTCGGGAACCGCGGCAACAACACGCTCAACGGAGGCGCGGGGCTCGACACCGTGAACTACGTCAATGCGCGCGTCGGCGTGCAGGTGTCGCTCGACCTCGTCGGCCCGCAGAGCACGCGCGGCGCGGGCGCCGACACGCTGGTCTCGATCGAGAATCTCACCGGCAGCGCATACGACGACACCTTGCATGGCAACGCCGGCACCAATGTGCTCAACGGCGGTTCGGGCACCGACACGCTGAGCTACGCCCGCGCCGGTGCGGCCGTCGCCGTGAGCCTGGCGCGGACCACCGTGCAGGCCACGGGGGGCGGCGGCAGCGACACCGTGCTCGGCTTCGAGAACCTGAGCGGCAGCGCCTACGCCGACACGCTGACCGGCAGCGGCGCTGCCAATGTCCTGGACGGCGGTGCCGGCGCCGACACCTACCGCGTCGACAGCGCGGGCGACGTCGTCACCGAGGCGGCCGGCGGGGGCACCGACACCGTGATCGCCTGGGTCTCGCGCACCCTCGGTGCCGAGCAGGAGAACCTGACCCTCGCCGGCACCGCCAGCATCAACGCCGCAGGCAATACGCTGGCCAACGTGCTCACCGGCAATGCCAGCGCCAACGTGCTCAACGGCGGTGGCGGCGCCGACACGGCGAATTACGCCGCTGCGGGCGCCGCCGTCAGTGTGAACCTCGCCGCGGGCCTGGCCACTGGCGGCGGCAGCAGCGACACGCTGATCTCGATCGAGAACGTGGTCGGCAGCGACTTCGCCGATGCGCTCGTCGGCAGCGCCGCGGTCAACGTGCTCACCGGCGGTGGCGCGGCCGACACCCTGACCGGGGGCGCCAGCCTCGACGCCTTCGTCTTTATGAGCCTGGACGGTGCCGACACCGTCACCGACTTCGTCAGCGGCATCGACCGCGTCTGGATCGGGCGCGCCGGCATCACGATCGGCGACGGTGACGTCGTCGTCGAAGGCGCCACGACCGTGGCCGGCCCGGGCGGCTTCGCGACCTCCGCCGAGCTGGTGGTCGTCACCTCCGACGTGGCCGGGGCGATCACCGAAGCCAGTGCCGCCGCGGTCATCGGCTCGGCCAGCACGGGATACGGCGTGGGCGTCAGCGCCCTGTTCGTGGTGGACAACGGCAGCAGCTCGGCGATCTACCGGTTCCAGTCGCTGGACACGAATGCGGTCGTCAGCGCCGGCGAGCTGACGTTGCTGGCCACCCTGAACGGCACGGCACAGACTGCGGTGGGGGACTACTTCTTCGCCAGCTGACGGCCACCGCGCTCAGCGCGCCGACGCGCCCTGGCGGTAGATCGCCTCGGCCAGCGCCAGCAGGCGCTCGCGCGGCAGCTCGCCGACCAGCGCGTAGCCGGTGGCCTTGCCCTGGGCGCTGTCGCCCTCGACCCAGTAGAACAGGCCCAGTTCGCCCTGCCGCTCGTAGCGGAAGGCGGCCGGCGTCGCGGCGTCGGGCTTGCGCAGGTAGACGGTGACGCGCGTGGGCCGGGCGTCGGCGGGCGCGCCCGCGGCCGGGCGGGCCTGGTACATCAGCTGCGCGCAGGGGCCGTCGGGCTCGGCCAGCAGCCGGCCGCCGACGAGCTCGAAGCCCTGCTCGCTCAGATCGAACAGCTTCACCGGCACGTCGATGCGCTTGGTCAGCCAGCGCGCCAGGTGCTCTTCTTGCGCCTTCACCTCGACCGCGTGGCGCACCTCGGGCACGTAGACGGCATGCGCCACGGCGGCGAAGTGCGCCCAGCCTTCCTCGGCCTCGTGGCCGGCCAGCGTGCGCTGCAGCACGGCCTGGTGGCGCAGCGCCAGCCCGGCCCCGACGGCCCCGCCCAGTGCGAACAGCGCCACCGCGGCGGCGGCCTGCCACGCCCCCCTGGGGAGCCCGAGGCGCGCCCTCGGGCGGCGCCAGACGACCTGCGACAGGCGTTCGGGTACCGGCTCGGCCAGCACCGGGTCGAGCAGCGCGTGCAGCGCCTCGCGGTCGGCCGCCCACAGGCGCACCCGCGCGGCGTCCTCGGGGTGCTGGTGCAGCCAGGCCTCGACCTCGGCCCGCCGTTCGGCCGGCAACTCGCCGTCGAGCCAGGCGTGCAGGGCAAGGTCGTCGATCGGGGCGGTCATGGCCGTGTCCTCAGACCACCCGGCGCAGGCCGCGCGCAGCGGCGACCGGCTTGCCTTCGAGGTGATCGCGCAGCGCGGCCCGGCCGCGCGAGATGCGCGACATGACCGTGCCGATGGGAATGTGCAGCAGCTCGGCGCATTCGGCATAGCTGAGCTGCTCGAGCGTGACGAGCAGCAGCGGTTCGCGCTGCTCGCCCGGCAGCCGCCGCAGCGCCGCCATCAGGTCCAGGCGCAGGCCGGGCTCGGCGGCCGGGGCGACCAGTTCGCCCGCATCGTCGAGCGAGACCGAGACGTTGCGCGACTGGCGGCGCAGGTCGTCCATGTGCGCGTTGTGCGCGATGCCGATCACCCAGACCAGGATGTCGCGGTGCTGGTCGAACTGGTGCCAGTGGCCGAGGGCGCGCTCCAATGTCGTCTGCACGAGGTCGTCGGCTGCGTGGGCGTCGAACAGCAGCGAGCGCGCATAGCGCCGCAGCCGCGGGATCGCTCCGAGCAGCTGCTGGCGGAAGGCGGCGGGAGCGTCCACGCTGGGCATGTCGGGCATACGGTGGCGGTCGGCCCATTATTCCCGCCGGGCCGCGCGCCGCGCGGCGATCCGCGAGAATGTGCCGCATGACGCCCCCCGCCCCGGCCCTGACCACGCCCCAGGCGCTGCCGCCCAGCTTCTCGGCGGCGGAGTTCCGCCTGGCCCTGGGCATGTTCGCCACCGGCGTGACCATCGTCACCGCGCGCGACGCAGCCGGCGTGCGCGTCGGCCTGACCGCCAATTCGTTCAACTCGGTGTCGCTGAGCCCGCCGCTGGTGCTGTGGAGCCTGTCCAAGCGCGCCGGGTCGATGCCGGCGTTCACGCACGGCTCGCACTACGCGATCAACATCCTCGCCGCCGACCAGCACGACATCGCGATGCGCTTTGCGAGCAAGGCCCACGACCGCTTCGCCGGCGTCGCCTTCCGCGAGGGCGCGGCCGGGGCGCCGGTGCTCGAGGGCGCGGCGGCGGTGTTCGAGTGCTTCAACCGCAGCCAGTACGACGAAGGCGACCACGTCATCTTCGTCGGCGAGGTCGAGCACTGCGAGCACCGCAGCGGCGCGCAGCCGCTGATCTTCCACGGCGGGCGCTACTTCACCGAGCTGCCGCTGTAGCGGCGGGCCGCTGGCCGCTCAGGCGTCCCAGGCGGCGTCGAGCTCCTGGGCGATCGCGGGCAGCAACGTGCGCGCCAGGTCGTGGCGCCCCACGCGCGCCGGCCGGTCGGCGCTGACCGACAGCGCGAAGGCGCTGTCGTCGTCGACGAGTTCGACCACCCGCAGCCGCGGCTGGGCGGCCCGCAGCTCGGCGATCAGCTGTGCGGCCTCGGCCTCGTCGGCGCGCAGGCCGAGGACCAGCACGTCGGGCAGGCCGTCGCGCAGCGCGGCGCGCGCCTGCTCGACCGAGGCCGTCGCGGTCACGTCCATGCCGGCCTCGTGCATCAGCCGGTGCGCCTGCAGGCGCAGCAGTTCGTGCGGGTCGACCAGCAGCACGCGCCGGCCGGGGGCCAGCGGCGTGCGCGGCAGCTCGGCGGCGCTGCGCGGCCCGGCCGGCGCCGGGGTGGTCTCGGCCACGGGCAGGCCCAGCGTCAGGACCACGGTGTTCCCGACGGCGCTGCGCTGCGGTGCGTGGCCGATGGCGCGCGCCAGCAGGGCAAAGAGCTGCCAGGCGAGCGCGTCGGCGTCGTCCGCGGCGCCGTCGGCGCGCTCGGTCGTCAGTGTCAGCGTGGGGCGCGGCGGCAGCCCGGCCAGGGCAGCCTCGACGACGATGCGCCGGCCGATCTGCAGCGCCTGGTCGAGCGCCAGCTCGAGCAGCTGTTCGAGCACACCGGCGTTGACCTCGACGTCGAGCGCGTCGTGGGGCGCCACCAGCACGATGCCCGCGGCACGGGCGCGGGCCGAGGCCTCGGTCAGCGCCGCGCGCGCCGCGGCGGCCAGGTCGACGCGTTCGCGCACCCCCTGCCCCTGCCGCTCGAGCACCCGGGCGAAGGCCTGCAGCTGCAGGCCCAGGCGCTCGAGCCGGCCGAGCTCGGCGAGCACCGCGTCCGCCGCGGCGCCGGCCCCGAACGCGCCCACCTGCGTCTGCAGCACGCTGAGCGCCCCGGCAAAGGCCTCGCCGATGCGCCCGACCAGCCGCGGCGGCAGCGGCATCGTCGACAGGTGGATCGCTTCGCCGGCCTGCACCCGGGAGACCGGGGCGTCGGGGTGTCGGGCATCGTGGCTCATCGGGTCTCCTGGAGGCGGTCGGGGGGTCGGGGGGCGTCAGGCGTTGGTCGCGGCGATGACCTCGGCAAGGTCGGTCAGGCCGGCCAGGACCTTGTCGATGCCGTCCTGGCGCAGCGTCTGCATGCCTGCCGCCAGCGCGGCGGCCTGCAGCACGCCGGCGGCTTCGCGGCGCCGGATGTGGTGCCGGACCGCGTCGTCGGCGAGCATCAGCTCGTGGATGCCGAGCCGCCCGAGGTAGCCCTGTCCGCCGCAGCGGTCGCAGCCGCGCGGCCGGTACAGCAGCACGCGGCCGGCGGCGTCGGCGTGCGCGGCCTGCCAGCGCTGCCGCAGTGCGGCGCGCGCCGGGGCGTCGTCCGCACCGCCCGGGCCGAGGTGCTGGGCGGCCAGCGAGTCGAGTTCGTCGTCGCCGGCCACGCGCGGCTCGCGGCAGTGCGTGCACAGCCGCCGCACCAGGCGCTGCGCGAGGATCGCCAGCAGCGAGTCGGAGAAGTTGAACGGGTCCAGCCCGATCTCGAGCAGCCGCGTGATGCTCTCGGGCGCCGAGTTGGTGTGCAGTGTCGACAGCACCAGGTGCCCGGTCAGCGAGGCCTCGATGGCGATGCGTGCGGTCTCCTCGTCGCGCATCTCGCCGATCATGATCACGTCGGGGTCGGCGCGCAGGAAGGTGCGCATCGCGACTGCGAAGGTCCAGCCGATGCGCGGGTTCATCTGCACCTGGCGCAGGCCCTCCTGGGTGATCTCGACCGGGTCTTCCGCCGTCCAGATCTTGCGCGCCGGCGTGTTGATCTCGCGCATCACCGAGTGCAGCGTCGTCGTCTTGCCGCAGCCGGTGGGGCCGCAGATCAGCACCAGCCCGTAGGGCTTGTGCACGACGCCGCGCAGCGCCGCCAGGTTCGCGGCCGACAGCCCGATGCCGTCCAGCGGCATCGGCTCGTGGCCGGCGAGCAGGCGCAGCACCACGTCCTCGAGCCCGCGCGTGGTCGGCACCGTGACCACGCGCAGCTCGACCGGCGGCCCGCCGAAGCGCGCGAAGTCGATCTTGCCGTCCTGCGGCTTGCGGTGCTCCGAGATGTCCAGGTCGGACATGATCTTGATGCGCGCGACGATCGCGTAGCGCAGCCGCGGCGGCAGCTCGATGAAGGGCAGCAGCTCGCCGTCCACGCGCAGGCGGATGCGCACCTGGCGCGGCGCGTCGGCGGTCTCGATGTGGATGTCGGACGCGCGCCGCCGCACGGCCTCGTGGATCAGCGAGTTGATCAGCCGCACCAGCGCGTTGTCGGACTCCGAGACGACGTCGGCGTCGGCCGCCTCGGCCGATTCGGGCGCCGACTGCAGCTGCAGCGCCAGGTCGTGCACGCTGGCGCGTGCGGGCTCGGCGTCGCCCGGCGCGGCGCGCGCCGACGCGTAGGCGCGGTGGATCGCCGGCAGCAGGCTGCCCGGCAGCGCCATCACCGGCACGATGCGCAGCTGGGTCGCGAAGTGCAGCTCGTCGACCAGGCCCTTGTCGAAGGGGTCGGCCATCAGCAGCGCCAGCGTGTCGCCGCGCCGCGCCAGCGGCAGCACGCCTTCGCGTTCGGCCTGGTGGCGCGGCACCAGCGCGAGCACGTCGGCCTCGGGCAGCATCGCGCGCGTGTCGACGACGCGCACGCCGAGCCACTCGGCGAGCGCGACGCGCAACTGCAGCTCCGACAGCACGCCGGTGTCCACCAGCAGCCGGCCGAGCAGGCGGTGCGGCGAGATCCGCGCCTGCAGCTCGAGGGCCCGCTGCAGCCCGGCGCGGTCGATCAGGCCCTGGCGCATCAGCGCCTCGCCCAGGCGCGGCGTGCCCTGGACGGCGCGCCGCGGCGCGTCGAGCAGGGCCCACAGCGCCGCGGCATCGGCCGGGCAGGAGGTCGCGCCGTCGCCGGCGGCCTCGCCGGTCACAGGCACCACCTCGCCCGGCCGCAGCACCTGGCGGCCGACCTGGGCCTCGACGCAGTCGGCCCAGCCGATGTACCAGCGCTGGTGCGAGGCGCCGCGGCGCACGCTGAGCCACGCGCCGGTCGGCAGCAGTTGCGCGGCGACGCATTCGCCGGCCAGCACCTGGCCGTCGGCAAAGGCGAAGTGGAAAGGCCACGGCGGATCGCAGTCGACAGTGGCGGCGTCCCAGGCCTCGACGCGCAGCGCCCGCACGCCCGAGCGGGCGTGGCGCACCGGCGCGCCGCCCTCGGCCGGGACGATCAGCACGAAGGGGTCGGTGTCGTGCAGCGGCAGCAGCGTGCCCTGCACGCGGCGGCGGTCGGCGAGCAGAGCGTCGACCGGGCCCTCCACGCCGGACGGCAACAGCGACAGGTCGAGGCCCGGAACGGTGTCGGAGTGCAAGGGCATCGTCGGGCAGGTGGCGGGCAGGTGGCGGGAAGGTGCGGCCCAGCATACGCAGCGCCTGCCGGGGTGGCTTGACGCGGCTCAAGCCCGGCAGGGCTTGAATCCGCGTGCCGGGCGCCCATGTGCAAAGACACCGATCACTCCTGCCCGACGCCCCGCCATGCACATCGCCTGCCCCCACTGCGGCTCGACCAACCGCGTGCCCGACGAGCGCCTCACCCACGACCCGAGCTGCGGGCGCTGCGGCCGGGCGCTGCTCGGCGGCCACCCGCACGCGCTCACCGACGCGCACTTCGAGCGCGTGATCGCGCGCACCGAGTTGCCGGTCGTGGTCGACTTCTGGGCGCCCTGGTGCGGGCCGTGCCGGATGATGGCGCCGGCCTACGAGCGCGCCGCGCAGGAGCTCCAGGGGCGCGCGCTGCTGGTCAAGGTCGACAGCGACGCCAACCCGCAGGCCGCGGCCCGATACGGCATCCGCAGCATCCCGACGATGGTGATGTTCCGCGGCGGCCAGGAAGTGCGGCGCGTCTCGGGCGCGCTGCAGGCGCCGCAGATCGTCGGCTGGGTCGACGCGGCGTGATTCCCCGACACGCGCGGCCCAGGCTTCCCGATTGAGGCCGCGGCGCGGCGCCGTTAGCCTCGCGCTCCAGCGTCGCCGTCAGAGCGGCGCATCGATGACCGGCGGCCCGCGAGGGCACGCCCCCGCCCTTTCCCGAACAGACACGCACCTGTCGCCTCCCGGCGGCCGGTGCGTTCGTCTTTCCGGACTGCCCCTCAGTGCCCGCGCGCGGCGCGCTGGGCGCCGTCGACCTCCACCCACTGCCAGACCTGGTTGCGGAACAGCGGCTGCCGGTAGCCGGTGATCCAGGGCTGGCTGAGGTCGGTGTAGACGCGGTGCACGTGGATGCGGTAGGGCATGAACGCCAGGCCGATCTTGCTGGCCTCGAGGAACAGCGCGGCGCGCTCCGGGCCGTCGGGCAGCGACAGCATGCGCGCATAGAGCCGGTCGAAGCCCTCGTGGCGAAAGCGCGCCAGGTTGCCCTGGCCGACCGAGGGCCCGTAGAAGTATTCGAGCGCGCCCTGGGCATCGGGCTCGGTGGCGGTCTGGCCCAGGCTCCACATCATCAGCTTGCCGCCGCGCGCGGCTTTCAGGTTCTCGGGCCACTGCGCGGTCGCGAACTTCACGCGCAGGCCGACCGCGGTCAGGCTCTTCTGCCAGATCTCGTCGAACTGCCGCTCGATCGCCGAGCGCTGCGTGGCCATCTCCAGCACCAGCGGCTGGCCGTCGGGGCGCTCGCGCCAGCCGTCGCCGTCGCGGTCGAGGTAGCCGTAGAGGTCGAGCAGCGCCTTCGCGCGCGCCGGGTCGTGGCTGCTGTTGTCGCTGCGGAAGGCCGGGTCGTGGCCGAAGGTCCCCGGCGGCATCGCCGCCTGCGCGGGCACCGCCTGTCCGCGGCGCACGACGCGGATCTCGCGGTCGATGTCGTAGGCGAGCTGGATCGCGCGGCGCAGCGCCACCTTCTCGGGCGTGTAGCCGCCGACCACCGGGTCTTCCATGTTGAACCACGACATCGTCACGTCGGCGTTCACGTACTTGTGCGCGCGGATGCCCTGGCGCACGAGGTTCGGCGCCAGCGTGCCGGTGGGCGCGGCGTAGTTCGCGAACTCCGGCGGCACGCGCACGAAGTCGAGCTGGCCCGACAGGAAGGCGAGCCAGCGCGACTGGCCCTCCTCGATGATCGAGACCTCGACGCCGTCGTTCAGCGGCAGGCGCCGGCCCTTGAACTTCGCGAGCCAGGCCTGGCCGAGGGCATCGTCGGCCGCCGGCTGTGCGTCGTAGACCATCTCGCGGAAGCCCGGGTTCGGCTCGAGCACGATCAGCGAGCTGCGCCGCCACTGCTTGAGCCGGTAGGGGCCGGTGCCCACCGGGTGCGCGGGGATGTCGTCGCCGTAGGCCTCGACCACCTCGCGCGCGACGGCGCCGTAGGCGGCCGAGTTGCTCAGCGTGGCCAGGAAGCGCGGCCGCGGCGCCGCCAGCCGGAACTGCAGCGTGTAGCGGTCGAGCGCGCGCAGGCCCTCGATCGGCGTGTCGTAGTCGAAGGGCTTCTTCTCGGCCAGCGCGCGCTCGTGTAGCGTGTCCAGGCCGAGGATGCCTTCGTCGTTCAGGCTCGACCAGCCCGGGCTCGTGGTGGCCGGGTCGGCGAAGCGCTTGTACGCGTAGACGTAGTCCTGCGCGACGAGCTCGCGGCGCTGCCCCTTGAAGGCCGGGTCGTCGGCGAAGTGGATGCCGGGACGGACCTTCACCGTCCAGGTGCGGAAGTCGCTCGACACCTCGGGCATCGCCGCGGCCGTCAGCGGCACCGGCCGGACCGGCATCGCCAGCGGGTCGTAGCCGTACAGCGCCTCGAAGATGTGCGCGGTGATCGTCGCCGAGTAGCGGTCCGACAGGCGCGCCGGGTCGAATCCGGTCTCGGCGGCCTCGAACACCACGCGCAGGATGTTCCTGCCGGCCGGCGCCTCGGACGCTTGGCCGGCCGCGGGCAGCGCGAGCGTGCCCAGCAGCGCGGCCGACAGCTCGCGGCGGCGCAGGCCCGGCGCCTCAGCGGGAGGCAGCGAACGCGGCATGGGCGCTCCCCTTGAAATCGTCGACCGGCACGCCCCGGGCCTGCGCCTTGGCGATCGCCAGGCGGTGGTCCATGTCGAAGGCGACGAAGCTCACGCGGCGCCCGCGGCGGCGCGCCTCGAGCAGTTCGTCGCGCGCGACGTCGCCGCCGCCCAGGCCCACCAGCTCGCGGCTCGCCGCGACGATGGCCGCCGAGGTCGGCGACAGCCGGGTCGACCCCGGCAGGCGGCCGCCCCAGGTGGTGTCGCGCACGTAGAACACGGTCTCGACGCAGGGCGCGAGCGGCACCTGCTCGTCGCGCGCGAGCGTCGAGACGATGCCCATCGTCGCGAAGCCGCGCTCGCGCGCCAGCGCGTACACCGCGCCGATGCCCGCGGCGGTGGCGCCGATGTTCACCAGCGTCGTCGCCGGGTCGTGCGCGTCGAGCACGCGCCCGGCCGCCTCGAGCAGCGCCGCCGGGTCTTCGTAGCCGGCGCCGGAGTAGCCGACGAAGGTCAGAACCTCCTTGCCCTGCGCCCGGGCGTAGGCGCGGATCTCGCGCGCGCCGGCCTCGCGGACGGTGCGCGGGACCTCGCACCCGGCGGCGGGCGCGACCACGCCCAGCGACAGCAGGCTGCACAGGGCGACGCGCAGGGAGGCGATCGCGGTCATGGCTTCGCGTCCCGGTTCGCGGGCCCGTCCGGGTCGACCAGGTCCACGTAGTGCCACCATTCCTGCCAGAACACCGGCCGGCGGTAGCCCACGAGCCGGGCGGTGCTCATGTCGGTGACCACGCGGTTGACGCGGAACTTGTACGGCATGTAGGCCAGCGCCAGCTGGCGCGCGCGGTCGAACAGCGCTTCGCGTTCGGGGCCGTCCGGCAGCACGCGCGCCCGCACGACGATGCGGTCGAACTCGGGCAGCTTGAAGCGCGCCATGTTCTGCCCGCCGATCTGGCTGCTCTCGTAGCGCGCCAGCGCCCCGGCGCCGTCGGAGCCCGCGGCCGAACTGCCCAGCGACCACACCATCAGGCTGCCGGCGCGCGCGGACTTCAGGTTCTCGGGCCATTGCGCGGTCTCGAAGCGCGAGCGCAGGCCCAGGCGGTCGAGGTCCTTGCGCATCAGCTCGTCGATCTGGCGCGAGCGCTGGTCGGGCTGGGTCGCGATGCGCAGCTCCAGCGCCGACCCGTCGGGGCGCTCGCGCCAGCCGTCGCCGTCGCGGTCGACGAAGCCGTAGACGTCGAGCAGGCCCTTGGCCCGCGCCGGATCGAAGTCGCCGAACTCGCTCTTGTACTTCGGGTCGTAGCCGGTCGTGAACGGGATGTACGGCCCCTGTGCCGGCAGGCCCTGGCCGAAGCGCAGCTGGCGGATCTCGCTGGGCGTGTCCAGCCCGAGCGCGAAGGCCCGGCGCAGCGCCACCTGCGCGGGCGTGTAGCCGCCGATGACCGGGTCTTCCATGTTGAACAGCACGAAGGTCTGGCCCGGCTCGAGCTGCTGGTAGGCGCGCAAGCCCTGCCGGGCGAGGTTCGGCGCGAGCTTGCCGCCGGGCATCGCGATGTTGATGAAGGCGTTGGGCAGCTTGTCGATGTAGTCGGCCTCGCCGCCGGCGAAGGCCAGCCAGCGCGGCTGCTGCTCCTCGATGATCGAGATCTCGACGCGGTCGATCATCGGCAGGCGCCGGCCCTTGAAGCGCGCCAGCAGCGCCTGGCCCTCGGCATCGTCGGGCGCCGGCTCGGCGTCGTAGAACCTCTCGCGGTAGTCGGGGTTGCGCTCGAGCACCAGCAGCGAGCTGCGCCGCCACTGCACCAGCTTGAAGGGGCCGGTGCCCACCGGGTGGCCGTCGATCTGGTCGCCGTAGAACTCGACCACCTCGCGCGCCACCGCACCGAACAGATCGCTCGCGGCCAGGCTCTCGGCGAAGCGCGGGCGCGGCTCCTCGAGCTTGAACTGCAGCGTGTAGCGGTCGAGCGCGCGCACGCCCTCGATCTCGCGGTCGTAGTCGAAGGGCTTCTTCGACGCCTGCGCCTCCTCGCGCAGCGCCTTCAGGCCGACGAACTTCTCTTCCTCCATGCCGAACCAGATCGGGCTCTTGTTGGCCGGGTCGGCGTAGCGCTTCCAGGTGTAGACGTAGTCCTGCGCGACGAGCTCGCGCTTCCTGCCCTTGAAGGCCGGGTCGTCGGCGAACAGGATGCCGGGGCGGATCTTCACCGTCCAGGTGCGGTAGTCCTCGCTGTGCTGCGGCGGACCGTCGGCCGTCAGCGGCTTGACCTTGATCGGTCGCGCCAGGTGGTCGTACTGGTAGGGCGCCTCGAAGATGTGTGGCGTCAGCGTGCGCGAGTACAGGTCGTTGATCTTGACCGGGTCGAAGCTGCTCTCGGCCACCTCGAAGGCGTAGCGCAGCACCTTCTTCGCCGGGGCGGTCTGCGCCGGCGCCAGCGCGGGCAGTGCCAGCAAGGCGCCCAGCACGCAGGAAACGGCCCGTCTCTTCATGTCATCTCACTTCGCGTGCTTCGCCAGTTCGGCCGTGTCGATGTCGACGAACTTCCAGAACTCGCGCAGGAAGACGTTGCGGTGGTAGCCCACGACCCAGGGCTGCGCCAGGTCGGTCCAGATGCGGTGCACGTGCGCCTTGTAGGGCATGTAGGCGACCATCAGCTCCTTGGCCTTGGTCATCGCCGCCAGGCGCTCGGGCCCGTCGGGCAGGCGCTTCTGCAGCTCGTACAGGCGGTCGAACTCGGCGAGCTCGAAGCGGGCATGGTTCGACTGCCCCTTCGACGGGCCGTAGCCCAGCGACAGGAAGCCTTCGCCGTCGGGCCCGGCCGACCAGCCCACGCCCCACATCATCAGCTTGCCGGCACGCGAGGCCTTCAGGTTCTCGGGCCACTTCGCGGTGCGGAACTCGATGCGCACCCTGATCGCATCCATGTTCTTCTTCCACTGCGTGATCAGCTGGCGCGAGAAGTCGTCGGGCTGGGTCGCGTACTCGATCACCAGCGGCTGGCCGTCGGGCCGGTCGCGCCAGCCGTCGCCGTCGCGGTCGACGTAGCCGTGCAGGTCGAGCAGCGCCTGCGCGCGGGCGCGGCTGAACTCGCCCATCTCGCTGCGGAAGGCCGGGTCGTAGCCCCACACGCCGGGGGCGATCGGCGACTGCGCCGGGATCGCCTGGCCGCGGCGCACGATGCGGATCTCCTCGTCCTGGTTGACCGCCATCGCGATCGCCCGGCGCAGCGCCACGCGCTCGGGCGTGTAGCCGCCGACCACCGGGTTCTCCATGCCGAAGTACGACAGCGACACGTCCGAGCGCGCGTAGCGCAGCGCCTGGATGCCGCGCCGGGCGAGGTTCGGCGCGAGCACGTTGTTCGGGATCGCGACGTAGGTGAAGTCTTCCGGCACCTGCTCGAGCACGTCGTGCTCGCCGTTCAGGAAGGCGAGCCAGCGCGGCTGGTTCTCCTCGACGATGCTGACCTCGACGCGGTCGACCATCGGCAGCTTGCGCCCCTTGAGCCGCGTGGCCGCGGCCACGGCCAGCGGGTCGTCGGCCGGCGCCTGCTCGTCGTAGAACTCGTCGCGGTAGTCCGGGTTCTTCTCGAGCACGATCAGCGAGCTGCGCTTCCAGCGCGCCAGGCGGAAGGGGCCGGTGCCCACCGGGTGCTCCATGATCCGGTCGCCGTAGGCCTCGACGACCTCGCGCGCGACCGCGCCGACCACCGCCCCGTCGACCAGCGTCTGCGCGAAGCGCGGGTTCGGCTGCGCAAGGCGGAACTGGATCGTGTAGCGGTCGAGCGCACGCAGCCCCTCGACCTCGCGGTCGTAGTCGAAGGGCTTGCCGGCCAGCGCCTCGGCGCGCAGCGCGTCCAGGCCGAGCATCCGGGTGTCGTTCAGCGTCGAGTACGACGGGCTCTTCCAGCGCGGATCGAAATGGCGCTTGAGCGCGTAGACGTAGTCCGCCGCGACGAGCTCGCGCTTGCGGCCCTTGAAGACCGGGTCGTCGGCGAAGTGGATGCCCGGCCGCAGGCGCACGGTGTAGGTCCGGAAGTCGTCCGACACCTCGGGCATCGCCGCCGCGGTGCACGGCCGCATGCGCACCGGCCGCGCGAGGAATTCCCACTGGTAGAGCGCGTCGAACAGGTTCGCCGCGATCGTGCGCGAGTAGAGGTCCGAGATCTGCGCCGGGTCGAAGCCGGTCTCGGCGATGCGGAACGAATAGCGCAGCACCTTCGGTGCATCGGCCTCGCCGGCGGCGCGCGCCGGCGCCAGCGCCGCGAGCAGCGCGAGCGCCAGCGCCGCGAGCAGCGCGAGCGCCAGCGCGGCGGCGCGCAGCAGGCGGCTCGGCAGGGTCGGCGGGGACGCGGTCATGGCAGGCGGCGAGGGGTCCGGATCACTCTATCGAAGCCGCGAAGTCTAGGCGCCGCCCGGGGCATCGCGCCTCGGGGCTGTCCCGCGCCGCGGCATGGCCCTTGCGTGCGGTGGGTCCCGGGCAAATGCGGGGGAAGCCCCCCGGGCGATGGCCCTAGACTCGCGCCCACCCCACGAGGGAGACCACCCTGGAGCAAGTCGCACGATGGCGGCCTACCTGATACGACGCATCTGGCAGATGGTGCCGACCCTGTTCGGCGTCGTGCTGCTGGTGTTCCTGCTGTTCAAGGGCTTCGGCAGCGACCCGGCCGAGATCCTCGCCGGGCAGAACGCCTCGCAGCAGCAGGTCGACGCGATCCGCCAGCAGCTCGGCCTGAACGAGCCGCTGTGGACGCAGTTCGGCATCTACCTGAAGCAGATCGTCAGCTTCGACTGGGGCAAGAGCTGGGCCACCAACGAGCCGGTGGCGAACCTGTTCCTCACGCGGCTGCCGGCCACGCTGACGGTGATGGTGCCGATCCTGGTGCTCGAGACGCTGCTGGCGATCCCGTTCGCGCTGGCCGTGGCCTACGTGCGCGGGTCGCTGACCGACCGCGCAATCATGGTGCTGACGACGGTGGCGCTGTCGATCTCGTTCCTGGTCTACGTGATCGTCGGCCAGTACGTGTTCGCGTTCCAGCTCGGCTGGTTTCCGGTGCAGGGCTGGAGCGACAGCGTCGTGCGCAACCTCGTCACCTACGCGCCGCTGCCGGTGCTGCTCGCGGTGGCCGTGTCGCTGGCGCCGCAGACGCGGCTGTACCGCAGCTTCTTCCTCGACGAGATCGGCCACGACTACGTGCGCACCGCGCGCGCCAAGGGCCTGACCGAGACGAGCATCCTGCTCAGGCACGTGCTGCGCAACGCGATGATCCCGATCCTGACGAACGTGGCGGTGTCGCTGCCGGGCATCTTCGTCGGCGCCTTCCTGATCGAGGTGTTCTTCTCGATCCCCGGGCTGGGCCGCGAGATCCTGCTCGCGGTGAACCGCAGCGACTACCCGGTCATCCAGGCCTTCGCGCTGTACACCGCGGCCATCACGATGGTCGTGAACCTGCTCACCGACGTGGCCTACAAGCTCGTCGACCCGCGCGTGGTGCTGAAGTGAGCGCGGTGCTGTCCCCCTCGCCGGGCGGCACGGCCGCCGGGCGCTCCGAAGGCGTGTGGGTCGCCGCGGCGCGGCGCTTCCGCGGCGACCGCGTCGGCATGGTCTCGCTGGCCATCGTCGCGGCCTTCCTGGTGCTGGTGCTGGCCGCCGGCCTGGGCGTGGTCGCGGCCGACTGGCAGGTCGAGCGCGGCGTGCCCGACGCGCCGCCCACCTTCGTCGGCCCGAAGCCGGCGCAGCAGGCGGTGACGGTGGCCGCGCCCGAGGGCCCGAACGCCGACATCTCGGCCATCGACCCGCTCGCGCCGCGCTACACCGAGTGGGCCGAGGCCGCGAAGAAGTACCAGACCACCGAGGCCGCGCGGGCGCAGACGCTGCCGTTCGGCGCCGACCGCTTCGGCCGCGACGTGCTCGCCAAGGCGGTCAAGGGCGCGCAGGTCTCGATCCTCGTGGGCGTGTCGGCGGCGATCGTCGCCACGCTGATCGGCACCGTGCTGGGCGCGCTCGGCGGTTTTTTCGGCGGCCGGCTCGGCGACCTGCTCGAGTGGGTCTACAACGTCTTCACGGCGATGCCGGGCATCCTGCTGATCTTCGCGTTCGCGGCGGTGTTCGGCCGCGGCATCGGCTCGGTCGTCCTGATCCTCGGCCTGGCCGGCTGGACCGGCATCTACCGGCTGGTGCGCGCCGAGTTCATCAAGCACGCGTCGCGCGACTACGTGCGCTCGGCCGAGGCCATCGGCGCCAGCGCCGCCGCGCGCATGTTCCGCCACATCCTGCCCAACGTCAGCCACGTCGTGCTGGTGCAGCTGTCGATCCACGTCGTGGGCTTCATCAAGTCCGAGGTGATCCTGTCGTACCTCGGGCTGGGCGTCGGCGTCGACCAGGTCTCGTGGGGCACGATGCTCGCCGAGGCGCAGAGCGAGCTGATCCTCGGCCACTGGTGGCAGCTGGCCGCGGCCACGGCCTTCATGGCGGTGTTCGTCACCGCGTTCTCGCTGATGACCGACGCGCTGCGCGACGCGCTCGACCCCAAGCTGCGTGGAGCCGAATGAGATGGCCGCGACCCTGTTGACGATCCAGGACCTGCGCGTGCGCTTCCGCATGGGGCGCGGCGCGCAGGCGGGCCACGCCGAGGCCGTGGGCCGCGGCGAGGTCGGCGTGAGCTTCGAGGTGCCCGAGAACACCACCGTCGCGCTGGTCGGCGAGTCGGGATCGGGCAAGAGCGTCACTGCGATGTCGATCCTGAACCTGCTGCCCGACAACGCCGAGCGCCGCGGCACGATCCGCTTCGAGGGCCGCGACATGCTCGCCGCGACGCTGCCCGAATTGCAGGCGATCCGCGGGCGCGAGATCGCCTGCGTCTTCCAGGACCCGATGAGCTCGCTGAACCCGGTGTTCACCGTCGGCGCGCAGATCGTCGAGCCGATGGTCAAGCACCTGGGCCTGTCGGCGCGCGAGGCGATGGCCCGCGCCGAGGCGCTGCTGGCCGAGGTCGGCCTGCCCGAGCCGAAGCGTCGCCTGTCGGCGCACCCGCACGAGCTCTCCGGCGGCCAGCAGCAGCGCGTGATGATCGCGATGGCGCTGGCCTGCAGCCCGAAGCTGCTGATCGCCGACGAGCCCACCACCGCGCTCGACGTGACCATCCAGCGCCAGATCCTCGAGCTGCTCGCCCGCCTGAAGCAGGAGCGGCGCATGAGCATGCTGTTCATCAGCCACGACCTCGGCGTCGTCGGCGAGATCGCCGACCGCGTCGTCGTGATGCGCGAGGGCACGGTGCGCGAGCAGGGCCCGGTGGCGGGCATCTTCGCCGCGCCGCAGGACGCCTACACGAAGGCGCTGCTCGCCTGCCGGCCGACGCTCGAGCAGCGCAGCGCGCGGCTGATGGTCATCGACGACCACATCGCCGGCCGCGCCGCCGGCGCCGCCGCCGCGAAGAAGGACCCGGCCGCGCCGGTGCTGATCGAGGCCCGCGCCGTGGCCAAGGCCTTCTGGATCCGCCGCGGTCTGTTCGGCCGCCGCCCCTTCCAGGCCGTCAAGGGCGCGAGCTTCACGCTGCGCCGCGGCCACACGCTGGGGATCGTCGGCGAGTCGGGCTCGGGCAAGACCACGCTCGGCCTGACGCTGCTGCGCCTGCACGAGGTGAGCGGCGGGCCGACCTCCGGCAGCGTGATGTTCGACGGCCGCGACCTGCTCGCGCTGGGCAAGGCCGAGATGCTGCCGATGCGCCGGCGCATCCAGGTCGTCTTCCAGAATCCCTACGCGTCGCTGAACCCGCGCTTCACGGTCGCTCAGACGCTGACCGAGCCGATGGCGATCCACGGCATCGGCCGCGATGGCGCCGACCGCGAGGCCCGCGCCCGCGCGCTGCTGGCCCGGGTCGGCCTCGACGCCGGCGCGATGGGCCGGTACCCGCACGAGTTCTCCGGTGGCCAGCGCCAGCGCATCGCCATCGCGCGCTGCCTGACGCTCGAGCCCGAGCTGCTGGTGCTCGACGAGGCCGTCAGCGCGCTCGACGTGTCGGTGCAGGCGCAGGTGCTGAACCTGCTGCGCGACCTGCAGGACGAGCTCGGCCTGGCCTACATCTTCATCAGCCACGACCTGGCCGTCGTGCGCTTCATGGCCGACGAGATGCTGGTGATGAAGGACGGCGAGGTCGTCGAGCAGGCCGGCGTCGAGCAGATCCTCGAGGCGCCGCAGCAGGACTACACCCGTCGCCTGCTGGCCGCCGTGCCGCGCGGCTACGCGGCGCAGGCCGGCGCGCGCTGAGCGGCCGGTCGGCCGGCCGACGGGTTCCGTCGACACCGGCCCGGACGATTCGCGTCAAGTTTGTAAACCGGTCTTACAAAACCGCCGCTTTTGGGAGCCCTTCGGCGCCGGCCGGGGCGTCGGTCCGTGACGCACGGCGCACTTCGGCGCCCTTTCCGGCATGGCATGTTCGTTGCGATTCCTGCGCACACCCCGCCCGACGTGGCGCCACGCGCCCCCGACCGGCCCGAGAACACCACAGGATGTCGTTGCCATGTCGATGAACCGCACGCTCACGGCCTCTCGCCTGCGCCTGGCCCGGCCGGCCAACCCCTCGTGCCGCGGCGGCGCCTCGTCGCTGCTGCGCCTGGCGCAGCCGGCCCTGCCCAAGCTGCCCAGCGGGGCCGAGCTCTCCGGCTGGGTCTCGCGTGCCGCCAGCGTGCTGGCCCTGGCCGAGCGCTGAGCCGGCCCACACCACCGACCCGGTCCCCCGCCATGTCCGCCAACGCCCGCTTGCCCGTCCGCCCGCTCGGCCCCGCGGCCGCCCCGGTGACGCGCAGGACGCCCTTGCCCGCCCCGGCGTCTGCCGGCCGGGTGCTCCAGCCCACGCGCACGCCGCGCCAGCTGCCGCTGTTCGGCCCGAGCAAGTTCTGACGCGCCGCCCCCTGCCCGGGGCGCGTCAGGGCGCGGGCGACAATTGCCGACCCGTGTCCGCGACGTCCACATTTCGCCCGCCTGCCGCCGTGACCACGGCGGCGCGCGCCTGCCTGCGCGCCGGCGCGATCGCCTGGCTGGCCGGCCTGTGCGCGCTGTCGGCGGCACCGGCGCTGCGCGCCCAGACCGAGGCCGCCGCGCCCGCGCCGCGCGCCGCCGAACGCATCGAACAGCTCGAGATCCTGGGCCGCGGCCAGCCGCTGGAGGCGGCCGCCGGGCTCGAGGAGCTGCTGCCGCGGCTCGAGCCCTTCACGCCCGACCGGTTGGAAGCACTGACCGTGCGTGGCCTGCTGCTCGCGGCGGCGTCGCAGAAGGCGGCCGCGGAAGCCATCGCCGGCGACCTGGACCGCTGGGCCCGTGCGCGCAACGCGCCCGAGGCCTCGGCGGCCGCGACGCTCGTGCGCGCCCGCGTCGTGTCGCAGGGATCGGCCCTCAAGCGGGCCGATCGCCTGTTCGGCGAGGCCCTCGCGCGCCTGCCCGAGACCGCGCCCGCCGCCCAGCGCTACCGTGCCGCGGTGCTCGCCGCCCGGGTCAAGGAAGGGCTGGGCCAGCTCGACGAGGCCGTGCGCCTGGGCCAGGTCGCCCAGCAGATCGCGGACGCCGGGGGCACGCCGTGGCGCCGTGCCGAAGCCCGCACGACGCTCGCCTACACCTACCACCAGGCGCGCCAGGTCGAACGCGCCCGGGTGCTCAACGACGAGGCCATCGTCCTGGCCGAGGCCGCCGGCGACTGGCACGCGCTGGGCCGCGCCCACAACGTCGCCAGCATCCTGCTCGACGGGGCCGGCGATCCGGCCGCCGAGCTGCGCCACATGCAGCTCGCGATCGAGCATGCGCGTCGCGGCGGGTCGCGCGCCGACGAAGGCCTGTACCTGGCCAACCTCGCCGACCACTACCTGCAGACCGGCGACTACGCCACCGCGCTCGAGCTCGCCGAGAAGGCGCTGCCGATCGCGCGCGAGCTCAAGGACCCGACCGGCGAGAGCGTGGCGCTGGCCAACATCGGCCTGGCGCACATCTCGCTGCAGCGCATCGAGCTGGGCAAGCGCTTCCTCGGCGAGGCGATCGCGCTCGACGAGCAGCGCGGCTCCCTGACCGGCATGGCGTTGTTCCAGGGCGAGCTCGGCAAGTACCTCGAGCGCGCCGGCGACCTGGCCGGGGCCGTCGAGGCCTACCACCAGCACCGGCGCCTGGCCGACGAGATCCTGCAGCGCGACCAGCAGGACGCCATCCTCGCGCTGCAGGAGCAGTTCGACGCCGACCGGCGCGAGCGCGAGATCCAGCTGCTGAACCGCGAGAACGAGGTCCAGGCCGAACAGCTGCGCCGCGTCGAGCTGCAGCAGCGGTTGTGGTGGCTGCTCGCCGCGTCGGCGGTGCTGTCGGTGGCGGTGCTCGCGCTGATGGCGCGCCGGGTGCGCCAGGACAACCAGCGCCTGGCCAGCGTCAACCGCGCGCTGAAGGTGCAGAGCGAGCGCGACCCGCTGACCGGGCTGTCGAACCGCCGGCACGTCCAGGCCGCGCTCGGCCAGCGCGCGCCGGGTGAGCGCTTCGCCGGCAGCCTGTTCCTGATCGACGTCGACCACTTCAAGCGCATCAACGACAGCCACGGCCACGGTGCCGGCGACGCGGTGCTCGTCGAGGTCGCGCGCCGCCTGGCGCAGACCCTGCGCGAGCAGGACATGATCGTGCGCTGGGGGGGCGAGGAGTTCCTCGTCGTCGTGCGCGGCCAGGCGCCCGAGGCCGCCGACCCGCTCGCGCAGCGCCTGCTCGCGGCGCTGTCGGCCGAGCCGGTGCGGCACGAAGGCCGCGAAATCGAGATCACCGGCTCGATCGGCTATGCCAGCTTTCCGATGGCGCCGGCCGGCGTGGCGGTGTCCTGGGAAGGCGCGGTCAACCTCGTCGACACCGCGATGTACCTGGCCAAGGCCCATGGCCGCAACCGCGCCTACGGCGTGCGCCGCCTGCACGTCGACGACG
>Ga0116177_10000673_pt1 | contig 25316 bp, 18 predicted proteins | sample AD_STIC10_MetaG_FD_89750 | JGI IMG/M metagenome (GOLD analysis project Ga0116177, IMG submission 89750) | Active sludge microbial communities of municipal wastewater-treating anaerobic digesters from USA - AD_STIC10_MetaG | ecosystem: Engineered > Bioreactor > Anaerobic > Digestate | place: USA... | reverse complement strand
GTGTTCCCGATGGGGGAGGGCAGCTTTGTGCTGAGCGGCCTGCGCCTCGAGTTCCCAAAATACAGCTTCACCGAGTATTTCCCGGAGGTCTATCAGGACAACGCGTTTTTCGATAAATTTATCGCGGTGTTTCAGTCGATGTATCTCGACGTCGAGCGCCGGGTGGACGACATCCCGCGGCTCCTCGATTACGAGACGACGCCGGAGGAGAACGTCGCGTATCTCGCGGACTGGCTCGGCATCGACAACCCGGGCGGCGTCTACACCGACGACCAGCTCCGCAAGCTCATCCGGGACAACGACGTCTATCAGGGCGCGAAGGGCACCCGCGCCGCGCTCGAGAAAATCATCGAGATGACGACCGGCATCCGGCCGCGCATCGTCGAGTATTTTCAGTGGAGCAAGCTGACGAAAAACGAGCCGCAGCGCGAGCTGATGGGCCACCTCTACGGCGGCACGAGCAACGATTTCTGCGTGATCCTCGACCTCACCGGCCTCGAAGCCCCGCTCCCGATCGACCGAGAGTCCCTCGAAAAGATCGTGGACAGTTACAGCGTGATCGGCACCGGCCACCGGATCGTCTTTCTGCGCAGGTGCAGCCACACGGATATGCACTGCTACCTCGACGTCAACGGCTGCCTCTCCACGCCGGAGACCGCTTCCGTGGACGGCGTGATGCTCGGCTCCCACATCACGGTGGGCTGATGAGAAAGACGCCGCTCAAAGCGGAAAAACGGGGCCCTGCGGTTTCTTTACCAAAAATAAACTTTGGGATTTCGGGGAAAAGGGCCGTTTTAGCCAGTTTCTATGGAAACGGGAACAAAATTCCGTTTCCTTTTTCTATTTTCTCCTATGGCTATTTCAAATGCTTTGTTGTATAATAGACAATCATCCCGGATGCACAAGGAGGCGCCATGATGTCCGAAATGCATAAAGGACTAAGCGGATCTTTCATTTCCGCCGCGGAGATCATGGAAAAATACGGCCTTCCCGCGCAGGAGCTGCGGGACGCGGCGGGGGAGTACGAGCGCTTTCGCGTGGTCGTTCCGCTGATCGGCGCGTTCAACACCGGCAAGAGCTCCGCCGTCAACGCACTGCTCGACACGGCCCTGCTGCCGACCGGCATCACGGCCAACACCACCGTCCCGACGGAGATCGTCTACGGGGAAAACCGCCTGACCGTCTTTCGCGGCGACGAGCGGCAGATCGTGGGGATCCACGAGCTGCGGGACCGCACGCTCGACCTAACCGGCGTCCGAATGATCCGCCTTGAGCTGGATAACCCCCGTTTGCGGGAGCTCTCCGGCGTCATGATGGTCGATATGCCGGGGCTCGATTCCGGCGTGGCGGAGCACGAAAAGGCCCTGCGCGGCTACCTGCCGAGGAGCCTCGCCTACATACTGACGTTCAGCGCCGACGAGCCCGTGGTCAAAAAAAGCGTCTCCGATTTCCTCTCCGAGCTCCGGCTGCGGGAGCTTCCGGTCTATGTCGTGCTCACGAAGTGCGACAAGGTGCCGGAGGAGACCGTCGCCCGCGCGCGAGACTATCTCGCAGAGACCATCCGGGGCCTGCTCGGCGTGGAGCACGCCGAAGTCTGCTGCATCTGGTCCAAATTTGAAAAAGACGTCTCCGGCCTGCGGGCGCTGCTTCAAAGCTTGCAGCTTCGCGCCGACGGGATCCGGGACATTCTTTATAGAGAGCGCTTTCTGCGCTTATGCCGGCCGGCGGAGGCCTACCTGCGCCAGCGCCTCGCCGGCGAGCGGCTGACCGTGTCCGAGCTGGAGGGCCGCATCCGGCAGCTTCAGGCGGGCATGGAGCTGCGAAGCGGCGAGATCGCGAAGGAGGCCGAGCGCTTCCGCTCCGAGCTCCCGGGCATCGCGGATTCCGTCCGGCAAAAGGTCTTCGCCGGCCTTCGGGAGATCAAATCTACGATGGTTTCGGAGATCCTCGCCGGAAAATACGCGTGGGCCGGCGCCGACCGCATTCTCTCCGGCATCATGGCGTCTGGCGTCGAGAGCGAGTATTCCACCGCCCTGCTGCGCCATCTCGGCGCGGTCGCGGCGATCCTGTCCGCCGATCTGGACGAGACCGAGGACGCCCCCGGCAGGGACGCCGTGGAGCTGACCGAGCGGCTTCTCGCCGAATATTCCGCCGGAAAATCCGACGTCATCGGGGAGCGCAGCGCCGCGGAGATCAACCCGCGCGAGTTCTTCGGCGACGAAAAAAGACCGGGGGAGCGGGGATTTTTCCCGCCCGCAAAACGCCAAAGCCCTCCCGCCGCGAAGCGCCCGCCGGACCCGGCCGCGAAGGCCGTGCTCGACCGCTACCTCGGGACGCGGGATATTTTTGAATGGATGCCCGCCGTGCCAATTCAGGCCACCCGCGCCGCCAAGGAACGCTTCGTCCAGAAAACCCTCGTGGAGAAGACGCTGCCGGAGATCCTCAAATACGCCTCCGACTGCGTGAGCATCGGCCTTTCGGCCGAGACGAGCCGGATCGAAGCCCTGATCGCCGACGCCGTGACAAAAGATTACCGAGCACGGGAGCGGGCGCTTTCGGACATCCGGCGGGAGAAATCCGACCGGGACGCCGAGCGTGAGCAAGCTTTGAGCATGCTCGAGGCCGATTCCGAGAGGATCGCCGAGCTGCTGGAGCGGGGAGCGCCTCGTTATTTTGACGGATGATGCGGCAAATCCTGCAAAATTGGAGCCGCTGTTCCCGGATTTCGACATCCCGTTCTGACGGATTTTCGGAGGGAAGGGGGAAGAAGCCATGCCATATTTTAACGCGGAGACGGTCGTCCGGCAGCTCGAGAGTTTCTCGGCGCGTCAGGACGAAGTTTTTAGGGAGCTTTCTTCCTACGCGGACTGCGCCGATCTCATGGCGGTCCGGGCGCTCTGCGAGAATTTCCGCAAAAAGGCCGGCGACTTTTTCCGCGCCAACCGGAAATACAATCTCGCGGTCATCGGCCAAGTCAAGGCGGGCAAGACCTCCTTTCTCAACACGCTGCTCTTCGAGGGCAAGGACGTCCTGCCCAAGGACTCCATGCCCAAGACTGCGGCGCTGACCCGCGTCGAATACGCGGAAAAAAACGAAATCGAAATCGAGTTTTATTCGCCGGAGGACTGGGTCTGGCTCAAGCGCCTCGCCTCCTCCAAAGAGGAAAGCGACCGCGCGAGGGCGGCCCGCGAGACCATCCGCGCGGCGGAAACCTCCGGGCTCCCGGTCTCGGACCTGCTTTTCGGCGGAACAAAGCTCGAAACTTTTAAACATATTGAAGAGACGACCGGCCGGATGAATGAGTTTGTCGGCCAAAACGGCGCGTATACGCCGCTTGTCAAGGCCGCGACCATCCGGCTGCATCTGGAGCCGCTCAAGGGTATCTCCGTCGTCGACACGCCCGGCCTCAACGACCCGATCCCGTCCCGCACGGAGCGGACGCGGGAATTCATCGAGACCTGCGACGCGGCGTTTTTTCTTTCGCGGGCGAGTTATTTCCTCGACCAAAACGACATGGACCTGCTGACGGAGATCCTGCCGCAGAAGGGCGTGCGCCGCTTGGCGCTCGTCGCGAGCCAGTTCGACAGCGCGCTTTTAGACCTCCTTTGCGACTACGGGAGCATGGACGAGGCGATCGCCGCCGCGAAATCGGAGCTTCGCCGCCATGCGGAAAAAAGCGTCGAGGACGCGGTGCTCGCGTTCCGGCGGGCGGGCGCTTCGGCCAATATCATAGACGTCGTGCGGCAGTGCCGGGAGCCGGTTTTCCTCTCCGCGATGGCGGAGGATCTCTCCCGGCGCCCCAAAGAAAAAGATACCGAGCAGCAGGCCGTCGTCCGCCGCCATCTCGAATATTTCGGCCCGCTTACGGCCGCTGATCTGCGCCGCATCGGGAATATGGACGAACTGCGCTCCATTTTTAACGGGATGCTCTCCGAGCGGGAGGAGCTGCTGCGGCGGAAGGCCGCGTCGATGGCCTCCGTCGGGGCGGCCGATCTAAACGGCGAGCTCCGGCGGCTCCGCGCCTGTGCGGAACGGGAGATCTCGCAGGGCCTGCGGGCGCAAAAGGAGAGGGCCGAGGCGGAAATTTTCGCCGGCGCGGAGGAGACGAACCGTTTCCGCGACGCCGTGGGCGCGGCCTACGCGGACTACCGCTCCCGGCTCGACGACCGGCTGCTGCTCGCCTCGGAGAAGCTCCGGAGTTTTGAGAAACAGGCCCCGGCCGCCGCCGTCAAGCAGGCGGTGGAGGTAAGGACCGAGGAGACGCTCGTCGACGACACGGTCGTTTATAAGCCTTGGACATGGGGAAAAAAGCACGTCGAGTTTGAGAGCAGCGAGCGGCGGTACAGCTATATGGATTCCGCGGACGCCGCGGAGAGCCTGCGGCAGGCCGCCGCGGCCGCCAAGCTCCTGCACGACCATGTGTTTTTGATATTTGAGGAGAGGGCCCGCCTCTGTAACGCGCTGATGCGCGCGGCGGCCGACGCCTTCTCCGGGGAGCGCTTTTCGGCAAACCGGGAGGGATTTCCGGCCGGCCGCGAGCGCGTTCCAATAGACCGGGAACAGATCGCGAGGTGGGTCAAGATCGCCGAGAGCCGCATCGTCCTTCCGAAGGCGGAGATCGACCCCTCGCCGTATATCGCGGCGATCGAGACGAAATATCCGGGGCAGATCCGCTCGGAGCGGCACCTCGAGGAGCTAAAAAAAGACGCGCAGGAGCGGATGACGCTGCTTGTCGACGAGGCGATCCGGAAGCTCCGGGAGTCCGCCGCCGTCTTTCTTGAGAGCGTCGCCTGCTCCGAGAGCCGCTTCGAGAGCCTCGCGCTGGCGGGCCGTTCCAAAGAGACGGCCGCCTGCCGGAACGCGCTCGCCGAGGCGGAGCGGGCGATCTCCCGCAGAAAAGAATACTTAGAGGTCATTGACGCCAATATTTCAGAGTAAAGGAGAGAGACAGCATGGCTATCCCGTTTAACCGTGAGAAAGAACTCGCGGACGCCGGCTTCTATCCGGCCATCCCCGGCGCGTACAACATCCCCTCATTCCCGACGAGGCGGTTTGGCACGCCGATCACGCCCAAGGAGAACGTCTTCCGCATTCTCCGCGGCGAAAAGCCCGAGTGGCTGCCGAACCTATCCACGGACTTCAATTTCATCCAGCCCGCTGTCATGCCGGACGCGTACGCCCGCAACAACGGCGGTTTCGACTGGTTCGGCATCGAGTGGCAGTACGACCCCGCCAACGCCGCCGCGATGGTCAAACCGGGCACCCGCCGCCTCTCCGAGGTGAAAAATTGGAAGGAGGAGCTCGTCTTCCCGGATCTTTCAGCGATCGACTGGCAAAAGGATTATGATGAAAATTATAAGGGCCTCCTCGCCCCGGAGCGCGCGACGTGCTTCGCGATCGTCAACGGCTATCTCGAGCGGCTCGCCGACCTCTCCGGCTACGAAAACGCCCTGTGCGCCTATCTGGAGGAGCCGGAGGTCGTCGCGGAGCTCTACGACCGCTTCGACGAGTTTCACATCGCCCTGATCCGGATCGCGCGGGAGATCTACCACGCCGACATCGTCACGTTCCACGACGACCTCGGCACCCAGAGAAGCTCCTTCCTGTCGCCGGAGCTGTGCCGGGAGATTTTGCTCCCGCACTACAAAAAAGTCGCGGCCGCGGCGCACGAGCTCGGGCTGATCATCAATTTCCACTCCTGCGGGGCCGTCTCCAACATGATCGACATCATGATCGACGCCGGATTCGATTCTTGGGAGGGGCAGGACGCCTGCAACGACAAGCTCGCCCTCATGGAAAAATACGGCGACAGGCTCGTCCAGTTCTCCATCTGCATCCCGGACCCGTCCACGCCGGACGAGGAGCTCAAAGAATATCTGTTCCAGATGGTCCACGGGATCGGCGCGAGCGGGCGGTACATCACATGGTTCGCGGATCTGAACCCCGCCCGGGGCTTCGATTCCTCCGAATATCTCTACGTCGAAAGCCGCAAGCTCCTCGGCGGCGAGGGGTAAACGCATTTTTTCCGGGTCATAATCCGGAGGGGAAGGCCACGGCCGCCCGGCCCGTTTTGCCGCCGCCGCGGGGCTTTCCTCTCCGTTTTCCGACATCCCGTTTTTGCGGGAACGATCATAAATCCGGGTGGTGATGGGCATGGAAGAGAATCCGGCGCGGAAGGTCGCCCTGACCGGGATGCTGCTCGCGCTCGCCGTCGCCCTGTCCTTTTTGGAGAGCCTGCTGCCCGTGACCGCCATGCTGCCGGCCGGCGTCAAGCTCGGCCTCTCCAACGTCGCCACCATGTACGCGCTGTTTTTTCTCGGCAAAAGGGAGGCCTTCGCGGTCGCCGCGGGGAAATCCCTTTTCGTCCTTATCACGAGGGCGCCCGTCGCGGCGCTGCTGTCCCTCTGCGGCGGCATGCTGTCCATCCCCGCGATGCTGCTGGCGCTGCGGCGGAAGGACGCCTCGTATCTGCTCATCAGCACGGCCGGGGCGGTGGCCCACAACGTCGGCCAGCTCTGCGCCTCCGTCTTCGTCATCGGCTCCGCGCTTACCTTCTGGTATCTGCCGGTGCTCGCCCTCTCCGGGGCCGTTATGGGCGCGCTCACCGGCGTCTTACTCAAGACGCTCATGCCCGCGCTCCGGAGGATTCATTTCATTTCCTAAGTAAGTTCTTATATAAGGAGGAGTCTCTTTTGCAGGAATTCGGAAAACACCTGAGTGGCGTCAAAGTGCCGCACAACAAGCATACTTCCGCCTGCGCGACGGAGGAACTGCCTGTTCCGGCCAGAGTGGTCATCCCGATGGCGCAAAGCATCGGGGCGGCCTGCGCGCCGCTCGTAAAGAAGGGCGACGCCGTAAAAGTCGGGCAAAAGATCGGCGATTCGGAGGCGTTTTTCAGTGTGCCGGTGCATTCGAGCGTATCGGGCACGGTCGCTTCCGTCGATGATTTCGTCACGGCTTTGGGCGCCGTTTGTCAGGCCGTCGTCATTGATACCGACGGGGAACAGTCTGTTTCCGAGGAGGTCAAAATTCCGGAATATGAAGGGAAAGAGGAGTTTTTGCACGAGGTCCGCAGCTCGGGGCTGGTCGGCCTCGGCGGGGCCGCGTTTCCCACCTTCATCAAACTGAACCCGAAAAATCCGGATGAGGTCGACACCCTCATCGTCAACGCCGCGGAGTGCGAGCCGTATATCACCTCGGATCTCCGCGCTATATTAGAGGATACGGAGCTGCTGCTCGCCGGCATCGACCGCATCGCCAAAGAGATCGGCTTTAAGAAGGTCATCATCGGGATCGAGGACAACAAGCCCGAGGCCGTCGCCGCGCTGAAACCTCACTGCAACGACCGGCTCTCCCTGTGCGTGCTGCCCTCCAAATACCCGAAGGGCGGCGAAAAAGTGCTGATCTACGAGGCGACCAAAAAGATCGTCGCCGAGGGGATGCTCCCGGCGGATGTCGGCGTCATCGTGATGAACGTCGCGTCCGTCGTCGCGCTGGAGACCTATTTTGAAACGGGGATGCCGCTTGTCAATAAGCGCGTCACCGTCGACGGCGGGGCCGTGGCCGAGCCCAAAAACGTCCGCGCGCCGATCGGCACGAGATATTCCGATCTGATCGCGTTCTGCGGCGGCTACAAAGAGGCCCCGGCCAAGATCCTGCAGGGCGGCCCGATGATGGGCATCGCCGTGCCGGACGACGGCCAGCCCCTGTTAAAAAACAACAACGCCGTGCTCGCCCTGACCGCGAAGGAGTGCGAGACGCCGGAGGCGAGCCCCTGCATCCGCTGCGGCAGATGCATGCGGGCCTGCCCGTTCGCGCTGATGCCCGCCGCCATCGACCGGGCCGTGCGCAACCGGGACGCCGCGCGGCTCAAGGCGCTCAAGGTCAACCTCTGCATGGAATGCGGCTGCTGCTCGTACGTCTGCCCGGCGTCGAGGCCGCTCGTCCAGCAAAACAAGCTCGGAAAACAAATTTTAAGGAACGGGGAGGGGAAATAACATGGATCGTCTGGTTGTCACCAGTTCCCCGCATACGCGCAGCGGCGAGACCACAAGGTCGATCATGCTGAAAGTCCTGATCGCGCTCGCCCCGGCGGGGGCCTTCTCCGTCTATTTCTTCGGGATGCGGGCGCTCTACCTGATCCTGATCTGCGCCATCTGCAGCCCGCTGTTCGAGATGCTCTGGTGCTGGCTCGTCAAGCGCCCCGATTCGACCGGGGACCTCTCCGCGGTCGTCACGGGCGTGCTGCTCGCCTACAACCTGCCGGTCTCCATGCCGATCTGGGAGGCCGTGGTGGGCTGCCTCTTCGCCATCATCGTCATTAAAGAATTCTTCGGCGGCATCGGCCAGAACTTCATGAATCCGGCCATCGGGGGCAGGGTGTTCCTGCTGATCTCCTTTGCGACGCGCATGACCGACTGGAGGGTCTACGAGGGCTCCAAGGCCGCCGGGTATCTCGACGCGGTCTCCTCCGCGACGCCGCTGAAAACCGAAACGGCAGATTTCTTCGACCTGCTCCTCGGCAGGACCGGCGGCTCCCTCGGCGAGACTTGCGCGCTCATCCTGATCGCCGGCGGCATCCTGCTGGTCGCGCTGAAGGTTATTTCCCCGGTCATCCCGCTTACATATATCGGCACGGTGGCCGCCGTGGCCTACCTCTGCGGCGAAAACCCGGCCTATCATATTTTCGCGGGCGGCCTCTTGCTCGGCGCGATCTTTATGGCCACCGATTACGTCACCTCGCCGGCCACCGGCAAGGGCAAATTCATCTACGCCGTCGGCTGCGGCGTCATCACGATGCTGATCCGCGTCTACGGCAGCTATCCGGAGGGCGTCTCGTTCGCCATCCTCCTGATGAACATCGTGACGCCGCTGATCGACCGCATGACCGAGACAAAGCCCTTCGGCGCGCTGGTTCCCGCGAAAGGGGGCGACGCCAAATGAGCAAAAAGGAATTTCTGAGGCCCATCGTGGTGCTGAGCGTCATCTGCGTCATCACCGTGGCGGCGCTGGCCGCGACCTACCAGTTTACGCTGCCGTATATCGAGGCCGCGAACGCCAACGCCGCGGCCGAAGCCATGAAAGAGGTCTTTCCGGCACAGGCGGCGGGCGCTTCGGAGATCACGTTTGAGGAGGGCGACCCCGCCAAGATCGAGGAAGGCGGCGGCGTCCTCGCCTACAGCCTTGTCTATAATGAAAGCCACGAGCTTGCCGGCGCGGTCGTCACCGTCGGCACAAAGGGATACGGCGGGACCGTCAAGATGATGGTCGGCGTCGGGATGGACGGGGCCGTCACGGGCGTGACCGTCCTCGAGCACGCGGAGACGCAGGGCCTCGGCTCCAAAGCCACGGTCCCGGAATACCTCAAACAATACATCGGCATGAAATCCGCCGAGCCGGATCTCATCAGCGGGGCGACCATCACCTCGACCGCGATCAAAAACGGGGTGCGGGCCGCGCTCGACTTTTTCGGAAACACAGTGGGAGGTGAGGGCTGATGAGCAACTGGAAGACATTTACGAACGGGATCATCCGGGAAAACCCGACGCTGGTCCTCGTTCTCGGCACCTGCCCGACCATCGCCGTCACCACGATGGTCGCCAACGGCATCGGCATGGGCATCGCGGCGGCGTTTGTGCTGATCTGCTCCAACGTCGTGATCTCCATGCTTAGAAAGATCATCCCGGACACCGTGCGCATCCCGTGCTATATCATTGTGATCGCCGGGTTTGTGACGATCGTCCAGTTTATCGTGCAGGCGTTCGCGCCGGCGCTCAACGACGCCTTGGGCGTCTTTCTGCCGCTGATCGTCGTCAACTGCATCATCCTCGGCCGCGCCGAGATGTTTGCCAACAAAAACGGCGTGCTCGCCTCCGCGCTGGACGGCTTGGGCATGGGGATCGGCTTTACGCTCGCGCTCATTCTGATGAGTACGGTGCGAGAGATCCTCGGCGCCGGGACTTGGCTCGGCATCCGGGTGCTGCCGGAGTCGGTGGACCCGATCGCCGTGTTCGGGCTCGCGCCGGGCGGCTTTTTCGTCTTCGGCCTGCTGGTCGCCGCGGTGGCCATTATCACAAAGGGCAAGGTCAGCCATAAAGAGGCCTCCGGCTGCACGGCCTGCCCGTTCGCCGGCCAGTGCGTGAAAGCTTCGGAAGGGGGCGCGAAGTGATGGCAAAAGAATATTTAGCCCTGATCCTCGGCTGCATCCTCGTCAACAACGTCGTGCTCGCGCAGTTTATGGGCATCTGCCCGTTCCTCGGCGTCTCCAGAAAGATGGATTCCGCGGTGGGCATGGGGATCGCGGTCACGTTCGTGCTCGTGATGGCGACCGCCGCGACGTGGCCCTTCCAGATGTATCTGCTGGTGCCCAGAGGCATGGGCTATCTGGAGACGCTCTCCTTCATCCTGATCATCGCGGCGCTCGTGCAGCTCGTGGAGATCATCATGAAAAAATACACGCCGGCCCTGCATCGGCAGCTCGGCGTCTACCTGCCGCTGATCACGACGAACTGCGCGGTCCTCGGCATCACGCTGACGAATATTGATAAGAGCTACGGCTACGTTCAGTCGCTGGTCAACGCGTTCGGCACCGGCCTCGGCTTCCTGCTGGCGATGATCCTGTTTAACGGTGTGCGTTCGAGAATCGACAGCGCCGAGGGGATCCCGGACGCCCTCAAGGGCATCCCGTCCGCGCTGATCGCCGCCTCGCTGGTTTCGATGGGCTTTATGGGATTCGCCGGCCTGATCGAAGGCATTTTCGGTTGAGGGGGGCGCGAAGAAGATGTTAAATGATTATTTACTTCCTGTTTTGGTGGTCGGCGGAACCGGCCTGTTCAGCGGCGTGATGCTTTCCGTCGCGGCAAAATACATGAGCGTCAAAAAAGACGACCGCTTCGATAAGGTCCGCGAGTGCTTGCCCGGCGCGAACTGCGGCGGCTGCGGATTCGCCGGATGCGACGACTACGCGCAGAAGATCTTGGAGGGCGCGCCCTGCAACCTGTGCAACCCGGGCGGCGCGGAGACGGTCGCGAGGCTCGCCGCCGTCATGGGCGTCGCCGCGGAGGAATTTGTCCCGGTGTACGCCGTCGTCCACTGCGGAAAGGACTGCGAGCGCACGGCCGTCGCCATGGAGTATCACGGCGTCCCGAGCTGCGAGGCCGCGGCCGGGTATTTCGGCGGGAAATACAGCTGCAAATACGCCTGCCTCGGCTACGGCGACTGCGTGCTCGCGTGCGAGTACGACGCCATCCATGTGGTCAACGGCACCGCGGCGGTCGACAAATCCAAATGTTCGGGCTGCGGCAAATGCGTCAAAACCTGCCCGAAACATATCATCGAGCTGATCCCGTGCGCAAAGAATTATTACGTCGCCTGCTCGAGCAAGGACAAGGGCCCGGTGACGCATAAAAACTGCCCGACCGGCTGCATCGCCTGCAAAAAGTGCGAGAAGGCCTGCCCGACGGGCGCCATCACCATCGAGGATTTCCTCTCCCGGATCGATTACTCCAAATGCATCAGCTGCGGCAAGTGCATGGAGGTCTGCCCAACCGGCACCATCCGCAACTGCTTCACGGCGGTCCCGGCGGAAGTGATGGAAGCCGCCGCGCGGGAGGAAAAACCGGTCGAGCCGCCCGTCGCCCCGGAGGGGAAGACGGTGGACCCGCCCGAGGAGGGCTGACGGCCCGCCTAAGACATAGAAGAAGCGCCCCGCCCGATCTGTTTCGGGCGGGGCGCTTCTTTTGACGTGAATAAGGTTTTCGGCATCTTTGAATGCTGGTTGAAAAAAGCCGCAGAAACAGAGCAGGGGCCCCCGGAAGCCGCCGACGGCCGGGGCCTAAGAAATCTTCCTAAGCTCCAATTTTCCGCCGCCGGCCGGAAATCCTCCGATCGGAAAGCCGCCGAACGGAAAATCGTCGGCCGGGACAAAACCCCCGCAGTCCGCCATGGTCAGGAGGCGAAGAGATCCCCAAATTCGTCGTAATCCCCGTAGTCCCCGAACGGGAACTCGGCGGCCCCGGGTTGGGCGTCGGGTTCGGCGTCCGTCAGCGTCTGGCAGTAGGCTAAAATCTGATCGGAGAGCGCGGAGAGCGTCTCCGGGTCAAACGGGTCGCCCAACTCCTCCCGCTCCAGAATCTCCAAAAACCCCTCGTCGGTTTCGCGGTCAAGGATCTCCTCGTAGATCTCCGCCGCGCCCTCCCCGTCCTCCAAAGAGAGGAAGAAGATCTCGGCGGAGGGGACCATGGAGGCGGCGTAGCTGATGTAGTAAAAGGGGGACTCGAACGTGTGGGTGATGAACACCCATTCCTCCGGGCTGTAACGGTAGACGGCGGAGAGGCCGTAATCCGCCGCGAGCCGGTAATAAAGGGCGTTGATCTCCGGGAGCGTCAGATCCGGATTCTCGTAGAGCCGCTGCTGGAACTCATCCTCCATGCAGCCGGAGAGGATCGCGTGCAGGACGCCCAGCATCTCCTCCATCCGCGCGGCGTCGGCGGTGCCGTCCTCAAAGATGTCGTCGTAGTCGTTTGTAAACAGCAGCTCCAGCGTCTGGGAGTCGATTTCGGCGATGTCCGTGGAGTCGGGGGTGTCCCAGCCGTAAGTGTCCCGGTTATAATAGGAGGCGTAATGCCCGAGCTCGTGCGTGAATCCGGAGACGGAATCCCAGTCCCCGTCCCAGTTGTCAAACAGGAACGGAGCGCCGTAGGAGGTGAAATAGGTGGTGAACCCGCCGGAGAGCTTCGTGTCGGACGGCTCGATGTCGTAGAGCCCGCAGGTCAGCATATAGTTCATTGCCCCGGAGATCTTGGGGGAGAGCGACTGGGCGCAGTCGTAGATTTTGGGCAGCATGTCGCCCGCGTCGTATTCGCCGGAGTAGAGCGCGTAATAGTCGGTGTGAAAGGAGAGCTCGTAGACCTCCTCGTACAGCGGCGCGATGTAGGTCTTGGCCGCCTCTTGAAACGCCTCGGCGTCCTCGGGCGAATAGTCCCGCCCGTGCAGTTCGTAGGCATAATCCGCGTAGCTCCCGTAGCCCAGCTTCTCCGCGATCTCGTTGCGGACGCCGACGAGCTGCTTGAAGATCACGCCCGCTTTCTCGTTGGTCGCCGCGCAGATCGCGTCGTAGACGATATAATATTCCTCGTCGCCGAGGCCCGCGCCGTAGCTTTGCAAGTCGTCCATTGTCCATTGCCGGCCGTCCACGGTGACGGAGGTGTCCTCGACCGCCACGTCGTACTCCTCGATGAGCTCGGCCTCCCGCAGGCTCAGCTCCACGATCTGATCGGAGTTGAACTTCGCGTACTGGAGGCAGGACTCGAAGTAGTCGCCGCCCCAGAGGTCCCGCAGGACCTGCTCGTATTCCGTCCCGACCGTCGCGGCGATCATATCGTTGAATTCCGTGTCGAGCCGGTTGCAGGATTCCACCATCAGCAGATACTCCTGCTGATAATAGGAGTCCGTGTAGTCGAGGCTCGTGTAGACGTCAAGCAGACTGTACATCGTGAGCATGCCGTTGAGCTTTTCAAGGATCGCCGCCCCGTAGGCGGAGAAATCCTTGGAGCTCCCGCCGTTTTCGATCAAATCCGTCGCGGCGGCGATCTCCTCCGAGATCGCCGCAAAATCCGGCCGCGCGTATTCGTAATCGCAAAAGTGCGTGTCGGCGTGAAACCTGCCGGACAGGTCGGAATCCGGGGCCCAAGGGTCGCCCTGCCACGCCTCCCCCTCGGAATACGGCTCCTCTTTGGAGACTTCCGTCCGCTCCGCCTCGTATTTAAAGAAATTGACGACCGCGAGCGCGCCGAGGATCACGATGCCGATCACCACGACCGTCATCGAGATCAAAATAAAAATCAGCAGTCCTCTGCCGCCGGAGCCCGGTTTTTTTTTCATTTCCGGGGCCGGCACCGCGGGGCGGGGGGACATGGGCGCGAAGGATTCCGATCCGGAGGCTTCCGCCGGGGCCGGCGCGCCGCAGCTCTTGCAGAAGCGGTCGTCCGCCGTCAGCGTCCCGCCGCAGTTGGGGCAGCAGACGGGCGAGGGGGCGGCGGGGGAATCCGTCTCCCGATCCGGCAGCGCGCCCCCGCAGTTGGGGCAAAACTGATAGGCGTCGTCGGATTCGGTTTTGCAGTTCGGGCAGATTTTCGGCATAGCGTCCTCCGGAAAAATAAGATAATTTTATTATAGGATAGATCGCGAAAATAGCAAGTTGCAAACGCGGTCGATTTTCGATATAATACCCGAGAAGCGGCTATTATATAAACTCTAAACGGCCCGCCTACGGCGGCGGCCGATGGCCCCGCAAATGCGTTGCGGTTGCGGGGCCATGATAAACATTTTTGTGAGAAAGGGGCGTGCGCCGGGATGATTGTGGATCTTGCGGGCATCGGCCGCAGTTTCGGCGCAAGGGAAGTCCTGCGGGACGTCACATTCCGCGTCGAGGAGGGCGACCGCATCGGCCTGATCGGGGAAAACGGCGCGGGAAAATCGACGCTCCTTAACATTATAAGCGGGGATCTCGAGCCCGACTGCGGCATGATCTCCCGCGCGGAGGGCAAAAAGATCGGCTTTCTGTGTCAGGACAGCGGCCTTGTCGGGCAAAACACCATCTTGGACGAGCTGCGGCGGGTGTTTGAGCGCGAGTATGCCGTGGAGGCCGCCCTGCGCGAGCATGAGCACGCCATCGCCGCCGCGGAGCACGGCTCCGCCGCCTATCGCGCGCTCGCCGCGGAATATGAGGCGCTCAAGAGCGAGTACGAATCCGCCGGCGGGTATCAGATCGAGGTCAAGATCCGCACAATCCTGACCGGCATGGGCTTTTCGGAATTCGACCCGGAGACCCGGATCGAGAGCCTTTCGGGCGGCGAGCGCACCCGCCTTGCCTTGGCCAAATTATTATTGGAAGAACCGGACCTTTTGATGCTGGATGAACCTACCAACCACCTCGATTTTCGGATGCTGGAATGGCTCGAGGAGTATCTTTCCGGCTACAAGGGCGCGATTCTCGCCGTCTCGCACGACCGGTACTTTCTGGAAAAGACCGTCAAAACGATTTTTGAGCTCGAAGACCGGACCGTGATCCGCTATCCCGCCGGCTACACAAAATACCTCGACCTGCGGGACGCGCGGCTTTCGCGCCAGCAAAAGGAATATGACCGCCAGATGCGCGAGATCGCGGGCCTCGAGGATTTTATCGCGAAGAATAAGGCCCGCGCCTCCACCACGAACCGCGCCCAGAGCAGGGAGAAGGAGCTCGACCGGATGGAGAAGGTCGGGCGGCCGGTTCCGCCGGAAAAGCCGCCGAAGTTTTCGTTCCCGTTCGAGCGCGACCCGGTCAAGGACGTGCTGATCGTCGAAAAACTCGAGCTCTCCGCCGGCTCCGGCGAGGACGAAAAGCTGCTCTGCCCGGAGATCAACCTTGCGATCCGCAGAGGCGAAAAGGTCGCCCTTGTCGGGCGAAACGGCGTGGGAAAGAGCACCCTGCTCAAGACACTGCAAGGCATCGCGCCGAAGAAAAAGGGGATCATCGAGTGGGGCCGCAACGTCAAAATCGGCTACTATGATCAAAACAACGCCACCCTGCATGAAGGCGACACGGCGCTCGAGGAGCTCTGGGACCGCTATCCGCGCAGCGACGAGCTGACGCTGCGCTCGGCGCTGGGCCGCGTGCGGCTCACCGGGGAGAGCGCTTTTAAAAAGATCGCGGTGCTCAGCGGCGGCGAGCGGGCGAGGCTCTCCTTCGCGGCGCTGTCCCTCTCCGGCGCCAACGTCCTCGTGCTCGATGAGCCGACAAACCACATGGACATCCCCTGCAAGGAGGCGCTCGAGCATGCCCTGCGGGAATATCCGGGCACCATCCTGATGGTGAGCCACGACCGCTACCTGCTCAACCATGTGCCGACGCGCATCGTCGAGATGTTTCCCGACTCCATGGCGAGCTACGAGGGCGTCTACGACGACTACCTCGCGAAGCGGCAGGAGGCGGAGCCGGACCGGAAACCGAAGAAAGAGCCGAGCCAGAGCGAAAATCATGCCGCGTTTTACCGCACGAAGCAGCAAAAGAGCGAGGAGGCGAAGCGCCGCGCCGCGATTAAGCGGGCGGAGGACGCGATCGCCGCGGCGGACCTGCGTCTCGCCGAGATCGCGTCCCTGATGGCAGAGCCGGAGACGGCCGCCGACTATGTCCGAATGAGCGAGCTCTGCGCCGAGATGGAGGAGCTCAAAAAAAGCGAGGCCGCGTGGATGGACGAATGGGCCGCATGGATGGAGGAAGACGAATGACCGAACCGCTGATCTGCCTTGGAATCGCGTTCGCGCTGGGGATCGCGGGCTCCGCGACCTCCCGGCAGGCGAAGCGCCGGGCCAGCAGGCCCCTGTTAAACCTGTCGATCGCGCTTGCGGCGCTCTGCGCGCTCGCGATCGTCGCCGCGGTGGTTTTTTTGTGCATAAAAAGATAAAAAAACGACGCCCCGCCGGGAGGATGCTTTCCTTCCGGCGGGGTTTCTTCCGGCGCAAATTGTCAAAATTCCTTGACAAAAGGAAGGTTTTGCATAATAATATATTTTATCTAATTATATTTATATTATCTGTGGGAAATTCTGTGAGGAAAACCAATGATCATCGTCGGGTACTTGGCATTTCTGCTTTTCTTACTGAATGATTATAACGACCTCCGCCTGCGCTACAAAGCGCTGGGGGCCTGTTTTCCTGCGGGCGTCGCGCTGCTGACTTACGCGGTCGTGAGCGATCTCGACTTTTCTTTGGTGTTTCAGAGCGCGAGGGGGATCCAGTCGGCCGTGTTCGCGGCGATTTTTACCGGTTTGCTGATGTACGCGCTGGTCTTCGCTCTGCCGGTCAAAAAATCCTATTTTGCCGCCGGAGAGCAGAAGCCCGTCAGCCGCGGCGGGCTATACGCGCTGTGCCGGCACCCGGGCGTGCCGATTTTTTGGCTCATCATGCTGTCCCTCTGGTACGGCTGCGGGCTGCCCGCCTCGGCCGCGCTGCTCTATTCCGCGCTCGACCTTGCCCTCGCGGTGTATGAGGACAAATACGTCTTCCCGGAAACGCTCACCGATTATCGGATCTATAAAGCGCAGGTCCCGTTCCTGATCCCCGATTTCCATAGAAAAAGCGAAGGCTCCATGGATTACCGGATCCACGAGGCGGCCGGCAACGCGATGAATTTTCAGGACAAGCTCCATGAGAACGGCCGGCAAAAAGTGTGGTCGGAGTACTGCGGGTTTTTGGACCTTTCGATTGAGGAATACATGTTTATTCAAAAGCGCCTGATGAGCGAGCAGATCGCCTGCTGGTGCGAATCCGGGCTCGGCAGATCGCTGCTCGACGGCCGGGCGCCGGAGAGCATCGACGAGTTCCGGGATCTGTTCCCGCTGACGAGCTATAAAGATTACGCGGAGATCCTGCTCGCGAAGGACGCCGAGAAGCTGCCTGCCAAGCCCATCGTCTGGATCCAGACCACGTGGGAGGGCGGGATCCGGCCGATCAAGGTCGCGCCCTATACGCGCGAGATGCTCAACACCTACCGCCGCAACATCGTGGCGGTGGCGCTGCTCGCCTCCTGCCGCAAGCTCGGCGAGTTCACGGTCGAGAGCGGGGACTGCTGCCTCTACGGCGGCGCGCCGCTGCCCTATATCACGGGGCTCCTGCCCTCCGTGCTCGACGAGGAGATCCGGATGAGATGGCTGCCGGACACCAACGAGAATTCCGGCCTGAGCTTCGGGAGCAGGATCAAAAAGGGCTTTTCGATGGGCCTGCGCTACGGAGTGGATTATTTCTTCGCCATCAGCAGCGTCGCCGAGTATATCACCGAGAATTTCTCCAAGATGGGGAAGTCCAAACGGGGCGGCCCCAAGGCGCAATATTCCCTCAGAACCGCGTGGCGCTACCTCAAGGCAAAATATGTTTGCAGCCGGGAGAACCGCGAGATGCGCCCCGGGGATATTTTTAAGCTGAAGGGGTTCGTCGCCACCGGCACGGACGCCCGGTTTTACAAACAGCGGCTGGCCGACGCGTGGGGGGTTATGCCCATCGAGATCGCCGCGGGGACGGAGTCCACCTGCCTCGCCTCGGAGACCTGCGAGCAGAGAGGCATGGTCTTCTTTCCGGACGCCTGCTTCTATGAGTTTATCCCGGAGGACGAGATGCGCCGGAGCTTTGACGATCCGGATTATGTGCCGCGCACCTGCCTGATGGACGAGGCGCGGACGGGCGTCAGCTACGAGCTTGTAATCAGCGTATTGCACGGCGGGGCTTTCATGCGCTACCGCATCGGCGACGTCTACCGCTGCCTCAGCGCCGAGGAGGGTGAGCTGCCCCACTTCACCTATGTCGACCGAGTGCCGACGGTAATCGACATCGCCGGCTTCACCCGGATCACGGAGTTTTCCATCAACGAGGTGATCCGCATGTCGGGCCTCACCGGGATCTCCGACTGGTTTGCCCGGAAGGAATACGACGGGAACACGCCGTTCATGCATATGTATCTGGAGATGAGGCCGGACGCGAGCATCAAAGAGGCGGACGTCCTTGCCGAGCACCTGACGGTCTATTTTAAACATTTTGACAGCGATTACAGCGACCTAAAGAAGATGCTGAATATCGAGCCGCTGCAAATTACCATTCTGCCGGCCGGGACGATGGAAGCCTTCCGGCAAGCGACGGGGAAGCCGGTCGGCCGCATCAATCCAAACCCGGCGGATGTGACGCAGATCAAAAAGATCGCGTCGAAGTCCCGATCGGAAAGCAATGAGAAAGAGGGGAAAGCCGTATGAACAACGTCCCGTATTTATGGGTGAATCTCATTGCGCTTTGCTGCTACACCGTCCTTTTCACCGTGTTTCTCGCGGCCAAAAAGACGCCGGAGATCCATAGCATGATCATGGTCCTCGGCGGCTTTTTCCTGTGGACGGCGGGCTCGGTCATGATGCGTCTGCGGGTCTATCCGGGCATCGAGGTGTGGTTCTATGTCTCCCTCATGTCGCTGTTCGCCTTGGCGGACCTGTTATATATTTTCGTGTGCAATTTCACAAGGGAAAAAGGCTACCTGCTCAAGGTCGTCTGGTCGGCGGGCACGGCGGTCATGCTGGGCTTTACCGCGACGGGCATGTTTCTCAAGCCGCCGTCCGCGGAGACGCTCCCGAGCGGAGACGTCGTCTTCCATTACACGATGGACTGGAAGATCGCCATCCCGTCGGTTTTCATCATGTGCATCGTCGCCTCCATCGTGAAAATTTTTATCGACGTCATCCATCACAAAGGGATGCACACGCCGGGCGTGATTTCGATCCTGATCGGCTGCCTCGCGGTCGCGGCGGGCAACATCATCCAGATCCTTCCCGGAAACGTGTTTCCTTGGGACACGCTCTCGGGCATCGTCTTTGCCAGTTTCCTGACGTTCGCCCTCTACCGCAAGCGCATGTTCCGCGTGGACCTCCTGATTTCGAGGGGCCTGCTGACGGTGGTCATCGGGGCGATGTTCCTGTTCGCGTCCTCCAACTGGATGCTGCCGTTCTTCAATCTGCTGATCAGCAAGTACCGGCTGGATATGGCCACGGCGCTGATGGTGATGTCCTTCGCGTCCGCCGTCGCCTTCATGGTCGTCTATCAGGCCGCGAAGAGCATCTTGGACGCCCTCGCCATGAAGGGCACCGAGAATCACCGCTTCATTCAGGATTTCAGTAAAGAGGTCTCTCAGAGCCTGAACATCGAGCTGACGCTGAGGCTGCTCGGCAGCGCCGTCCTGCGGGACGTCCCGGTCCGGCAGATCTATATCTGCCTTGAAAAGGGCGGGGAGTATCAGCTGCGCTATTGCTCGAACCCGCTCAACGCGGAGGATTTTTCGCTGCGCGCGGATCACCCCTGCGTCAAATACATCAAAAACCAAAAGGAGATCACGCAGGTCACCTGCATCCATTTTGAGGATTTTCGCGTCAGCCCGCTGTACCGGTCCATGTGGCAGGAGGAGCGCCAGCTTTTCGAGCGCCTGAATATTAAAGCGATGGCCCTGCTGATGGATCAGGGCAAGGCCATCGGCATCATGCTGCTCTCCGCGAAGGAGAAATCCAACCGCTACGCGAATTACGAGATGGAATACATCGAGACGGCCTGCTCCATCGCGACGATCTCGATCCGGAACTGCATCCTGTACGAGGAATCCCACAATCAGGAGCAGCTCTTCAAAAAGATGAGCGAGTATATTCCGACGGTCATCCTGATCCGGAATAAAGCGAAGGCCTGCTTCGATTTCGTCTCCGCAAACACGATGGACATTCTCGGCGTCGGCAGCGACGAGATCACGAAGGACGGGCCCGATTTCTTCGCCAACTTTTTCGGCACCGAAATCACGGGCGAAATCGACGCCTTCTTACAGCAGTACCCGACCCGGACCTATTACAAGGAGTTCCTATATGAGAAATCCCTGCCGGACGAGATCTGGTACAGCATCTATGTGACGCCGGTCTTTTTTGACAACGTCATCACCCACTACGTCTCCCTGATCCGGGATGTGACGGAGGAGAAGCTCAGCAAAGAGATGCTGATGAAAGCGATGAACAGCGCCGAGAGCGCGAACCACGCCAAATCCGACTTCCTGTCCCATATGTCCCACGAGATCCGCACGCCGATGAACGCGATCATCGGCATGACGAACATGGCCATGGACAAGGCGCAGGAGAGCGGGGACCCGGAGATGATCCGCAGCCTCGGCCAGATCGATCTGGCGGCCAAATTCCTGCTCTCCGAGCTCAACGATATCATGGACATCAGCCGCATCGAGAGCGGCAAATTCATCATCCAGCACGAGCAGTTCGATCTGGTCGAGGCGCTGGATTCCACCGCGCAGATCTATGAGGAGCAGACAAAGGAGAAAGGCCTCAGCTTCAGATACGAGGCAAAAGGGCTTGAGCATCGCTTCCTGATTGGGGACGGGCTCATTTTGCGCAAGGTGCTCAACAACCTGCTCTCCAACTCCTATAAATACACAAAGAACGGCATGGTCAGCTTTACGGCCGAGCAGCACCTGCGCAAGGACAACATTGCGGTCATGACCTTCACCATCGAGGATACCGGAATCGGCATGACGCAGGAGTTTTTGCAGCACCTGTTTGACCCGTTTGTGCAGGAGTCCGCCAAAAACAGCGGTAGCGGCCTCGGCATGGCGATCTGCAAAAACCTGATCGACATGATGAACGGCACCATCACGGTCACGAGCCAGAAGGATGTCGGCAGCAAATTCGTCGTGGATGTCGCGTTTGAGATCGCCAAAGAGGAAAACGAGGGAGCCGTCCGGGAGAGGGATACGAACCTCTCCATCCTCAAAGGAAAGCGGATTCTGGTGGTCGAGGATGTGGAGATCAACGCGGAGATCGCGGCGAAGCTGCTTGAGAAGCAGGGGATGCTGCCCGATGTCGCCGAGAACGGCAAAATCGCCGTCGACTGCTTCCTCAACCATCCGGTCGGCTATTACGACTGCATCCTGATGGATATTCAGATGCCGGTGATGAACGGCCTCGAGGCGGCGGACGCCATCCGTTCGCTCAGCAAATCCGACAGCACCACCGTCCCGATCCTCGCGATGACGGCGGACGCCTTCTCCGACGATGTCCGCAAGTCGTTTGAGCACGGGATGAACGACCATCTGACGAAGCCGATCGACCCGCGCGCCCTCTATCGCGCGATCGCGTATTGGGTCGACAAAAAGGAAAAGCAAAACGAATTTATCGCGTAAAGGGTCACGGATGGGAAAGCGCTTTCCGGTTGCATGGGGAAACCCGTTTCCGCCCCGCTTTAGAAACCGCCGCTGCCGGTTCGCCCCAGAAACTGTCGCTTTCGGTTCGCCTTAAAAAGCGCCGTTTTTTGTTGGTATTGGGAAACTTTCCTCCGGTTTGCTTTGGAAAGCCCGCCTCCGGTTCGCCTTTGGGAGGCGACCTCCGATTCGCTTTTGGGAGGAGGTCCCGCCCTTCACCGCGCCGTCCTATATTCGGTTATAAAAATAGAGCCCGCGGGCAAGAAAACCCGCGGGCTCTTTTTATGAAAATCGGTTTTTTATCTTTGGTCAGCGGCCTTCCGGCCCCGGCAACTCAGTCCCTCGGTTTCATCGTCGGGAAGAGCAGGACGTCGCGGATCGAGAAATTCCCGGTCAAGAGCTGCACGAGGCGGTCGATGCCGACGCCGAGCCCGCCGGTCGGCGGCATGCCGTACTCCATGGCGGTGAGGAAGTCCTCGTCGAACATATTCGCCTCGTCGTCGCCCTGCTCCCGCAGCGCCGCCTGCGCGAGGAAACGCTCCCGCTGGTCGATCGGGTCGTTGAGCTCGGAGTAGGCGTTCGCGTGCTCCCTGCCGGAAACAAAGAGCTCGAACCGCTGCGTCATGGAGGGGTCGCCCGGCGCCTTTTTGGTCAGCGGGCTGATCTCGATCGGGTATTCGGTGACGAAGGTCGGCTGGATCAGGTTCTGCTCGACGTACTCGTCAAAAAACAGATTCAGGATGTCGCCCCGTTTGTGGCGCTCCTCAAACGCGATGTTGCGCTCCTTGGCGGCCTTCCGCGCCGTTTCGGTGTCCTTGATTTCGTGGAAATCGACGCCGGAATATTGCTTGACGGCGTCCGTCATGGTGACGCGCGTGAACGGCTTGCCGAGGTCGATCTCGCGCCCGTCGAAGACGACGGTGGCGCGGCCGTTGACCTTTTCGGCGCAGCGGCGGATCATCCGCTCGGTGATGTCCATCATGCCCTCGATGTCGGTGTAGGCCTGATAGAGCTCAAGCTCGGTGAATTCCGGGTTGTGGCGCGTGTCCATGCCCTCGTTGCGGAAGACGCGGCCGATTTCGTAGACGCGGTCGAAGCCGCCGACGATCAGGCGCTTTAGATGCAGCTCAAGCGCGATGCGCATATACATGTCGATGTTGAGCGCGTTGTGGTGCGTGACGAACGGCCTCGCGGCGGCGCCGCCGGGGATCGTGTTGAGCACCGGCGTCTCGACCTCGAGGAAGCCCTCCTCGTCGAGCATGGCGCGGATCTCCCGGATGATCTGGGAGCGCTTAATAAAAGTGTCCTTGACCTCCGGGTTGACGATCAGATCGACGTATCTCTGGCGGTAGCGAAGCTCCGGGTCCTTTAACCCGTGGAATTTTTCCGGAAGGGGGAGCAGGGATTTCGCGAGCAGGGTGATCTTCTCCGCGCGGACCGAGATCTCGCCGGCGTGCGTGCGGAAGACGACGCCTTCCACGCCGATGATGTCGCCGATATCCCATTTTTTGAAGTCCGCGTAAGTCTCGTCGCCCACCGCATCCTTGCGGATATAGAGCTGAATGCGGCCGGTCGTATCCTGAAGGTCGGCGAAGGAGGCCTTGCCCATGCCGCGTTTGCTCATGATCCTCCCGGCGAGGTGCACGCGCGGGGCATTGTCGGCGTCCTCGGCGGCTTCTCCGGCGCCCTCTTCGGCGTCGGAAAAGTTCTCCCTGACGGCCCCCGCGTAGGCGTCGACCGGATATTTCGTCAGAACGAACGGATCCTTCCCCTCGCTGCGCAGGGCGTCCAGCTTGTCGCGGCGGATCTGCAGGAGCTCGGAAAGCTGCGCCTCCGTGAGTTCCTGATTCAGCTCTTCTTCCATTGCATGTTCCATCCTTTCCGGAATATTACAGAATCCAGACATTTTTATATTTTAGCATAATCGGCCCCATATTACAACAGATACTTGCTTTTCCACTCCGGGAAGGGCTTTTTTCCCGGAAAAAAGCCCGTCCGAAAAAAGCCTTCTCCGCGTACCGCCGGGGAGCGGGGAGAAGAGAGCGGAGAGGGGGGGTCTCTCGGAGCCGCCCGCCCGAGGTATGGCCTCCAACCGGCAAGAGAATTCTTTGCGTACCGCCGGGGGGCGGGGCAGGGGGCCTCCCATGGAGTTTGCGCCCTTCGGGGTGGGTACGGCCCGCAAAACCGAAACAGGCAAAAACAGGCCCCGCGGACGTGCCGCGGGGCCTGTCGGTCGCTGTTTGCATCGGGGCGGGTCATTTGCTGATGGAGAGAACCTCGTATCTTGCGCTTTCGCCGTTCGGAAGCGCGGCCTCCGCCATCTCGCCGATCTTTTTGCCCAAAAGGGATTTGCCGACCGGGGATTCGTCGCTGATGATGTTGTTCATCGGGTCCGCCTCCGTGGAGCCGACCACATGAAACTCGCACTCCTCGTTGAAATCGAGGTCGAGGACGCGAACCGTGTTACCGAGAGAAACGGCGTCGGTGCCCATCTCGGACTCATCCAAGATGACAACGTTTTTCAGCATGACCTCGAGATCCGCGATCCGGGCTTCCACGATCGCCTGCTCGTTTTTGGCCTCGTCGTACTCGCTATTTTCAGAGAGATCGCCGAAGGAACGGGCAACCCGGATTTTATCGGAGACTTCCTTCCTGCGGACGGTTTTGAGCTCCTCGAGCTCATCTTCGAGGGCTTTCAGGCCGCTTTCGGTGACAACGACTTTTTTCTCCACGGTTTTTCCACCTCGTATTCATAATATTATGTATTATAGCCGCAGGAAGATTCCCTGTCAAGCGCTGCGGACATGGTTCTTTTTTAAATTAAGTTTCTTATTTCGACGAAAACAGCCCGGGAAAACCGGGCCGTTTTATCGGATCTGTTTTAACGTTTTGGGAGGCGCGTCTCCATGATACCATTGGGGGCCGCCGCCTCCGCGATCGCCTTGGAGGGCGCGGCCTCCCGGTTTCCCTTAAAGACGCGCGGCCTCCTTACCCCTGAGAGGCGGACGCCGTCCCCGCGGAGGTTTCCGCGGCGGATTCCTCCGGGACGGGGGCTATGGTGGAGGAGGCGACCTCGATCGCCTTGGCGAGCTGGGTGTCGAGCGCGCTGTCGAGCAGCGTCACGTCGGTGAACTCGAACGCGTAATCGAGCGGGACCGCGTGATCCGGGACGATCCCGGTGCCCTCCCACGACGCGCCGGAGTTGCACAGCGTGTAATTGCCGATCGTGATGCGGATGGCGGAGCCGTCCTCCAGCATAAACATCTGCTGCATGGAGCCGTAGCCGGCGGTCTGCGCGCCGACGAGTTTGGCCTTATTAAAGTCCTTCATGCCGGCCGCGAAGAATTCGGCGGCGCCGGCGGTGCCCTCGTTGACGAGCACGACCATCGGCAGCCCGATCTGCCTCGCGCTGGAGGTGTAGAGCACCTCCGTCTCGCCGGAGGAGTAGCTCACGGAGAGCAGATCCCCGGCGGGGAGCAGGCGGTCGAGCATCGTCGCGGCGGAGGAGACAAGGCCGGTGTTGACCGAGCGGACGTCGAAAATCAGCGTCTTCGCGCCGGGGATC
>Ga0116177_10000672_pt1 | contig 25320 bp, 22 predicted proteins | sample AD_STIC10_MetaG_FD_89750 | JGI IMG/M metagenome (GOLD analysis project Ga0116177, IMG submission 89750) | Active sludge microbial communities of municipal wastewater-treating anaerobic digesters from USA - AD_STIC10_MetaG | ecosystem: Engineered > Bioreactor > Anaerobic > Digestate | place: USA... | reverse complement strand
GCGCGTGAGCGTCGGCGAGGGCTTCGGATTCGGCTTCCGGTGCGTCCGCGTCGCCGTGTTCGGCGCGCGCGGCGCGGGAGGCGGCGAGAACCTGAGCGACGACGCCTTCGAGTTCTTCGAGATCCTTGTCGAAGGCGGCGCGTACCTGCTCGGCGATTTCGGCCTCGCGACGAATGGCGGCTTCGAGGCGCGATTCATTGCGCACGAGGGTTTCGCGCGCGTTGCCGGCTGCGTCGCGCGCTGCACGCGCGGCGATCTCTGTCTCCCGTAGCGAGCCCTCTGCTTCGGCGAGCGCGTCGGCTGCTTCGCGGCGGGTGGCTTCGGCGGTCTCGCTGGAGGCGGCGAGGTCGTCGAGCCTTTTCTGGATCAGAGCCGGTTGATCCTTGGCGACCTCGAACGCGGAGCGCGCTTCGGAAAGATCATGCGCGATTGCGCCCAGCCGGCCGGATGCTTCGGAGGCGCGGGCCAGCCACTCGTCATGATCGCTGGTGAGGGCGAGGCGCTGGGCAGATGCGCGCTCGGTCTCGCGGATGAACGTGTCGAGTGCAGCGGCGGCGGCGCGTTCGGTTTCACGCCCGGCGCGCACCTTGTTGGCCAGATCAGCCAGGATAGCGCGGTCGCGGTCCGATGGCGCTGAAGAAAGGGCGGCCTTCGCGGCGGCCAACGTCTGTGCCGCGTGGTCGCGCTCGGCAGAAAGGCGTTTGGCGGAATCGCTCAGCGCAGAGCCGCGCAGCGACAGGCGTTCAACATCCTGCTCCGCGCGGATCGCGGCTTCATGTGCCTGTCCCGCTGCGCGCGTCAGTTCCGGCACGTTGCGGCGCGCGGCCATCAGCGTGACTTCGGCATCGGTGAGTTGCTTCGAGGCCTTGCTGCGGTCTGCGGCGGCGGCATCGCGCGCGGATTGCGCAGCGATGATCTCCGGCTTGAGGGCGTCTCGGCGGGCGCGCTGTTCGAGTTTTTCGGCGGATGTCAGCGGCGCATCGGAACTGCGCACGAAGCCGTCCCAGCGCCAGAGGTCGCCTTCACGGCTGACGAGGCTCTGGCCTGTCTGCAGCTGCGTGACGAGCGATGCTCCGCGTGCGCGATCGACGAGGCCGCATTGGGTGAGGCGTGCGTGCAGTTCGGGCGGGGCCTCCACCAGACCGCTCAGCGCCTCGGCGCCTTCGGGCAGGCGCGCGGTGGCGTCACCGTGCTGACCCGACCAGTGGACCGGGGAGGTCGGATCCGCCGGGGCGTCGAGATCGTCGTCGAGCGCTGCCGCCAGCGCGCGCTCAAGGCCGGGCGCGCGGACCCCATCCATCACGGGCGGGGCGGCGGTCGGCGCCGTCATGCGCAAAAGGCGGTCGAGGCCTTTCAGTTCGGATTCGAGTTCGCCCAGCTTTCGCTCGGCGGCGAGAAGCGGAGGCGTCAGGCGCGCTTCGAGCGCGCGGGCATCATCAACTGCGCGCAGCGCAGCAGTGAGAGCAGATTGCGCGTCCTGCGCTTTTTTCTCTGCGTCTGCATGACGCGCGCGGGCATCCTTCAACGCGGTTTCAAGTTTCGCCGCATTGCCGAGAGCCGCGATTTCCTTTTGCGCATTGTTTAGATCGCTGACGAGGCGGCTGTGGCGCTCTTCCTCTCGCTTGAACGCGGCCTGCGCGGCGGCGGCTTCGGCTTCGGCGCGGGCAAGCGCTGTGCGGCGCTGGTCAGCTTCCTGCTCGAATGTCTGAAGCTCGGCCATTGCGGCATCGACGGCAGCGGCGAGTTCGGCTTCGCGTTTCTTCTGCGCTGCCGGGTCGTCCGGCGGCAATTGCGCCAAGGCCTGCGTCGCGCGTTCGGCGCGGGCTGTGGCGTCGTCGCGCTGCACGGTCTCGCGTGTGGTGTCTTCGAGCAGGCGGGTGATGTCGCGGTCGAGGCGGGCGAGGGCTTCCTTCGCCGCATCGCGTTCGGCTTCGAGCCGGGCGAGCTGCAACTTGATGACGCCGAGCCTGCCTGCCGCGTCTGACTCGGCGGCGCGCAGGGGCTCGATCGCCGCGCGGGATTCTAGTTCGGCTGTCGATGCGCGCGTCACGGTCGAGACAGTTTTCTGCTCGTTCGACTTCGCGTCTTCGAGAGCGGCGCGGGCTTCGGTTGTTTCAATGACGGCGCCACGCCAGCGGGCCGCACCGAGACGGGCTTCGAGGGCGGCGATCTCTTCCGACAGCACACGATATTTCCGCGCCTTGCTGGCCTGGCGCTTGAGGGCGTTCGCCTGCTTTTCGACCTCGGCCATGATGTCAGCCAGCTTGGCGAGGTTTTCGTCAGCGGCCTTGAGCTTCAGCTCGGCTTCATGGCGGCGCGCGGCGAGGCCGCCAATGCCGGCGGCTTCCTCGAGAATGCGGCGGCGGTTCTGTGGCTTTGCGCCGATCAGCTCGCTGATCTGCCCCTGGCGGACGAGGGCGGGGGAGTTGGCCCCGGTCGATGCATCGGCGAAGAGCAGCTGCACGTCTTTCGCGCGGACTGTGCGACCATTGATCTTGTAGGACGAGCCGGCGCCGCGGCGAAGCATGCGGCGGATCTCGATCGTGTCTTCGTCGTTGAACTCGGCAGGCGCGCCGTGGTCGCGGTTGTCGAGTTGCAGCGTGACTTCCGCCATCTCGCGCGCGGGGCGGGCTTCAGAGCCGGAGAAGATGAGGTCATCCATCTCGCCGCCGCGCATGGCGCGGGCCGAGGTTGCCCCCATCGCCCAGCGCAACGCTTCGAGCAGGTTGGACTTTCCGCAGCCATTGGGACCGACAATGCCGGTCAGGCCCTCTTCGATCGGTACATCCACCGGATCGACGAAGGACTTGAAGCCCGCGATCTTGAGGCCGATCAGGTGCAAGTCAGGGTTCCAGTTCGCCCTGAAAATGCGGGCTTTTGCTGGCTCTAAGGGGGGCGGGAGGCGGGGTCAATGGCTGTCGCCAGCGGGGCGATGCGGGCCTAGCGGGGCGCGGCTTTCGCGAGTTCCGCGTCGATGGCGGCGGACAGCGCGTCGATCGTCTGGTCGACGTCTTCCCCGCCGATCAGAAACGTAGGCGTCGAGGTCACGAAGGCGGGCGACTCTTGGACGTATTTCCGCGTGAGTTCCAGAAGCGCCTTGTCGTCGATGCAGGTGTCGACCTGGTCAGCGTTGAGGCCATGACGCCCGCCAAGCTCGCGCAGGTTTTTCTGCAGGCGCCAGGGATTGCGGCCGGATTCGATGATCTCGTTCTGGTGGTCGAACAGATCGTCGATGGCGGCGAAGAACTTGTCCTCGCCGGCGCAACGCGCGATGGCGGCGCCTGCCAGAGAGATGGCCTGCGGCGGTGTCGGCATCACGACCCAGGCGAGGCGCGCCTTGCCGGTGTCGATGTATTTCGCCTTCAGCTCCGGAAACACCTGCTCGTGGAAGGCGCGGCAATGGCCGCAGGTGGTCGAGGCGTATTCGGTAATCAGCACCGGCGCGTTGGGATCGCCCATCACCGGCTGGCCGAGGAAGGGCGTGATCTCAACCGTCGAATAGGGTTCCCGCTCGCGCGGAACCTCGCAGGCGGCAAGCAACAGTCCGGCGGCGGCGATGGCTAGCCCGGGGAAGCGCATCCGGCGCGCTAGGTCGGCGGCGAAGCGGGTGGCGTCGCGCCGGGGGCTGATGCAGGCGTCGCCGGCGCGGGTGCAACCGATGCAGGCGCGGCAGGAGTTCCGGATGCCCCGGCAAGCTTCGCTTCAATCGCGGCGGACACGTTTTCCCAGGTGGCGCTGGTGGTCAGCATCTCGTCATTGATGAACAGGCTGGGCGTGCCCTTGACGCCTTTCGCGGCGCCTTCATCGCGGGATGCCTTGATTGAGGCGTTCAGCTCAGGCTGGAAGTCGATGCAGGTGCGTGTCTCCTCGCGCGAAAGGCCGAGGTCGCCGGCGACGCGGGCGATGATCGGGCCGGCCTCGCCTGTGCGGGCGGCGTCGAGCAGGTCGGCCTGCGCGGTGAACATGGCGTCGACCGCTTCATGGAATTTTTCCGGGCCCTTGCAACGCGCAACAGACGAGAGGAGCACGCCCAGACCGTCCGTCGCCTTGCCGGTGGCCGGATCATATTCGAGCGGGAAGTCGCGATAGATGTACTTCACCTTGCCGGTGTCGATGTAAGTGGACTTGAGGCGCGGGAAGACCTGCTTGGCGAAGTCGCGGCAGACATGGCAGCTCAGCGCCGCGTATTCGATCAACGTGACCGGCGCATTCGCATCGCCCATCGGAACGTCGCCCAGCACCGGCGTCACGGGCACCGGCGTGAAGGCCGTGGCCTGCGGCTTCTGTTCGGAGCAGGCCGCGGCCAGCGCGAGCGTGGCGGCGAACACCGGCGTGAGCAGGCGGCGGATGGCGTACATTGAGCGTCCCTCATTATTCCAGCCGGTTTTGGCCAAAGGCGGGGCTGCGGTCAACGTTTCCGATGAGGCGGTCAGCCTTTGCGCTGGCCCGTCATGACCGCTTCGCCCAGATGGGACAGGGCGTTGCGCAGGGCGTTGCTCTGGACCGGGGCCAGCCGCTCGACCAGCGCTTTGCGCTGTTCAGGCGTCAACGGACGCGGAATGACGAGCGCCAGCTGTTTGGGCGGCGCGGTCTGGACCAGCTTCAGCGAGGTGATCCTGGAGCCCGAAGCGAGGTTTACCCTCTCCAGGATGTGATCCGTGGCGTGCTGGATGATCGGCGCGGCGGCCGAGGGCACGCGAAGGTGAAGTACATTACCGCCCTTTGCGCGGGACACCCGCAGCGGCTCCGTGATGGCGGCCAGCTTCATGCCGACAATCTCGGTCCAGCGGGACTGGAGCGTTTCCGGGGCGGGGCCGGCTTCCTTCAGAATGGGGCGCAGGGCGCGGTTGAGCGCGGCGCCCATCGGCTTGGCGGGGCGATAGACCGGAACCGCGCGCGTCTGGGCCAACCGTCGTTCGGCTTCCAACTCCCTTTCGCGCTTGTCCCAGTCGATGGTCATGCCTCTTCTTGCCAGCATTCGGGTTTCGTCGGAATGGGCCCGCACAGGTAGTTGTCTAAAAGCATGGTCACTCACAGCCTCAGGAAGATGCTCACCTCGGTGGATCGCTGGTACCGGCGCCATGCGCGGGTGCTGCCGTGGCGCGTGGGGCCGGAGGCGCGGGATGCCGGGGTGAAGCCCGATCCCTACCTCGTCTGGCTGTCGGAAGTGATGCTGCAGCAGACGACAATTCCCCATGCAACGCCGTACTTTGATGCGTTTCGCAAGCGCTGGCCGAATGTGAAGAAGCTGGCGGCGGCATCGTGGGAAGATGTGTCTGCGGCGTGGGCCGGGCTCGGCTATTACAGCCGCGCGCGCAACCTGCATGCCTGTGCAAAAGCGGTGGCAGAGCAGGGCAGTTTTCCACAGGACGCGAAAGGACTGCGCGATCTTCCCGGCGTGGGGCCGTACACGGCAGCGGCGATTGCCTCGATCGCGTTCGACGAACGGATCGCCCCGGTCGATGGAAATATCGAGCGCGTGGTGTCGCGCCTGCGGGCCATCGGGTCTGACGGGACGGAAAAGGGCTGGCGCGCCGCGAAAGTGTTGATCGCCGCACATGCGCAGGAACTGGCGGATGCACTGCCGAAAGATGGACGCGCGGGCGATCTTGCGCAGGCGCTGATGGACCTGGGCGCCACGATCTGCACGCCACGCAAGCCGAACTGCCTGATCTGCCCTTTGAACACGATGTGCGCGGCGCGGGCAGAGGGCGATCCGGATCGCTATCCCGTGAAAGCGGAGAAGAAAGCGACGCCGACGCGCCACGGGGCTGCATTCGTTTTGATGCGCGGAGACGATGTGCTGCTGGTGCGCCGTCCGCCGAGCGGATTGCTGGGCGGCATGATGATGCCGCCGGGCAGCGTGTGGACCGACGCGAAGCTCGAAGACCCGCTTGAAGGTGCGCCCGGCAAGTTCGCGTGGGAACGGATCGGTGAAGTGCGCCATGTGTTCACGCACTTTGCCCTGAAGCTCGATGTCTGGCGCGCCGAGGTGCCGGCGCGCGCCAAGGTGGCCGGCGAGTGGCTGACGCGCGAGGACGCGCTCGCCGCGCTGCCCACGGTGGGGCGCAAGGCGGTGGCGCTGGCAACAGGCGGTGGCGGCAAGCGCTAGCTGTAATGCGGCGTCGGAAATGCGTCGGCGCTTGAGGTGTTGTTCGGGCAGAGCAGGGGCAAGCTCAGGAGCTCACATGGCGTTTCAGGAAGCAATTGCCCGACTGGATTGGTCCGCAATCGAAAAGGAGGTCGACGCATCCGGATGCGCCATGACGCCGCCGCTGCTCGATGCCGATGCGTGCGCTGCGCTGGTCGCATCCTATGATGACGATCGGCTGTTTCGCTCAAAGGTCGTGATGGCGCGGCACGGGTTTGGCCGGGGCGAGTACAAGTATCTTGCCTATCCGTTGCCCGATGCGATCCAGCACTTGCGCACCACGCTCTACGAACGGCTCGCGCCGCTTGCGAACCGATGGGAGGAAGCGCTGGGCCGTGAGCCGCGCTTCCCTGCGGCGCACGCAGCATTCCTCGCAACCTGCCACGCGGCGGGGCAGGCAAGGCCAACGCCCTTGCTGCTGAAGTACGGCGAGGGCGACTACAACTGCCTCCATCAGGATCTGTATGGCGAGCATGTCTTTCCGCTGCAGGTTGCGATCCTCCTGTCTGAGCCGGGCGAAGATTTCAGCGGTGGCGAGTTCGTGCTGACGGAACAGCGGCCACGCATGCAGTCGCGCGCCGAGGTCGTCTCGCTCAGGCGTGGATGTGCTGTGATCTTCGCTGTGAACGAGCGGCCGGTGCGAGGGACGAAAGGCGTCTATCGCGTGAAAATGCGCCATGGCGTGAGCCGTATCCGTTCAGGCTCGCGCCACACGCTGGGGGTCATCTTCCACGACGCAGCGTGACACCAACCGATGCGGGGCGCATGCTTGGCGTGATCCGGCCAGGGAGAAATTCATGCTCGATCACATCGGGATCAAGGTCACGGATATCCAGCGCGCGAAGGCGTTCTACGACGCGGCGTTGAAGCCTCTGGGCGTCAGCGTTGTCATGGACGTGTCGGCAGAGGAGACGGGATCGACGCCGTATCTGGGTTATGGCGAAGGCTTCAAGCCGTACTTCTGGATCAACCAGCAGCCGCGCGCGACCGAACTGATCCATGTCGCGTTCGCTGCGGATAATCGTGCGAAGGTCGATGCGTTCTACGCGGCGGCGATTGCGGCCGGCGGACGGGACAATGGCCCGCCGGGACCGCGGCCACTCTATCATCCCGGATACTACGGCGCGTTCGTGCTGGACCCTGACGGGCACAACATCGAAGCCGTCTGTCACACGCCCGAATAGGGCTTCGGCAGAAGCTTAGTGCGGAGCAGGCGCCGGTTGGGCAGGCGCGGTCGGCGCCGGCGTCGTGCCCGGAGCAGCCGGAGCCGGAGCGCCCGGTGCGGCAGGCGTTGCGCCCGGGACAGCAGCCGGAGCTGCGCCATCGGCGGGAACTGCACCGTCAACCGGAGCAACAGCGCCATCGGCCGGAGCCGTGGCCGATGCCGGAAGCGGGGCAGGCAGCGGCACGCTCTCGCTACCCAGCGTACGCAGGTACGCGATGAGGTTCATGCGATCCTGCAGGCCGGTGAGGCGGCTGTTGATGCCGGCGAAGTTCATCGCCGTGCCCGAAGCAAAGCCCTTCGGACGTTCGATGAAGTGGTCGAGGTTCTCGTAGGTCCAGTTGCCTTCATGCTCTGTGAGCGAGCCCTTGCCGGTCGAATACTTGAAGCCGGCGTGGGAAGCGATGTCACGACCGAGAACGCCGAACAGGTTCGGGCCCTGCAGGTTGGCGCCGCCCTGTTCGAAGGTGTGGCACTGGAGGCATTTCTTGTGCTGCTCCTCGCCCTTCGCGACGTCGGCTGTGGAGATCAGGGTGAAGTAGTCGCGCGGGCCCTCAACCACGGCTTCTCCGCCGCCGGCATGAACCTCGGGAACGTCAACCAGGTAACCCGGCTTTTCGTGGTGCGCCGTGTGGAACAGCGAGTGCGATGCCTCGTTCAGGCCGATCAGCGCGAGGCCGGTGCCGAGGATGCAAAAGGCAATCTTGTTGAAGCCCAGATCGCTCATGGTCTGACCGTGCTCCAGTCCCTGAAAAGCGGGGCCCCAAAAAACTCGATTCGCGCCCGCACGCGCGGGGCTTTCTTGCATTTTACCCGGATGCCAGCAACCAGAGAAAGTCCGGCGAAATGACGCACAGTCAGACCGGCTAAGCCCCTATTTCGGTTGCCCTCTTCGGCAGGCTGGGGGCATAGAAGCCCCATGAACAAGATCGCTTTCCAGGGGGAGTTGGGCGCCAACTCCCATATCGCCTGCCGCGAGGTCTATCCCGACCTTGAGCCGCTGCCCTGCGCCACATTCGAGGACGTTTTCGCTGCGGCAGCCAGCGGCGAGGCCGGACTGGCCATGATCCCGGTGGAAAACTCGATCGCGGGCCGGGTGGCCGATATCCACCACCTTCTGCCGACATCCCCCCTGCAGATCATCGCCGAGCATTTCATGCCGATCCGGTTCCAACTGATGGGCCTGAGGGGCGCCAAGCTGGAGCAGATCAAGGGCGCCCACAGCCACATCATGGGGCTCGGACAATGCCGCAATTTCCTGCGGTCCCGGGGCATTGTCGCCCGGACCAGCTCGGATACGGCGGGCGCGGCTCGCGAGGTCCGCGATCTGGGAGATCCCACGCAGGCGGCGATCGCGCCACGGCTGGCGGCGGAGGTCTATGGCCTCGATATCCTTGCAGAGAACATCGAGGATGCGGCCCATAACACAACGCGTTTCGTCATCATGAGCCGCGAAGCCGTCCAGCCCGAGCGTGACCCCGCGCTGACCTGGGTTACGGCTTTTGTCTTCCGGGTCCGGAACGTGCCGGCGGCACTCTATAAGACGATGGGCGGGTTTGCGACCAACGGCGTCAACATGACCAAGCTGGAGAGCTACCAGATCGGCGGCTCGTTCAACGCCACCCAGTTCTATGCCGAGGTCGAAGGGCATCCCGATGACCCGGCAGTCCAGCGCGCGCTGGAGGAGCTCGGGTTTTTCTCAACCCAGGTTCGCCATCTCGGCGTCTTCCCGGCTCACCCCTACCGTTCGACGGCGCCGGGCCGCTAAGACCGCGTTCACCATGACAATCCGGACACGGACAGTCTCCGCCCCGCCAATGTCATAATTGGGGAGCGGATTTGGCGTTGGCGCGTTTCCATCGCGCAAGGCGCGTGACGAATTCGTCCGAAAAATCAGCAAAATCGGTGATCGAAAGTATCGCAACAGTATTCGTGCGCCTTCTCGAAGTCCTCGACACTTTTCAGCCACATCCGTGTAATGATCAGAAACCCGTTCATCTTTGTGTGGCTATCGCGCCACCTGATCATCCTTAATTCTGATCTTCCGAGGAACTGGTTTGTCCCGTGCCTATTTAGGCTGCATATCGACCTCACGCTGGGTGGATAGATGGGCCGGAGCGGGAAGCCTCGAAAGGGCGACCGGGTCGGTTCGGCACTGAAACCAGAGCGGGTGTTACTGCCGGGATCACGCAATTCCGTCGGAACCTGCTCCAGAAACAACTGGAGTCTTCCCCATGAAACTGAAAATCGCTCTCGCCGCGGCCACGATGCTTGTCGCCCCGGCCTTTATGTCCGCCCAAGCCCAGACCTCTGGCGTCTATGTTTCCGGCGGCTACACGCAATTCGACGGCGAAGGCGGCGCTGATCTCGGCGGCATCACCGGCCGCGTTGGCGTCAACTTCGGACCGAACTTCGCTGTTGAAGGCGAAGGCTCGTTCGGCGTGAAGGGCGACAGCGGCACCGAACTCGACAGCGAGATCGGCGTGTTCGCGGTCGGCAAACTGCCGGTGAACCCGTCGCTCGACGTGTTCGGCCGTGTCGGTGTCTCGCGCATCGAAACCTCGCCGTTCGGCGACGAAGATGGTCTCGCCTACGGCGCCGGCGCCCAGTGGAACCTGACCGCGCAAGACGGCATCCGCGGCGACTGGACTCGTCACGACTATGACGTGGGCAATGTCGATGCCTACTCGCTGTCGTACGTTCGCAGCTTCTAACTGATTGCTCTCTGCTGAGAGCTGTCTGATACGGGATGCCCCGCAAGCCATTGCGGGGCATTTTCGTTTTGGAGCTGCGATGATCGAGAATCGCGCAAAGGATCGCCGATGAGCGAACTTGTCATCCAGCCCCTGATGGCCGGCGACGCGCAAGGCTTTGCCGAGGCGTTCGCGATCTATCACGCCGCGATCGAGCTGACCGAGCAGCGCTCTGAGGCAAACCTCCGCAAATTGCTGCTGCGGCCCGATTACCGCTTCTTCGTTGCAAAGCGCGATGACAGGATCATCGGCATGTCGGTCGCCTATGTTCCGACCGAGGATTATTTCTGGCTGTTCGAATACGCCGCTGTCGCCCCTGAGGCGCGTGGCGCAAATATCGGCGCGCAACTGTTTCTCGCCAGCCGCGCCATTGCCGGTCCTGGCCGATTTGGCCTTGTCGAGGTCGATGCCGATCGTGGCTCGGCAGAGCAGGCAAGACGCCTGCGTTTCTACCAGCGCCTCGGCTGCCGCCGTATCGACGGCCTCGAATACCAGCTGCCGCTCGAAGACAATGGCAAGCCGCCTGAGATGTGGCTGCTCGCGCTCGCGGCTGAAGGCTTTGATGCGCTTGATGTGAACATCGTCGAACGTTGGCTGCGTACGATCTATGAAGACGTTTACGCCCAGCGCCTTGATGACCCGCGCCTTGCGCAGATGATCGATCCCTTGCCGGATGATGTGAAGCTGGTTGCGATCTAACCGCGCGCGAGCCACGCCTTGATGACGTGGTGGGCGACCGCGAAATGCATAGGCGGAAATGCGTCCGGGTTCGTGCCCGCCATCATCGAAGCTGTTTCTTCGCGCGTGAACCAGCGCGCTGTTTCCAGCTCGGACTCGTCGACCTTGATGTCCTCGTTATCGGCTTCGAGGATCATTCCGATCATCAGCGATGACGGGAAAGGCCAGGGCTGGCAGAAGAGATAATCGGCCTTCGTGGTGCAGCGTATGCCGGCTTCCTCGAAGATCTCGCGGGCTGCCGCCTGTTCGATGGTCTCGCCGGGTTCGACGAAGCCTGCGAGGCATGACCAGAAGCCGGGACGCCATGCTTTCTGACGGCCCAGCAGGCACTTGTCGCCGCGCACGGCCAGCATGATCGCGACGGGGTCGACACGCGGAAAATGTTCGGCAGCGCAATCCTCGCAGATGCGTTTCCATCCTGCTTCCACGATCTTCGTTCGCGCGCCGCAGTTCGAGCAGAAACCATGGCGGCGATGCCATTCGAAGATTGCGCGTGCGGTTGCAGCACACCCTCCGTTAAAGGCGTCGAAGGCCGAAGCGGCGGCCCGGAAGTCGTCGAACACGCCGAGCCCCGCGATGGGCGAGCTGTCGAGACTGAAGGACGCCGGCATCTCCAGTGCGAAGACGGGCGAGCCTTTCGCCGTCTCGCCTAGAAAGACGCGCGCGGCCTTTGGCGAGAGCATTCCAGCCTGAGAACCGAGCCAGAGGACAGGGCGGCCCGGCGGCAGGGGCGCGCCGATCTGGGTTGGTGCGGAAGCTGGAGCTGAGCCTTCGACCAGTATCTGGCCTTCACGCATCAGCAGGATACGCGAGTGTTCCGAATTGAAAGCCGCATCCAGCCATGCGGGATCGCGGCGATGATGCGCGGCGCGGTCCAGCCCCGCGGGGACCAGCGGGATATCGGCGGCGGGTGCGGAAAGGACCAAGGTATCAGAGCTTCCTGATGTTCGACCGGAAGCTGCGTATCGCACGTTGCCCGGCCAGTACGCCATACATGGCGAACGCGATCAGCGAGAGGAAGACCCAGACGAGGCCAAAAATTTTCAGGAAGCTGATGAAGTCCGCACCCTGCAGATAGCCGCGATCGATGCCGCTGAGCATGACGCCGGCCCCGGCGAGGAAGAACATCAGCGATGTGCCGAGGTATTTCAGAAGTGCGGCGCCGACCGGGCGACGGCGCAGGTAATAACGCACCGGGAAAACGATCGCGCCATAAAGGCCTGCGAAGGCGAGGCAGTACATCGCGATGATCGCCACGCCGCGATCCGAGGTGTCGGACGTGTACTGGCCAGCGGTGGTGATGAGCTGCCAGGCAGCGATTGCGAGGAAGCCGGGGATCAGGAACAGCCAGTCGATATAGCGGAAAGGCGGAATATCCGGCAGCTGGCGGATCGGCTTTCCGACTGATCCGGCGCGGCCGACATAGTCCTCGGCAGTCTTGGGCGCGACGCGGCCGGGATCGACCGCTTCGGAGATAAGCTCGCCGATGGCGTCGTCGAGCTTTCTCTCTTTTTCTTCGAGAGTGTCGTCATTGGCGGCCTGAGTGGCGGGGGCGCTTTTCAGGGCGCCTGGCGGACGTTTGCCGGCGGGGCCGCCGTCCGATTTCCCGGCGAGCGTCGCCAGATGCTCGACCAACTCGTCCATGTGGGCCATCGGATCGGGAAAGGCCTGGATCCAGTTGCGATCGGCCAGTTCGTAGAGATAGGCGCCGCGCGGCTGGGAGTTCTCGATCAGGATCGGAACGACGGGCTTGGCGAGACTGTCGGCTACGGCCAGCTCTTTCTTGAGCTGGCGCGAATTATTGCATTCCTCCGAGAAGAAGATCGCCAGCATCCGGGAACTGGACAGAGCTTCGACGATTGTTTCGCGCCAGTCGGCCCCGCCTTCGATGTTGGCGTCATACCAGACCGTGACGCCGCGCTGCTCCAGACGGCGCACGACGGAGGCCACGAGCTCGCGATCGGCCCGGCGATAACTCACGAAAATATCGTAGCGCGTCCCAGTCTCGGTCATGATCGGGCGCTCCAGGCGCCGGAAAGCTTGACGTCCCCCCGGCGGCATTTTCGCACACGATTCTGCTGGAATGGCCACATGCGCCCCCTGAATCAGCCCGACTCACGACGAAACATTGCAGCAGCGCGCGCAGGCTCCTATAACCTAGGTGCAGGTTGGTTGCGGACGAGCGGTTCGCCAACCCGGTCAGGTCCGGAAGGAAGCAGCCGTAACGAGTTTAGCTTGGGTCGTGACCAGCCTGCGCCTTTAACCCCTGCTTCCACAGCTGAAATAGATGCCCCCGCGGGTCCGGGTTGGCGTGATGGCGTCCGATGCGCCATATAGGGAGGATGGCCGCTAGGAAGCCCCCGAAACCCCCGTCTGACGGGCCGGAAGATGATGTCGCGGAACCGCGCGACACGATGACGGCGTCGATGTTCGGGGACGACGTGCCGCTGGGCCCGCCGGCCTATCAGGTGCTCGCCCGCAAATATCGTCCGACGCGGTTCGAGGATCTGGTCGGGCAGGAGGCCATGGTCCGGACGCTGGCCAACGCGTTCAAGACCGGGCGCATAGCGCATGCCTTCATGCTGACCGGCGTTCGCGGGGTGGGAAAGACCACCACGGCGCGCTTGCTGGCGCGGGCGTTGAATTACGAAACGAAGGACGTTCACCAGCCCTCGATGCAGCTGGACCCGCCGGGCGTTCACTGCGCCTCGATCATGGCGGGCAACCATCCTGACGTTCTGGAACTCGACGCCGCATCGCACACCGGCGTTTCCGATATGCGCGATCTTCTGGATGGATCGCGCTATGCGCCCGTTTCGGCGCGGTTCAAGGTTTATGTGATCGACGAGGTTCACATGCTGTCCACGGCGGCGTTCAACGCGCTGCTGAAGACGCTGGAAGAGCCGCCGCCGCATGTGAAGTTCATTTTCGCGACGACCGAGATCCGGAAAGTTCCGGTGACCGTTCTCTCGCGATGCCAGCGGTTCAACCTGCAGCGGTTCTCGACCGAGGCGCTGAGCCAGCATCTGGCCAATATCTGCGAGAAGGAGGGCGCGAAGATCGCCCCCGAAGCGCTCGCCCTGATCGCCCGCGCGGCGGAGGGATCGGCGCGCGATGGTCTTTCCATTCTCGACCAGGCGATCGTGCAGGGCGCGACTGAATCCGGCGGCAAGGAAGTGAGCGCCGAACAGGTGCGCGATATGCTGGGCCTTGCGGATCGTTCGCGCGTGCTCGACCTGATGGAGAAGATCATCGCGTCGGATCATCAGGCGGCGCTGACGGAGGCTTCGGCCCTGCTTGAGCAGGGGGCGGATGCGCCCGTGCTTATCAAGGACCTGATGGACTCGGTCGTCGAGATTTCGCGCGCGCAGGCGCTGAAGGATGCATACGCGTTCGTTGGCCCGGCTGACTGGGCGATGCGGACCAAAGCGATGGCCGCTCAGCTTTCGCCGGCGCAATCGGCGCGGATGTGGCGATTGCTGTTGCAGGGATTTGAGGATTGCGCACGGGCGCCTGATCCGCCCGCTGCGGCACAGATGGTTGTTCTCAGGCTCGCGGCGGCCGCGAGCCTTCCGTCGCCGGAAGACGCGATGCGGCTTCTTGCGGGTGGGGCCGCTGTGTCGCCCCCAAAGTCCCAGCCTGAGCGCGAAAATCCGCGCGCCGAGGCGCCGGTCGCTTCTGCGCCTGCGCCGCATGATGATTACGGGCATCACCCCATCGTCCGCATGTCTTCGCTGCGCGAGATCATTTCCGAGCTTGAGGCGCGGCGGGAGATTTCGCTGAAGTACGAGATCGAGCGTTTCGTGCGGCCGGCGGAGATCGACTTCGGGCATTTCAACTACACCGCCGCGCCGGGCACGCCGTCGAATCTTTCGCAGAAGATCAAGGACTGGCTGGAGAGCGTCAGCGGCGTGGAGTGGGAAGTCCTGCAATCGGGCGATGGATCGGCCGAGAGCACGAGCGAACTTCGCAAGCGCCGTGGCCGCGAGAAGCAGCAGGCAATCGAGGCGCATCCGCGCATTGCCGAGGCGCTGCGGGTTTTTCCGGGGTCGCGCGTTCTGCGGATCGAAGATCCTGATGCGGCCGACGAGATGGAAGAAATCCCTGAGCCGTCGCGGCCCAATGTGATCCATGTCGATTTCGGCCATCGTGAACGGCTCGACGAAATCATCCCCGACCCTGAAGAGCGTGAGGACGACGAATGAAGGACCTCTCCGATATCATGCGCCAGGCGCAGGACATGCAGAAACGCCTGCAGGAAGCGCAGGCGAAAATGGAAGAGCTGACGGCTGAAGGCTCTTCGGGCGGCGGGATGGTGAAAGTCACGCTGAAGGGCAAGGGCGAGATTCATGCGCTGGAGATCGACCCTTCGATTCTTGTCCCGGCTGACAAGGAGATGGTCGAGGACCTCGTGAAGGCGGCGCATGCCGATGCGCGGCGCAAGCTGGACGATGCGATGGCCGAGGCGATGAAGAACGCGACCGGCGGACTGGGCGGGATGTTGCCCGGGTTCAAGCTGCCGTTCTGATTTTTCCTTCAATGAGGCTTTGGTTCTGGATTGTCATCCCGGCCGAAGCGAAGCGGAGAGCCGGGAGCCATTGAGAGGCTGTCGTACTCTTGCAATGGTTCCCGGGTCTCGCTGCGCTCGCCCGGGATGACAAGTCTTCACTGATCGCGATCTAGCTTTTCGGATCGCCGTTGGGCGGATCTCGCTTTAGCGAGAATTTCGGCGTGGGCGTGACGTGCGGGGTGGGGGCGCTCTTCTTTTTCTGGGCGGGGCGGAGGCGGCGATAGATGCGCCAGGCGAGGACGCAGAAGACGAGGGCTGCGCCGCCGAAGAAGAGCCAGGGCATGTTGGGCGACTGCATCAGGAAATCGCCGATGAAGCTGAGCCCGCCTGGCGTGAAGCCGAGGACGAGGAAGACCAGCGGGATCGCCACGGCGGCGATCATCAGGGCGATTTCGTGCGGTTTGAATTCCATGGTGTGGATCTAAAACTTTATCGGTTCGAGTGGAAGCCGTTCGGGCATGGGGGCGCGTTCCCGTCGGCGGCGGGTTGGGGATGACTGCGGGCTGGCGGGGCTAGCTGGTGTCGTGCGTGGCGAGGGCGCTGTGACAGGCCTGCGCGAAAAGCGGAATCCACATTTCGGGCTCGACGTGGCGAACGCGATGCGGCTTGCGCAGGGCGGGTTTGGCGACGCGGGCGAGGGCCAGTGCGCGCTCTTTCGCATGGATCAGGCGGCGGGCGGTGCGGACGATGATCGCGCCGGGATTTGCGGCGACACGCTCGAGTGCGTCGAGACGCGCGGCAAGGCCGGGCGCAGGGATGAGCCTTTCCCATTCGTCGTAATGGCGGCGCCAGTCATACAGACTGGGCGGCAGGGCTTCGGGATCACGCGGCGGGCGGGGCCGGCGCGGCGCGCGGGGCAGGGCATCGCTTGCGATGCGGTGCGAGGCGGCGTGTTCAGGCGGGCGCCAGTCGGGGTCCTGCCGCGAAAGGCGTCCGTGGCGGTCGAGCGGGTTTGGCGCGCGGGTGCGCGGCATGGGCGGGCCGCCATTGTGGCCGATGCGTGGGGCGCGGACGCGTGGCGCGCCGAGGGCGAGTATCGGGTCGGCGGGGAAGGGGATGTGGCCGTGGGGCGTTCGCGTTGGTGCGTTATGTGCGCGACCGCGTGAAGGCGATGTGGATGGTTCGCGCAGGCTGAAGATCCGGAAGGAGCGTTGGGCGCGCGATGCCGGCGATAGGCGCGTTGCGCGAAGGCGCGCGCGTTGTGCGGGCGGCGTGAGGACGAGAGCGGCTGTGAGGATCAGGCGGCGCACGGCGCTTTCGACGCCCTGCAGCCAGATGGCGATGCGTGCGCCTTCCTCGCGCTGAATTCCGGTGGTGCGCATCACCGTGCGATCGCAACCGCGCAGTACGAACGCAATCCATCCACGCGCCTGGCTCCAGAGCGAGCGCAAGGCGGCGGGGAAGATGTGGTCGTGCGTTTCCTGTGCCGGCGTGTTCATGGCGCGCATTATGCGCGCGAGTGGAGGGGGTGGGGACGGAGGGGTTTTTGTCCTCCAGGTGTGGCGTTGATTGTGTTGGGGAAAGAGGTGGAGGATTCGACGGAGTTTGGTGCGGATGGCGGGCCGACCCCCACCTGTCCTCCCCCTTTTAGGGGGAGGGACCCTGATGCACGATCTATCTTCGATGGCAGGTAAGTTCTCGCAACGAAGTCCCTCCCCTAAAAGGGGGAGCACAGGTGGGGGTCGGGTTCAGCGTGAGCAGCCTCTGGGTTCCGACTCACGCGCTTTGCGAGTGTGCGGAATGACAAGTTGTGCGGCCTACTTCGCCGCCAGATGTTTCTCGAGGAACGTGGCTTCCTGGCGGGAGTAGAAGAGGCGGTTCTTCAGCTTGCGCCAGCCGTGGCCTTCGTCGGGTAGGCGGATGAAGGTGGCGGCGATGCCGTTCTTGCGGAGGGCTTTGACCATCACTTCGGTTTCGCTGATGTCGATGCGCGGGTCCATCATGCCGTGGGCGTAGAGCATGGGGATCTTGATCTTGTCGGCGTTATTGATGGGCGAGATCTCGGTGTAGAATGTCTTCCACTCGGGATCGGCGATGTCGCCGTATTCGATCTTGTCGGATGCCTTGAGGCCGGGTGAGGCGACTTCGAGGCCGGTGACCCAGTTGCCGATCCCGAAGAGGGAGACGCCGGCCTTGAACGCGTCCGGGTAGGCGCCGACGACGGCGTTGACCATGTAACCGCCATAGGAGCCGCCCATGACGGCGGCGCGGTCTGCATCGACGCGGCCGTCTGTTTTCAGGAAGGCGAGCATGTCGACAAGGTCGCGCACGCTGTCGAGGCGTTTGCGGCCGTCGTCGAGCGTGGAGTAGGTGCGGCCGAAGCCGCGGGAGCCGCGCACGTTGGGCGCGAAGACGGCGATGCCGCGATCGGCATAGTATTGCGCGTTGACGCTGAATGTGGGGCGCGACTGGCCGGAGGGGCCGCCGTGGACGTCGAACAGGACGGGCGGTTTGGCGCCGGGTTTGGTGGACGAGGCGTCGGGCAGGTAGAGCAGTCCCTGCAGTTCGACGCCGTCCTGCGCTTTCATGCGGAGCGAGATGGGCTTCACGAGGCGATCCGGGTTGAGGCCGGCGAGGCTGGCCTTGAAGACGGTGTTCGATTTGCCGGTGGCGAGGTCGAGCACGACGATGTCGCCGGGCGTTTTCCAGCCATTGACGTTGATCGACATCTTCGCGCTGGCGAGGCCGCAATTGAGGCCATAGACGCCCTCGGGCAGAGCGGGCGTGGGGAGCATTTTCTTCGTGGCGAGATCCTGGATGGAGAGCTTGCTGAAGCCGTCCTCGTTGGTGGTCCAGGCGAGCCATTTGGCGTTGGCGCCACAGAGCGAGACGTTCTCGATGTTGAAGGGGGCTTCGTGGAGGATAGTGGTCTTGTTGGCGACGATGTCGTGGAAGGCGAGGGCTGCGAATTCGCGGCCTTCGCTGGAGGCGAAGTAGAAGCCCTTGCTGTCGGGCGTCCAGGCGAAGTCGCCATCGGTGTGGTTGGCGCGGGATTCCGGGGCGGCGAGCGTGGTGAGCTTGCCGGACCTGATATCGAGCAGCATGAGCTTGTCGGATTCTTCGCCGACGCCTTCGCTGACGATGGCGGTTGCGCCATCTGGCGAGACGGATTGCACGCCGGTGTCGAGATGGCCTTGCGCCAGCAGTTTCGGCGCGCCTTCGGATGTGGCGAGGTAGATGTCGAAGTCGGAGCCGTTGCGGTCGGGCGAGGAGAAGAGCAGCGACTGGCCGTCTGGCAGGAAATCTCCGAACTGGCGGAAGGAGCCTTCCTTGGCGGCGAGGAGTTCGCGTTCGATGGCGCCGTCGGCGGAGATGAGGTTGAAGCTTTCCTGTTCGTTGCCGTTGTTGTCGGCGCCGTAGAGGATGGATTGGGAATCCGGCGCCCAGCGGAAGAAGGTGATGCCATTGCCGAAGGTGAGCTGTTTCGGCTGGCCGCCTTCGGTGGGGATGACCCAGAGCTGGGGCGCGCCGGTGATGCGCCAGTTGATGGCGATCAGCTTGCCGTCCGGCGAGATCACGCCGCCGGCGCCGATGGCGAGGATGTAGCGGGCGATGTCGGCCGGGTCTGCGCCGGCATTGCCGACGGTGACGGCTTCGTCGGCGGGCTGGATCGCCTCGATGGAGAGGTCTGCGCCGCCGGCGCCGCCATAGCTGGCTTTCGGCTTGTCAGCGGCCGGGGCGGCGGCGGGGGCTTCGCCGTTGCAGGCGGCGAGCGAAATGGAGGCCAGCAGGGCGGCGGCAAGGCGGAGACGCATGAAAGACCCCTCGAAAGCTGGCCGGACGCTAGACAATCCGGGGCTTATTGCCAGAGGTTTCGGTGTGCGGCGGGTTCGGGTTAGAAGGCGCCATGTCCTTGCGCATTGCCTTCATGGGTTCGCCCGATTTTTCCGTTCCGACGCTGGAGGCGATTATCGCCGCCGGGCATGAGGTGGCGTGCGTCTATTCGCAGCCGCCGAGGCCTGCGGGGCGGGGCAAGCAGCTGACGAAGACGGCTGTGCATGAGGCGGCGGACCGGCACGGGATCGAGGTGCGGACGCCGGTGAACTTCAAGGCGGCGGAGGATCGCGAGGCGTTCGCGGCGCTGAAGCTCGATACGGCTGTGGTGGTGGCGTATGGGCTGCTGTTGCCGAAGGCTGTGCTGGATGCGCCGCGGCTGGGGTGTTTCAACATTCACGGCTCGATCCTGCCGCGCTGGCGCGGGGCGGCGCCGATCCATCGCGCGGTGATGGCGGGCGATGCTGTCACGGGCGTGCAGGTGATGCGGATGGATGTGGGGCTGGATACAGGCCCCGTGATGCTGACCGCGACGACGCCGATCAGTGAGGATGACACGACCGGGAGCGTGCATGACCGGCTGTCTCAGCTGGGCGCGACGCTGATGGTGGAGGGGCTGGCGCTGCTGGAGGCGGGGCCGGTGACGCTGGTGGAGCAGGCTGGCGAAGGCGTGACCGTGGCGGCGAAGGTGAGCCCGGCGGAGGCGCGGATCGACTGGCGCAAGTCTGGCGCGGAGGTGAGCGCGCATATTCGCGGGCTGTCGCCGTTTCCCGGGGCGTGGTTCGAAGTGGAGGGGCAGCGCGTGAAGGTGCTGCATGCGAAGGCGGAAGCCGGACGCGGGGAGCCGGGGGTGGTGATCGACGATAACCTGCTGGTGGCTTGCGGCGAGGGCGCGGTGCGGCTGACGCGCTTGCAGCGGGCCGGCAAGGGGCAGATGACTGCGGAAGAGTTCCAGCGCGGGGCGCGCATCAACCGGGGCGAACGGCTGCCATGAGGGAGTTTTCATGAGTGAGCGGACATTCCGCGTGATGACGCAGGCTGACAAGCCCGCCGTGCTTGATCTCAGCACGCGCGCGTTTGGACAGCCTGACGAGGCGCGCATCATCGAGCAGCTGGAAAAGGACAATGACGTGGTCCTGCAGATCGTTGCCGAGAGCGACGGGCAGATCGTGGGGCACATCCTGTTCTATCGGGTGGGCGTATATGGCCGGCTGGGCGCGGTGGGGCTTGGCCCGATGTCGGTGGACCCGTGGGTGCAGAAGGAAGGCATCGGCAAGAGCCTGGTGCTGCACGGGCTCAAGATGCTCAACGATGTGAGTGTGCCGATCGTCTTCGTGCTGGGGCATGACTGGTTCTATCCGAAGTTCGGGTTCTCCGTGGCGCAGGCGGCGGAATTCCAGACGCCGCTGAAGGGCGATCACTTCATGGCGCTGCGCCTGCGGCATGGGCCGCCCATGTCGGGGCGGCTGATCTTCCCGGACGCATTCGGGGTGCCCATTGCCGAGGTATAAGCTGACGGTCGAATATGACGGCTCCGTCTTTTCCGGCTGGCAGCGGCAGGAGAACGCGCCGTCGGTGCAGCAGACGCTGGAGGCTGCGGCCGAGGCTCTGGATGGCGCACCTGTGCAGGTGATCGGCGCGGGACGTACGGATGCGGGCGTACATGCGACGGGGCAGGTGGCGCATCTCGATCTGGTCAAGACGCTGCGCGCGGACAAGGTGCGCGATGCGCTGAACGCGCATCTGCGGCCGAGTCCTGTTTCAGTGCTGGAGGCGGAGGAGGCCGATCCGGGGTTTCATGCGCGGTTCGATGCGACGGGGCGCAGCTATGTCTATCGTATCGTGAACCGGCGGGCGGACCTTGCGCTGGACAAGGGCCGGGCGTGGCGGGTGGTGGTCGATCTGGATGCGGAGGCGATGCACGCGGCGGCGCAGGCGCTGGTCGGGCGGCATGATTTCACGACGTTCCGGGACGCCAATTGCCAGGCTGAGACGCCGGTGAAGACGCTGCGCGAGATCAGCGTGGCGCGCGTCGGGCAGGTGATCGAGATCCGCACGTCGGCGCGCTCGTTCCTGCACAGGCAGGTGCGCTCGATGGTCGGCTCGCTGATGGAAGTGGGACGCGGGCGCGAGAGCGTTGGCTGGATCGGCGAGATCCTGGCGGCGGCGGATCGCACGAAGTGCGGGCCCGTGGCGCCGGCGGATGGGCTGTATCTGGTTGGGGTGAGTTATCAGCCATTGTGAGGGTTGAGGGTTACCCCCGCCTGCCCCTTTCAGGGGAAGGAATGCCGGTCGCGTCGCCTGCCTGACGTGCGGGGAAAACGCACAGCATTTGCTGACTTTTCCCGAGGGCGCTGCGCCCTAGGTTAGGGACATTGGGATTGATTTGTGAGCGCATTTCCCTCCCCGGAAATGGCGTTGTTGCTTTTGATGACACTCGTTTTTCTGATTTTGGAGGCGTGGTTTGACTAACGCTCGCACGGTGGCCAGGGCGCAAACGGGCACCCAGGGACTGGACGATATTCTGGCAGGCGGGCTCGCGCCGGGACACGTCTATCTGCTGGAGGGAAACCCTGGCACGGGCAAAACCACGCTGGCCCTGAAATTCCTGCTTTCGGGTTCGGAAAAGGGCGAGGGCGGCCTCTACATCACGCTTTCCGAAAGTGAAGACGAATTGCGCTCTGGCGCCGCCTCGCATGGCTGGACGATCGACGACAAGATCGAGGTCTTCGAACTGGTGCCGCCGGAAAGCCGGCTCGACCCGGACATGCAGCAGAGCCTTCTGTACTCATCCGACCTTGAGCTTGGCGAGACGACGAAGCTGATCTTCGAGGCTATCGAGCGGGTGAAGCCCAAGCGGATCGTGCTGGACAGCCTGTCGGAGATCCGGCTGCTGGCGCAGAACTCGCTGCGCTATCGCCGGCAGATTCTGGCGCTGAAGCACTATTTCTCGCGCAATGGCGCGACGGTGCTGCTGCTGGACGACCTGACATCGGAAGTGATGGACAAGACCGTGCACAGCGTCGTGCATGGCGTGATCCGGCTTGAGGAGCTGGCGCCGGATTATGGCGCGGAGCGGCGGCGGCTGCGGGTGATGAAATATCGCGGTACGCGGTTTCGCGGCGGGTGGCATGACTTTGTCATCCAAACGGGCGGCGTGACGGTGTTCCCGCGCCTCGTCGCATCCGAGCACCGCATCAAGTTCGACCGTGGGCAGAACGCGAGCGGCCTCAAGGAGCTGGACGCGCTGCTGGGCGGCGGGATCGAGCGTGGGTCAAGCGTGCTGGTGATCGGCCCGGCCGGAACGGGGAAGAGCACATTCATCTTCCAGTTCATCGAGGCTGCGGTGAAGCGCGGCGAGAAAGCTGCGCTGTTTGTGTTCGACGAAGAGTTGAGCCTGCTGTTCGATCGCACGAAGGCCATGGGGTTCGACCTGGAAAAGATGGTGGCGGACGGCACGCTAATCGTCGAACAAGTGGATGCTGCGGAGCTTTCGCCGGGCGAGTTCGCCCATCGAGTTCGTGAGCGCGTCGATGGCGCGAATGCCAAGACCGTGGCGATCGACAGCCTGAATGGCTATAGCGCGGCGATGCCGGACGAGAATTCGATAATCCTGCATGTGCACGAGCTGTTGCAGTATCTGAACCGGCAGGGCGCGACGACGTTCCTGACGGTTGCCCAGCACGGGTTGGTCGGCGACATGAAATCGCCGGTGGATGTGACCTATCTGGCCGACACGGTTATCCTGCTCCGCTACTTCGAGGCGCTTGGCCGCGTGAAGCGCGCCGTCTCGATCATCAAGAAGCGCACGGGCTGGCACGAGGATACGATCCGCGAGTATCGTATCGGCAATAGAGGGCTTTTGCTCGGCGGGGCGCTGGACGAGTTCCAGGGCGTGTTGCGTGGCGTGCCCACCTATGTCGGCAAGACGGGTATCCTGCCGGACAGCATAAGCGAGGAGTGACGGAAATCGCACAAGGCGATCGCTCTTTGCTTGCTCTGGTCTTTGCTCCGCACGGGCGCGACTCAGCGATTGCGGTGACGCTGCTGCATGAGGCGGGGATAGATGCTGCGGCATGCATCACGAGCGACGCTCTTGCGTCTGCGCTGGGCGATTCCGTCTCGATGGTGGTGGCGTCCGAAGAGGCGATGCGGCTTTCGGATACGTCGACGCTGCGGGCCTGGATTGACGCCCAGCCGCCATGGTCTGATCTGCCTTTCATCGTGTTTACACATCGCGGCGGCGGGCCGGACAACAATCCGGCGGCGGCGCGTCTGGCGGAGACGTTCGGCAACGTCACTTTCCTTGAGCGTCCGTTTCACCCGACGACGTTCGCAAGTATCGCGCGCACGGCGCTGAAGGCGCGACGGCGGCAGTTTGAAGCGCGGGACCGGCTGGAAGAGCTGAATGAGAGCCAAGAGCGGCTGGCGACCGCGATGATGGCCGGCAGGCTGGGGTCGTGGTCGATCGATGTCGATACGCGCGTGTTGGAGACGTCGCCGCTTTGCCGCGAGATCTATGGCTACAAGGCGGATAAGCGTTTCACGTATGACGACCTGCTCGCCATGATCCACCCCGCCGATGCGCCGGCGATGCAGGCTGCTGTGCAGCGGAGCGTCGGTGAGGGCGAGGACTACAATATCGACTACCGCACGACGTGGCGTGACGGGACGCAGCACTGGGTTCAGGTCAATGGTCGGGTGCTGAAGAATCCAGATGGTTCGGCGCGGGGACTGGTCGGCGTGGCGATGGATATCACCGCGCGCAAGCAGGCCGAGAACGCGCTGCGCGACGCCAACGAGACGCTGGAGCGGCGGGTTACGGAGCGCACCAGCGAGCTGGAGCATTCGCACGACAAGGTGCTCGCCGAGATACGCCAGCGCGAGCAGGTGGAAGACCAGCTTCGGCAGGCGCAGAAGATGGAGATCATCGGCCAGCTGACGGGCGGCGTGGCGCATGACTTCAACAACCTGCTGATGGCTGTGCTGAGCAATCTGGACCTGCTGCGCAAGCATGTGGGAGACGATGCGCGGGCGACGCGCTTCATCGACAGCGCGCTGCAGGGAGCCAAGCGTGGCGCTGCTTTGACACAGCGCCTGCTGGCGTTTGCGCGCAGGCAGAGCCTGAAGGTGGAGCCGGTGAGCCTTGGCGCGCTGGCCGAGGGCATGCGCGACCTGCTGGAGCGATCGGTCGGGCAGGATATCGAGCTGCATTTCAAACACGCGGCGGATGCGCCGATGGCGCTCGTGGATTTGAACCAGGTGGAGCTGGCGCTGCTCAATCTGGTCGTGAACGCGCGCGATGCGATGCCGGATGGCGGTCGCATCAGCATCGAGGTGGACGCCAAGACGGTGAGCCGTGGCGAGGACCTGAAGCCGGGCAAGTATGTGCGGTTGGCGGTGGTGGATACGGGCAGCGGGATGGACGAGGAGACGTTGCAGCGCGCAATCGAGCCGTTCTTCTCGACCAAGGAGCTGGGCAAGGGAACGGGTCTCGGGCTGTCGATGATTCACGGGCTGGCGGTGCAGCTGAACGGGGCGCTGCGTCTTTCCAGCAAGCCGGGCAAGGGGACACGGGCAGAGCTGTACTTCCCCGTCACGCATGCGCTGGCGGAAGTGGCCGAGGATGCGCCTGTGGAGCAGGAGATCGCGGCCGCAGGTCCGGCGAAGATTCTCATCGTTGATGACGACGTACTGATCGCCATGAGCACGGTGGATATGCTGGTGGATCTTGGCCACGAGGTGATCGAGGTCAATTCGGGTGCGAGCGCGCTTGAGGTGTTGAGGTCGGTCGGGGATGTCGACCTGATGATTACCGACTTTTCGATGCCGGGCATGAATGGCGCACAGCTGGCTGTGGAAGCGCGGCGCCTGAAGCCGGCGATGCCGATCCTGCTGGCGACGGGGTATGCCGAGATGCCGGCGGGTGCGAGCCTTGATCTTCCGCGTCTGGGCAAGCCGTATTCGCAAAGCCAGTTGGCGCGCGAGATCGGGCGGCTGCTGCAGAACGCGCCTGCGCGATAGCCGCTAGTAGTCCTTCTTCCAGCGCACGGCGATCTTGGTGTCGCCATTGCCCTGCGCGGACGAGATGATCGAGATTTCCTTGGCGGGT
>Ga0116177_10000671_pt1 | contig 25328 bp, 29 predicted proteins | sample AD_STIC10_MetaG_FD_89750 | JGI IMG/M metagenome (GOLD analysis project Ga0116177, IMG submission 89750) | Active sludge microbial communities of municipal wastewater-treating anaerobic digesters from USA - AD_STIC10_MetaG | ecosystem: Engineered > Bioreactor > Anaerobic > Digestate | place: USA... | reverse complement strand
CTGGCTTGCACTGTGCCCTTCGGCCCAGAGTTTCTTGAGTTCTGCGACGCGTTCTTCGGTCCAGCCCATGAATGTCTCTCCACAGCCTCAGGGAATCATGCAAGACACAAGATGTAGGTTGTGTCGGCGCTGACCCGCTTCCTAATTTCAAGGAATAGTATCTGCGACAGGGCTGGCCGCAATATGCTGCGCCGCTTCCTAACAGCTTAATCAATATATTGGGGTTGTACACAGGCAGGGGTGAGTCACGCCGTCGCGGGCGGGTTTCGGCAAGGTGTGGCCGTGAGGACTCAACTTTCGGGCGAAGTTCCGGATGCGGACTCGGTTTGGACTCACGGCCTGTTTCTGTGGATTGGCCGGCCGGCGCCTGAGCAGGCATGCGCCCGCATTCCCGCAGGTGGGCTGCGGGGCGGAATGGATGGCGCTGGAAGATGGCGCTAGCCGGGATCGTCGGGGCGGTTTCGCGTGCGGTCCAGCGCGACAACGGCGCGCCGTTCGAGCGCGCAGGCGTTGAAGAATTCCGGGCGGCCATGCCACCACCAGCGCGTATCGACGGTGTAGGCGCTCGGCAGCTCCAGCGCGTAGGGCGACAGGACGGCGATGAATTTCGCGAGGCGGCGGATCGCGGGCTGCGGATTTTCGAGAATGCGCGACAGCGCGGCGATGCGGCGCGCGAGCTTTTGCGTGGAAGGCGTGCGGCCGGGCCGCGATTTACGCGCGGGGTCGCGGATGGCGTCGTCGCGCGCATCAACAGTGGCGGAGCGCGGCGCGGCTTCCGGTTCGTCTTGCGCGGCTTCGTCGTCTTCTGCTTCAGGAACGCTGGACGGGAATTGCCAGGCGAGTACGCGGAATGCGCATGAGGCTTGTTCCGGATCGCTGTCGTGTTGTGGCGGCGCGGCGGCTTCGGTCGCGGAGAGGCGCTGCTGCAACGTTGCGATGGCGGGCGGTGGCGGCGGTGTGACCGGCCTGGTGGTCGCCAGCAGCTTGCGGCCATGCGGCGTCATCAGGAGGTGGATGATCGCCTCGGTGACGATCAGGGAGCGGACGAGTTTCTCGACAGGCACGAGGCGGCAGAGAAGGCTGGTGCGCTCGGGCCATGTCATGCGCGGGCGCGTGACGAGGGCGTGCAGCGAGCGCGCTTCGCGCATGATGACGGCGAACATGGCTTTCGCCCGCTCCCACAATCGCGGGAGCGGAAATTCGGTTGGCGGCCAGGCGGGCGCCGACATGGGATCGGTCATGGGCTTTCTCATGCCCGCAGTATTGTGTCGGGACACGAGGGTGGTGGGGTGGTGTTTGCAGCTGTCCTACAGGCGGGGTGGCGATGGGCGTTGTGGGGGTGGGGTTGGGTCGGTGGCTGTCCCCCGATCTGGCGGGAGAAATGTGCGGGATCTGGCGGGGGCTTTCTCCCTCTCCCTCTTGTGGGGAGAGGGTGGGGTGTGGGGGCTGTTGGACGGTAAGCAGCATCGACATCGCGCATGTTGAGCCGCCCCCCACCCCTGCGCCCCTCCCCACAAGGGGGAGGGGGAAGCTGACAGCGGTGCGTATGGCTGTGCGGGCCGGTATCGGGTGATGGGGCCTTGCGCCTTTGACCTGCAGACAACATTTCTCTGGCGCTAGCGGCTAAGGGGCATAAAACGCGGCCATGGATCAGACAGTGACGCGACCCGCCATGGAAGCTGCCGGGCCGGGGCTCTTGCAGCCACGGCAATATGGCGCGGTGAACTGGCTCGGGCTGTGGACGCTGTGCCTGCGCGAGACGCGGCGGTTCTGGAAAGTGGGGATGCAGACGCTGTTTGCGCCTGTGGTCTCCAGCCTGCTGATGTTGTTCGTGTTCAAGCTGGCGTTCGGGCAGGGTTCGGCCGCGACGGTTGGCGGGGTGTCGTTCGAGACATTCCTGGCGCCGGGCATCGTGATGATGGCGATCCTCAACAATGCGTTCGCCAATACATCGTCATCGCTGATCATCGCGAAGGTGCAGGGCAACTCGGTCGACTTTCTCATGCCGCCGCTGTCGCCGATGGAGCTGACGATCGGGTTTCTCTCGGGCGCGGTGACGCGCGGGATTCTGGTCGGGCTGGTGACGTATGCGGCGGTGTGGATCATGCAGATCACGCCGTTCCAGGTCGCGAACCTGTTTGCGGTTCTCTACTTCTCGATCGTGGCGTCGTTGTTCATGGGCGCGGTTGGCCTGCTTGGCGGGATCTGGGCGGACAAGTTCGATCACATGGCGGCGGTGCAGAACTTCGTCATCATGCCGCTGACCATGCTGTCGGGCACGTTCTATCCGATCGGGCGGCTGCCCGAGCCGTTCGTGACGATCAGCCATTTCAATCCGTTCTTCCAGATGATCGACGGCTTCCGCTATGGCTTCACGGGGCACGCCGAGGGCGACCTGTGGTTTGGCGGGCTGATGTCGCTGGCGATCACGCTGGCGCTGTGCGTCGTGTGCTGGCGCTGGCTGAAGGCCGGGTACAAGCTGAAGGCTTGAGGCGGGCGTGATACAGGTCCTTCACGATATGCGTTGGAGTCCCGAGTGGGACATCAAGAAGCGCAACAGGCATGTGATTGATCTAAGAGCCTGCAAGGACGAACCATGCATCCTGCGAAGTATCGGCGCAGTTCTGAAGGGTGCCGAAAGCGTCACGATAAGAGGCCATAGTCTGGATGCATTGCATGATGTCGCAGGCGATTGGTTCATGGAGCACTGGGGTGACAAGGTAGAAATCTACCTGCGCGGCATTGAAGAAATGCGACGCTGCGGACCGAACCTCATGAGCGAAATCTCTGATGTGCTGAACTCAGCTATCGACCGAGCGGCTGTGAATGCGCATCTCGTAGGGCGCGATTGCGCCGAGGACATTGCAAAAGAGCGCATCAAGATTTTCTTTTGCTTTAGCTAGCGCGTCTTTGGGTCAGTCCTTTGGCAGCATCGCTGGGTTGAACGCGACTTCCCAGAGATGGCCGTCCGGGTCCTGGAAGTATCCGGCATAGCCGCCGTAGAAGGTTTTGGCGGCGGGCTTCACGATGGTGGCGCCGGCGGATTCTGCTTCGCTCATCACGGCGTCGACTTCGGCTTCGTTATGGACGTTGTGAGCGAGCGTCATGTTCGTGGGGCTGGCGCCTGTGATGGCGAGGCCGGTGTCGGCGGCGATGCTCTTGCGCGGCCAGAGGGCGAGGCGGAGGCCGGGCTGCAGGTCGATGAAGGCGACGGCGCCGTTTTCGAATTCCGTGCCGACGATGCCGTCTGTCTTGAGCCCGAGGCCGTCACGATAGAAACGCAGTGCGCGGTCGAGATCGTCGACGCCGAGCGTGATGAGGGTGAGGCGGGGTTTCATGGGGCCAATCTCGCACGATTGTCGTCGGGTTTGAACGTGCGGGAGCGACTGAGGTTCTGAGGGGCTTTACCCCTGAGTCACTGCATTTTCATTGACACTTGGGGCGACCGGCCTCATTGAGCGCGCTTCCAAATCTACCCCTGAAAAGAGGTTTTTCAGAGTTTCCACCGGCGTCATAAGGAGATGCCCCCATGTCGAACGCAGTGCTTCCCGTTTACGGCCCCAGCCCGGTCGTCTTCGAGCGAGGCGAGGGCGTGCGCATGTATGACGACAAGGGAAAGCCTTACCTCGATTTCATCGCAGGCATCGCCGTCAACGCGCTGGGGCATTGCCATCCCGCGCTGGTGAAGGCGCTGAGCGAGCAGGCGAACAAGCTGTGGCACACGTCGAACATGTTCCGCGTGCCGGGACAGGAGCGGTTGGCGCAGCGCTATGTCGACCTGACGTTTGCGGATTTTGCGTTCTTCACGAACTCGGGCGCCGAGTCGATCGAGGGCTGCATCAAGATCGCGCGGCGCTATCACTGGGCGAAGGGGCAGCCTGAGCGCATCGGCATTCTCTCGTTCGAGGGTTCGTTCCACGGGCGGACGCTGGGCGGGATCAGCGCGGGCGCGCAGGAGAAATATCGCGAGGGCTTCGGTCCGCGCCTGCAGGGCTTCCGGTCGATTCCGTTCGGCGATCATGATGCGCTGAAGCTGGCGATCAAGGAGCCGGACCTGGCGGCTGTGATCATCGAGCCGGTGCAGGGCGAGGGCGGCGTGCGGGAAGTTCCCGGACAGTGCCTGCAGGGCCTGCGCAAGCTGTGCGACGAGCATGGCGTGCTGCTGATCTATGACGAGATCCAGTGCGGCGCCGGGCGGACGGGCAAGCTGTTCCATCACCAGTGGTATGAGGGCGCGGAGCCCGACCTGCTGGCGGCGGCGAAAGGCATTGGCGGCGGCTTCCCGATGGGGATGGTGCTCGCGACCGAGAAGGCTGCGTCCGGCATGGCCAAGGGCGTGCATGGCACTACGTTCGGCGGCGGGCCGCTGGCGATGGCTGTGGGCAATGCGGTGCTTGATGTTGTGGCGGGCGAGGGCTTCCTCGAGAACGTGCGCCGCGTCGCGGGCACGATGCAGCAGGGGATGGAGAGCCTGAAGGGGCGCTATCCCGAATTGGTGCTCGACGTCACGGGCGCGGGCCTGATGCGCGGCTTGCGCATGAAGGATGATCCGATCCCGCTGCGGGCCAAGCTGTCGGAGCGCGGCCTGCTGGTGGGTACGGCGGGCAACAACACGCTGCGCCTCGCGCCGCCGCTGATCGTCACCGAGGACGATGTGCGCGAAGCCATCGACATCATCGACCAGCAGTTCGCCAGCATGATGACGGCCGCCGGGTCATGAACCACTTCCTCGATCTGTGGCCCATGTCTTCGGGCGAGCTGAGGTCGATCCTGAACAACGCCAAGACCCGGAAGGCAGCCCGCAAGGGCCTGCCCAAGGGCACGGTGGACAAGGACGCGCCGCTGGCCGGGCATACGCTGGCGATGATCTTCGAGAAGAACTCGACGCGGACGCGCGTGAGCTTCGACATGGCGATCCGCCAGCTGGGCGGCACGTCGCTGATCCTGACGGCGACGGATTCGCAGATCAGCCGCGGCGAGAGCATCGAGGACACGGCGCGGGTCATGTCGCGCTATGTCGATGCGGTGATGATGCGGGCAAACCGCCATGCGGATGTGGAAGCGTTCGCGCAGTTTGCATCCGTGCCGGTGATCAACGGGCTGACGGATAAGTCGCATCCCTGCCAGATCATCGCGGACCTGCAGACGCTGGAAGAGGCGGGCGTTACGCTGAAGGGCTCGCGCATTGCGTGGGTGGGCGATGGCAACAACATGGCCAACACCTTCATCCATGCGGCGCCGAAGTTCGGGTTCTCGCTGAGCATTGCGACGCCGGCGGGGTATGATCCCGACATGAAGGATGTGGAGCGCGCGCGGGCCGAGCAGGGACGCATCGACCTGTTCCGCGATCCGAAGCAGGCTGTCGCGGGCGCCGATGTGGTGGTCGCCGATACGTTCGTGTCGATGGGCGACAGGGATGCCGACAAGCGGCTGGCTGATCTTGGCGATTACAAGGTGAGCGGCGAGTTGATGCGCGCGGCCAATGGCGGGGCGAAGTTCCTGCACTGTCTTCCGGCGCACCGCGGCGAGGAAGTGGATGCGGACGTCATCGACGGCCCGCAATCGCTGGTGTTCGACGAAGCCGAGAACCGCCTGCACGCGCAGAAGGCGATCCTGGAGTGGTGCCTGCGGGGATAAGCGGCGCCAAGGCGACTACCCAAGTGCGGGATCAGTGTTATGTCAAACATGCGCCAGAAGGCGCGTGGGCGACAGGATTAACTCAAGTGAAGGCAGCCGTTCACCCGTTACAGGCTGCCAGGCTTGCTGCGCTCAGGTCCTACGACATTCTCGATACGCCGCGCGAAGCGGACTTCGACGAGCTGGTCGAGCTGGCGTCGATCATCTGCGGCACGCCGATATCGGTGGTAAACCTGATCGACGAGAACCGTCAGTGGTTCAAAGCCGAGACCGGTCTTGGCGTTCGCGAGACGCCGCTGGAAACATCGATCTGTTCGCACGCAATCCTGGAAGAGAGCTTCGTCGAGATTTCTGACACGCTCGCGGATCGCCGCATGTCGGACAATCCGCTTTGCCTTGGCGATCCGGGCCTGCGCTTCTACGCGGGCGCGCTTTTGAGGACGCCGGAGGGCTTGCCGCTTGGCACGCTATGCGTGCTCGACTTCCAGACGCGCGTGCTCACGGATTTCCAGAAGCGTTCGCTTCAGTTGCTGGCCCGGCAGGTCATGACGCAGATGGACCTCCGTCGCGCGCTGAAGAACCAGACGGTGTTGATGCAGGAGATCGATCACCGGGTGAAGAACTCGCTGCAATCCGTTTCATCGCTCGTGAAGTTGCAGCGCGGCGCCTCCAAGGACGACAATGTCCGCTCGGCGCTTGACGAGGTATCGCTGCGGCTGCGCACGGTGTCGCTTGTGCATGAAGAGCTCAACATCACGAGCAAGGCGGATGAGGTCAATCTTGGCCGCTATCTGGAGCGGCTCACGGATCTGCTGCGCGCCAACGTGGTTGAAAATGTGCGGATCGATGTAGCGGCCGAGGAACTGAGCATCGACAGCAGGCGCGCATCCGCCGTCGGAATGATCGTCAGCGAGTTTGTCTCGAATTCGCTGAAGCACGCTTTTCCGGATAGCCGTTCGGGCGTCATCAGCATTTCGTTGGGTCGCCTGTCGGATGGCAGGGCCCGGCTTCTCTGCGAGGATGACGGGATCGGCGCGCCGCCGGTTCAATCGGGTGCGCGCAGGGGGCTTGGCCTGCGGATCATGGATGCTTCCGTGAGCCAGATCGGCGGGGTATCGGATGTGGGCGTCGACACCCCGGGTTTCAGGTTCAGCGTAGTGTTTCCGCTCGGCGCCTGAAGCAGGCTTGCTTGCAATCGTTGTGGCGCAAGATCACAGTTGGCGTTGGGCCGGCTGGGAGTTTGCGATGGCGCGTTGGCGGGAGTGGGCAGCGGCAGCGGCGGTGGGCCTGCTGGCGCCAGCGTGTGCGCAGGTGGCGCCGGCGCCGGTGGCGGCAGCTGAGACGGGCTTTCCGGCAGTCGACAGGCAGTTTGCGAAATTCCAGACCGATGAGCATCTGGCGGGGCTGGTGTGGGGCGTCGTGCGGGATGGGCGGATTGTGCATCTGGGCGCGTCGGGCGTGCAGGATATCGAGACGCGGGCGCCAGTGAATGCGGAGACGATGTTCCGCATCGCCTCAATGAGCAAGGCGTTCACGGCGCTGGCGATCCTGAAGCTGCGTGACGAAGGCAAGCTGTCGCTGGATGCGCTGGCGGAAACCTATGTGCCGGAGATGAAGGGCTGGGTTTATCCAACGACGGATTCGGCGCGCATACGCGTGCGCGACCTGCTGAGCCATGTCGGTGGGCTGGTGACGGATGATCCGTGGGGCGATCGCCAGCAGCCGCTGTCGGAGGCGGATTTCACCGCGATGCTGCGCGCGGGCGTGCCGTTCACGCGCGCGCCGCAGACGGCGTTCGAATATTCCAACTTCGGCTATGCGACGCTTGGCCGGATCATCACCAATGTTTCGGGGCGGCGTTACGACCAGTACATCAGCGCCGAGATCATGAAGCCGCTCGGCATGAATGCGACGACCTATGAGGTGCGCGATGTCGATCCGGCGCATCTGGCGCGGGGCTATCGCTGGGAGAACGAGGCGTGGGTGCTGGAGCCGACCATGCCGAACGGCGTGTTCGGCGCGATGGGCGGCGTTGTCACCAATGCGAACGACTATGTGAAATGGATGTCGTTCCTGCTGGACGCGTGGCCGCCGCGCGATGGCGCGGAGAAGGGGCCCGTCAAGCGGTCGACCGTGCGCGAGCTGGCGCAGGGGCTGAACTTCCCCATGAACATCGACCGGGTGACGCTGGAGGGCGGGGCGCCGTGCCGGTATGCGAACACCTATGGCATGGGGATGAATGCGGGGCTCGACTGCGAGCTTGGTTTCACGCTGGCGCACAGCGGCGGGTATCCGGGCTATGGCTCGAACGTGCTGCTGATGCCGGATCAGGGGATCGGGCTGTTTGCGTTCGCGAGCGGGACGTATGCGGGCGCTTCGCCGGTCAACCGGAGGGCTGCGCTTGAGTTGCACAAGGCGGGGATGCTGACGGGGCGGACGATTGCGGTGAGTGCGCCGCTGGCGGCGGCCTATCGTGCGGCGGGGGCGATGTATGGCGCGGGCGATATCGAGCCGGGCCGGGCCATGCTGGCGATGAACTTCCTGATGGATCGCTCGCCGGACAACTGGAAGCGCAAGCTTGCCGGGCTGAAGGAAAAGGTGGGCGCATGCAGGAGCGATGAGCCGATCAAGCCGACGGGCGCGCTGACGGGCAGGTTCGCATGGACGTGCGAGCGTGGCGCGATCGAGGGCGGTCTGCTGCTGTCGCCGACAAATCCGCCGGGGATCCAGGCGCTGGAGTTCAGCATTTCGGATAAGTAGGCGGCGGTCCTTCCGCTATTCGCCGCGGCCAACGATCGAGGCGGACGAGACGAGGTCGCCGAGGAGCGACAGCGTTGCGGCGCCCGAGGCGTTGAACGGATCGAGTTCGGCGCGCGTGAAGTATTTCAGCAGGAGGGACGGGTTGATCTTGGCGAGGTTGACCTGGCCCATCGTCCAGTTGCCGAAACGGCGTTCGCTGATCTCCGCATAGTCGAGCAGGCGGACGTGTTCGTGGCGCGGGTCGCGGACGATGGCGTGGTAGAGATCGCAGACTTCGTCGCGGCCGCCTTCGAGCACCTGGATGAAGACATTGCCCGAGACGCAGAGCATGCCGGTGATGCCCTTGGCCGGATTGTTGCGGCGGGACTGGGCGAGGATTTCATCGAGGATGGCGACGCTGGCGCTGGTGGCGGCGCGGCTGGCGTAGAGGCAGCGGACGAGCATTGAAGTCAGTCCTTCAGGTTGAGCAGCGACAGGAACTCGCGGCGCAGGCTTGGGTCCTTGAGGAAGGAGCCGCGCATGACGGAGTTGATCATCTTGGTCTGGTTATCGCGCACGCCGCGCCAGTGCATGCAGAAATGGTCGGCTTCCATCACGACGGCCAAGCCATCAGGGCGGACCTTGTCGATCAGGAGTTCGGCCATCTGCGTGATGGCTTCTTCCTGGATCTGCGGGCGCGACATGATCCATTCGGCGAGGCGCGAGTATTTCGACAGGCCGATGAGGTTCGAGTGTTCGTTCGGCATGAGGCCGATCCAGAGGCGGCCCATGATGGGGCAGAGGTGGTGGCTGCAGGCCGAGCGCACGGTGATCGGGCCGACGATCATCAGCTCGTTCAGCATCGAAGCGTTCGGGAATTCGGTGACAGGCGGGGCGGCGATGTAGCGGCCCTGGAACACCTCGCGGATGTACATCTTGGCGACGCGCTTCGCGGTCTCGTGCGTGTTGTGATCCGTCTCGGTATTGATGACGAGGCTTTCGAGGACGGCCTTCAGCTTGTGTTCGACTTCGAGCTGGAGCGCGTCGAGTTCGCCCGGCTCGATGAAGGCGGCGATGTTGTCGTTGGCGTTGAAGCGGCGCTTCGCCTTGACGATGCGCGCGCGGATGCGGGCGGAAACGGGCTGGTCGTCGGCGGGGGGCTTGGTGCGTTCTGTCATGGCTCAACTCATATGGCGCAGGCGGGGAGCGCCGTCGATGGAGACGGGTGCGATAAGGCGATTACGGGGTGATCTCCTGACCGTCCCAGGCGAACAGGCGGCCGGACTGGGCCGGGGTGAGGGTGTCGAGGACGGCGAGCAGGCGGGTGGCCGACAGGGCGGGCGTGAAGAGCTTTTCCGTTGCGACGCCAGACTGGAAGGGCTTCGACAGCGGTGTGTCGACCGTGCCGGGGTGGAGCGCGACACAGACGGTTTGCGGATGGGTGCGCGCCTGTTCGATGGCGAAAGTGCGGATCAGCATGTTCAGCGCCGCCTTGGAGGCGCGATAGCTGTGCCAGCCGCCGAGGCGGTTGTCGGAGATCGAACCGACGCGGGCCGAAAGCGCGGCGAAGATGGCGCGGCGGTTGCGGGCGAGGCGCGGCAGCATGTGCTTCGCGATGAGCGCAGGGCCGATCGTGTTGATCGCGAAGGCTTCGTGCAGGGCGGTGGCTTCGAGCGAGCGGGTGGATTTTTCGGGCTGGAGGCCGGGCGCGTGGAGGCGGCCGGTGGCGACGATGACGAGATCGATTTCGCCCGCCGCGATCTGCCCGGCGGCCGAGGCGATGGAGGATTCGTCTTCGAGGTCGAAGGTAAAGGGTTTCACGCGGGCCGTTTCCGGGAGCGGGCTGCTGCGCGAGCCGGCATGGATGAGGGCGCAACGCTCGTCCGAGGCGAGGGCGTTGACCAGCGCTTCGCCGATTCCGCCCGAGGCGCCGAATACGGCGGCGCGGTAGCCTTCCGGGAGGGAGGGAAGCGTCATGGGTTCAGTACGCTGCGCAGGGAGAGCGGATTGAGGGGACGGGATGTTTTTTTGGCCGGGAGAGCGGAGGGTGCGGGCTCGATCGCGGACGGGTTGAAACCGTGCGTCCCAACGCCCATTTGGCGCGGATGCTCACACATGATAGCTCCCCCGAAATGACCGATAAACCTATGCCAAATGATCCTTTGGGCGCAGGCGATGACTTCGTTGCGTCGTTCCAGGTCGAGGATACCTCGGTCCGCGGACGCATTGCGCGTCTGGGGGACGGGGTGCTCGATCCCATACTCAAGCGGCATGATTATCCGCGCTGGGCGGCTCACCTGCTTGGCGAGGCGGTTACGCTGGCTGTGCTGGTGTCGGCTTCGCTGAAGTTCGATGGCCGCGTGATGGTGCAGGCGCAGGGCGGTGGCCCGGTGCCGCTGATGGTGGCTGAGGCGCGCTCCGATGGCGGCGTGCGCGGCTACCTGCGGATCGACAAGGCGAAGTGGGACAATCTCGACCGGATCAACAAGGGCCAGCGGCCGCATATTCCGCAGGTGCTTGGCGCGGGCGTGCTAGCGCTGCTGTTGCAGCCCAACGATCCCGATCAGGCGCCGTGGCAAAGCATGGTGCCGATCGAGGGCGCGACGCTGGCTGATTGCGCGCAGACATGGTTCGCACAGTCCGAGCAGGTGCCGACGCGCGTGCGTCTGGCGGTTGCGGAGATTTCCGAGCTGGGCGGCACGCGGCGCTGGCGTTCCGGCGGCGCGCTGATCCAGCAGGTTGCGGGCGATGCTTCGCGCGGCGAGACGGTTGAGCAGTGGGACAATGCGCGCCACCTGTTCGATACGATCACCGACCTTGAGCTGGCGGACCCTGACCTGCCGTCGGCGGAGCTGTTGCTGCGGCTGTTCCATGAGACCGGCGTGCGGCTTGAGCCGCCGAAGGTCCTGACGGACAAGTGCACGTGCTCGGACGAGAAGCTGCTGACGACTTTGCGGCAGATGCCGCGCGACGAGCTCACGGCGCTGGCCGAGGCCGATGGCGCCATCGCTGCGGACTGCCAGTTCTGCGGACGGCTGTATCGCTTTCCGGTCGACAGCATCTGAGTTGAGGCGGGCGCGCTTTCGGGCGCGCCCGCCGCAGCCGGTTTGATCCAGATCAAGCGCCGCCGGGCGCGCCTGCATTCTGCTTGCTTCCATAAACATGGAGGGAGCGGATGCTCGGACGGATCTTGTTTTCAGCTATTGTCGTTTGCGGGATCGCTGCGCCGTCATGGGCGCGTGAGGGGGCGGGCGCGGGCGATATGCAGCGCGGCTCGGCCTATGCGCTGGCCATGTGCAGCTCGTGCCATTCGGTGACGGCGGACGAGGCGGCTTCGCCGAACCCGGCGGCCAAGCCGTTCCGGTCCGTGAAGGTGGACCAGATCCCCGGCGGGCTGGTGGCGTGGTTCAACACCGATCACCCGAATACGAGCCGTATCCTGAAGGATACGCAGGGCGAGGATATCGCCGCTTTCATTGCGAGCCTTGCCAAGCAATGAGGCCCGCTGCGACGTTCCGGCGCGCCAGGGATTAACGGAGAGCCCGCGGATTTTAACCTGAAGAAAAACCCGGCCGGTCATGTTGGCGGGGCTTTTCTTGAGGTTCGTCATGCCGAATTCGCGGAAGGATCTGGTCGGGACGTATATGCCGCCGGCGCTGGTGGCGGAGCTGATCGACGGGCAGGTCGTGCCGGTGCGCGCGCATGACGTGATGGGGCGTGGCAAGACGCTGGCCATCGGCGTGCCGGGCGCCTTCACGCCGGTCTGCACCGAGCGGCACGTGCCGGGGTTGGTGCTCAATGCGGAGCGGCTGCGCCGGTCGGGCTACGACAATCTCGTCTGCATCGTTGCGAGCGATCCGTTCACGACGCATGCCTGGGCGAAGCAGCTTGATCCAAAGGGGTGGATCCGCTTTGTCTCGGACGGCAATCTCAATCTTTGCCGTGCGATGTCGCTCGTTACGCACGAGCAGAGGCTGTTCCTGGGCGATCGTTCCGAGCGCTACATGATTATCGCCGTGAATGGCGTGATCGAAACGGTGCGCGTCGAAAAGCAGATCGCCGACTACAGCTGCACGCAGCCGGACCCTTTCGTGATCGAAGGCGTCTAGTTCGGACGGCGTTCGTCGTAAGGGCTGTCGAGGGCGAAGAGGGGGATCTTCGCTTCGAAGGCGCCGCCGTCTTCATCCTCGAACTGGTAGGCGCCCTGCATGAGGCCGGAAGGCGTCGTGAGGGGGCAGCCGGAGGTGTATTCGAAGCTGGCGCCGGGGCGCAGGACGGGTTGCTTTCCGACGACGCCTTCGCCTTTGACTTCCTGCATGCGGCCGTCGCTGTCGGTGATCTTCCAGTGACGCGTCATCAGCTGGAGCGTGCGGTTGCCGCGGTTTTCGATTTCGACGTGGTAGGCCCAGAGGAATTTGTCTTCCTCGGGCGAGCTTTCGGCTTCGATGAACATCGGGCGGACGCGGATGATCACGCCGTCTGTTTCAGCTTCGAAAGCGGGTGAACGCGCCAATGGCTATGCCTTTGAATCCTGGGTCCTGCAAAGGCATACAAGAAGGGGCGCGGACCACAAGAGTCCACGCCCCTTTGCATATGTGAAACGATTAGCCTGCGGTTATTGAGCAGGCGCCGGAGCGACCTTCTGGATGAAGTCGCCTTCGATTTCGACTTTCACGTCGTCGCCGATCATGCCGGCCAGATAGGTGAGGCCGAAGTCAGCGCGGTTGAACGAGCCAGTGGCGGAGAAGCCGATGGCCGGGACCTTCGCGAACGGGTGAGCCGCCGTTTCGCCCGAGAAGGTGACGTCGAGCGTGACCGGCTTCGTGACGCCCTTGAGGGTCAGGTCGCCGGTGACTTTCGCCGAACGCTCGCCCGACGGCTCAACCGAGGTCGAGACGAAGGTGATGGTCGGGAATTGCTTGGCGTCGAGGAAGTTGGTGGAGTTGGCGAGATCGTCTTCCCACGACTTGAACTTGGTGCCCGGGTGGTTGGTGACGTAGTCGGCCGGGTAGCCGGCGAGGATGTCCGACGCCTTGATGGTGGCCGACACTTTCGAGGCGGCGATGTTGGCCGGGTCGAACGAGACGGTCGCGTCGTAGGTGCGGAACTTCAGGCCGTAATAGGACAGGCCGACGTGATGCAGTTTGAACTCGACCGAGGCGTGGGTCGGGTCGACGACGTAGTCGCCAGCCGGGGCGGCGATGGTGATCGGGGCCGGAGCGGCGGTTTCGACCGGCGCGGGCGCTGCGGCTTCAGGCGCGGGGGCCGGGCTGCAGGCGACGAGGGCGAGAAGCGCGAGGCTGGCGCCTGCGAAAAGCGATTTCATGTGCAAACATCCTTCAACTGACGGAACGCCCCCCGCCGCGTCGGAGGAGCGGCGTTTGCGTTGTGCAGGTGATATGGACACGTTTGTTGCTTTTGCAACTAAAAATGTTGCAACGGCAACTAAACTCTGGGGTGAGGGGAAGTGTGGGTGGACTTGGAGCCGGTAAGTGTTGAGGGCGCCCCCTTTCAGGGGTAGGAACCCTGACGCGGGAGCGCTCTTCGATGTTGGGCAAGTGCTCTCAACCTGGTTCCTCCCCCCTGAAAGGGGGAGGTCAGGCGTGGGTCGGGTTCGGCTTGCGCCGCTGTTGGATCAGCCCAGCGCCTGTTCCAGGTCTTCGGCGATATCCTCGGGGTCTTCGAGACCGACGGAGAGACGGAGCCAAGTGTTGTCGAGGCCGATGGCCGCGCGTTCGTCATCCGTGAGGGTGCGGTGCGTGGTGGTGGCCGGGTGGGTGATGAGCGACTTCGAGTCTCCAAGGTTGTTGGAGATGTCGATCAGGTTCAGCTTGTTGAGCGCGGCATAGGCCGCGTCCAGTCCGCCCTTGACCGAGATCGACAGCATCGAGCCGCCGCCTTCCATCTGGGATGCATGGATGTTGTGGTGCGGGTGGTCGCTGCGGCCGGGGTAGCGGACGGCAGTGATCTTGTTGTTGGTCGCGAGGCGGTCAGCGATCTGGCGGGCGTTGTCGCTCATGCGGCGGACGCGGAGGTCCATCGTCTCGAGACCTTTCAGCACGACCCACGCATTGAATGGCGACATGGAGGGGCCGGTGTGGCGGTAGTATTGCTGGAGATCGTCCTCGATCTTCTTGGTCTTGCCGAGGATGGCGCCGCCGAGCGTACGGCCCTGTCCATCCATGTGCTTCGTTGTCGAATAGACGACCCAATCGGCGCCAAGCGCGAGCGGCTTCTGCAGGATGGGGGAAGCGAAGACGTTGTCGACGATGAGTTCACCGCCGGCTGCGTGCGTCAGGTCGGCGACGGCGCGGATGTCGACGGCGTCGAGCAGCGGGTTGGACGGCGTCTCGATGATGGAGAAGCGGCACGGCTTCGCCATTGCACGTTCCCAGTCGGCAATGTCGGAGCCATCGACCCATGTCACCTCGACGCCCATTTTCGGCATGACGTTCTTGAGAATCCAGACGCAGGACGAGAAGAGCTGGCGCGGCGCGACGATGCGGTCGCCGGGTTTGATCGGGGCGACGAGCATGGTGTGGATCGCAGCCATGCCCGAAGCGGTGGCGCGGCAGTCTTCGGCGCCTTCGAGCTGGGCGAGGCGTTCCTCGAACATGCGCACGGTGGGGTTGGCGTAGCGCGAGTAGATGTAGCCGGGCTCGTCGCCGGCCATGCGGGCCGACTGTTGTTCCGGGCTGTCATATACAAATCCCGAATTGAGATAGAGCGCTTCGGATGTTTCACCGTACTGCGACCGCGTGGTTCCGCCGCGGACCATCAGGGTCTGCGGGCGCCAGGCTTTGGGTTTTCCGGCTTTTGTTTCTTTGGTCATGGCGGCTGCCTTTCTTTGACTCGACCGCCCTATAGGACGTGGCGCGGCAGAGCGCCAGATAGCTCTGCTAAAGGATCAGCGCCCTGAGCGCATAGGCGACCACGGCCACCGTCACGAGGCCCGCGACCCAGAGGGCGGCGAACCAGAGCAAGCTGCGGCCCAGGGGGCGTTTTGGTTCGCCGCTTTCGGGCGGGCCTTCAATGGTAGGAAGCTTCATCGGTCACCTTGGCGCGGAAGAGCCAGTACACATAGGCGGTGTAGGCAAGGATGATGGGCAGCATCGGCAGCGCGCCCCAGAGCAGCAGGGCGAGCGCATTGTCTGCGGCGGCGGCTTCGGCCGGGGTCATCGTGAAGGGGACGATGTAAGGCCAGACGCTGATGGCGAGGCCGATATAGCCGACGAGGAAGAGGCCCACGGCGTAGAGATAGGGCGCGGAATGGCGGCGGAGATCTGCGCCGCGCCAGAGCAGGAAGCAGAGTATGCCGGCGACGATGGGCAGCGGGGCGAGCTTTATGAAGACCGGCCAGTCGATGCTGGTCATGGTGACGCCCCAGCGTTCGGTGATGCGGGGGTCGACGCTGAGGGTTGCAAGGCTGACGGCGCCCATGCCGATGGTCGAGAGGATAGCGAGCTGTTTCAGCCAGCGGCGGGCGCGTTCGAACAATTCGCCTTCGGTCTTGAACACGATCCAGCCGGCGCCGAGCAGGGCGTAGCCGCCGACGAGGGATGTTGCGACGAGCAAGGAGAAGGGTGTCAGCCAGTCGAGCGGCCCGCCGACGAACTCGCCATCGACGACGTTGACGCCCTGGATGAAGCCACCGAGCACGAGGCCTTGCGCGGCGGCGGCGGTGATTGAGCCGGCGGAGAAGGCGACGGTCCACCATTTCTTGCCCGTCTTGCGGCCGTGGTGGCGGAATTCGAACGCCACGCCGCGGAAGATGAGCGCGAGCAGCATCAGGAAGATCGGGATGTACAGCGCGGGCATGATCGCGGCGTAGGCTTTCGGGAAGGCCGCGAACAACCCGCCGCCGCCGAGGACGAGCCAGGTTTCGTTGCCGTCCCAAACGGGCGCGATGGCGGCCTGCATCTGGTCGCGTTCGCGGCTGTCTTTCGCGAAGGGGAAGAGGATGCCGACGCCGAGGTCGAAGCCATCAAGGGCGACATAGAGGAAGACGGCGACCGCAATGAGGACAGCCCAGATCATGGAGAGTTCGATGCCGAGCATGGATCAGGCTCCCTTCGCGGTGGCGCTTTTGACGCCTGTGCCGAGTGGCGAGCCTGGCGGCTCGCTGGTTTCCTTGGGTGGCGGTTCGTCGCTGTCGGGGCCCTTGGCCATGAGGCGGAGGATGTAGAGGGCGCCTGCGCTGAAGACGATCGCATAGACGATCATGAAGAACAGCAGCGATGTGGCGACGGCGCCGACTTCGACGGGGGACACGGCGTCGGCTGTGCGCAGGACGCCGTAGACGACGTAGGGCTGGCGGCCGACTTCGGCAGCGATCCACCCGGCGAGGACGGCGACGAAGCCGGAGGGCGCGGCGAGGACGAGCGCGCGATGATAGAGCGTTGCGCGGTCGAGGCGCTTCGTAGCCCAGACGATGGCGCCCCAGATGCCGAGGCCGACCATGGCGAGGCCCATGCCGACCATCACGCGGAAGGCCCAGAAGGTGATCCAAACGGGCGGGCGGTCTTCGGGCGCGAAGGCTTTCAGGCCCTTGAGTTCTGCGTTGGAGTCTCCGGCTACGAACCATGAGCCGAAGCCGGGGATGCCGATCTGGGCGTGGGTTTCTTCAGCGGCCTGATCGGGCCAGCCGAAGAGGAGGGTTGGTTGCTGGGATTTCGTTTCCCACCAGCCTTCCATCGCGGCGACTTTCGCGGGCTGGTATTCGTGCGCGACCTTGCCGCTTTCGTGGCCGACGACGGTTTGCAGGGGCGCGACGATGGCCATCATCAGCACGGCCATGCGCAGCGCCGTGCCGCTTTCGGGGATGGCTTTCTTGACGAGCAGCGCGAAGGCGGAGGCGCCCGCGACGACCATGGCGGTGGTGAGGAAGGCGGCCAGCACCATGTGGGCGAAGCGCGAAGGCAGCGACGGGTTGAAGATCACTTCCGCGAAGTTGGTGGCGACCATCGTGCCATCCTGAGCGAAGGCAAAGCCTTGCGGCGTCTGCATCCAGGAATTGGCGGCGAGAATCCAGAAGGCGCTGATCAGCGTGCCGACGGCGACGGTGCAGGTGGAGGCGAAGTGAAGGCGCGGCCCGACCTTCTTCCAGCCGAACAGCATGATGCCGAGGAAGGAGGCTTCAAGGAAGAACGCGGTGAGGACTTCATAGCCGAGCAGCGGGCCTATCACGCTGCCGACCTGCGAGGAGAAGACGCTCCAGTTCGTGCCGAACTGGTAGCTCATCACCACGCCTGAGACGACGCCCATGCCGAAGGAGAGGGCGAAGATCTTGACCCAGAAGAGATAGAGATTTCGGAAGACGGTTTTCTTCGTCGCCAGCCACAGGCCTTCTAAGACGGCCAGAAACGAGGCGAGGCCGATCGTGAAGGCGGGGAATATGATGTGGAAGCCGATCGTGAATGCGAACTGCAACCGCGAAAGAAGAAGGGCGTCGAATTCCATCGCCGAGCCTCATGCCTGAACACGTCAGGGCCTGAAAATTCAGGCACAGGGGCCGATTCAAATTCAAGTCGCCAGTCCGAGCCTGCCGACCCATGCCGGCTTCGGACTCGCCCGATAGATGAGCCTGCGCGCCACGATGCGGAAGGCGACACAACCGCCGCATCCATGCGACATAAACGTCATGATTTCCGTAGTTTGCCAACGTCTTTGCGTTGCGTGCGCGTGAGGCCTGATGCTGATATGGAAGCGCGCAGGGAGATCACGCCGTGATTCTGATTGGCCAGTATGACAGTCCGTTCGTGCGCCGCGTTGCAATCGCGATGCGGCTCTATGGATTGTCGTTCGAGCACAGGCCCTGGTCGGTGTTCGGGGATGCGGAGAAAATCGCGCAGTACAATCCCCTCATGCGCGTGCCGACGCTGGTCATGGGCAATGGCGAGACGCTGATCGAAAGCCACGCTATCCTGGATGCACTGGACCAGCTGGCGCCTCCGGGGCTCCTGATGATGCCGGCGGGCGCCGCGCGGCGTGAGGCGCAGAAGGTATGCGCGCTGGCGACGGGGATATCCGACAAGGCGGTGTCGATGGTTTATGAGACGCTGGTGCATGAGCGTGCAACGGCGGCATGGATCGAGCGTTGCCTGTCGCAAATCGCAGGGTGCCTGAACGAGCTTGAGCGCAGCCGGATGGCGCATGCGAGCGAGTGGTGGTTCGGTTCGTCGATCGGGCATGCGGATGTGACGACAGCGTGTGCGCTGCGTTTCCTGGGCGATGCGCATCCCGGACTGTTCGATCTTGCCGAAGGATGGCCGATGCTTGCCGCGCACGCCGCAAAATGCGAGGCGCTGGAGCCGTTCGCCGAGATTCAGCAGCCCTTCAAGGTCACGCCGCCGAAATGACCAAAGCAAAGTCCATAAAGGCAGTCGTGAAAGCGCCGGTGAAGAAGAAGGCCGCGGAGGCCGGCTCGCTCGGCGTTCTGCCGGACAGCGAGCTGAAGCAGATCGTGAAATCCGGCGCGGTTTATGCCGAGGGCGGGATCAAGCCGGACCAGATACAGCCTGCGTCGCTGGACCTGCGGCTGGGCAAGGTGGCTTACCGTTTGCGCGCGAGCTTCCTGCCGGGCGAGCAGGTGGTGGCGGATCGGCTCGACGACAGCCTTGTGATGCACACGCTGGACCTGACGCGCGGCGCGGTTCTGGAGACGGGCTGCGTCTATCTCGTGCCGCTGCAGGAGCGGGTGAAACTGCCGAAGGATCTTTCGGGGTCGGCGAACCCGAAGAGTTCGACGGGGCGGATAGATGTGTTCGTGCGAGCGGTGTCGGACCGGGCGCGGGCGTTCGATGGCATTCCGGCGGGGTATCAGGGCGAGCTTTATGCCGAGATCAGCCCGCGCACATTCTCCGTGCTGGCGCGGACGGGCGACAGGCTGTTGCAGCTTCGCATCCGGCGTGGGCCGCAGACGCCGGTGCGGGACATGACGTTCAGTCTCGACCTGCATCCGACCAATTCGGACATTGTCGGGTATCGCGCCAAGCGCCATTCGCGCGTGATCGATCTTGCCGCCATCGGCGCACACACGGTGGAGGATTTCTGGGAGCCGGTGCGGGCGCGCGAGGGGCGCATCGTGCTGGACCCGGGCGAGTTCTACATTCTCGCATCGAAAGAGAAGATCGTGATCCCGCTGGATGAGGCGGCCGAGATGGCGCCGATCGCACCGGAGCTGGGCGAGTTCCGCGCGCATTATGCAGGCTTCTTCGATCCGGGCTTTGGCGTGACGCACTCCAAAGGCAAGGCTGTGCTGGAAGTGCGCTCGCGCGATGTACCGTTCATTCTGGAAGACGGGCAGCCTGTGGGGCGGCTGGTGTTCGAGAAGCTGACGGCGAAGCCGGACGTGCCGTATGGCGCAGCGGGTTCCTACTCAACGTATGCGGGGCAGGGCCTTCGGCTGTCGAAGTATTTCGAAGCAGCCGAAGACTGAGCACCTAGCCGAAATAGCCCGGGCGGCTGATGTCGGCGATCAGGCCGAGCTGCGTGGGTTTCCATCCGAGGCGCTGCTGGGTGAGCGCGCTGGAGGATGGGGCGTCGCCCGCCGCAAAGGCGGCGAGCCAGCCGAAATGTTCTGGCGCTTGTTCGGGCTTGATCGACACTACGGGGATGTTGAGCTGGCGGCCGATGATCTCGGCGATGTCGCGTATCCGGACACGTTCATCGCTGACGGCGTGATAGCGGGCGCCGGCTTCGCCTTTTTCCATCGCGAGACGATAGACGGGGGCGACGTCTGCGCGGTGGGCCGCGGCCCAGCGGTTCGAGCCGTCGCCGATGTACGCGGAGACGCCTTTCGCTTTTGCGATCTGATGCAGGTATCCGACGAAGCCGGCCTTGCCATCGGCGCCGTGTACTTGCGGCAGGCGCACCGCGGAGACGCGCACGCCGCGCGAGGCGAAGGCGAACGCTGCGTGTTCGGAGACACGCGGGAGTGCTGCGCCTTCGCGTGCGGCGTCTTCCTCGGTCGAGAGACGGCCCGGCGTGAGGAGGCCTACGCCTGAGGTGACGACGAGCGGCTTGTTCGTGCCGGCGAGCGTTTCGCCCATGGCTTCGATCGCGCGTTTGTCGATCTGTCCGTTCTCCGCGAACTTCGCGAAGTCGTGGATGAAGGCGAGGTGGATCACGCCGTCGGCTTCGGTGACGCCGCGCTTCAGGCTGTCAATGTCTTCGAGCGAGCCGTGCAGCACATCGGCGCCCATGCGCTTCAGCGTTTCGACGTTGGCGTCGGAACGCGCGAGGCCGGTGACGGTGTGGCCCGCGGCGATCAGGTCTGGGACGACGCCGGAGCCGATGAAGCCAGCCGCACCCGTTACAAACACACGCATTGGATCATCTCCGTATTCTGTTGGAGGCAGATGTGGCGTAAGCTGCATCCCGGTAAAATGGGTGACGTTATACGGGTATAGGAACTAACAGGATGACTGCATCCGATCCGGTCGAGAACAGGCTTGGCGCGTATCTGCGGGATCGCCGGGCGAAGCTTGATCCTGCTTCATTCGGATTGCCACTGACGCGCAGGCGTACACCGGGCCTGCGACGCGAAGAGGTAGCGCAGCGCGCGCATGTGAGCGCAACCTGGTACACGTGGCTGGAGCAGGGGCGTGGCGGCTCGCCTTCGGCTGATCTGCTTGAGCGCATCGCGCATGCGTTGATGCTGACGGATGTGGAGCGCGAGCATCTGTTCCTGCTCGCGCTGGGGCGACCGCCCGAGGCGCGCTATCAGGTGACGGAAGGCGTGACGCCGCGCTTGCAGCGCGTGCTCGACATGCTGGAGATCAGCCCGGCTTTCATCAAGACAGCGACGTGGGATGTCATCGCGTGGAATCGCGCTGCGGGTCTGGTGCTGTGGGATTATGGCTCCGTGCCGCCGGGCGAGCGCAACATCCTGCGGCGCATGTTCTGTGATCCGCTTGCGCGCGAGCGGCAGACGGATTGGGAAAGCGTTGCGCGGTTTGTGGTGGCTGCGTTTCGCGCCGACGCGATACGCGCGGGCGCATCGGAAGCGGTGAAGGCACTCGTCGACGAACTCAGTCGCGCGAGCCCGGAGTTCGAAGCGATGTGGAGCGAGAACATCGTGCGCTCGCATGGCGAAGGCACGAAGCATCTTCGGCATCCGGCTGGCCTGCTCGGACTGGAGTATTCGGCCTTTGCCATTGATGGCCGGCCCGATCTTTCGATGGTGATCTACAATCCCGCGACACCGGCAGACGCGGACCTGATCCGCTCGCTGATCGCGAAGGCCGGCGGCGGGAAATAATAGCCCGAGCCTGTAAAGTGTGCTTGACAGGTCTTGGGCCTGCGCCTATCTGTAAAGCGTACTTTACAGGAGAGGTCCATGGCTGAAGTGACTTTCAGGGAAGCAAACAAGCGTTATCGGCGGGCTTTTGTCCCGGTTATGGTTTTTTACACGGTCGCGGTTTTTGGCGGGTCCTACCTGCTGAAGCAGTTCGAGACGCCGCCGATGTGGCTGTCGGCGATCGTCGCGCTCATCATGGCGGCCCCGGTCGGCGGCGTGCTGTGGCTGATGTGGCGGCTGGCGCGCGAGACGGATGAGTTCACACGCCAGCAGCAGATGGCGGCGATGGCCGGCGGCGGCCTGCTGACGGCGTTCTTCAGCGTCGTGTGGGGGTTCCTCGAACTCTACAACGTTCTGCCCCCGCTGTGGACGTTCCTGGTCGGGCCGATCTTCTTCCTGAGCTATGGCGCGATCTACTGCTTCGGCATGAAGCGCGGACCCGGACCGGGCTTCGACAAATGATCAACACATTGCGAGAGCTTCGCGCCGAGCGGGGCTGGAGTCAGGGCGATCTTGCGGATGCGCTCGGTGTCTCCCGCCAGTCGATCAATGCGCTTGAGACTGGAAAGTTCGATCCATCGCTGCCGCTGGCCTTTCGTATCGCGAGGCTGTTCGGGAAGGGGATCGAGGACATTTTCGACGACGGACTGGGTCATTTGAAAAGGGCTGCAGAGTGATGCGTGGATTGGTAGTTGGTCTTGCTGCACTTCTGCTGGCGGCGCCGGCTGTGGCGCAGACGCGGTTCGTGGCGACGGTGACGGGCACGGGACCCGATGTGGTTCTGATACCGGGGCTCGCGTCATCGGATGATGTCTGGGACGCAACGGTGAGACAGCTGTCGCCGACGCATCGCGTGCATACCTTGCAGGTGAAGGGCTTTGCGGGCGAGCCGGCGGGACCGAATGCGGAAGGGCCTTTCCTTGCGCCGCTGGTCGAGGAAGTCGCGGCGTATGCGGCGGCGCTGGGCAAGCCGGCGATCGTGGGTCATTCGCTGGGCGGGCTGACGGCTATCGAGGTGGCGGCGAAGCATCCTGAGGCGGTCGGGCGGGTGATGATTGTCGACGCGCTGCCGTTCTATGCGCTGATCTTCATGCCGAACGCTACTGCGGAGACGGTGAAGCCGCAGGCCGAAATGATGCGCGCGCAGATGGCGGCGCAGAGCCAGGAGCAATTCGTCGCCGGGCAGGACCAGGTGATGGGGATGCTGGTGAAGACAGAGGCTGCACGGGCGGCGCCGAAGGCATGGTCGGCCGCATCCGATCGCACGGTTGTCGCCAATGCGATGTATGAGGACATGATCGACGACGCGCGACCGCTGCTGCCGCAGATCACGGCGCCTGCGACGGTGGTCTATGCCTATGACGCGCAGATGGGGCGGCCGCCTGCCTTCGTGGATGGGATGTATGCGACGGCCTATGCCGGGCTGAAAGATGTGAAGCTGAAGCGCGTCGATGACGGATTTCATTTCATCATGCTCGATCAACCGGCGGCCTTTGCGGCGGAAGTCGCGGAATTCCTCAAATAGCGAAACATCGCTCTTGCCGTTCAAGCCCCGTTCAGGTGCGATACTGCATGGTATCACATCTGGACGGGTGGAGACTGTGATGGACGCATCGAGACGGGCGGTGTTGGCGGGTGTTGGGGCGGCGGCGTTTGCCGGATGCGCACAGGCGCAGGGACTGCGCGGACGAAACAAGCCGGCGCCAGTGGCGGGGCCGTATGGTCCGGCGGCGGAGTACGCGGCGGCGCGGCGGGGCGTTTCGCTGCTGGTGATGCAGGACGGGAAAATCCTGTTCGAGAATTATCCCAATGTCGGCGCCCCCGATAAGGGCTGGGAGCTGGCCAGCGGCACGAAGAGTTTCACGGGAATCATGGCAGCGCTCGCATCGGCGGATGGGCTGCTCGATATCGACGAGCCGGCGGCGAAGACGCTGACGGAATGGACGTCGGATGCACGGGCGAAGATCTCGATCCGCCATCTGCTGACGCTGACATCGGGGTTGCAGGGCGCGGGCGAAGTGGCGCGGCCACCGGCCTATCTGGATGCTATCGCGGCGAAGGCCGTGACGCAGCCGGGCGCGAAGTTCGTGTACGGACCGACGAATTTCCAGTGCTTTGGCGAGATCATGAAGCGGAAGCTGAAGGCGGCGGGCCATCCGGAGGATCCGGTGGCCTGGCTGCAGGTTCGGCTGTTCGACGGGCTGGGCATACGGCCAAAGGACTGGAAGCGGGGCGCGGATGGCAATCCGTTCCTGCCGCAGGGCGCGCATTTCAACGCACGCGACTGGGCGAAGTTCGGACAGTGGGTGCTGGATGGCGCAAAAGGCGCCGATCCGAAAGTGTATGCCGCGCTGTTCGAGGCGACACAGGCGAACCCCGGCTACGGGCTTTCCTGGTGGCTGCTGCGGCCCGGCCTGATCGGGCCGAGCCCGCGTTCGGGCATTGATGGCGATGCGATCGGGGATGCGGCCAAGGGCGAGGATATCGTGATGGCGGCAGGCGCAGGCGATCAGCGGCTCTATCTGCTGCGCAAGCGAAGGCTTGTGATTGCACGGCAGGCCAATGAGATCCTTCGCGCCATGGGACCGGGGCAGATCAAATGGCGGGACGATGAATTTTTGCGCCTGCTACCTTTGTGACTCTTTCGTCATCTGAAGTCCGCGCGTAGGCTGACGCCGTTCGAGCGTGGTGTTGCGTGTGACGGTGGCTTTCCTTCTTCTCGTTTGCCTTGGGTCGCCTGCGATTTTCGCGGCGGCTGTGTGGCTGACGCGCGCCGGGCCCAAGCGGGCGTCGGCTGCGCTGGCTGGCGGCGTTGTGGCGGCATTGCTGAATATCGGGTGGGATGCGCTGGCCGGGCGGATGGACTGGTGGGCGTATCAGGTCAGTGACGACCTGCTGGCGACGCTGGCGCTGTCGATCTCGGTGGCTTTCGTGTTTGGCGCGGCGGCCGGGCTGGTCGGCTGGCGTATGATGCGCGCGATGGGGTGGGCCGGGGTTGCGACGTTCTTCGCGGGTTATGTCGGGCTCGGCATGCTGCGCGACCATCTTCTGGCGACGAATACTGCACTGTTCGATTTCGGGCCGGGGCCGATGCCACAGGTGATGGGTGGTGTCGGCTATCTGTCGCTTGCCATGGCGGTGCAGGTAGCGATGCTGATCATGGCTGGCCCGCCACGGCGCGATGAGCTGCGCGCGAGCTAGGCGCGTTTGAGCGCGGCGGCTTCGCGGGCGAGGGCGCCGATCTCGTCCCACTTCTTCGCGTCGATCAGTTTCTTCGGCGTCAGCCAGCCGCCGCCGACACAGGCGACGTTGGAGCGCGTGAGGTAGTCGCGCGCGAGATCGAGCGTGATGCCGCCCGTGGGGCAGAAGCGGACGTGGCCGAACGGGCCTTTCAGCGCATCCAGCATGGCGCGACCGCCGGCCTGTTCGGCGGGGAAGAATTTGAAGCGGGTGAGGCCGACGTCGAGTCCCGCCATCAGCTCGGTTGCGGTGGCGATGCCGGGCAAGATGGGAATGCCAGCTTTCTGTGTCTCCGCAACGACGGTTGCAGAGAGGCCCGGTGTGACGATGAAGCTGGCCTTGGCTGCAAGCGCGCGTTGCAGGTCATTCACGTTGAGCACAGTACCTGCGCCTGCAATGGCGCCTTTGACCT
>Ga0116177_10000659_pt1 | contig 25488 bp, 36 predicted proteins | sample AD_STIC10_MetaG_FD_89750 | JGI IMG/M metagenome (GOLD analysis project Ga0116177, IMG submission 89750) | Active sludge microbial communities of municipal wastewater-treating anaerobic digesters from USA - AD_STIC10_MetaG | ecosystem: Engineered > Bioreactor > Anaerobic > Digestate | place: USA... | reverse complement strand
TTTAAAGTTTGCTTTTGTTTTACTGAAATTTTAAACTGTTGAAGCTGTGTTAATTCCATGATTTTGCAATGATTTTATCACGCCTATAAACGAGTTAGCTGCAACCCTAAACGACATCATACCACCTTTCAAGCCAATCAATAAAGGCTTCGGGTGTATTAACATCTACTTTAGACTTGTCGCCAAGCGTTATTATTTTATCTACTTTTTCATAAAGCCACCATTGAACATCATTTAGTGCCTTTTCAAAGTTTTTTTCATCTTTGACAAATAACAACGCCACGCTTTCTTCCAGTAAATTGACACCATTTTCATAATCAATCAAATCAACCCCTAAAGCCTTTAGCTTGTGGTATGTTTCTTGAATTTCTTTAATCCTTTTGAGTGTTCTGATTGCAAATTCTTTTTTCATTTATATTCAGTTTTTAAGTTAATCAATAAGGGCAGCAGCTAACAGCGGTTTTGTGCAAGCTGCCCGACACACAAACCAACGCTTCGCAGCCTGACACAAAGCCGCAAAACGTTGGCGGTAATATTAAAAATGAACATCATCATAAAACCATTCCATAAAGAACTCTAATTCAGGTCTTGTATCTTTTGGTAATTTATTCCAAATAAAAAAAGCCCTATCACTTGTGAAAGATTTTGTTTTAAATTCTTCAAATTCTTCTTTTGATAATTTTAGACTTGTTTTTTCATAAGCAATTAGCGGAACATTAAAAAAAATACTACCGCCAACATCGGCTATATGTAATGCCTTATCTGTGCTTAATTCATTATTTTGTGTTTCTTTGCTCATTTTATTTTTAATTTAAAAGTTAGTGTATGTTTATACGGCACTACACATAGCCGTGATACGTTACCCGCAATTTTCGGGCGACACGTTCCAAATCAAATTTTGTTCTTCGACATTGATACAGAATTGTCCAGCTTGAAAGTCTGAACGGACATATTTTGCCAAAAAATCAACTTTGCCTTTTCGCTCAACACGATAAACCATTCCTTCGGGTAATTCAACACTTTCAATGCCTTTTGTTTTTTCATTTAATAACGGCAATAGTTGTTCGACAGTTTTCGGTTGTCCTTCGTGTAGTTGGCGTGGTAATTGTAATCTATATTCAATCGCTTTTGCTCTAAGTTCTTCAAATAAAATACGTTCATTGTTTGCCGTGAAATAATCAAAAAACACTATTGGTTCAACTTCAATTTTGTAAATAAGTCCGTGAGCTTGTGCCAACCATTCGCCAGCTATTCGTTCTCCATTTTGTAACATATCGGCAAAAAGCAATTCACGTTTTTTAACCCAATTAGCAAAGTAATGATGTTGTTTGTATGGGCTTGTGCTTGCCTCGTATCCTGAACGAGTTAAGGCAAATATTTTGTTTTCAAATTTTGCGACACCAACATTTGAACCATCGTATTTTTCAAACACTAAAATATTATCGTGTTTATCCCTTGCTTTTTTGGTCAAAATACGTTCCTGACCTTCGCCAATGTAATAATCCCCTTTGCCTAATTTTGAGTTATGCAAGTGTGGAATTGAGCCATAATTTTTTCTTCCTATTGGTTTCATATTTCAAATTTACTGATTAAAAACTGCGGGTAACACGTATTTTGCAATATGGCGGGTGAAGTGCAAAATTCAGCGTTAGTACATTGATTAAATATTAGTTGTAAATTGAAAGTGAAGTGCTTTTAAACCGCCACATCGCAAAGCACCTTAACGTTAGGCACTATTTTAAGAGAGCTTCATTCCGTTTGCAAACTTCTAAATTCAGATAGTTAAATATTTGCTGTAATTTTTCGTAGGGTAAAGTCCTCACACCTTTTTTATAAAGCGAGTATGAACTTTTATTAATCTCACACTCTTTGCAGAGTGTGAGATTTGTTATTTGTGCTTGCTTTTGATATAAAGCTATTGATTCTCGGATTGTCATTATTATAAATGTGTTTGAGCTTCATTATATGCTTCTTCGCAGTCTGATTGTTCAATTTCTGCATAAAAACATTCAGAATTTTGACTTGTTAACTCACCTTTTGCAATTACTGCATAACATTTACCTTTATTATCATGCATTATGTCAGCCCAACTATCTTCTGACAACATAAAATCCTCACCGATTGTTATTAAATCAAAAGCCTCTTGTTGATATTTTCCTGCATAATCCCCAGCATGGTTTAAAATTCCTGTGTGATTAAAAAGACTTCCTGTTGTTGTTGTTTCAATTGTTTTCATGTCTGTAATTTTTAAGTTTTTGTTTGTTGATTAATTATGAAACAAAGATACAACATTATTTTCGTATATGCAAATTTTTAACAGTTTATTTTTGGGTAAATGTGTAATTTATAGTCTGTATAAATAAAAAAGCATGACATAAGCCATGCTTTCATGTAACTGCCCCAACTACAAGTTGTTAATAATCAACGTTTGCAACCATTGATTAATGGCTTAGCCAGTTACTTAGTTTTCAGGTCTGCTTTACCTTTTAAATCTACTTTTATGCAATTAATATCCGTAATTATCCTATCCAATTTAACATTTATGTTTGCGATTTCTGAATCTCTATATTGTTGTTTGATTTCCAAAGCAGACACTCTATTGCTCATATTTGACCAGCTTACTAAAATCATTGTTAGCAACGTTACTCCTAATGTAATTAACTGTCCTAATGTTACCTCTTTCTTAATTATTTTATCCATGATGTATTTATTTTTTCGTAAGCTGAGCAGTAAATCCCATGAAAACAGTTGCAATAATTACATACTTCAAAATATCAATTAAAAGTATCGGTAAATTTAGGCTTAATTCTGTGTTTATCATCCATACAGCTGTTGAGCCTGTACAGATAAACGCCATTACGTTTCTGTAAATTTTCCAGAATCGTGGCATCTCGGCTTTAAATCTTATAAATAACTGTTTCATGTTGCAAATATATGTTTTTAAATTAATAATGTCAATAGTTAGGGTCTAAAAAATATTGCTTGTTTAAAATTTCTTTTTCGTAACATCACCGACCCGCCATTGGATTGATTAGCGGTTGAAGTATTACCCTCGATTGACTCAAATTGCATGTCGTTTATTTTGCGTACAAATATGCCAGTATGGTCATACTTTCCGTTATTATCCCAATCAAAAAACACTATGTCGCCCTCTTCCGGGTCCAAAACTTCAAGTTTTTTCTTTCGCATTAAAGCTACTGTTTGTTGACACCCAGCAAAACCTTTAGGCCAACCATATCCTTTAAGAGGTTTCCCTGCTTGATCATATACCCAACTAACGAAAATACCACACCACATAACACCATCCCAACCAAACCATTTTCCATACTTAGTTTTGTTAGTAGGTTCTTCAACATATCCAATTTCAGCTTGTGCAATATCTATAAGATTTTTCATGTTAATTATACTTTTAAATTATTACCAAGTGTTTTCTTTTATTTTCACCCATTCATAAGTACTCGCTCCAGTTTTCATTACCATTTCAAAACTACTTGAATTGGCAGTTTCGGTGTATCTACGACATCCTTTTGTAGTTGCATCTGCAACTAAATCGCTATCGTAAGTATGTTGATAATTATTAAGAGTTCCGTTATTTGTTATCGAATCACATACACTGTCAACAAGTTCTAATGTTTCTCCAGAAGCAATAGTCACACTACTTTTTATTACACATCTGACAAATTCCGTATCGTTATAATTCGTAATAACTCCTAATATCATTGAATTATCAAATTCACATTCAGAATTACCCAAATCCAAAGTTGTACAATAACTACCTGAAACAAATAGTCTAGCCGTATCATCTTCTATTATGATAGAATTCGAAATACATCCAAGTAAAGTCATACACATTCCAGATGGTATAGTAAGGGTGTTTATTTGTAGGTTATTTATTCTTGCTTTAGATAAATCAGCATTAGTACTATAAGCAACTCCACTTGTTAGTTCATCAATAATAGTTCCTGCTGAGACTTCAAATTCAATAAAAGGTAATTTAACCAAAGATTCGGTAATCAATCCAGATGGTAATTTTATCGTCCATGTGTTAGTTGTAGATAAAGTACCACCATTTGCAGTTATCCACGTTTGTGCATCTGCTACTGTTTTAAAAACTCTATTTGCCAAATCGTTAATAGCTAAATCCAAATTAACCCAAACTGTATTTGACAGTTTCATTGTTTCCGTATACGTCCCGTTCGCAAATACCTGAATTGGCGAACCACCAACAGTTGCATACTTATAAGCATTTGTCCCGATTATATAGAGTTTTAATAATTCGCCAGTCTGCGGCAAATTGTCCGCAAATATTAATTCATATCCGCATGTATTTTCAAATCCATCACAATTATACATATTTTTATTTTTTAAATTGTTAAATTACCTAATTCTGTTGTTAAGTATTGTTCCGTTACCGCATTACTCATTCTATCTATCAAAGCACTATCAAAAGCCCATGTTCCTACTGTATCGTCTGTCGGTACGTCTTTAACTACCAAAGATGGGGCGGGGACTTTTAATGTTCCTATTTTAGTTCCATTTGCGTATGTTACTCCGTCTCGTGTATCTGCTTCAATTGGTGCATCAAAGGCATCTTCTGTATAGAGTATTATATCCGTATTGTCTGGTTTTTGAAAAGTCCAAACAGTGGAAGATGTAGGGTCAATATAAAGCCTTTGTGCATAAACAGCCATTCTACCTTGCACGTTAACCATTCTACCTCTAAAATTTATAATGCCAAGTACAGAATTTACAACTATTGCTGGAAAACTACTCGAAGCTGTTGCAATACCGTTATATGTTAAGTTCCTGCAATTCGATGATGAAGCAGCTAATGAAGCAGTATCTGTCCCTACTAAGTTCATAGAGGGATACCTGTCTGTTATATTAATCGCCATCCCCACATCTGCTGTTCTATTGCCTGTTGAATTAATAGTTACACCATTTTGGTTACAATATACACCATCTGCACCGCTTCCACTTCCACCAACTATATCCCCCACATGGTTTAATGTAGCATTGCCAAATATAAGATTAACGCCCCTTGCATTCGATGAAGTACCACCTTGTATATTTCCATATACATTTAGTGTCCCGCCATTGTTTGGTTCAAGACATGACGTAGTTCCTGCTATTATGTTTGCTATTATTTCTTTTGTGGTATTACTAATGTTTAAAAACTTACCACCTGCATTTACGTTAGTAGCTGATGTAGTTCTTAATGATTCTACTGACATATTAACATCTAAAGTTCCTATGAATCCGTTAGCATAACAAGTATCATTAACACTTGGCAAAACAGTACTATCTGCATATGCACCACCGCTATCATCTTGCCATGTTGCAATCGTGCCTACGTTTCCAGACGATTTTAGTTTGTAATTAGCCATTTTGTACTAATGTTTTTAAATCTTCAATTAACTTTCTTTGTTCTTCTGTTTCTACATTCACAACCTTAACAATCCGCTCACCGTTTATAGTTGCGTTAATGATTAAAGTATTTTTCAACTCATCCTTAGTCCAATTAATGATTATTTGTTCCATTATAAAAGTCCCCTTTCTGACCATTTTTTGTTTGCATATTGTATATTACTTAACACTACTCCGCTACTGTCCGTTATTGTAATCCATATTGTCCATACTGCATCTGTTTCAAGACTTCCAGTCGGTGCAATTCCTATGTATGATTTGCGGTCTAAAAGAACGTAGTCAGAACGGCGGATGCCACCGCCACCTAATTGAGTTGGAGTGCCACCAATTGTCTTGTAGTACCACATTGTATCATCGGTAGAAAGTATGTAAATCCGCTTAATATCTCCAATTTCTGGCAATTCATCAACAATATAAACCTGTACATAGACTGTTTCTACATAACCGCCACATGGTTGAAATCCTGCTAATATTTCAGCATCTGTTGGCATCTTATTCCCTTTTTAAAATTTCATCAAAACAAATACGTTGTGAAAGTATATTATCTTTTTCAGTTATTACCGCCGAAAAACTAAATCCGTAACTACCTGACATAACTGGCTGTGGGTCTTCAATTGAAATTATTGATACCTCCAATCCGTTATAATAAAGTTCATCATGCGATAACGCCCAAGCTAATTTTTGACAAATCCACCCCGCTATTAATTTACTGTTTGACAATTTAATAACTCTATACCGTTGCGAATCGACTAAACTATGCCCCATTTGTTCCCGATATTCTTCAATTTCGAGTTTAGGAATCCAATCATTATATAATTCCGCTCTCAATTGATATGGTTTTGTTTCGCCGTTTATCTCGTAAAACATGAAATTTTCTACCAAATTTTTAGTATTTCTATACTCGATTAACGGTAAAAATTGATTTTGATATTGTATGTTAATTGGCTCTGAAATGTGCGAAATATTAACCGTTATAGGGTCTATAATTTCACGCTCGATTATTTCGTAATCAATCTGAACTATCCAAGTACCCTGATAACTTGATGTTAATTGCTTTTCAATCTCGTAAACAGTAATTGAACTATCCCATGTTCCAGTCCTTTCGGTCAATTCCAAATCGGGCCCGTACTGCAACCCGTTTAAATCAATTAATTTTGCCGTAATTATAACCTCAAAATTCAAATCCTCTATTAAAGTTTTAACTACCTGCACCTTTAACCAGTCATTAATAGCATACTTTTGTACATATTTAAATCGTGCGAACTTTGTCGATTGATAAAGTTTTTGAAATGTAGTAGTATCGGGGTTATATCCGATTAAATTCTCCTGAGTGAATTTCAGTGGATTCATTTCCGATACGTCAATTTGCCAACCTTTAACTATAAAACTCATGATATTTTAGCTTTTATACATTTCCAACTTACCTCTTGATCCTTACTTATATTTTTTTCGCACTCATCAATAAAACAATAGTATTTTACATTTCTAAATACAAATGTAATCATTTTAGAGCTATTTGTCAACATATCAGCAAAATTAATATCCGCAGTTGGATATTTGTAATTATACTGTACATGCTCGAATGTACGCTCAATAAACGGATTTACGGCATTATCCATTGTTTCCGATTCATTTACATTTACCGTTTCAGTAGATAAACGACTGTAAAAATTGAAATTAAACAATGATGCAGTCATTTTGTATTGCTGTGAAGCATCCAAAAACATTGAATTTAACAAAAATAATCTTGCTGGTGATACTTCTAAATTAAATATACGGATAGATGCAGGAAAATACGGCATTTCATCCATATCGTAATCTCGTTTTAATTGTCCAGTAATTGACAACCCTTCGTAACTTTCGCAAACCAAAAGATAAAGTTTGTCATCACCCTCGAATTTGTCATAATCCCGATTGCCGTTACTATCTTGATATACCTTGTAATCAATCTCAAAAGCATTTGCCGAAATAGCGGGTACAATTTCTAATGAGTTATCCGTAGTAGTGTCTTCACTTTTGTATGTTCGTTTTTGGAATATATCATATTTTTTTGTATTTACATCTGTATCAAATTTATCATACCCGACCGTAATTGAATTGTAATAATAGTCCAACCATGCCGATTGTGTTAATTCTTTTACCTCGCCAAGTTCTATTTGTGTGGCTGTGTTGTCGAAAAAGTTGTTTTTCTTTTTGAACACGATTTCATCCTCTAAAACAGTCCAACCAAATCCCAAACTAGACATTAAATCTAATAAATCAGATAGTTTTACTTTTGGTTTGAAAACATAATCATAAACATTATTATCAACCAATGATACTCCACTATAACCCCTAAGCCAAGCACCCGAAGTAATACGATAAAAAGTATAATCATCAAGTCCTGAAACCTTATAATATTTATTATCCGATATTTTCCATAACATTAATTGTATAAGTTGTGGCAACCGCATTGACGAAAGATTCTTAAATGTAGTCAATGGGATGTACGAAGTAATAAAACATTTGTAAAAGTTGACCTCCAAAAGTGGTGAAGATGGATTCGCTGGTAAATCGGTGTAGAAAATTATAACTGAGTACATACAATTTGCTCGAGCAGTGAAAGTAACTGACTGATTAAATCGTTTATTCAATATCATTGAATCATCTATCAAAGTTGTGGTTAATGTACCACCGTCAAACTCAACTATACCAACCTTAAACTCGGTAAGCGTAGTTTGTGGCACACCATTATAAAAAACTTGACCGTCAATGTTTAACGTTGCCAATGTTTCAGTATCTACCGAAAACAGTACACCTGTTGTTGGGTCAATCGGATAAAGCGGGTCGTAATCGTTCTCATAAGGCTGGTTAAATATCCGAGCCGTTCCATCATATTCGTGAGTCGTCCAATTAATAGTAGGTTTAAAGTATTTATTTGCTACATAAATCGAAGTATCAGCATACCCGTACGCATCACCTAACGCTGTTTGGAATTTTCCAATACCTTGATATTGAATATTTGCACCCCCAACTTGTAATATTTCGTCTCCTACATCTAAAAGCATTTCATTATAATGTATGTCATACTCAATATCTTTATTAATGTTTATGTAGTTTATTAGCGAATAATCGATTATCTCAGTCTTAAAATAACGTATATCGTCTTCAAACTTACTTAAATCCAACTTTCCATGAAACAATAAGCTGTAAACTTGTGTAGTTGTATTCTGTTCATATATAAATATTTCAATGATTGATTTGTAATAATTAAGTGCAAACTCCTCCATTATAACCGTTCGAGCGTTGCCCCAAAAAGATAAATTTTCAGCCATTTGTCGAAAAGTACCAATTTCATATAAACCCCTAGATACTTTATATTGAACATCCGCCCAACCTTTTGTAGATTGGAAAATAATATCATCAAAAGCGGTTGTCTTCATTCCAAAAACTAAACGTTCAGCCTTGCCAAATCTATTTATAAGCGTTGTAAATGTAGGTGTTGTCATGTTTAACGTTTATATTTTTCTAAGTACGATTGTTTTTGAATTACAAATATATTATTTTTTGTTGGTTTTTTTATCAACTGAGCAATTAAATTATTGTTTTGTTCCATCAAAGATTCTAATTTTGTCGCTCTTAATACTACTTGACCGTTCATATTGCGTAATATTTGTTCGGTTTTCATATTGTTGTGGATTTTCGTATGCTCTGGCAAATTAGCCACAATTTCTCTATTTGCAAGCAACATTTGTCCAGTTGGCAACTCTATGATTTCTCTGCCCGCCTCACCAAATCGAGCCGTACCGCCTTGAAAATCGTCAGTACCTTTTTTAAAAGATGGAATTTCGGGGAGTGGTTGTGCAATAATAGCCGTTGTTTCTGCAAGTCCTTTAATTCCAATCAAAACTGCACCTACGTAATTTTGATCTGCTAATGCTGCCGTAACTCCAACGGATGTATTTATAATAGATGTAGTAATCGCTAAAGCCTTATTTAAAACAGCCTGCTTGTATTCAAGTTCTGCTTTTTCACGTGCTAAAACTTTGTATTGTATGCTCTCTTGGTCATACTTTGACATTTTACGGTCTATCAATTCAATTTCACGACCGTAAATTGCATCGCTTACCTTTTGAACTGAATTCAATGACTCGATAGCAAAATCTTTTCTCTGCTCTAATCTGTCCAAATCTTCCTGCAACGCCTGATCCTTCATTTTCTTTTCATCATGCAAAATCTTAGCCTGTATATCCGAATTTTCTTTCAATACTCTTTTTGCGATTTCTTGAATTTCGTTCATGCTACTATTGAAACTATCTGTCGATTCCATTCCGGCTGTTGATTCTATCATTTCATTCATTAGAGATATAAGCTCGGTCATTGGATCTATCGCTTTGGTCATAGATTTACTAATTTTATTTGCCTCAATTTCAGCTTCTGCATTGATTTGCTCAATTTCTTTCTTTAAAAGAGTTTGGTATTTTATATATAATTCTGAATTTTTATCTAAATTCTTTAGCTTTTCATCGTAGTCTTTTTTTGTTTGTGCAATATTTTTAAGTCGGTTAAATTCGACCATTTTTAATTCCTTTTCGTAACCGTCTTCTAATTTTTTAATTCGTAATTCTTCGCCAGAAACAAATAAATCATATTCTTTCTTAATATATTCTTCTTTTAATTTCTTTATTTCTTCAAGTAACTGCTGTGTTCTTTGTCTTTGTTTCTCAACTCTTTTCTTTTCATCTGCATCTAATTTATCTTGTATAAACTTGTTTTTTTCAATAATCGCCTCATTTATTTTCGCTTTTGCTTGTGCAATCTTATATAAATCAATCATTGTTTGCTCCCCTCTTGCAACCTCTCGTTTCCAATTCGATTCTGCAAGTTTCTCCTCCTCTTGTGCAATTTGTATCTTTTTGTCGTGCATAATCAATGTTTCATCGTATAGCTGCTTTTCAGTCGCACCCCTTGCTTTCATCCGCTCAATGTGCTTTTTGATAACAGCTAGCTCTTTGTTTAACGTATTAATTTTCTTCTGCTGAGCATCAACAGCCTGTTGTGCGACTTTGATTTCATCCTCTTGTTCTTTTGTGTAATCTTTTGTACCTGAAATTAAATTCAACGTCAGCTTGTAAACCAACAACATGGGATTCAAAACGTATAACAATGATTCTGCAACGGAATAACCAGCCTTACGAAGTGCAATAAAACCAGTTGTTAACAATGCAACCGCCGCAATGACTAACCCCACTGGATTTGCATCCATAGCAATATTTAACAGCCATTGTGCAGCCGTTGCTGCCTTTGTTGCTGCAATTGAAGCAGTACGAATAATTATGTTTTTCGATTCAAGTCCATTTTGAATTGCTGTTTTTGCATTAATAAATAACATTCTCGCTGCACTTTCACGCTGTAATAAATTTTGAATTTGTTGCAAACCGTTTAAAATAGTCATCGTGGCTTGCAATTTTACAAACGTTTTTTCCAAGTCTTCATTCTCGATTCCTAAAAGTGCCGCCGAACCTTGATAAATTGCAAACGCACCAGTAACTCCCTGCATCACTCCAATAAGTCCATCAAGATTCTTGGTATCAGATGCCATGTTTTTAACTTCTGCATTTGCATCCATCATTGCATCTTTAAGTTCCCCTGTTTCCATTTGCAACTTTCGATATGCATCCGTAGTGTCTTCGCCCCTCACCTTCATCATTGCCAGCTGTTCTATGTTATTTCTAAGAGTTCCTTTTAATGATGTCATTTTACTGTCTAACTTACTAATAGCTTCAACAACTTGATTTGTGCCACTCTTGTAATCCCCGATTGTTTGTCTTTGAGCACTCAAAGCACTTGAATTTTCCTTAATTTTAGCGTTGTTTTTGTCGATTGCACTCCGTAACCTATCGGCTTGTTTTGCTCCTTTTTCTGTTTCTAAGTTTACCGACTTTAATCGTTTTTCGAGAATATTATTAACAGCAATAAGTTGATTAATACTACCTACTGTTGCACTCCGTAATTTTTGCAAGTCTTTTTCCTCTTGCGTTTGCTTTTGCGTTGCCTTTGCTGTTTGTTCCTTTTGCTTTTGTAGTTTTAATTCTAAACTTTCAATCTTTTTTAAATGTATCTCGTTGTCTTGTTGTATTTTATTCAACTCCCTTTGAGCCTGTGCCATATCTTTTGCCGATGTCGCACCGTTGCCTAATATCTTAGACAGTTCGCTTGAAGCCAAAGCGGATTTTTCCAACTTCTCTACATTTATAATGAGTAATTCATTAATAAGCCTTAATTGTTCAATTGCTTTCGGACTGTAAATTTCCTCTATTTTGTTTTTCATTTGCTTTGAATAATTTATATATTACAAAAAAATCACTTAAATACATTTCACGATTTGCATTAGGGTTAACCATATATAAAAGGCTCATTACTGCTTCTGATGCGGATTCTGTACGTTCAAAATCCTTTTCTTTTGCCAATTGTTCATGTGTTGCTTTTAATCGGTTTAAATCACGCTCTATGTTCTTTATTTGTTGTTGTATTCGCTCGAATATATCCACATCATCCAGACGTATATTGAAACGCCTTAGTATATTTTCTACATCTTCAGTTAAGTTTACCCCAAAACCTAATAAATATTTTTTAGATAGTGAGAATAAAATAAGTTTAAATGACAATAATAAGGCTGATTTTGACTGTATTTGATTGTTCATTTCAAACAAAACATCATCTTTTGTTATCTCTAAACGCTCGAATGCGTAATCTATTACCTCTCGTGAGTAGTCATTTAGTTTTAATTTTGGCACAAAATACCATTGTTTACGCTTTAATACAAAATTATCACTATCCAGAACGCTTATAAAGTGTCTAACTCGCAACTCATTTAGGGGTAATAGTCTCGATTTTATGTAAGCCGTTAAAATTTTCTTCACTACAAAAGTGAATCGTTCCAAAATCCGATTTATAAATGACTTGATTCTCTCTAGTGTGGTTTGCCCATCGTTGTGCAAGTTCTTTAATTTGTTTGTATGTTGTCCCATTACAGCCCATATTTTGTTATTAAAAGTTGTTCTAATTTGTTTGATACTAATTCTATTATTTGCTCGATACTCATGTCTTGAAGACCCCAAATATCATTACTATATTTTTTAGTTAAGTCGCTCGCTTTTTCATCCTTAGAAAATATTATTATTTCGTTTTCAGTTACCGTTAAAAACATATCTTTAAAAAAACCGCCAGTGTATTTCAAATCGACAAACCCCTCACCAGCTAAAGAGTTCATTTTGTATTTTTCTTCTGCATAAAACATGTCCCGATACATACCTATTTTATCCATCGTAACTGTTTCACCTTGTAACATTTGCTGTTGTTGTAGTTCAATTATACGTTTTGCATTATCAGTAATAGACAAAGCTACTATGCTTTGCCATTCCTTAATGACCCTCGCCACCGATTGTTGATAATTATAAACGTTCTCGAATACCATGTTTTAATTTATTAAAAAAGGGCAGGCAGTTAACGCCCACCCTTTTGGCAATTGTACAAAAAATAATTACGATCCAGCAGGCACAGTATAAGCAACCGAACCGCTAACTAAAACGCCAGTAGTTGGAACAACTAAAACGCTAAAGTCATCATCGGTCATTACTACACCAGTTAATGTGTAACGCCCATCAATAGTTGTGCTTTCGGTTGCAGTTGATACGGCAATCGTTACGCCACCTTGTACAACATTAAACGATGCAGGAAGTAATCCAGTAACGCCAGTATTTTGGTTGCAACTTTCTACCACATCAACTATGATTGTCCCAGTTGTTGAATGTGTGAATGAATTAACACTTAAATCCACACCAACTATACCGTTAATATCGGTATAAGGAAAGGGCAATTGAATGATAGATGCTTGATTTGTACTCAATTCATTTGCTGATATATTGAAACGAACCATTTGAACGGCTGTTTTACCGTACTCAACAAACATGTCTGGAGCATCGAACCACACATCAGATAGATTATATCCAAACGCATTTACTCCATCAGAACGAAACATTAACTGGTCTTTTGAGTCAACAAAAAACGCTTTTAATTTTTGATTGTTGAATTGTCGTAAATTTATGCCTAAGCATCCAGCAGCGTTTTTCAATTCATAAACTAATCTACGCTCAGGGTCGCCAGTGAATTCTTGTTCGCCTGAAACTTCGTTAACCGTTGGGGCGACATCCGACTTGCTAGAGAATTTCGCAATAGGCAAAGGAAACACAGTACCAGCGATAACGCCAGCCTCGAAAACTTCCGCAAAACTTGCACCATCCAATTGAGCCAAAGCGATTGTATAGTTTGGTTTTGTAAAGATTATTTTTTTAACTTCCGTAATTTTTACGGCACAAATAGGAGTGCCTGTTAAGACACCACCAGCATTGCAATTTGTTTGATAAACTCCCATATTTTAACAGTTTTTTATATATTTAATATTTACTTTTAATTCTATGGCATCAATGTAATCTTGAAAGATGTTTGATAATTCACCCAGTAAATTATCCTCAACGAACTTAAACTCGTGTTCATTTCCTAAAATTATGCTCGTGCCTTTATTGATTTCGCTTTTTAATTGGTCAGCGATTGACCTTAGAATGATGAAATTACTTTCACGTTCTGGATTAGTGTATTTTTGTTGTGTAAGATTTCCAATTAACAAACGCAAATCAGCGTCGACAACATCATTCGATTCAGTTTCGTTAATATTTAGAACTAAAGCTATAAACGGAAATTTGTTTAAATCCTTAGAATCGTTCTTAAATTGCTTAACTAAATCCGTAATTGTACCGCTGTAAAATTTGGGACAAAAAGAATGCACTTTGAAATTTAATGCAGTCCAACCAACTGGCATAATTAAATCAAATGTACGACCGCTAATTGCTTTTACAACAACGTTAGTATTAACATTATTTCCATCTATAACGGTTACATGCTTATTAATCATGTACGCAGGCATAAAGTTTTTGCTGAAACAACTAAACGTATTGCCATATTGCGAAAATGAAAATACATCTTCGTTAAATTGTAACCGTTCCGCTATTTTTCTAACTTCGTTTATAACCATGACATATAATCATAAGGGTTTTCTCCGTCATAAATTTCAATCGGATTTAATTCTAAGTAAGCAATCATTGTGAACCATGATTTACGCATGTTGTTCCAAATATTAGCAAGTGCAATATTAGGACTTTGATTGTCTGCATTCTCTGATTTCGGTGTAACTGTACCTGATGCCGTTTGTTCGCAGTAAGTTGATTTACGCCACTCGAAAAAGATGTAAGAAATTACAATTTGTTTAACGCCTTTAAATTTTCCAAACTCTTGACCGTTGATTAATTCATCATAAACTTCTGGATTATCTTCGACATCAACAGCCAAAGCATCTCCCAATAAATCAATAAGGAATGGAATTTCAAACTCATCTATAATTGATTGTAAATTATCAATTACACTTTGAGTTGTAATCTGTGGCACAAGGTCTGTAAAATCTGCAACGGTTACCATATTATTTTTTCTTAGTTTTTTTAGGTTTAAACGTTTGGCTTATTTCATAGTCAACTTTTACCGCTTCCTCTTCCTGCTTCTGTAAAATTTCTTTTACATCTGATTCACAAATAACGGCTTTTCCAGCATCAACATAAGGTTTTGCTAAGCCAAAGGGCAATGACATAATCATGCCCTTTGGTGTCACCTCGCTAATATCTTCTAAGAATTTAATTCTAAGTTTCATAATTAGCTACCTGTATCTGTTGTTAGTAAATCAGTTATACAAGTTGCAAAAGTACCTTTAACAAATGCGGTCTTGTCGTTACCCTCGATAACCAACACACAACGCATTTCAGCAAGTACAGTACGCATGTTCTTAGTAAAGTCGTTTCCGTCATAACCAACCTCAACACGTGTATCATTTTTCACATATAAAGTTGCTTTTGTTGAATCCATTACTACAAATGTGCCAACTGGTACGCCGTTGTTTTGAACTACACTAATGCCATCGATAATCTGTCCAGTAGGTAACATTATGGAAGGAAACAAATAATTTTCGTTTTTGTCTTTCGTTAATGCTAATTTGGTGACGTCAATAGGATTCAGCAAAATTACGTTCGGAATGTGATTTGCTGTAATTATTTGTTGAACCGCAACACGTAAAACATCTAATTGATTAGCTGCAATAACTGTGTGAGCAAACGAACCAGCCGCCCATGCAGTTGCTTGTGTAACAATACCGTTTAATGCTGTTCCGCCACCTGCACCGCTTAAAATTTCGGCATCAAGTTTCAAGTTCAGTTTTTGTAACAGTTTGTTGTTAATCCATGAAGCCATAAAGTCGATGTCTTCCAACATTTCCTCAGATACTTTCATCCAAATAGTTAACTTAACAACTTTTTCGGAATCGGTTTTGAATGCTCCGTCGGCTTGATTCTTAGTTTCGCCCTCTGTTGTGTAACCAGCATCACCATTTCCTGCGACTTCTTCAACCCATGAAATTTCATTCGATGTTGCTTGTCCTGAATTGATAATATTACGTAGGAAAGGCAAACGTACAGCAATAGGATTAAACCCTGTGATGCGTTGCATTTGTGGAATTTCTCCAGTAATTGAATTGGTAAATGTCATATTACCAGGATCTGTTTTAACCGTAAATTCGATTTGTAGCTTTTGACCTTTTCTTAAAGACATTAGCTGCTCTTTTTTAGCCTCTAATTGAGATTTGATTTTTTCAAATGAACCCTCAACGGCTTTCGTTTCGGCTTGTTTTAATTTTTCAGCTAATGCCAAGATGTCAGCCTTTAATGTTTCAGTTTCCAATTTTACAGCATTCAATTCAAGTTCTGATTTATCGGTTGCAGTTTTAATTGCATCTTCGATTTGTGTTTTTGTTTGCTCTTTTAATGTTTGAGCAAGGGTTTCTTCTGGTGTCATTTTAAATTTGTTATTCGTTTTTAATTAAATTGATTACTTTCGAAATATCAAGTGTCTTTTCTTGTGTTTCGGCTTCTTCCTGTTCAAGTGATTCAATCGGCTTGATTTCGGGTAAAAGTGAAATGACATCTTCAAAAAGTTCCGTTATTTCTATTGTTTTATTTTCTTCAACTCCTCTTAAACATTTGTTCAATCTAAGTTTAATAAAATCGTTTCTATTTTCGTCTGACTTAAATCCATTAAACGGTGTAAATTCCTGAGCACCAACTGCAACGGCTGACCCCTCAATTAATCTACATTCATAAATGTAATACGTTTCTGTGTCTGAATCATAACGCATTTTATCCCAAATATATTTAATTCTAACAGAATGTTGATTAACCGAGCCAGTAGAGTATCTAATCAGCAAATCGTCTCCGTCTTTAGTGGGGTCGATTTCAGCTTCAAAATACAAACCTAAGTCTCGTTCCTCTAATAAAGTGAATTTACCTACAATATCCGAAAAGTCATGATTGAATAGGTATGCAATTTTTTGAGGCGATGCACTGTCGGGGCCGTGTTCGAGTATTGACTTTGCAAAACAACCTTTAATAAACATATCATCCTGGCTGTCTTTAATGCCGAATTGTGCCAAATATCCAGACACTTTACGGCTCTCAATTTTGAGTCCGTTTATCTCGATTGATTTATTTGCGTATGTTCTTTTTTTCATATTACTTCTTTTTCTGTTAAATATTCTTTATATTGCTCAATAGTATAAATACCATTATCAACTAACTGTTTTCCATTATCGATGTATAGCCTATCTCGTTCGGCTTTGGTTTTCTCTGACTCTTGGAAAATTTCCAAGTGGTCATAATAAGCCTTGAAGTTACCATCTTTTAATAGCACATCCATGCCAGACCATAATGTTATAGATTCTGGAATGATTGTATTTTCATAGAGCGATAGCTTTGCCTCGTTCATATTGTTAAATGTTGAACCATCTGGAAATCCCAATAATAACATATCATACCCTAATGCCTTTGAAATCGTGCGGACTGCTCTTTTTTCATTCTCACCAAGTTGTAGGTCGGCTATTGGTAGCGATATTTTAACAGCGTTCAAGTCGTGGTTTGAAAATAGTATCTTATTTTTACCACCCTGAATACCAAACTTTTTATAGTAGTCTTCGTAAAATTCGTCTTTCTCTGATGGCTTCATTGGTATCATTCCGCTCATATCTTTCGAGCGGTTTGTTATCATCATTAATGCACCATGATTTCTAAGCAGATTCAATGTAGCATCACACGCCACATTTAAAGTATTGATTTGGTCGTTAAGTTGTACAAGTTTTGATTGTGGTTGCCCGATTTTAGTTTCATCCTCATTTAGTTTAACGATTATAAGTTTATCTTTATACTCGGTTAAATCGTAGTAATGCCCATCATAAGGATTTGTGTACGTTATCCGTTTAATAAAATTCGTTTTTGTAATTGAGAACGGGTAAGATTTAAAGTCAAATTCAATATCCAAACATGAGTTTAATAAACATGAAAAACCCTTAACGCTCGAAAGTCCTAAGTCGATAGGTAGAATATAAGCACCTCCAAATATTTGACAGTTGCGATAAATATTTTTTAAGAACTCAACATTTGATTGATAACCATTGGGCTTGTTTAACAAATCCAATATCATTTTAACATCTGGCGAAGTAAATTCAACTCCATTCTTTTCAACAAATACTTTACCGTTTACAAAAGCATTTGTCTTTTCGTCTATGATTGTCGATATAAAAGGATTTGCAATATATGATAAGTATTGCCCTTGTGTTGTCGATGTATCTATGTTGTCAGTAATTGAATATCCATCTATTGAACGTAAAAAAAAGTTACGTATAACCTTATTGGGTGATAGAATATTCCAAACGCCGTTTAAAAAGCCCATTAATTTGTATATTAATGTTTGCAAATATACGTTTACAAAATCCGATAAAGTGTTAATGTTTTGTTAATGTTTTTTGCTATGGTCTGCACTCGTTTTGTACGCCATATCTCGAAGCATCCCAAAGGTGATTAAAGGCATCAATGGGTTTGTCAATCTGAATGCCATTAATTGACATATAGCAGTAGTTTTCAGCTTCTGTTATAAACTCTTTTGATTTTACAATGTGTAGTTTGTGCCGTTTAATTAAGTCGATTCCGTAATTAACCGACCCTGCCCATTTACGAACTGGATAAATATTTAGCCCCATCCGCCGTAAGTCTGAAACAAACCCTATCCCTTGACCTTGATATTTGTCTGAACGGTCGGCATACACTACCGCTTGTTTAATTATGTCCTTGCACACCTCGTACAACTCCCCGCTGTCTTGGAATGGTGTATAAATTTCCTTCTTTAAAAATAAGTCATTGCCAACTAAACCAATTCTAACAAGTGCTGTTGGGTCAACTGTAAAGCCAAAATCTAAACCAAAGAACACGTTTTGAATGTCGCTCGGAAATTCATCTATCCAGTCAATATTATTAAATATAAGTCCTTCTGGTGGTTTACGAAGTCCTAAGCCGTAAACATTCCAACGGTAATCGTCCGCCGTTCCTTGCTCAATGTTTTTGGGATTGCTTGGATCGTACGAAAGTATTTTTTTTAATTCCGTAGGGCTTATAAATTTATTAACCTTATAAGTAGAATGCAAGTATTCAATATCATCACGTTTCATTATCTTGTCATAAACCCAATGCTGTGAGAATTTAGGGTTAAAATCGGCAATTATAAACCCTTGACATCTCTGTTCAACACTATCGTATATTTCTTGCGGAATATCTAAAATCTCATTGAAGTAAGCAATATCAGAGTTAGCACCATCGAACTTACTCGATTTATCCGCACCGAGAAAATGGATTGTATTTGTGCCGATACGCATTATAGTAACGTCTTTTGCATCTAAGAACGGATTAACCATTTGCGAGCTGCTTAATACTTTTCCGAACGTGTCGTATGTAGTCGTCTTATGGCTTGCGTACGTTTGCCGTATAATGAAAATTGTTTTGTTCTGCTCTTTTAAGCAATAGTATATCAAAAATAAAATAGCCGAGTAAGTTTTACCCGACCTACTCGACCCCTCTAAAACCGCATGATGTGGCTCGTTTGGATTTTCTCGATTGTACTTATATAACTTTACTAAATGCCTAAAGTTTGGGTTAATCGTCCGTTTCATCTTCGCTTAGAATTTCAGATTCAGGAGGAAAAAGTTTGTCGACTAAACTTACGACTCCTTCTAACTTTTGGTCAACATACGACTGTTGTAACTTCTTATGCTCTTCGGGGTCGCATAACATTTTCATTGCTCCCATAGATAAAGTAGCGTTGTCAGATGCAAGCCACTTTGTAAGGAGTGTTGTAACTCCTCTACGTTTATTTGAATAAATAGCTTCTTTTATACTGTCCAATTTGTCCAAGCCGTGATTATAAGCGGTTGAACGTGTGCAACCTTTATAGAATTGAAATATATCTACAAATGAGAATATAGGATGCTTTGGAATAGTCTCCAAAATATCCTTTTCGTGTTTAGTATTTATTTCTTTTGCTTCCATGATTATAAATCGTTTGTCCAAAATCCTACTGAATCAACGTTGTTTAGTATTAAATCATATTTCAAATTAAATCGTTTCATAAATTGAAAAAAGACAAAATCAAAAACACTTGTTGCAATAATATATTTTATCTGTTTTTCTTTCCCATATACATTTTCTAAAAGAAATTCGTATGACATTATTTGACTAAACGCTGCAAACGTTTCAGATTTTATTTGCTTTGGATTCTTGCATTCTATTACAATATCAACACCTTCTTCCGTTTCTACGTAAATATCAATAAAAGCATTAAAATAACCTGCTTTCAAAATTTTATAATGTCGTTCTGTTTGATATCTTTTAACCGTATATCCATACATTGCTTTTATTATATCATTCAATTTAGGAATTAAATCTTCAACAAAATCTTTTTCTGTTTTAAATCCACGTGATAATAAATTACAACCTTCTGTTAGTGATATTTCTGTTATATTTTCCATGTTTTTGTTGTAAAGATACAAAATAAAATTTACATATACAACTTTTTCTCTATTGCGTCAATCGCTTTTTGTTTCAGTATTGTATGCCATTGCGTTTAATTATTAATGTCGGGTCAAGTTTTCGCATTCGGTCAACGATTACTTGGCAATATTTAGGGTCGAGTTCCATACCGTAACATTTGCGTTTTAATTGGTGAGCAGCTACCATTGTTGAGCCGCTGCCGAGAAATAAATCAAGCAATATGTTTTGTTCGTCAGAGTAATGTTTTATGAAAGTTGCTATAAATTCAATGTCTTTTTGATGGTCATGCACCAGTTCATCTTTTATGTTTTTTCTATAATTCATTTTTATTATAGAAGAAAATCCATCATGGAAGTTCCTATGAGTTATAGGGTTTCCGTTTTTTTGATGACTAATTAGAATGTGCCTTAAATATGGGTCATTTCCTCGTGGGCTTGCAAATTTAAAATCAGCCACAAAAAACCTATTAAATTCCAAGTTTGAATTTAAAAGATATGAAACGATACCTTTGTCATCGTGCATAATAAACACATGAGCGTTTTCAGTAAATTGCTCTATAATTGAAGCGTAAAGAGAATCATCCTCGAAGTCATATGGAGGGTCTGTAAACACCATGTCCGCCTTCTCCCCATTCATCAACTTTGCCACTTGGTCGCTGTCAGTGCTATCACCGCATAACAACCTATGTTCGCCGATTTCAAACAAATCACCAAGCACAATATCTGTTTTAATTGTTTCTGGCATCTCGAAATCGTCTTCCTCAGCTTCGAGTTTCTCTGTTTCAATCTCAAACGGCATATCCAAACCCCACTCTCCAAGCTCTTCAATATTCCATTCTTGTTGTAACATTTCCCAGTCATGCTCTCCAAAACCAACATTATCGGCAATAATAAACCTGCGTTGTTCTTCATCGGTTAATGTTTCGGCACGTTTAACCCACTCGTCTGGAATGTCTTTAAATCCTAAATCTTTTAATGCTTTCAATCGCATATTGCCACCAAGTACAATGTTATCGGCATTGATAACCATTGGACGTAACTCCATCATTTTAGGGAATTCGGTAATTGATTTCTTTAACTTCTCGAATTTATCATCTTTGATAACTCTCGGATTGTTCGGATTGGCTTTTATTTCTGATAGCTTCATTACTCAATTATAAAATTAACTTCTCGGCTATACTCATCATCTCCGTACACTCTTAAATAATATCGTGTATTTTCGCTCAATAAATACTGCCCCTCTGTATTAAGAACTACGCTGTAATTATTATCATTCCGCACATCTTGATTTGCATAGCGAACCATTGCATTTTCCTTTGTTGGGTGTTCTGATGTCGAAACAACTACGCCATGAATTTGTGGCTTTTTACCGAAGTTGTAATTTACCATCACCGACCCATCGATACGGATTTGTACGCCTGATAAAATAGGGTTGCACCTTTCTACTGTTATAGGTGTGTTAACTGTTGGTTGTTCATCTTTTTTACAAGATGTAACTGCTGTTAAAACTAAAATCATAATTAATATTTTTTTCATAGGTTTTGTTTTTTTGGGTTTAGTTTTAAAAACCTCTCGGCGACATGAATCAACCGAGAGAAAATAAACCTAAATATTATGAACGTTGCAAATATACGATATTATTTTTGGTTTGTCAAGGGGTTTAACTAATTTTTTCAAATCCACGTGTAATTAAATCATCAACATACGTCTTAACCATTTTCCTATCCAATATATCGATTAAATATTCTTCATCATTACAGCAAAACGTATCCTTAATATCTGTACTTGTGATTGGAAAAATATCTGTTGCTACTGTTTCGCTACCGTCTGACTCGTTAATAATATACGTTGTAAATCTTAAAAACTCTATATTTTCAATATAAAATGTTTTTTCTTTTATGTTTATAAATACTGCGTCTTTTCCTGTTACTGGTAAAATTTGAACTGTTTTCATAACTTTTTTACTTTAAATTTTTATAACTAATCGTTTCAATTTTTATTTTTAATATATCCAACATTGTGGCGGTCTTTTTAATTATACCTTTCTTTTTGAGTATATCTAAATCAGTGTTACAAAGCGATACATACCCATCACTAACTTTAACGATGTGGTATGTCTTGCCGTCTGACTTACATTTCTTGATTGCTTCATTTCGGCAATAGTCGATTGTATTTTTATCAATCGGTTTTGTGAACATGTATTTAATCCATTTAATTATTTTTTTCATACGTATTTGTTTTAAAAATCCAAAACGTCATTCTGGTTTTGAATTGGTACGGCTTGTTGTGGTTGAGGTTGTTGCCTGTCCTCAAATATAATTTCCTTGCATTTACCGATGTATATTTTCTCCTCCTTTGCCTCTCGTTGTTCCTTTGTTTGGCTCACATAAATCGTATGAGTGTTGCCATATTTGTCAACTTCTTTCAGTGGCACTATTGAAAAGTTTAAGTAACTCCGTTTGTTTTCCGCTTTTTTATAAGCGTTTTTTTCTATAACCGTTGTTAGGTCGATTGATCCGTTGTACATAGATTTTAATTTTTTGTTTATATAAATTCGACTATATTTTCCGTAAAGCAGAATTTACAGTCTTTTAATTCGTATTGTTTTTTAACTTGTTTGATTAGAGCAATATCCCTCATTTCTGGTTTTCTACCTTTTGACATTCCTACAAATTTACCCACGTAGCGACCGAAAACCGAAGTATCGTTACTAATGTAAACTTTGATTATGTCTCCTAATTCTGGAGTCTTTATGAATTGGCGATTAGTCATTGATTAGAGTTTCATTAAGTTTTTTCAGTTCATTGCAAATTTCCTGAGCCTTGTCAATTAACATTTGTGCAAATTGTAATTTCTCTTGACTGATTGTTTTCGGCTGTTTGATTTCTCGCATGAATTTGTAATCGCTTGTAGTCATTTCTCCTTTTTTAATTTCACTTACTTTTGTGATATGGTTATAAGTACTAAATGGATAATCTTTGTTTTCATCTACAAATGATAATACTTTTAGTGTCCATTCATCGTCTTCATTATTTCTTACTTCCACAACTCTATGCAAATTAGTATCTTTTAGTTCGAGTTCTAAGATGTTGGTGGAGTAAAATGTTTGAACTGATTCAGAGTGAAAATACCATCCATCTTGATTATCTCTTTTTTCATCATATTCAAATTTAATAAAATAGGTATTGCTTGTCTTAATGTTAGTTATAACTCCATAACCAATTAGAGGATGCCAAACTTTTCTACCGACTACCATGTCGGATTCTTTTAATAAATAATCTTTTACTTTTTTCATAATTTTTCTATTTTAGGGTTTATATTAATCACTGCAACCTCAACGAAGTCGCAATTGTATTTCTTTGCCAATCCTGGCAATTCTTTTTTGTAATCGGTAGTTTCTAAGTCCTCATCATGAGAACTGATAAACTTTGCCTTTAGTTCTTTGCCGTCATAGTCAAAGTGGCGTTTATATGTGAATACTTTAATTATTTTCATTTTTTTAGGGTTTGTTCATATTCCTTAACTTTTTTTACCACATCTTTCCAAACAACTGTTTTAACTGTTTCTGGTTGTAGTCGTATTCGTGTAATCGGGTCAACTTTCACAATGTCAACCTCCCATTTAGTACGGTCAAATCCACCTTTCCATCCTGTTATCATTTCGTACATTCCGAATTTTGTTTGAAAATAACGGTCGTGTGGGCATTCATCGCCGTTGAATAATGGGAGTGGTTTTTTGGTTTTGGGTTTCATAATTAATTAGGTTTTTAATTCTACAAATTTACAACGTTTATTTTTAATATCCAAATTTATTTTAAGCTAAATCAGTGAAGTTATTAACCGAGTTATTAACAGTTATCCATCCTTGTTTTGCTTTTATTATCTTTTCCAACTCAATCAAAATTTCCTGATATTCTTCAAAACTCCTTGCAACTCGATAAAATCCATTGTTTCTATCAATATAGTTTTTATACTCTATCTGACTGTCCAAAAGTTTCTCATTCGGTCGTTTTACCTCAATACATACCATAACACCGTTAACTAATCCCTCAATATCCGCATGTCCTGAATTAAGTCCTTTTAACCAAATACCTTTTCCGTTACTTGTTTGTCTGTATCTACCCTCCGAACTAAATCGTTTTAAATCGAAATTATACATTATTTTAGCAAACTTGATGTACATTTCAGTTATCTTATTCGTGTCGATTGCCTCAACCGTCTTTTTTGGGGTTAGTTTCATTTGCGGGATTCCGTTGTCGGTTAAATAGGCTTCTCGCTTTGTATCAACTACTGTTTTACGTTTAGTAAGTTTCCAATCTTTTTTGTAGTATGCCTTTCCCATCGTTTGTTTACGGTAGTTGTCCCAAATAAGGTTAAATTCTTGTAATGTGTAGATTTTCATTTGTTATTCTATTTTTATTTGTTCGTAAATTAACTCTTCTGGTTTAAATAAAGTAGGTTGGCTTTTATAGTTTTCAATTCGTTTAATAGCTTGCTCGAAATAATCCTTATCAAGTTCGCAAATATCAATTCTGAATCCCATCATGTCGCACGCAATAGCAGAAGACATTGAACCGCCATGAGTGTCAAGAATTAGGCCGTTTGGTTTGGCGTAGTTTTGGAGAAGCCATTGGTAGAGTTTAATGGGTTTTTGGGTTGGGTGTACTCTAATTTCTTGTACTTGCTTTTTATACCCACTCCATAAAAAACAAAAATAATCAACCTTATTCATAAAAGAACACCAAGCCAGTTCGCCTTTTGTGTAAGTTGGCATAGTTTCTTTTTTATCCCAAAAAATATATCCACCTGCAAGCCCAAAGTAATTTCCGCCCCAAACTATTTGTTTTTTACTTACTCTAAATAATTCTTCAAAATATTGGGTTGTAGGTATTTCTTTATCCCAATTTTTAGAAGTATATCCTACTTTCTTTTTGCCGTTCCAAGTGCTATTTATTGGCGTAAATTTCTCTTTGTCTGCACCAATCCCATACGGCGGGTCAACTATTGCCAAATCATAGTAGTTATCTGCTTTACTTTTCATAAACTCGATGCAGTCTATTT